>Ga0302232_10000482_pt1 | contig 29735 bp, 24 predicted proteins | sample II_Palsa_N2_3_FD_193575 | JGI IMG/M metagenome (GOLD analysis project Ga0302232, IMG submission 193575) | Peat permafrost microbial communities from Stordalen Mire near Abisko, Sweden - II_Palsa_N2_3 | ecosystem: Environmental > Terrestrial > Soil > Palsa > Peat permafrost | place: Sweden...
ATCCGAATCGGTGAGGCCAACTGCCAAAGCGGGTCGCACTGCAACGCCACGCTCGACGCTCAGTAACTGGTCGAGCTGCTGCAGATTTCCCCCTTGCCGGAATCTCACGAGATGGCTACTGCGTACGGCTTCCTTAAATCGTGCAAGGCGGTTTGGATAATCGAGCTGCCATGTGTCGCCAGCGGAAGCCGATTCATACTCGTTACGACGTACCAGAATGACGAAATCGAGCGGCATGCGTGCCTGTCGAACCCGCTCCATCAGCACTGGATTTCCGGAGACAGCGCGTTCGCCTTCGGCCAGAAGCTGATCCGCTCGTACGACGAAGTCGCGCGTGTACATCCTTATGGCAACCGGTGTCTCCTCCGCCAGCACGTCGCTACTCGTCGCGATCGCACGGTGCATCAGGTCGATATAGTCGAGAACATACGGACCAGCAGCCCCGAAATAGTCGCGGCAATACTGCGCCACCAAAGAATGAACATCCTGCGAGGGATCCCACAACAACCGCGCGATCAGCCATACCCGCAGACTCGCAAACTCGGCGCCCGGGGTAAACCAGCTTCCCTCTGCAAAATAACCCGTGACGTGCTTCAGCGTCGCGAGCCATTGGATGCTCGCGCCGATCGGGTAAATATTGGGCGTCGGCTGTATCGAACCTCCGAAGTTCGTGACGTGATCCCACACGAACATATGCTGAGAAATGGCGTTCCAGCTAGCCAGATCTTTGCCAAGCTCAACATTGCGTCCCGAGTCCAGCGGTGTGCTGTAGTCCACCTGAATCGTCATCGGATAGACCAGAATGTAGTCCGGGACCGACATCCCCGTTGGCGGAGCAAAACCCCAGTGATACGCGTCGAAGGTAAACCTGGCGCCAGGCAGAACCTCGCGCACCTGCGCGGCAACGTCCATCACCATGTCTAGCAGCGGAGCAGACGGATTGCCGCCATGGAGATCGGCGAATGCCTTACTTGCCGCGTCCATGTCCCAACCCCAATCCATATCGTGCAGGCCGAACCAGACTTTGGTGTAGTCCGGCAAGCGCTGCATTCTCGCAACGATATTCGCTGCCAGCACTTTGCGCACAGCCGGATTCATCATTGCAACCTGGCCGCCTGCGTACCATTCGGGGTGGTCCTTTGCGTAACGCTCACGCGGCAACAAATCCCAGAAAGATGCATCGCCGCCCTTCGCAAGCCAGCTGTGATCCCAGTCGTCAATTCCGGCTGGCGATGCCGAGAACGAAGGGCCGTGCGATTCGCCGTCGAGCAGATTGTGCGCTCGGAACGCCTTGTTCTGGCCTTCGCTGCTCAAGACTTCGCGATAGGCAAAGCGCGGTATCTGTCTTTCATGTGGCGCAGCGACTCTCAACGTGGTCAGCGTGGGCACGTACGTCGCGTCGGGAGCCAGCCACTTGACCCCCAGTGTTCGATCGAGAAACCAGTTGACGCCATACATGGTGCCGCGCGACGTATTGCCTGCAATGACCAGGTTTCTGCCCGACGTACATAGAACGAAGCCGTCGTCTCCTAACGCATCGAAATCAGCAAGCGGACATAGCGGTTCCGCGAGACGGTTGGACCGGCCGATCACGATCAGCGGTCCACCTTGCGGAGCGTTGTCATCGGAAATAGTCGAGAAATCGGCGCCGGTGATCTGCTTGAGATAGTCGGCAAGTTCGCTTGCCGCGTGCAGCGTCATCGCATCTGCATTCGCGCCGACATGGATGTGGTAACGCGTCACGCCATCCACCGCCAACTGCAACTGCGTTGCGGCCGCTCCGCCCGAGCGGATAACCGCCGCGAGGGCCGCTTCGCGGGCCGCGTCGGGGAGCGGCGCTCGAAAAAGACTTGCCCGCGTTTGCGCCGCTTGTATCGCCGCCACCGTCGTGACCGGTTCGTCGGTGGCTGTGAGCGTGACCCGAGCAAATTGCGCAACGCCCGCAGTTCCTTTCGCCTTGCGTAGATAAAGCAGTATCTGATTCGCTTGGGGCGGTGCCTGCACGACCACGTCGTAGCTCGTCCACGAACCGCTTGCTTCGCGGTCCACTATCACCGCGGCTTCGTGCCCCCAAGGCTGCGCCATACGCTCGATGCCGCGCCAGCCAGCGTCCACGTTTGGCCCCCTGAAGCTGACCTGGACAAAAGTGGAGCCTGCGGGCGCGTCAACGGTACGAAGCCTCATCTGGATGCGATAGCGCAGTCCTCCCTGGACGGCAATTCGATCTTGCGCGACGAAGCCTCCCGCTAATTCCAGTGCATCACCGGCCGCGGACTGCTTGACGACATTCGCCGCGTCGCCCCACCACCCGCTTCGTCCTGCGGAGAAGTCCCCGTTGATCAACAAGGATCCCCCGGCCGCATAAGCTGCCAGACAGTGTGTTGCGAGCAGAAGGTATGCAAGATATCTGGCAGTGCGAAGACACGTGGTCCAGGTCGCGGCCATGCCGCACTACCTGCCGATACCGTTGATACCAGGCGGAAAGGTCAGTGGCACCCGGAATTTATTGCGGAATCGAAGCAGGCTTTGCAGGTGATAGCGGCTGGCGCGATTCATCAATCCGCCCGCCGATTGCCGTTGATGTTCATGCACAAGGCGCGCCCCCGGTACACACACTACGCGATAACCTGAATGCCACACTCGCGCGCACAGATCGACGTCTTCCATATAAAGAAAGTAACTTTCGTCCATGCCGCTCAACTCTTCAAAAATAGAACGCCGCACAACGAAACCGGTGCCCATCACCCAGTCCGCGTCAAAGGGAACCCCTGGCGCCCAGGCGTCCACCATAAGATGCCTCTTGATGCGCTCACGCAATATTCCCGATCTTCCGAGCGACGTACGCCGCCCTACGATATCGAGCATGCTATAAAAGCGCCTCGCCGAGTACTGGCGCGTGCCATCCGGATTGGTGAGATCAAGTCCGACGAGACCAATTGCTGGTGCCGCTGCCAGCACGTCGAGCGCTTTTTGCAGACTATCGTCGACGAAGTAGGTATCGGGATTCAGAACGAGCACGTAGTCGTGCATGCCCGCGACAACGCCAAGATTCACACCAGCTCCAAAACCGCGATTCAGGGACGAACGGACCAGGCGAACGCCAGCCGGCAATTGCGCACGAAGTCGCTGATACGAATCGTCGGGCGAAGCATTTTCGACTACCACCACGTCTTCAGGCTGCGCGATCTTTAGCGCGAGAACAGAATTGATGCAATTCAGCGTGAGATCCGGCGTCCGGAAATTCACGATCACGACGTTCAAGCGAACTTGAATGCTCATACTCCCCCCGGATTTGAACAACCAGTACTGGCGCGGCAAGCAGTCTTTACGCTGCTTGAGACACGCCTTCGACGATGCTCCAATGACCAGCGGCGGTCTCGTCCCAACTAAACCGCCTCGCTCGTGCAACACCTGCTCCAACGAGGTCCTCACGCAATGCGGGTTCATCCGCCAGACGGTTCATTGCCGTCTTGATGTCCGGAACACTCAAAGGGTCCACAAGTAACGCCGCGTTGCCCGCAACCTCAGGCATTGCTGACACGGTGGAAGTCAACACGGGCACGCGCGACGCCATTGCTTCGACGATTGGCAGTCCGAATCCCTCGTATAGCGATATGAATGCGACGAAGAGCGAGCCTCGGTACAAGCGCGGCATGTCCTCATCGGCTACCTTTCCGATGAATTTCACAAACGGCTGTATGGACAGTTTTTCGGCAAGCCCGCTCAGGTTTTGGTCAGCGTTACCGGTCAGCACGAGGTGGATTCCCTTCCCAGGCAACGCCGACTGCGCGTAAGCCGTCATTAACCGGTCAAGGTTTTTGTAGTTGCGCCGGTTGCCTGGATAAAGCACATAGCGGTAGGGAAGATCGAGCGTCTGAGTATTGCGCACGTAGGCCTCACCCACACCGTTCGGAACCACATGCACCCGCCGGGCGTCGATCCCGGACCACGCGAGAAATTCATTGCGAGCGCAATCCGTGACGCACACGATCGCTGTACATCTCCGATACATGTGACGCAACAGCAGGTCGTAGTAGGTTCTATGCAGCCGCGAATAGAAATGCCGATGCGTGAGGTCATGCACGGTCACAACGGAAGGCAAGCGGGCCCAGGCAGGCGGTACAAAACCGGGACTCCAAAATACGCCGCTCGTGCGTCTGCTCAACAAGGCCTTCGAGATCGACATGGGTGAAAGCGGACTGCCAATTGCTCCCTGCACGTCCAGCGGCTCGATCGTCGCCTCACTGGGTGCGCGTTCGAGACACGCAGTCATCACATTGCCGATACCCGTCTGTGCCGGCCAACGCAGGTCCGCGTAGACAGTGTAGGTGCGACGCGAAGGCACGCTTACGGAGGTAGAGTTCATTTTCATCCCCTGTCGGCCCAGCCGAGCATGCGTTGCGTTGAGGCAATCCAGTAGTAGCGGGCGCGCGCAACATCTCCATCGAACAGCGCCAGCAGACAGCCCGCCATCGGTCTTGCAAGCAGGTACAGGACGAAATGCCACGGATAACCGTTCAATCCGAGCACGCGGCCAAAGCCCCGGTTGTACAAACGCCCGCGAGTGAAACTCCTTTCATCGAAGCTCTGCAGCGGCTCCGGATGCGCTATGCGCAAAGCCGGGTCGTACCGAACGGCAACGCCTGCGCGCAAGACGCCCAACAGAAAATTGACTTCCTCGCCGGCGCCCCACCGCGAGCCGGATCCCACGCCCAGCCTTTCGTCGAACCCGCCAACCGCGGCGACGGCCTGCGCACGCAGGAAAATCGTATAAGACGTCGCACTTGTCCAGACGTTAAACCGGTCAACCAGTGTCGGCTGATTCGCCCAGCGTCCTTGTGACAACCTGCCGGTGTGATCCACGCTGCAGCCTGTGATACCCCCTAGACTTCTGTCCTCGTCAAGCCTGGCGGCGACAAAGGAAAGCACGTCACGTGCATACCAGCAATCGTCGTCCGGAAAAGCGACGATCTCCCCGCGGACGGCACGAAGACCCACATTGCGAGCGCGAGACAAGCCCTTTTCAGAGCGCAGATAAACAATTTCCATCTGCTCGCGAAAGCGGTCCACGATCGCTTTCACACGATCATCCGGATTCTGGTCAATCACGATCAGTTCGAAATCGCGGCACGATTGCTCCGCTAGCGAGACGAACAGACGCTCGACTTCGATGCTGCGGCCGAGCGTGGCCATCACGAGAGAGAATTTCATGCGCCTCCCCCGCGGAATTGACGTGAACCTGCGGCTTGAGGGAATAAGTACGAGGCGTCGGCGAACGTAGCGGTTTCACGTGGTGCGAAGACACCACTCCCCCACGACACCAGATAGCCACAAAACAGGTAGACCATCTCGCTTTGATGCATGGGGTTCACAAGCGACCACGCCGCGACCGGTGCGAGGCATAACATGGTCCGCCAACCGTGCCCGGCTCCACAAAAGAACACCAGCCATAAAATCACGCCCGGTACGCCTGCGATCAGCATCAGGTCGAGAGGCGCGCAAAAGATCGAATTTGTTCCTGCACCCAACCCGATCACGCTGACCGGCGATGAGGCGAAGTAACTTTCTACGAAACCGAAGCCATAACCCGTCCAGTCTTTAACGACCAGCGCGATGCTCATCATGAAGGCGAGACCGCGCTCCTGTTCCAGCCGAACGTTCAGTTGATCGCTCGACAGCGCACTGTGGAAACGGAAATAGTAGAGCGCCGCACCCGCAGCGATTGCCACGATCTTTAGCGCTGTGCGGCCCTTGATCTGCGTCATCAGGACGATCCCGCAAGGAATCAATTCGGTCTTGGACTCGCTAAGCAACGCGACAACGGCACTCAACACAATGAACCACAGGGCGTCTGCCTTTCCACGCTTCGACTGCAGGAATAATGCATAGCTGCAAAGAAAGAAAAACGTGGCTAGCCAGTTTTTTTCCTTGAACGAACCATGCAAAGCGTCCTGCATGAAATCCACGGTCTTATACAGAATCGGAATGTTTAGCTTTTGAAGCGCAACCTGGTACGCCAGGAACATGAATAGCGCGATGTAACCGAACGGCAACTTATGGCGGAGGTAGTGTCTGCCAAAGGCCCGGCCCACGAGATAAAACACGGGGTAGACCACCACAAATTTCGCGATCTGCTCTGTCGCCTTGATCCGGGGATAGCCGCTCAGTGACGTGAGCAAAAGCGCGACGCCAATAAAAAGGAGGTACGCCAGCATCTCGTGACCTTTCACGCGAATCGCCTTCCTCATGATGAGTAGCGGTATCAGCGCGACAGCCCACATCTGCCCCAGTTGCGCGACGCCGATCAGCACGAACTGCACCGACAACAGCAACAGTCCGAGCACCAACTGGATGTTGATGAGTCGTCGAGGCATGTTCGGGACACTCGAACGCGAAAGAACGAGTGTGTTCCCAGTACGATAGCTAGCGGCTTTCATACGCGTAGTAACCCGTGCTGTAGCTGCCATACCCGAGACGGCTCTGCGGAACGTCGGTAAGAACGACGCCGCGAACCACGATATCTGCATTACGGATGCGCCTTGCCGCCTCGCTGATCTCGTTGACAGTCTGCTGGCCGTGGCGCACCGCAACCAGCGTTGTTCCGACATGGCGGGCAATCAGCATGGCATCGGTAACAGCGAGTACCGGTGGGGTGTCGATCACCACGACGTCGTACTGCTCCGAGAATCGATCCAGCAGGGTCTTCAGCCGGCCGCCCATCAACAGTTCAGCGGGATTGGCAGGTACCGCTCCGCGCGGCAGGAAGTCGAGACCGGGGAGCACGTTGTGCTGGATCAACGGATCCGCCGTGTCACTCGCCAGCGCATCGGCAAGCCCTGGAACCAGCCCTGTGCCGAAGTAGGTGTGGATGTTTCCGCGCCGCAGGTCGGCATCGACCAGCAAAACCCGCTTTCCGCCAGCAGCCATCACCGCCGCAAGATTCGCCGCCACAAAGGATTTGCCGACGTTTGGACGCGACCCGGTGATGAGGATAATGTTGTTGACTGCGTCGAACGCGCCGAAATACAAGGCCGTTTGTAAACTGCGAATTGCTTCGATTGCTACGTCATCCTGAGCGGTCCGGGCGAGCAGAAGTTGGCCGGTGCGTCCTCTGCGAATCTGACGCTCGATCGCACCTTGTCGCTCGCTATGTGGAACCACCGAGTACACCGGCGTGCCGAGAATCTGCTCGATTTGCTCCGCATTTTCAATGTGAACCTGCAGCGAGCGTCGCACAAAGGGAACCGCCACGCCAACAACGATGCCGAGAACTAACGAAATGCCCAGCACAATCAGCTTGCGCGGTTTGACAGGATCGTCGGGCTGCATCGCCCAGTCTACGACGCGTACATTGCCGAGTTGGCCCGCCTCTACCACTGCCAGCTGCTGTGAACTGTCGAGCAGGTTGGTGTACAACTGCGTATCCACCCGCACGTCACGCAAAAGCCGCAGCGCTTCCTGCTCGGTGTTGGGCAACGCGCCTACCCGGTCGGAGAGACTCTTTTGCTCATCGGCGAGCGCAGCGATGTTGTCGGTAAGCGCGACCACGGCAGGGTGATCATCAGAGAAGCGCTGCTGCATTTCGCTGCGCTTCTGTTCAAGATCTATCTGCTTGGACTTCAGGTCGACGAGCTGTCCCAACAACAATTTGCTTTCTTCGCTGAGATCGACGGTTCCCTTGCGATTGCGAAATGCGTTATATGCGTTCTCGGAGCTCTCGAGCCTGGCCTTCAGCGTAGGTAACTGCTTTGACAGAAAGTCGAGAGTCGACTGCGCCTCATCACGTTTTCGTTTGACGTTCTGTTCGACATAGTTCATCCCGATGCTATTAACTATCCGGGTGACCTTTTTCTTGTCCGCGCCATCGAGCGTCACACTGATCACGCCCGATTGCTTGGTCTTTTCTTCGATGTCGAGTTGGTCCTGCAGACGATCGATCGTCTCGAGCTCACGGAAATGCTTGAGCGCGAAGTGCGCTCCGGTATTGGCGACGAGGCGCTCAACGCGTACCGTCACCGGCTCACCGTCGATTGTCCCCGCGCATGCTTGACCGACGACACAACGAGCAATCACATCGTCATCGCTGTCTCGTACTTCGAACGTATGCCCCGCGCCTGCAATCAACGTAAAAGCGGCGTCGTACGGAAAATCGAACCGGCTTACATCGATTTCCTCGCCACCCCAGGAGAAGCGGTTCATGCCCAGCCATGGTGTGGCCAATTTACCGGGTTTGACGTGGCGAGCGATAAACGCACCAAGCAGAGGAAAATAGTCCGGCTTGGCGTCGATGTCGAGATGCAGGTCGTGCATGGTCTTTTGCACGACGAGTCGCGAGCCGACCAGCTCGATTTCGGCCGCGGTACTTGCGGTTGTGTCGAACAGCGACGCCAACTCGCCCAGCGGCTCCTTCGCGTCGGCCGTCCCATCTTCCACCTGTATCATTGCGTCCGCGCGATAGACGGGCGTGCCGAAGATCGCGTAGCTCATCCCCAATGTGAGGATGACCAGGGCAACGATCGCGATCAGCTTCCAGTTTTGCAGCACCACCGAGACGTATTCGGAAAGCGGTGGCTCATCGGCGCTCGATAGATCGTCGCGGCCGCGATGACTGGACAATGCGCCGGGCGGGATAAGGTTTTGTTCGGGGTGGTATAGGTTATTCATGCGCGACTACCGCTCCAGTTAAACCAGCATTGATAGCGGGCAACAGCAAGCTAAGCACGCGGCTAAGCCGTACCAGACCGTTTCCATCTATGTAGACCACATCGTTCGGGAGCAACTCAAACTGGTTGGCTAGCACCATCGCAATCGGCGAGGCAGCATCCAGGTGATAGATCTGTGGAGTTGTTGATTTCGAACCACGAATGACAAAAATCTGCCCTGCGTCCGCGCTGTTATTGTTCAGGCTACCCGCTTGCGTCAGTGCATCGCTTAGCGTTAATGTGCCGTCGCGTAGCGGCGTCGCAAACGTCGGCTTGTTCACTTCTCCCATCACGTATGCGCCGTTCTGGTCGCGGGAAGTCACACGCAACACATCGCCATTCTTCAGCACGATCTGGGATCCGCTAATTTTCTGGTCTCGCATCGCGGTGAGATCTACCTGGTACGATTTCCCGCCGCGGACCAGGACAAGGCGGCTCTCGTCGGCAGACGGCTCAAATCCGCCAGCGCGGTTGACTGCTTCGTAAAGCGTCATAGGCACGTCGTTGATCGGCTGGATTCCTGGCGTGTGGACTTCGCCCTCGACGTAAACCTGTTTGCTACGGAACGACGCAATCCGCACAGTGACCTGAGGATTCTTGAAATAGGTAAGCGCCTTGGTGATCGCGCTTTGAGCTTCGTCCGTGGTTTCGCCACCCACTCTCAGCTTGCCGATGTAGGGAAACTGCACCTCTCCGGCGCTATTCACCACGAAGCCCGCAGCCGGATCGGCGGGACGCGCTGGCGTGCTATTCAGACCACCGCCAGTACCGGCGGCGTCGAGTTCGGGGTGATCCCAGACGGTAATCTGCAGAACATCGCCGGGCCCGATCACGTAGGGCTGCGCCGTGTCGCTCAGCAGCGGTGACAGATCGGACTCAAGCGGTGTGGCAGGCGCATCGTGAAGTTGCTGCACAAGCGAGACGTCGATCTCGCGAACCGGCACGGGGAGCTGCACCGCTGCATGATCCGTGGTCGCGGCCGACACCGGTAGAGTTGCGTTCGGCGACATCCGCATGCCAGGCGCGATTCCACAGCCCGATAGCCCCGCCAGCAATCCCACAACCGATGCCGCACGAACACTCCATTGCCATCGTGTTGCCCTCGATACATCCATTTTTGTTTTTTGCTTGGGTTTCATTAGATCCATCCTGAAGCTAACTGTTTTGTTCGCCCGGCAGGCTGGCCGGGTGTCTGTTTGTTCCTGGCGGTTACCCCGTTGTATGTCGTTCGCAAACCTATCGATTTCACTATCGGCTTACCATGGAGACGGGTACACCGATGCCCCGTCGAACGGAAACGCGCCCGGCGATGCGATCAGGCCGCGACCCGCTGACGTCTCCGGCATTCCATAAACACTGCTTGCGGTGCTCTGACGCCCCAGCGCAGAAGGCCGCTTTTCCGACTCGCTCGCGTTGCCGATTCCGGTTTTCGTGGTGCCGTCATCGGCACCCGCGACTAACGCTTCGGTCGGCGTGGGCGGCTCCAGACTCTTTTCACTCAACTGTTCCGACGATGCATCGATCGGGCCGCCTAAGCGGTCGAGGTAGTCGTCGCCGGCATCGCTTGGTCCACCTAGAAGCGCTTGCTCCGCTAACGGCGCTTGCGGGTCAGTCGCGCTTCGGCTATTCCCCGTGCTGCTTCGCTGGACTGCCGTAGAGGAGGTGTTACTGGCGGAGTGGGCAGCAGCAGCCGCGAACAACTGAGCCTGTGCAGCGGGCGACATCACAGCTGCGAACGCACATATCACCAGTGCGCACAGTCCATCCGGTATCAAACCGGTCTTCTTGAGTCGGCTCAGCCACATTTCGTTATCCTCTGAATCCAGTTAGCAGCTCCCCGCTCGATCTGTTCGAAGCACGTCTCGTACGTCTGGATGGAGCCGAGATAAGGGTCGAGGACATCCAGATCGTCGTGCTCCCCCAACCTGTAAACCTTGCCTCGCGCGAACGGGTATGCACGTTCTACCGTCGCGCGTTGCATCATCGTCATGGTCAGGATGAGTTGCGCAGCTCGTACCTGTGGCAAGCCAATCAGATTCGCCGCATGCCCCCGCAAGTCGTAACCACGGGTCGCCATCAACTTCGACGTAAACCCGTCGACCGCGCGGCCCGGTATCGCCCGGGTGCCGGCCGAGACGACCGTCGTGCCCCGCAACCGTCTGGCGAGAATGGCTTGCGCCATGGGACTGCGGCACATGTTGGCCTCGCATACCACGAGGATCGAATCGAACATGACTAACACTTCCTGTTCATTTGGCGAGCGTCGCAATCAATACGCGTTCGTGTGCCGAAATCCGCGCCAGATAGTCGCCGCAACAATCCGCATATCCAGCGCAAACGACCAGTTGCGCAAGTAATACAGGTCATGCTCGACACGCCCTTGCATCTTCTCGATCCGGTCTGTTTCGCCGCGAAAGCCGTTGATTTGCGCCCACCCTGTAATGCCGGGCTTGACCCGATACCGATGCATGTAGCCACTCACGACCTTCCGATAAAGCTCGTCGTGCTCGATCGCGTGCGGGCGCGGCCCGACTACCGACATATCGCCGCTCAGGACGTTGAAGAACTGCGGCAACTCGTCGAGACTGGTGCGCCGTAAAAAGGCGCCGACCCTGGTGATGCGCGAATCGCCACGCCTGGCCTGACTGACAACACCCCGTTCTTCGCTGTGCACGTGCATCGTCCGGAACTTGTAGATCTGGAAGACCTTTCCATCGGCGCCCTTACGCCGTTGCCGAAAGATCACGGGACCCGGCGAAGACAGCTTGACTGCCGCGGCAATACCCATCAGCAGGGGCGCCAGAGCGAGCAGCGCGGCGGCCGCGAAGACGCGATCGAACATCTCCTTCTTGCCAAGCGCGTGCGACGACAACGGCGATGCAACGAGGTTGATCGCAGGCACGCCGATCAGATCGATCATCCCGCTATCGAACAGGGCTAGACCGCTAACGTCAGGCATGAAGCGGATGTTCACGAGGTCATCGCGGAACTCCTGCACGACCTTCAAAATCGTGCGCTCCTCCGACAGCGGAAGCGTCAGCCACAGTTCCTGCACGCCCTCTGAGCGAACATGGCGTGCGAATTTCGTCAGGTCGTCGAACACGGGCATGCCTGGGCTGGCAAGACCCGTTTCGGGGCAAATGTCATAAGCGGCAGACGCGCGAAACCCACTCGCCGGAGCAGCTCCGATGTTGCGCACCATGCGTTGGCAATGCACCCCCTGCCCCACGACTGCGACCCTGCGCAGGTTCAGGCCAGCCTGACGAACGCGCCCCAACGCAGCGTGCACCGTCAGCCTCGATACGATCAACGCACCGCCGGTCAGGCCCGTCCAGTAGGCAAACCACAAACGCGAGATCAGATCGGTTCTGTGCAAAGAAAACATCAGTACCAGCGCGCACGCCTGGACAACCACCCACGCGAGCGAGATCTGGCCGGCAAGACGCAGCATCGAGCGGCCACGCCATGACTGGTAGATACCGAAGACAGGAAACAGGGAGATCGCCAGCGCGGTAGCAAATGCGATGAAGGCAGCATCCGTGTGATGCCGCAACAGATCGTCATAGCGAATCTGCGCCGCCGCTGTCGCTCCGCCAACGATCAGCGCGACATCCAGCGCGCGCGCAACGAGGCCCTGAAGCCCATGCATCTTTCGCGTTTCTTGTGCGAGGGTTGCAACGTTCATCATTTTTGACCGCCCCTCGGGAACGCCCAGACGTTTGCAAAAGTCGCCAGGAACGCGCTGTGCATCACGGGTTTGACCCGGCGATCGGCATTCCGACTTTGTTGTATCTGTCCAGGCATGGTTAGTTATCCTCTATTAGTGGGTTTGCGATCCCCCCGGATCGACAGACAACCCCACGTCAGCCCATCTTTCGCAAGGCAATACTTTCCCCGCACGCGTTAAACGCGCGCATTGCAACATCCACTTCGCGGCACACAGTCACACGGCTTGCTAACTGCGCCCGGCGTCAAACCTTCACGTCGCTACGTCCAAGGGGAATCCAGCTTCACCGGGCTACCTCGCCGGTTGCACTGGCACGGCACGATCCGAGCGAACGCCGGAACCACGCCGCATGCTTGAAAACCGACCGGTTTACCCCCGGACCTGATCGGTCATTTGAAACAGATACTCACTGACACCCTTACTATTTTTGTCTATCGCTTTGTGCGCTGCGCCATCTCTAAAGCAGCAACTATGCCAACGCGTATTTCATGATACGTTGCCACTACGCCTCGCCGCCGACGTACGTCAGACGGGGCTTGGCGCCGATGTTTCGAAAAACTCGTCAACCCAATCAATCACCAGGCGCCGCGAGGCGACGTCACCGTTACGTAACGCGGCACGTAACGAACCGGATGGCGAAATCCATTCTCTAAAGCGATGACGCCGGCGACATCAACTCAGACAGCGCTCGCACTGGCCTCGGCCAATGGGCACCCTGGGCCAGAACACGAGGCCATTGCCGGAGCCAGCGCGCCTGCTCCTCCGTCTCGACGCCGTTCACTACCACGCGTATATCCAGCGACTCCAGGAGCGCTAACAGGCCTTCGACGACCTTGCACGAACGTGCCTCGCCCGGCACCGTTGCCACCAGTTCTCGCGCCAGCTTCACCGTATCGATATCGAGCGCACCCAAGCTCGCAAGTGAAGCCCGTCCTGCACCAAACTCTCCGTACGAGATTCCTACGCCCAGATCCCTGAGGTCCGCAGTGAGCGCCCGAATCGACAGGACACGAGCCGCATCCTCACTTTCGGGCAATTCAAGCTCAAGCAGATTCGGCGCAATGCCATAAAACAGCGCGACGTCGCGGATGTCTTCCGCAAAGCGCTCGTGCACTACTGCAGATGCCTGGACGCCGATCGAAACCGGGCAAGGCTGCAGTCCCTGGCTAAGGCAGACACTGAGTTCACGACACGCGCGCGCGAACATGAAGCAACTCATTTCATACGCGACATCGGACTGCTCGAGCTGCGGCATGAATACGCCGGGGAGCAGCAGCCCATAATCCGGATGCATCCATCGCACTTGCGCCTCGACATGCGACAGCTGCCCCGTGCCGACCTGATAGGCGCCCCGAAACATCAAGTGAAACTCGTCGGCGTGCAGTCCTTGCGAGATGCGCTTCGCCAGACCATCGTGTACGTGTACGTCGTTCATCTGATTTTTCTGTTGCCCCGTGACGCCGGTCGCATAGACGGATGGGCGCCGATGCGCAGACTGATCGTTGATTTGAACAAGGTGCATGATGCGTTGTCGCTAAGAATGCTAACCGGGCCACCGATTGCACATTGCGTGCCAGTGCCGGGTCAAAGCGAATGGAGAAGCGAGCAAGGCTTGGTAAAGCCTTTTCAAAACAGGGCTTTACCTCGCGGGCACGACATGGCGTCGAGTGCGCATGAAGCTCACGGAGAGGCTGTCATGGCCGTGTTGTTACGTCGGCCACGTTACGGTGTTACGGCCGGGCGGCGCGAACACGTACGCGCGGCGCTAGCCGTCAGAAGGCTGCTGGATCGTGCAGAAATATCTCGTAAAAATCAGCCGCAGCCGCGCTGCCGCTTGCACAGAAGCTCCAGGGCGCGCTGCAATTCACCGGAGCGGCGCCACGCGATGTACTTCGCGTAACAGGTCTGTTGCGGCGGAAAGTTCGCCGGCAACCGATGCCACTTTTCTCCGGTTTGTTGAATCCATAGAATGGCATTAAGAATATCGCGCGCAGCGCGGCGCGGTCTCCCACGTGGCGACGGGGATTCACGAAATAGATGCTCGACATGCATCCAGTCGTCATCGGACAAAGGAATTTCAATCACGGAATTCTACGAATGGATAGGGGGTAACGCAGACTGACCACCCCTATAAATATCGCAGCCAGATTTCTAAAGCCAGTAAAAATCGAATGTCGACCCGTATGCAGGGGTCAAGAAGCTTTCTTTGCTTACGAGAGCTCGCTTGAACTAATCCTTCGCACTCCATATTTTCTTCAGTGGCATGAGCTTTTGCGAGCCGCGTATCTTTGACCTTAGCAAGCAAGCCATCGCGCAGCCTTATCTTCGCTAAAGAGGTATTCGACTTCGCGTCGCTGCCCGTCGGATAGCCCGCTGCCACGCAGCCTGTCGTAATGTTGCGCAGGCAATCCGACGAACCGGTTCGATTCGTTGGATCACAACCATTCAATTGGGGGATGGGTATTTTTTACCGCAATATGTCACAAAGAAGTAAATTATACGAATCTTTTTGAGGAAGGAACAAGAGGGGTTGCATTGCCGCGACGCAGCGCGCGATGCCGAGGCGCGCCGCCTACGGTAATCGCCCATGAGTTGTGCTCAGGAGACTTACTTACATAACGAAAACGCTTCACGGGCGGCGATGTCGCCATTGCCGTAGATCCCCACTACCGTGCAGTCCGCGGCCACGCATTCATACGTGCTGTCCTGGAACGTCAGGACGTAGTGTCGATAGCCTTCTTGCGCGGCCGCCGGCCCCCACGAATCCGCCACCAGCGACGAGTTCACCACCTCATGCGCGCAATAGCCGCGCAGACCCTGCGCGGCCAACGGATGGGCATACAGCCCTTCGTCGTTGGGTGGCCCGAACTGATGGAACGCCGCCGCCGAAAACTCCACTGCGCAGAACGGATCGTCATCTTCATCGAACGGGCCGAAGCGCTCGAAATCTGTCGCGGCGATCCGATAGGCAATCACCACACGTCTTTCATTTGCGACGACAAACGGTTCCGGGGTATCGGCGGCGGGGCTAGGCACGTCATCCAGCAGGACGACCTGGTCTTGCTGGTAAGAATCGAGGGGGCTGGTCATCGGCTTCGCTTTACTCCTGTACGCAGTCGCTCGTGAATGGGTCGCACTATGCCACGGGCGGTCCGGCGACGGCTACAGTCACATCCGCTTCAGGTCTGCTGCGCGCCAGCCGCATGGGCATTTCACGCCTGTTTCAACCAATTCGCAACCCGCCACTGCGGCTCCGCAGCCCCGTCTCCCCTTCTCTCGAAATTGATTGACTTCCCGAAATTACCCCGTACAATGGGTTTTTGTTGCACTGCAGCAAACCACTTTCAGCCCTTGCGGCGCGCGGATTTTGTTCACTTAGAGCCTTCTCGCACTCGCCGCCTTACCCTTTGGAGCAGTGATGAGCACGCCTACCCCCCAACAATTGATCGCCGCACAGCAAGCTAGCCTGCAATCGTTCTTCGGCTTCACGAACCTCGCGTTCGCAAGCTTCGAGAAGCTGGTCGCACTGAACCTGCAAGTCGGTAAAGCTTCGCTCGCCGAAACGCAGGAAATCGCAGCCAAGGCCCTCTCGGTGAAAGATCCGAGCGAATTGATCGCGCTGTCGGCTAGCCTGTCGCAACCGGCATCGGAAAAAGCGGCTGCATACGGCCGTCATGTGCATGAGATCCTGTCAGGTGCCCAAGCCGAATTCTCGAGCGCCGCCACCGCACAGTTTCAGAAAGCCCAGAAAGACGCACAAGGCTTTATCGAAAGCCTGGCAAAGAATGCACCGGCCGGCAGCGAAGGCGCGGTAGCAGCGTGGAACTCGGCATTTTCGGCTGCCAACGCAACGTATGAATCGGCTAGCAAGGCTGCCAAGCAATTCGTGGCAACCGTTTCGGCCAGCGCGTAAAGCGTCAGACGCAAACGGGAGGTTTCGATCGCTGCCCGCGGGCGGCGAATCGTTGCAAAAAGCGAACTTAGGTTCGCTTTTTTTATTGCGTGAGCGTGCTGGGGCGGTTGGCGTGGGTGGGCGATGAAGTCGCGTCGGCCCGTTCACGCCGGCGCAAAGATCACTGCCTGCCGGTCCTCGATATACCGGTGTGTCCGGGTAAAACGATAGACCTGGCCATCCGCGGTGATCCGGTTCAATCCCGGCTCGGTCAAAGCGAGCATCTCATCCGCGAGGTGGGCCGCGACCGCGTCCCTGCTCGATAGCGCATCCAGCGAGTTGGCCGGCTCGCCGATGTACACCGAGCGCTGACCCTCGCCATAGCGCATCACTACCACGGATTGACCGGCATCGAGCGCCAGTTCGAGGTAGTTGGCAAGCTCCCGCAACGACGCGGGTGTGCTCGTTCGCATCGTGTAGGCTGAACCGGTTGCTGTTGTCATCGCACCGTTCCCCCGTCAAATGTGCGCGTCAGGAAACGGCAGACCCGTTTCTTCTGTCGACCCGGCACACTTCTACTATAAGCAATCGGAGCCCAACGGCAGCGCTCTTTTTGAAGCCGGCGACAAACTGTGCGCGACTCAAGATCGCAGGCCGTTAAGGAATTGAAACCACAGTCCGCTGAGCGTACTGCCGCTCGTAGCCGTGGCACGATCATCCTGTGCCAAGGTATGCCCCCCGGCCTGGGCGGACCTATCGTTATCAGTCACCGGTTCAGTGGACACATTTTTCTGCTGACGCGATGCATGCAGCGCCAGCACGCTGTCGGCAATCTGGCCGGCCCGGCTGGCCTCGCACTGCTGCCCGAGCAGCACACCGAACACCACATCGCGGTTGTAGCCTTCGTTCGCAAAGCGCATCGCGAGCGACAACAACTTCGCGTAAGCCGCCTGTTCGGCTGCGCGAGCCGCTTCTTCCCGCTCGGCTCGTTCCCGCTCCATGCGCTGGACCCGGGCCTCCCATGAGCGCATCTTCTGGGCAAAGACGTCGTCGTAAACTTTGCGTTGCGCACGATCGGACAGAATGTCGTACGCGTCCTTGATATCCAGAAACGCAGCGCGTGCCGTCTCTTCTGAACCGGCGTTACGATCTGGATGCCAGCGCATTGCCGCCTTCCGGTAGGCGCGCTTGATCTCGTCTTCAGTCGCGCTCGGCTGAACGCCGAGCTTCTCGTATAGTGTTGCCATTGCTCGCCCAACCCTCTGTCGCATCGCTACCCATCGTAGCATGCGCAAAATGCCTTCCGCGTGACATCGCACGGGCCCGTTTTTGGCGAGTTACTTTCGACCTCGCCGGCGAGTCCGGCTATTTCATCATCAATGATCCAAGCGGAGAAACAGCATGACGCAAGGCCCCACCTTCTGGATGATCCCGGACGCGCCAACACCCGTGGCTCCGTTTTCACACGCCGCCGAATCTGATAGATGGGTATTCGTGACCGGACAGATGCCTACCTCACCGACCGACGACGCAGCCCCGCTACCGGAGGGGGTCGTCGCGCAGACACAGCGCGTCATGGACAATCTGAAGATTGTGCTGAAAGGTCTTGGACTGGGACTCGAACACGTCCTGAACGCACGCATTTTCCTGACGGAATTCAAGCGTGATTACGCTGCGATGAACGACGCGTACCGGGCGTACTTTCCGCCAGATGCCCTGCCCGCGCGAACCTGTATCGGCGTCACGGGCCTTGCGCGCGACGCACTCGTGGAAATCGACCTCATCGCGCGACGGCCTGGTTGAAAGCGGCCGGGGCGCGATGGTTCGAACGCAGGCGCGAAGGCGTGCCTTAAAAACGGTACGTCACGCCGACTTTCACGATCGGGTAGAAACGGTAACGGTCCACGGTGTTCTGCAGCGATTGCTTTTCGGCGTCGACGTTGGCCTGACCCGCTTCGGCCACGATATCGGCGGGCACATCGAAGTCCAGATGCGGCTTGCCATAGGCAACGCCTGCGTCGAAGAACATCGAAAAGCCCTTGGTAGCGAGCGGCGAATGGCCGAAGCCGATGCCCAGGTACGGACGCACGGCCGGGTAGGTGGCCTTCGCGTGAATGCTTTGACCCAGCGTCGAATAGGCGACGCCATTGATGGTGTAGGTACCGGACGGGCTGGTTGCGTTCGCATTCACATGGTCGTCGCCAATCAGGAAGCCGGCGGTAAGGCGAAACGGCACGACGCTGGGCATCGGGAAGAAGTCGCCGTAAAGACCGGCATGGATGAGCGTCGCCGTTCCGTCGTAGTGCAGGTCGCCCGAGTTGAAGCTATGCGAGAAACTGACGCCGTTGACTTCAGCCCGCACGTTGGCGACTGAGCCGAGTGGGTGACCGTAGCCAATACCGGCGCCTTCGGTGCCGATCTGCCCGTACACTTCATCCGCCATCGCAAGCGGTCCATAGAGGGCCGTAAGACCTGCAAACAGAGCGACAACCAAGCGTTTCATCGTACAAGTTCCTGTGGCGTTTTATTAGGCGTGGCGAGAGGACCGAGGCGGGTAGGTCTACCCAAGGGACAAGCCAGATGCGTGACGCATACGGCCCGCAAACTCGTTTACGACGCGCTCACAGGAATCTTGAGGTTTGGGTTCGAAGAAGCTTGATGGGTGACACGGGAAGACGCCGTCTGGCGCCTGCCTCAGCGCAGCGACGCCTCGTCGAGGCCGAAGTGGCTGCGCAGACCTTCGTGCAACGCCAGGGCCAGGTTCGCCATCTGCTCGCTCCACAGCTCTTGTTTGCGGCATAGATCCTGGAGCTCACGACATTGCGTCGCGAACTGCGGTTCGCCCACGATCAGGAAACCGCCCGCCGCACTATGCGCCCAGTCGCGCAACGCCAGGCGGTCGTGGCTCTCGACGATGGCCAACAGCTTGGGCAAGTCAGTCTCGAGATGGTCCTTAAGCATGGCGACATAACGCGCTTTGGTCTGCGCATCGAACTCAGGCGTAGGCTTGAGCGGAGCCTGCGGCGTCGCGCCCGAGGCGATCGCCGGTTCACGGGCTACGACCGACCCCGCCGCGTCATCCTCGTTCGTACCCAACACATCGAGCGCCGCTTCCAGTTCTCCAAGCGACGTGGGCTTGGGAATGTAACCGGTAAAGCCGCGCTGATCCCATTCTTCAGCCTGCTGCGTGTCGGTGACCGCGCTGAACGCGAACACAGGCAAGCCGGGATGAACCTTTCGCAGCGCGGCAAGCAGTTCATAGCCGTCCATGACCGGCATATGAATATCGGTCAATACGACGTCAACTTCCGTGTGCTCGAGTATCGCGAGCGCCTGGCGGCCATCGCCGGCAAGAATCGGCTCGCATCCCAACGTCTGCAACTGTTCGACAATCAACGACTGGTTCAGCGGGTTATCCTCGGCGACCAGCACCACCAGACCTAGCAATGTGGGCTGGGGAGTTGCTGGAGGCGCACTGGGCTTCAGTGTTTCCCGAGTGGATGCCGGGGCACCAGATAAAGCGTCGGCGCGCCCTAAGCCGTCTTGCGCCTGCGGTGCGGCAAGATCTGCCGCCGCCACAATCGCCGTGTGACTGAACTCGCTCACCTCGAGTACACCCTCGCCGCGTCGCGTCGGACGATGCGGTCCGCCGCGTGTGATCCACACCGCGTTCACCTGCCGCACCGCGCGCAATGTAGCGACCACATCGAGTTCATACTCGCCGGTCACCACCAGCACCTCAGGCCGGTTAGTCCGCAACCATTCTTCAGCGGCGCGCGCCGAAGTGACACTGCAGCAGAACCATCCGTAAAGCCCGAGCCATTCACCGATGAGCTGACCCGACACCGCCTCCTGACACAGCACCAGCACGCTGCCGCGACTCGCAGGCGTGATTTGCGCAACATGCTCTTCGTCGGATAGGAGCGCCATGGGAATCGAGATGCTGAAAGCGCTCCCCACCCCCCTCACGCTTTCCACCGAGATATGTCCACCCATCAATTCGCACAGGCTTGCGCAGATCGACAATCCAAGTCCCGTCCCGCCATACCGGCTGGACGTGGTTGCTTCGCCCTGCACAAACGGGTGAAAGATGCGCGACACCATCGACGGATCCATGCCGATCCCCGAGTCACAAACCCGGCAATTGAGAATACTGCGGCCCTGCGTATCGATCAGCACCTCGGCACCGAGCATGATCTTGCCGGCAGAGGTGAATTTGAAGGCGTTACTCAACAGGTTGTTGACGATCTGCGCAATACGTGTCCGGTCACCGCGCAAGGTCTGAACGAGCGTCGGAGAAAGGTGGGAATAGAAGCGAATCGGCCGCCCTGGCGCCATCGGCGCGTATGACAGCGCGAGATTTTCGAAGTCGTCGATGGGCCGGAAAGCCTCCGTTACCAGCTTCATCTCGCCCGCGTCGATCTTCGAAAAGTCGAGGATGTCGTTGACGATGCGTCGCAGCGCATCGGCCGCGACGCCGACCGTGCGCATACGCTGTTCGTGGGCCTCCAGACCCGGCGTGCGTGCGAACAACTCCAGGTTGCCAAGCAACGCGTTCAACGGTGTGCGAATCTCATGGCTCATCGACGCAAAGAAATTCGACCGCTCACGCATCGCCGTTTCAGTGGCGCGCTGCGCAGTGCGCAGTTGCACCTCGAGCGCATGCTGCGAGGTGATATCGAGGATGGCGCAGAACAGCACGTCTTCACCAGCATATCGGGCCGGCGCGCAGGTGAACTGCAGGACCTGGGAGTTCGCGCTGTCGATTTCCTCGGGGTGAAGCGGCGCGGCAAACACGACTGTCTGCGCCTCTTCCGCGGTGGGCAACGCGGCCCGGAAAGCTTCGACTATATGCGTGGGCAGCGTATTCACAGACGGCGCGTATTGGAGCCATTGGGCGGCGAGCGCATTGCCGCTGAGAATCGAATAGTCGAGTTGCCGGACGATGCACAGGCCAATCGGCGTGGCGCTCACGAGAACATGGTTGATAGCCTCGTTCTCCAGCGCGCGCGTGGCTTCATCGTAAGCAGTGCGCAGCAGGCGCAGTCCCCACAGATGCGCGGTCAACGCGATGCCGACCAGCAAAAGCAGCGCGCCGCACGCGATCGCCGCGAGTTGCCAGCCGAGGATTGCCGCCAGCCCGCTCCAGGGGAGATAGCCGACTACCAGACCGAAGCCGGACAGCAGCGGCTCGCGCAAAATCGCGCCGTGCAGAGTGTATCGATAAGTATCGTTGCCCATCTGCGCTGCGTTCGTTTGCAACATATGCCCGGTTTCCACAGAGACCGGACGTGAGGAGACGACGATGCGCTGATCGTCGGTCAGCAGCATCACGGTGCCCTTCGGAAAACGGCGGAAGAGGTGCTCCACGAGCGCGTCGACGGGAATGCTCATGGTCGCGAGCATCGTGGGTGTATCGCCCTCGTAGTAGGCACTGAGCGCGGTCATGACCGGCACGCCCAGTTCTGTATCCACATATGGACCCACCCACACGCGCTGGTTTCTGGCAGGCACACGCAGGCCGGTCCGCGCCTGCAGCTGTTGCAAGAGCGTAGCGCGTATTAGCGGAACGTCGGATGGCTGCAGCGGCCGCGTGCGACCACCTTCCCGACTCTCTACCGACGGCGTGATTACCGCATAGTCGTCCGTGAGCCCGATCAGCATCGCGCGATGATTCAGCTCGAAGGCCCGCTGCGTGGAAAGCGTGGACTGCCCCGTTTCATACAGACGCCACAGCTTGTCGCTGAGCGATGCGCTCCACGCGTTACGCACGGCCGGCGATACGAGCAGATCGAAGTGCGACCCATCAGTGCCAGCATCGCCGCGGGCCACGCCGGTTTGCCGGATCGAAGCTTCTACGCCAGCGGGCAGACTCCGCACATCGCCAGTCTGTTGATAGTACTGGATAGTCAGTTCGGTGCGCCGCAAGAATGAAACCTCGCCATGCAAAAGCAGTGAAGTTTCGGCGACGTATTGGGTCATGAGACCGCGGCGATAGTCGAGCTGCTTGCCGGCGGCCAGCACCGCAGCCAGCACCGCAGACACCATCACGATGGCCATCAGCGTCAGCACCGCCGCGAGGTAGTGGTACCGCTGGCGCTGTGCGTTCTTTGCCAGCGAAGCAAAAGCTTCGGCCAGCGACGCATGGGTACGGTCGAGGGTATTCTGCATCGGGTCACGTCGTTCGCGTCGTTCGCGTCATTCGCACAGACGGGCTACCGGCGACGATGTTTGCAAGCTGCCGTGTCTGCGGCCATACCGCACTATCCGGCGCAGTGTAGCGCGTTCGACGCATCCGGCAAACGTCACGTAGTCGGCATGGCGAAACAAACGGCAGGGCGCCGTAGCGCTGGATGCCGTTTAGTCTGATAGATCGGCGTTACTCCCACCTCGACAAAGGTTTCGACGCGGATCAGCATGAGTGCGTCAGCGCCTTGGTTGTGCGGGGCGGTTGACCCATGTAAAACGGCGTTTTAGCGGCCCGTCCTTCTTCGGACGGGCTATTTTTTGCCATCGGACAGACGTCAGTGGCCGCATTGTCGGCGCGCCTCGCGCACGCCACGCCCGCGTTAGAAAGCGTCGCCGGCATCCAGTAATTCGAGCTGGCGGGGGAGCTTCGACGCGGGCCGCTCGAGCGCAAGCAAAGCCGCCTTGCGCTCAAGTCCGCCGGCGTATCCCGTGAGCTCGCCCGCGTTCGATATCACGCGATGGCACGGCACAATGATCGACACCGGGTTGCGTCCGTTCGCGGCGCCCACAGCGCGCGCACTGCCGATCGGGAGACCGAGCCGACGAGCGAGCCGGCCATAACTCTCGATCTCGCCAAACGGTATCTTGACGAGCTCACTCCAGACACGTCGTTGGAACGGCGAACCGGCCATCTGCAAGTGCAGGGTGAACTGTTGCCGCTCGCCAGCAAAGTATTCGGCGAGTTGCTCCGCGCTTTCCGCTAACACGCGCGGCGGCTTGCCGATAGATACATCGGTGAATGTATCGGCGTCGCGACCAGTCATCGCGCCGGTTGCGGCGTCGACGGCGTCCGGCGGGAAGTATTTCTGGCCGACGAAGTACACGCCCGTGAGCGCATCGTCCTCGGCGCGTAAGCACATCGCGCCGAGCGGGCTCAGAATCGTCAAGTAGTGTTTCATGCAGCGTTCACGTAGAACGGCAATTTGCGAATCCCGACCATCGCACAGGACACAAAGGGCGGCAATAAATACCTGACGAGGACATCACCAGAGAGAAACGGCCGCCAAAGCTTCGGACGGCGCTCGAGCACACCGGCTTACAGCGGATTTCACGATCAAGGTTCATAACAACAATGTAGCGCATTGCCTCACATGCCGGTCAACGGCTGCAGGGGGTGCATCGTTTACAGCACAGGTGCCCTACCAGCGGGCGGCGCAACCGCGTGCCGCTCAGTCGCGAGTCGAAGCCCTAACCCTGCTACGCGTCAGGGCCATGACAATCGGGTGGAACGGTTGCACCGCAGCGGGGCACGAAAAATGCATCCGGCGACACAATGAGTCGCGTTAAACTGGCTGGCACGACATCCTCGCATCGCGGATAACAAAGCGCAGCGCGGGTTTCGGCAGTTTGTGGGATGCTATCGGTTTGGCAGGTGTGCGGCACATCGCGCACCAGGCTGCCCGTACAATGGCTTGATAAACAACGGAACGAGGACAACTTCGATGCGCACTACCGGGTCTTCCGGGTCAATGGCCCTGCTCACCGAATTCGACGACGCGACGGCGCGCGAACTTCGCTCACTGCGCCTCGAGTCGACAGATGACGGCAAGGGTATTCTTCTGATCGAAGTGGACGAGCGCAAGCCGGGCATCCACCGCGAAGTGCGTTATGAAATCACGCCGGCGGAACTGATTGCGGCCATTCGCGCGCATGGCGCCGAATTGCCGGGCGAACAGCACAATCACCGGACGTAAAACGGCAGCAGCGGTACGGGTGCACGCGAACGCCGTTCACCCACCGCCCAGACTGATTGAGAAATTCAGCGTTGAATGACCAGCAACAAACGGCCGGCCGGCCGGAGCCTCGACCCACTCGCGGTCCACGCCTGCCGCGCCTAACCCGGCAAAGCTTCTCCCGCTTCATACGCGCCCCACATTACCGGACGCTTGCACGTCTCGGAAATGCGTCCATAATCCTTAAGTTACTTCTTCGCTTCCCGCCGGAAACGGTCGCGGAAGTAAGCCGATGCTACATGACCTCGTGGAGCAGTACGGGCCTGCTCTCGTCTTCGCCAATGTGCTCGCCGCATCGCTAGGGTTGCCCGTGCCCGCGATGCCCTGTCTCGTCCTGTTCGGCGCGATGGCGGCCATGCATCCGGGCACCGTCGGCACACAGCTCGCGTCGGTGCTGATCCTGTCCATTTTCGCCACGCTGATCGGCGACAGCGCGTGGTACCTCGCCGGCCGCATTTACGGCGGCAACACGTTGAAGACGCTGTGCAAGCTGTCTCTCTCGCGCGACACCTGCGTGAAGAAGACCGAGCGCTTCTTCGGCCGCTGGGGCGTGCGCGTGCTGGCCGTGGCGAAGTTCGTGCCGGGCCTGTCGATCGTCTCGATCCCGATGGCCGGTGCGATGGGCACCACGTATCGCATGTTCCTGACCTACGACAGCATCGGCGCTGCCCTCTGGTCTGGAACGGGCCTCATCATTGGCGCCCTGTTTGCGCAGCAGATCGACATGCTGATGGCCGGCGCCGGGCGCCTGGGGAAGATGGCGGGCGTGGTAATCGTCGCGTTGCTGCTGCTTTACGCCACCTACCGGTGGATCCGACGACGCCAGCTCATCAGCAAACTGGCTACTGCGCGCATGGAGATAGATGAGCTGGGCAACCTGATCGCATCCGGCCAGCCACCGGTGCTGTTCGATATCCGTTCGCGTGAGAAGCGCAAGCTGGATCCGTTTGTGATCCCGGGCACCCAGTTTGCCGACGAGCGCCAGCTCAACGAGATTATCGCGAGGTATCCGCCAGACCAGAAACTCGTCATCTACTGTTCCTGCCCGAATGAGATTTCGGCGGCGTGGATGGCCAAACAACTCAACGAAGCAGGCTTCGCCGACGTCCTGCCGCTGCGCGGCGGTCTCGACGCGTGGCGCGACGCGGGACGGCAACTCGAACCCCTGGAAGAGGAGCCGATCGATGAAGTGCATCACGGCGTAGCGCCGGCGGTGTAGCACGTCCAGTCCGGTTGCCTCTAGCAGTTCGTCTGTCGCCTGCGCTGCCTCGCTGTACGCCATGCTGGATCAAACGACAGAAGGAGTGGTTTGATGGTTGAGATTCAAGAAGCTGAAGGACAACAAGCTGTGGTTGCCGACGCGCCGTTCTCTTCGTTGGCGACACGCGAACATCAGATGTTCCCCGAACTGACGTGGGAAGAAATCAAGCGGCTGAGCAAATTCGGCGAAGTGCAGCACTGGGAACCCGGTCAGCTGCTGTTCGAAACCGGTCGCATCGGCCCGGGCATGTTTGTCACGCTCACGGGACGCGTCAAACTTTTCCAGCGCGATGGCCTCGGGCGCGAGCGCGTTGTCTCCGAACGTGGTCCAAAGCAATTCCTTGCCGAAGTGGGCCAATTGTCCGGGCGCGTCTGTCTCGTCAGCGGCATCGCATTGGAACCCGTCGATGCGTTGCTGATTCCGCCTGTCAAGCTACGCGCGTTGATCGTCGCAGAAGCGGAGCTCGGCGAGCGCATCATGCGTGCGCTGATCCTGCGGCGCGTCTCGCTGATCGAAAAAGGCGCGGGCGGCCCGATCCTGGTCGGCAAGAGCAACGACGCGCGGCTCGTCTCGCTGCAAGGTTTTTTATCGCGCAACGGTCATCCGCATTCGGTGATCGACGAACGCGACGACGAGGCACTCGGCCTGATCGAGCAGTTCGGTGCGCAGCCTGAAGACCTGCCGCTGGTGATCTGCCCCGACGGTACCGTGCTGCGTCATCCGAGCGATCCTCACCTTGCAACCTGCCTCGGCATGCTGCCCGAACTCGACGCCTCGTTGATCTACGACGTTGCTATCGTCGGCGCAGGGCCGGCGGGACTCGCCACGGCCGTTTATGCGGCTTCGGAAGGCCTCTCCGTGATCGTGCTCGACAGCCGCGCGCCGGGCGGCCAGGCGGGCGCCAGTTCACGCATCGAAAACTATCTCGGCTTTCCGACCGGCATCAGCGGTCAGGCGCTGGCCGGACGCGCGTTTGTGCAGGCGCAGAAGTTCGGCGCGCACGTCGCCATTCCGGTCAGGGTCAAAGCCCTGCATTGCGAGGAGTCGCCGCACCGGCTCGAGCTCAAGTGCGGTGGCAGCGTGAAGGCGCGCACTATCGTGATTGCGAGCGGCGCGGTGTACCGGCGGCCCGCTCTCGAGGGTCTCGAGCGTTTTGACGGCAAGGGTGTCTATTACTGGGCGTCGCCGGTTGAAGCCAAGCTGTGCAAGCGCGAGGAAATCGTGCTGGTAGGCGGCGGCAATTCCGCTGGGCAGGCGATCGTCTATCTCGCCACGCACGCGGCTAAGGTGCACGTGCTGATTCGGCGCAGTGGTTTCGAAGCGACCATGTCGCGCTATCTGATCGACCGGATCCGCTCGCTGCCGAACGTGTTTGTGCATCCTCACACGGAGATCGGTCAGCTCGAAGCTGATGAGACTGGCCTCGCGTCAGTGTTGTTGAAAGAGCCGTTAGCGGATGGCACGGATCGTTTCGACACGCGTCATCTGTTCCTCTTCACGGGCGCGGATCCCAACACGGAATGGCTGCAAACCTGCGGTGTGCAACTCGATCCCAAGGGCTTCGTGCTGACCGGCGAAAGAGGCCTGAACTCCACCTGCGATCTTGGCACCACGGTTGACGGCGTATTCGCGATCGGCGATGCCCGCGCCGGTTCGACCAAACGCGTAGCAGCGGCGGTTGGTGAAGGGGCGGCTGTGGTGTCGCAGATCCATCAGATGCTGGCGGTGACCGCGGAGGAGGCGATTGCGCTGGGCGCATGACGCACGACGCTTTCGCGCTAAAGTAGCGGCTGTCCGGCCGGGCGACGCATCTTCGGTCAGCCTCACGCCGCTACTTCGCCAGCGCGCCACTGCGCCGGCTCCATCCATTCAGCGATCGACCGCGTGAAGACTCTCCCGTTATCTGCCGCCCGCACTCTCCATCTGGCCGCGCAGGGTCTCTTGACCCCGCTGCGCCGCAAAGCCACCAAAGCCGACGTCATCGACGCGATTCGCCGTATGGCGCAATTGCAGATCGACACGATTCATGTCGTCGCGCGCAGCCCTTACCTCGTTCTGTTCAGCCGCCTCGGCGCGTACACGCCGCAGTGGCTCGACGAGCATCTGGCCGAAGGCAAGCTGTTCGAATACTGGTCGCACGAGGCCTGTCTGTTGCCGATCGAAGACTACGGTCTGCTACGTCACCGCATGCTCGACCCAAGCGGCATGGGCTGGAAATACGCAGCCGAGTGGCACAAGAAGTATCGCAAGGAGATCGACCAGCTGCTCAAGCAAATCCGCGCGAATGGGCCGGTGCGCTCGGCCGATTTCGTCCGCGAGGCCGGCAAGAGCAACGGCTGGTGGGACTGGAAGCCTGAGAAGCGCCACCTCGAAGTGCTGTTTGCCATCGGCGAATTGATGGTGGCTGAGCGGCGCAATTTTCATCGCGTCTACGATCTGACCGAGCGGGTGCTGCCGGACTGGAACGACAAACGCGATCTGCAACCGGCGGCGGCAGTCGAGCCGGAATTGTTGCGACGCAGCTGCCGTGCGCTAGGCGTGGTGCGCGCCGATTGGGTCGCCGACTACTACCGGTTGCCGCGCCGACCGTACGTCGAACCCTTGCACGCGCTGGCCGACCAGGGCGAGCTGGTTCCGGTTCGCGTCGAAGGCTGGAAGCAGGATACGTACGTGCATCAGGAGTTCGCGCCGCTGATCGACGATGCGGCGAGCGGCAAACTAACCTCGACAGTCACGACCTTGCTATCGCCGTTCGATCCGGTGGTGTGGGATCGCAAGCGCGCCGCGGCGCTATTCGACTTCGACTATGTGATCGAATGCTATACGCCTGCCGCCAAACGCAAATACGGCTACTTCGTGCTGCCGATTTTGAACCGCGGCAAGCTGATTGGGCGGGCCGATGCGAAGGCACACCGCGCGAGCGGCATCTTCGAGTTGAAGGCGCTGCATCTCGAGCCCGGGGTGCGCGTCAGCGGCCGTCTCGCAGCCGATCTGCGGCGCGCCATCCAGCGTTGCGCCGACTGGCACGGCACGCCTGAAGTGCAGATCACGTCGGCGCCGCCGGAGCTGCTCGAAGCTTTAGCAGCGCAAGAAAGTCTGGAAGCCTGAATCGACTGATCAATTTCAGTGATCGAGCTTGACCCGTAATTCGCGCGCCGTTTCCAGCAAGCCTTCATACCCGGAACGGGCGTGCTCGGGCAAATCCGGGTCGCCCACCAGGGTGCCGAGCGTCTCGATCAGGCTGTACAGCAGACCTCTGGCCGCGCCCGATGCAATGCCGCCCGAATTCACCAACTGGTCGACGTGGCTGATAGCCGCGTCAAGGTGTTCCAGATCAGGCTTTTCGCCTGCTTCCTGCTTTTGCGAAACATCACGCGTCATGATGGAGCGTCTCTCAGTTGTGGCGATGGTGAATGAATCTCTAACGTTGTTATATACCGATCATGATCGGTCGTCCATCCGCCGCACGCCACTCCCGAACATCCTCACCTTGACGCGTTGATGCATCGGCTTGCACTCAATCGATTCCCGAAAAGACTCACCTCAAAGAGATGAGAGTGCGCGCTGCGCCTACTCAAGCCTCACCGCAAACGACACAGGAAACCGGCAACGCGACGGCGGATCAGGTGGCGGCGCGCCGCGCGAAGAAGCGCCGCGTCAGATCGAACGCTACGAGGTTGCCGGCCACCACGAGTACCAGGCCAACGACAGCCAAAGCAGTCCAGTGATAGCCCTCGAATACGGTCGAGACCGCCAACGCCACAATCGGAAACAGCACCGTGCAGTACGCGGCACGCTCCGGGCCCATGCGTCCAACCAGCATCAGATAGGCCGTGAACCCGACCACCGAGCCGAACACGGCCAGATACGCAAGCGCACCGAGATACCGCGCATCCGGTTCGACGCTGAACGGCAAGCCCGCCAAAGCGCTACCCACGGTCAGGATGCTGGCGCCGATCAGCATGGCCCAGCTATTGGTGACGAGCGGGTGCAGACCCATCGACTGCATCCGGCTCGACAGCAGGCTGCCGGTGGAAAAGCACAACGTGCCGAGCAACGCGACGCCCATCCCGAGCCAAGCGGTCTGGTCGCCGAGGTGTCCGGCCATCTGCGGCACGAACAGGCACAGGATGCCCACCAGACCCAGCAATGCCCCCACGATGACCGTGGG
>Ga0302232_10000483_pt1 | contig 29697 bp, 22 predicted proteins | sample II_Palsa_N2_3_FD_193575 | JGI IMG/M metagenome (GOLD analysis project Ga0302232, IMG submission 193575) | Peat permafrost microbial communities from Stordalen Mire near Abisko, Sweden - II_Palsa_N2_3 | ecosystem: Environmental > Terrestrial > Soil > Palsa > Peat permafrost | place: Sweden...
CCGTCGCGGCGCAGCATCCTGCGCAGTCAGTCTCACGAACTGGTACAAGTCGTCTCGGTTTTTAACCTCTATAGCGAATAATCACGAGTTGGCGATCGCGTGCACTCGGGTCTTAAGGTCGCCTGGACGCAAACATTCAAAACGCATTACCTCGTAATCCTTAACACGTGTCAATCACCGCTTCTGAATGCTAAAGTATCGCAGCGGGGAATCATCAATCTAGTACGAATGAAAACGACACCAGGGGCTCTAGATATGAACAAAAAGGAAGCGCAGGCGAAGATAAGCGAGCTGCTTTCCACCGGCGAAAAGAAGCAGCAAGTCTTTGCTGAGTTATCGGGGAACGGCGTTAAAGATCGGGTTCTCGCGTACTTCATCGCATCGCATGTCGATCTGCGGCGCTGCGCAGACAACAAGATCCACCGTGGAATCGTGATTGCTATTGCCTGCATCCAGGTGTTGCTTGCCGGTCTTGCAGGCCTCTATGTCGCCACTAGTTTGTCGGTCATCGTGGGGCTGGTAGTTGCGATAATAGGAATGTTGTTCGGCACGCTGTTTGTGTGGGGATTTTCGAAAAACAAAGCCAGCATGTACAGCGTTTTTATCCTTCTCTCGCTAAGCCAATTGCCGCGGCAACTGGAGGGATTCATGGACAATCCCATCCCTGCTGCAGTGGGTCTGGCAATCGGCATTGGGCTCGTCGCGTACGTATGGTTTGTCCGTCAGCGGTTATTCCCGGATTTCGCCTTTATAGGCGCCAGGAAAGTGGCCGGTCAGTACGTATTCACAGACTGATCGGCGTCCACTCACTGACCGAACACCTTTTAGTCGACCGTCATGCCACGAGTCGCGCAAGCCTGTCGCATTGCGCGCAGGACGATCGGCTGCATCTGCAGAGTCAACGAATCGGGATTTGCTTCAAGGTACTTATCGACAATAGTGCCTACTTGTCGCGCGTCGGCATGCATCGTTCCAATGCACTGCCGGAGTTTCTCGATCTTGGCGTCTGGCGCGCCGAAGACAGGAGCGTACGAGAAACCGTCGAGCATGCCTATGACGTAAGCGGTACGCATGGATTGGCTTCCGCTTTGAAAGGATTTGCCCGTGAGGAACCCATTGTTGATATCGGACGCCGGACTCGCGTGTGCGATGGAGCAAACTGTCATAAGCAAGGCCGCGGCCATTGATCTGTTCATCTGATGTCGATTCGGAGGGATGGGGTGCGCTATTGTGGGCCGCTATTGTGACGATTTCTGTACCGGCGCCAGAGGCAGGCTACAAAAAACTATCCTGGCGGCCGCGATCCGAGCAGAAGTATGTCGACCAGCCTCTTTGCGCTTTGCTGCCAGTCGGGAGCAGACGCGACATTGGAAACGCCTACGAGCGCGCGAAGGAGATCCAGCGGCACGAGGTCAGCGCGGATGTCGCCGCTGTCCACAGCGCGCGTCACAAGCGACTGGATCGCGTCCTTGATCTGGGCCCCGGACGATTCGAACAGCTTGGTCGGCCCTCCGACCATTGAGTTCAAGGCAGGCGCGATGATCTTCTTGGTGGCGATGTAGTCGACGAAGAGCATCATCCACGACCGCAACGCATCCAACGGGGGCAAGGAATCGGTCAGCGTTCGCGCTTCCTCCGCAAGCTTGCCCACCTCGGCCCGGTAGACACTCTCCAGCAGCGCCTCGCGAGTAGGGAAGTGCCGATAGACCGTGCCTACGCCGACGCCTGCCTGGCGCGCCACGTCATCGAGACTGACGTCGCTTCCTGCGTGCGTAAACGCCGTTTTTGCTTCTTCGAGGATGCGCTCGCGATTGCGTAGCGCGTCGGCCCGGGGTTTTCGTTCTTTTGGCGTCGAGTGATTCACTGCAGCTTGAATCCTTGCAAGCGGAGAATTTCTCCGGTTGATATACTGAGAAAAGCGGAGAGAGTCTCCGTTTTATCCCGGACGGGGAATGGCGTCAACGCTATTGTGATGGAGAAGCGGAAATGGCTGAGAAATTTGGAGCAACTTCGACGACAGACGACGTGCTTGCAGGCGTCGATCTTCACGGCAAGCGAATTCTTGTCACCGGTGTTTCGGCGGGACTCGGTGTGGAGACTGCCCGAGCGCTTGCTGCGCACGGAGCGAGCGTTATCGGCGCGGCCAGGGACCTGGCAAAAGCGGAGTTGGCGATTGCCGAAGCGCGGCGCGATGCCACTGCGGCCGGCGGCAGTATCGACCTGGTCGAACTCGACCTCGCGAGCCTCAAGAGCGTCCGGGCCTGCGCCGACAAGCTGTTGGCCGAGGGCAAACCGCTCGACATCATCATTACGAATGCAGGGGTGATGGCGACACCCTTCGGCAAAACCACAGACGGCTTCGAGACGCAATTTGGCACCAATCATCTGGGGCATTTTGTGTTCGTGAATCGCCTGGCATCGTTGATTCCGTCTGGCGGTCGAGTAGTCGCACTGGCGTCGTCAGGGCACCGTTTCGCGGACGTGGATCTCGACGATCCCGGCTTTGAGCGTACGCCTTACGACCCGTTCCTCGCATACGGCCGCTCCAAGACCGCGAACATCCTCTTCGCGGTCGCTTTCGATCAGCGGCATCGCGCGCGCGGCGTGCGGGCAGCCGCCGTGCATCCCGGAGGGATCCACACGAAGCTGGCCCGCCATATGGACGAGAGGCAGTTGACTGCACTCGTGGACAGGATCAACAGTCAACTGGCATCGGAGGGAAAGGGACCGTTCCAGTTCAAGACGATCCCGCAGGGCGCGGCGACTTCGGTATGGGCCGCGGCGGTGGCGGCAGGCGAAGACGTAGGAGGCCGATATTGCGAAAACTGCCACGTAAGCGAAATCGTGGCGGACGATGTTGTCATCACGCCCGTCAGCGAGGGCGTTCGCCGCTACGCGCTCGACGCTGCACACGCTGACGCACTCTGGCGCAAGAGCGAAGAGATGGTTGGCGAGTCGTTCTGACACAACGCTCCTTCGTACGTCATCGAAACGGGGCCGCGCCTTAACCAATATCGTTGGCGCGGCGACCGAAGGCCCCGCAACGTTCCTCACATCGCAAATCCGTGACAACGATAGAATCATCACAAACATCGCGATAATTGTTGCATTTCTCCTGCCTAATGCCGGTCGAATAGGGGCTAAATGTTATTGACGCATCATTTGCATGATGCGAAGATCACAAGACAGTTCGCGCCCGATCGCGAAGCATAAGCATTCGTCATACCGACGAAGGAGACATCAGGATGAGTGAGCCGGTTGCGGTCGCGGCCGCTTCATCGCCTCGACTGCCATTGATCCGCGTTACAGGCGTCACCAAGAAATTCGGTGGCGTACAGGCGTTGCGCGGCGTCGATCTGGAAGTTTTGCCGGGTGAAGTGCATGCACTGCTCGGCGAAAATGGCGCGGGCAAATCCACCCTCATCAAGATACTCAGCGGCGTCCACACCTACGACGAAGGCTCGATCGAAATCGCCGGCCAGAAGGTCGCTTTCGAATCGCCAGCGAAGTCGCGCGAGGCGGGCGTCGCGGTCGTCTATCAAGACCTGAGTCTCGTCGAATCGCTGTCCGTTGGCGCCAACCTGATGCTCGGGCGCGAGCCGCGCACGCGGCTTGGCTTCGTCAGGCAACGCGAACTGATGGCGCAAGTCAGCGCCTTTCTGCGCGAACACAATATTCCGCTCGATCCGCGCGTGCCGGTGGACTCGCTACCGTTCGCCTACCGGCAAATGACGGAGATCTGCAAAGCGCTGATGGGCGACGTGCGCGTGCTGATCCTCGACGAACCGACGTCCGCGCTAACGGGCGGCGAAGAACAGATTCTCTTCGACGCAATCCGCGCAGTGACAAAAAGAGGCGTCGGTGTGATCTACGTAACGCACCGTCTGAACGAGGTGTTTCGCATCTCGCAGCGCGTAACCGTGTTCCGCGACGGAGCCAACGCCGGACATTTCGCCACGGCCGAGACCGACATGAAGCAACTCGTCGCTGCCATCGTCGGCCCGCGTCATGCGGCGATGCAGGCCAGGCGGGAAACCACCGGGGGCGTGGTGACGCAAACAGAGCCAGCTTCTGACGCACAAACCATCGCGCAAATTGCACCGCACGTTGCACACAATGCGCCCGTGCTAGAGCTATCGAACGTGAGCAACATGCGTCTGTCCGGCGTGAATTTCTCCGTACACAAAGGCGAAGTACATGGCCTCGCAGGACTGATCGGCAGCGGACGCACGGAAATCCTGCAGACGATCTTCGGCCTGCTGCCAATCCACGCAGGCACGATCAATCTCGAAGGCCAGCCGCTCGCGGCGCACCGTCCCGCCGACGCCATCCGGCGTGGCATTGCCCTCGTGCCGGAAGACCGGCATCTGCAAGGGCTCGTGCTCGATCACTCGATCGAACGCAATCTGACCTTGCCGCGTCTGCCGCAGTTTTCGCGCGGCGGCTGGCTGCTCGCAAAAGCTGCTGCACAACAGGCCCGCACGGCGATGAAGCAACTTTCCGTGAAGGCGCCCGATGCATCGACGCAAGTGAAGTTTCTCTCCGGCGGCAACCAGCAGAAAGTCGTGTTCGCCAAATGGAATCATCCGCGACCGAAGCTGTTGCTGCTCGACGAGCCGACGGTCGGTGTCGACGTGGGCGCGCGCGAAGAAATCTACGGCGTGGTGCGCGACGCGGCGCACGCGGGCACGGGTGTCGTGGTGGTGTCGTCGGATCTGGACGAGCTGTTGCGGCTATGCGATCGCATTTCCATCGTGGTGGACGGCTCGATCGAACGGACCGTCGAACGCGCGCAGATTCGCCACGCGGAAGAACTTCACCATCTCATTCAACTTCCCCGGCCTGTGGAGGAGCTTGCAACATGAACGACTCTGCTTCGCCAATGCCCGCCGAGCAACAGGCCGCCCCGCGCCATGGACGCACGTGGCGCATCGCGCAGCTTTTGCTGCAGGGCGATCGCCCGTACATGCTGTATATCGCGTTTGCGATTCTGCTGGTCGTGTTCAGCTTTGCGTCACCGTGGTTCCTGTCGATCGACAACTTCCTCAATATCGGGCGGCAGACGGCGCTTGTCTCGATCATCGCAATCGGCATGACGTTCGTGATCATTGCGCGGCAGATCGATCTTTCCGTGGGATCGACGCTGGCCTTGTCGGGCATGTCCGCGGCACTCGCGATGTCTCACATCAGCGATAACTGGGTTCTTGGCGCGATTGCGGGCATCGGAACGGGCGCGATCGTCGGCGCGATCAACGGCTTCGTCACGACGCGACTCTCGATTCCGTCGTTTCTGGTGACGCTCGGAAGCTTAAGCGCGGCGCGCGGTCTTGCGCTGATGGTTACGACGACGCGGCCCGAGATCATCACCAACGACAGCTTCATCGCGATCTTCGGCGAAGGCACTATTTTCGGCGTGCCGGTGCCGATCCTGTGGACACTGCTCGCGGTGATCGGCGGCATTCTGCTGCTGCACTACAGCGTGTTCGGCCGCCAGATTTACGCGGCGGGCGGCAATCCCACCGCCGCGCTTTATTCGGGCATCAACATCCGCCGCGTGACCACGCTCGCTTTCGTGCTGACGGGCGCGCTTGCCGGCCTCGCCGCGCTCGTGCTATCCGCGCGTTCGCATGCAGCGCGGCCCGACGTTGTGCAGGGCATGGAACTCGACGTAATCGCCTCCGTGACGCTTGGCGGCTGCAGTCTGTTCGGCGGACGCGGTTTCATTCTTGGCACGCTGCTCGGCAGTCTCATCATCGGCACGCTGAATAACGGCCTCGTGCTGCTCGGCGTGAGTTCGTCGCTGCAACTCGTCATCAAGGGCGTCATCATCGTCGCGGCAGTCGCGTTCACCCGCAAGTAGATATGGAGCGGTCGGAGTAAACGGGTCTCCCGTGCATGCGACGTTGCACGGCAGGCCATGCAAGGCAAGGCAAGTTCAAAAACAGCTGGAGACGCAGTACAACAAGACCACCGGAGGAAGATCATGAACTATCGTCGTGGATCAGCAGCGAGGCTGGCGAGTGTCGCGGCAATCACTGCCATGGCCCTGTGCTGTTCGCAGGCATTTGCGCAGGCATGTACGAATCTGCCTGTGAACTCGATTGGTCCGAAGGGTATCGTCGGGCAGGGACCGAATGGCGAAAAAGCGGCGTCTGTCGATGCCGTCAAGCTGACGGATGCCGAGGCCGCCAAGGTCAAGGCCGGCAATTTCAAGGTCGGCATTTCGATGCAGACGATGAACCTCGACTGGTCGCAGTTGCAGGTGCAGGGCATCACCGACACGCTGAAGAAATACGGCGTGGAAGTGATCGGCACGGCGTCGGCCGAGTATCAGGTCGACAAGCAGATTGCCGACATCGAGAACACGATCCAGCGCCATCCGAACGGCATCATCTCGATTCCGGTCGACGGCACGGCAACGGCTGCGACGTACAAGAAAGTCTCGCAGGCCGGCATCAAGCTGGTGTTCATGGACAACGTGCCGACCGGCCTCAAACATCCGCAGGAGTACTCGGCAATGGTCTCGGCGGATAGCGAAGGCAATGGCCAGATCGCGGCGAAGGTGCTCGCATCGTGCGTGCCGAAGGGCGGCACGGTTGGTCTGGTGAACTTCGGCGTCGATTACTTCAGCACGACGGAGCGCACGAAAGCCGTCAACGACTGGATGAAGAAGAATCGCCCCGACATCAAGATCAAGCAGGTCGCCTTCACGGACCCGTCGAAGGTCGGCCAGGTCGCCGGTGACTTCCTCACCGCCAATCCGGACGTGAAGGGTGTGTTTGCCGTATGGGACCAGCCCGCGCTCGACACGCTGACGTCGATGCGCGCGCAGGGCCTCAATACGCCCATGACGACGGTCGACCTCGGCCTCGAATCGGCAATCGAAATTGCCAAGGGTGGCCCGCTCAAGGCAACGGGTTCGCAGCGTCCGTACGACCAGGGCGTGGCCGAAGCAATGGCGATGATGAAGGCGCTGATCGGCCAGACGCCGCCTGCGTGGATCGGCGTGCAATCGCTGCCGGTCTTGCAGTCAAACGTGCTCGAATCGTACAAGACGGTATTCAAGAAGGATCCGCCGCCGCAACTGGCCGATGCCTGCAAGAAGGCAGCGCCCGCTTGCGGTTGATAACCAAGGCGGCTTGACGCTTGAGCTTGAGAGCGAAGCCTTTGCGGGCTTCGCTCTTTTCATTGCATGCGCTATGTTTGCGTTCTTTCGCCCGTTGCGACGGGGGCATAACTACATTGCCGAAGCTCGGCGCACATGGCACTCCCCCAGCTCAGCTCGCTTCAGAGCTTGCGCCCCCACCTTCCAGCAAGACCTCCGTCACCGCCTCCGAAAACCGCTTCGGCCGGCCTTCGATCATTACCCGATCCGGGTTCGACGGATCCCGCTCCACCTCGGGAAGTCCATGAGCCAGAAGCGCGCGAGCACAAGCTACCCAGTCGGGGTTGTGCGCCAAGGTCGGCTCGTTGACAGAGGCCCACGAAAGCGTACCGAGCACATCGTCTCCAAAGCCCTGAGTCTCACGCCAGCTAGCTCCGTGAGAGAGCAGAAAGGCCGTCAGATCCGCGTCGCCGTGAAAGACAGCGTGGTTTAGCGCCGTCGCGTCCCAGTCTCCTCCACGCGCGGCGATCGGCCAGCCGAGTTCGACCATGACCTTGACCGCAGAGGTCGATCCCCATGCTGCGGCATCGGGCAACAACCGCAACCGGTCCTCCGGCAACGCGCCCGGCAGATCCGGACGTTGGGCCTGGATGCGGCGCGCCTCGAACGCGTCAGCGCGTCCACAGGCCGCCACGAAGTCATCGTCGTCGCTGAGCGTTTCCTGCACCCCGTAGGTGCGCAAGAGCGCCACGACCTCCGGTAGACCGACCTGGCTCGCCAGCCGATAAACACTGATGCCCGCGGGCGTCCGCGCGGTGGGATCGGCGCCGGCTGCCAGCAGTGCCGCAATATGGCGAGTCGATCGGCTCACCGCAATCGCACGCAGCAACGGAGGCCCCCATACTTTCGTTGGACCCTCCCCAGCCGGCTCGTTAGCGTCGCCGCCATGAGCCAGCACCAACTCGAGGGCAGCCGGGTCCGGCATATCAAGCGCCCGCCGCAGCGCATTCGTACCGGTGACACGCGCGCCGTACCGCAGCAGCAAGCGCGTGCAGTCCGGGTTTTCCAGCGAGTGATAGAGCGATTCACCGTCATTGGGGTCCGCGCCCGCCTCCAGAAGCATCTCCGTGAGCGCCAGATCGCGGATCACGCCAGCCGCACCGTAAAGCGCAGAAAGCGGCTCCGACTCCTCGGGCTTGGCGAGGGAAGCCGGCGGAAACCGGTTACCGATACGCTGGTTGGGATCGGCCCCGACCTCAAGAAGGTGCTGGGCACAATCGCGTAGCCGTGCGATGAACTCCGGCAGTTGACCGAGCCTCGAGTGCGTCACCGCGACGAGCGGCGGCAGGTTCAGCGGCCCTCCCGCGCGGTTGATCCAATCGGGATCAGCCGCCGTCATTCGGGACACCACTTCGAGACGCCCCGCGGCGCAGGCCACGTAAGCGTCCGTTGCCAGAAGGCCGGGGTGTTCCTGCAGGAGCTGAACCGCGACGCGTGGCCGTGCCGCGTCATACGTGCCGGTGACATCGCCACCATAGGCGAGGCCAAGCCAGCGGCGTATCAGCGCCGCCTGATCGTGATGCGCGAAAGCGCTCGTCTCGACATACAGCGCGAGATCCGCCCAGGAAGAAAAGCCGTACTCGCGCGCGATGCAGGACTGCGCGTCGTGCAAACGAAGCTGAAGCGCTATCGCTTCGCTATCTGAGCGATGCGCGGCGGCAGGAAGATGATTGACGAAGCGCGCGATCGCTGTTGCGTTGCCGTCGCGGTACAGACGCAACAACTCCTTCGCTTGCTTCTTCAGATGGTCGAGATTGGCCTTGGGAGGCAGCTTGTTCATGGCGGATCCTCGTGCATTTGATGGCCGAAGGTCCGCAATACCGCCAGCACAAAGGATGGTGAGATATCTGACACACTGCAACAGGTGGGTTCAACCCTTTCCGCGGACCCGGAAGCGGCCTGCACCGCTAATCTGGATGCTAGGCGATGGTGCGATGCTCCGTCAACCCAGGCTCGGGACGGAGGTCAGCCCTGCCGGACAGGGGTGGCAAACTGCTCGATATAAGCTTGCCGAACCCTTTCGACGGTAGCGAACCAGGACTCCCCTTCGGAGCGCCGAAACAGACGCACCACGTCCGGATACCAGGGCGAGTCCGCTCTCTCCTGCATCCACCGCCAGTCGACGCCCGTCGTGGGAAGCAGGATCCAGCAGGGCGTACCCAGGGACGCGGCCAGATGGGCTACCGCGGTATCGACGCACACGACCAGATCGAGCTGACTGATGATCGCTGCACTGTCGGCAAGATCCGCCACCTCCGACCCAAGGTGCAGAAGCGGTTGGTCCGCGGAGGGGCATTGAGCTTCGTCCTCGCCCTGCCCCTTCTGCAGACTCACGAAGCGCACGTCAGGCAGGCTCCAGAGAGACCCCAGCGTAGCCAGCGACGGTAATGACCGGTTCGCGTCATTGTGGTGCTGCGGATTGCCCTTCCATACCAGCCCAACCTTGCGGCCTGGCGCAAGCGTTGCGAGCCGCGAGCGCCAACGCTCGACGATGGACGGCTCCGGTACCAGGTGAAGCGGCGGTGGAATCGTCTCCAAGGTCGTTCGCAGATGCCAGGGTGAGCTCAACAGGCTCGTCCAGCAGTCGAACCTGGCGGATTGCGAGAGCGCCGCTTCATGATCCACGATCACGTCGACGCCATCTACGGTAGCCATCAGCCTGCGTAAGGCAGGCGCACACGCAAAGGTAATGGTCGCGGCCCCTCGCGCCTTGAGCAGCGCAAGATAGCGGCCGAACTGAAGCATGTCGCCAAGGCCGTCTTCCTGCCAGACCAGCAGGGATTTGCCTGCCAGATCGTCCCCTTGCCACTGTGGACAACGTAGCAGGACGCGCGAATTGTGGTGAGCAAATCCAGGATGTTCGTAGCGCGACTCATAGAGCTCCCATCCTTGCGCGTACTGTCCCGTGCCAAGCAGTAGCGTTCCCAGATAGAACGTGGCATCGGCATAATTGGGTCGCAACGCTAGCGCCTGGCGGAATGCGGCTTCGGCCTCCGGCATACGATTGAGGCGCTTCAACGTGCTGCCGAGATTGTAGTGAGCCTCAGCGTATCCGGGGCGTAAGGCGACCGCCCGCTGAAAGTGCGTAACTGCTTCGGGCAGACGCTCGAGTGCCCCGAGCACGCAGCCCAGATTGTGATGCGCCTCCACGATTCCCGGCCGGCAGCGAAGCGCCTGCGTATAAGCCTCCTCGGCCTCGGCTGGCCGATTGAGGGCATAAAGCACAGTCCCAAGGTTATGGTAAGCCTCGGCATAGTCCGGGTTGGACACAACCGCTTGCCGGAAAGCGGCTTCTGCTTCGGGCAAACGCTTGAGTTTGAGCATCACGGCGCCGAGATTCGCGTGTGCCTCCGAATAGTCGGGTCGAATGGTCACTGCCAACCGAAACGCGAGTTCCGCCTCGGGGAACCGGTTGAGCCCCTGCAATACTCCACCCAGGCTGTTCAAGGCGGCGGGATTGTCCGGCTTGAGCCGCAGGGCCTGCCCGTAGGCCACCTCTGCCTCCGAAAGGCGTCCTTGCTCCTTGAGCACGTTGGCGAGGTTGTTGTGCGCTTCGACAAAGTCGGGACGCGCCGCCACAGCGAACCTGTATGCGGTCTCGGCATCGTGGAGACGGCGAAGCTCGTGAAGCGCACGGGCCAGATTGAAGTGGGCTTGCGCATAGTCAGGGCGGATCGCAATTGCCTGCCGGTACGCCGTCTCTGCCTCGAGCAGATAGCGCAGATCGTGGAGAGCTGCGCCGAGGTTGTGGTGAACCTCGGCAACGCCGGGGCAAAGTTTTTGCAATTCCCGGTAGATCGCCACGGCCTCCGCAGGACGCTTGAGCGACTTGAGCAACGTACCGAGACTGTCATAGGCCGCGGCGAAATCAGGCTGCAGCTCGATACATTGGCGCCAATACGTTTCCGCATCCGCCAGCCGGTTCAGGTCGAGCGAGCACGCCGCAGCGATGTTGAGCGCCTCGGCCCGAAGCCTTGCCGGAACACTTACGGTCAAGTCGAGTGCTGGCTGAACAAAGGACAACGCTTCGGAAAATTTCCTCTCCGAATAGAGTGAAGCAGCTTGCTGAATGCGGTCTTTGATGGGAAGCGCGGGCTTCGGCGCGTGTGGCATGGGAAGTAGATTGTCTTCGGAGGCGCCCCAACGTCTTGATCCGCCAGGGGCGCCCTCCTGCAAGTTGCGTCAGGCCTTGACGACGGAGGCCTGATAAATCTCTTCGATGGCTTCCTTGAGCGTCGAATCGAACTCACTGTCGCTCATCGACACCTTGAGCTCGTTGATCAAGGCCCTGGAGAAGCTGGCGATCATGCCGTGATTTTTGGCGAGCCGTTGACACGCGTCGGTGCGCGCGTAGCCACCGGAAAGCGCAACGACGCGTGCCACGCGCGGATGATCGATCAGCGGACGATAGAAGTCCGGTACATCAGGTATGGTCAGCTTGAGCATCACCTGACGGTTCTCCGGCAACGCGTCGAGACCCTTGGTCAGTTCCGCGAGCAGTGTGGCTTCCGCGCCTGGCTTGTCCGGACTCTTGATCGAAATCTCGGGTTCCAGGATCGGCATGAGACCGTGGCCGTCGATCTGCGCGCCCAGTTCAAACTGTTGCTTCACGATCGCAGCGATACCCTCTTTCGAATTTAGCTTGATGACCGAGCGCATTTTCGTGCCGCAGATGCCGAGCTTCACTGCCCGCTCGAGCAACGCGTCCAGCCCGGGAATCGGTTTCATCAGCTGAACACCATCCGCTTCGTCCTGCAGGCCCTTATCGACCTTCAGGAACGGCGCGACGCCGCGGTCCTCCCACAGGAAGGCCGGAACCGGTTTCCCCTGGGCCTGTCCGTCCATGGTGGCTTCGAACAGAATGGCTCCGATGACCTTGTCCCCGGTAAAGGCGGGCGCCGTGATGATGCGCACCCGCATCTCGTGGATCAGTTTGAACATCTCGGCGTCGCCACTGTAGGCGCTCTCCGGGATGCCATAAAGCTTCAGGGCACCGGGGGTCGACCCACCGCTTTGGTCCAAGGCTGCGAAAAACCCCTGTTTCTCACGAACTTGCGTCAGCATCTTCTCATCAGCCACGATTTGCTCCCTTTTTCAACAATGGAAATCGGACCAGCACGTCCGTCGGGACATAGTGCTCAATACGGTCAGTGTATCAAACGCCCACCGCATACAGTTCTCCGGCCCGCCTGCGCTCGACGCCAGCAAGATTCGGGCTCGCATCTTCCAGTTAAAGTATCTGCGCTGACTGCCGATATGCTGTGTGAGTGGCGGCCCTCCAGGGGCGCCTAAGCAGCCCTGTTTTCAAAGAATCAGGTGCCGATCGGATCGACGTCGAAAAAGTGAACCCCAAGTGCGACAAACTGAGTTTGCCTCTTTGCTGTCCGCCTTGGCCTGTTTGATTCTGTTGTCGTTGTGCGGTTGCCATCAGCAGGACCAGACTTCTTCGAGCACGAGCGCGCCCGCCAGTACCACGATCACCGCCCTCATCTGGGCTCCTGACTGGCCGCAGGAAATGCTGCAGATTGCCGCCGAATTCAGCAAGGTGAATCCAGACATACACGTCGATGTGCAGTTCATGATCGGCAATTCGGTGGAGGAAAACATCAAGCCGCGGGTCGCCTCCGGCAACTTGCCCGATCTGGTAAGTATCAACCCGAATGCCTACGCGGCCGACCTGGCCGATCAAGGGCTCCTGGCCGATTTGAGCAAGACATCCGCCTGGAATAACATGCTCGACCCGCTCAAGAAGGACTGGACCAATCGTCAGTCCCGGCACTTTGGAATAGCGGGTGGAGTGGCTACGACGCTGATCTACTACAACGAGGACACGTTCGCGAAGGCAGGAATCAAGCAACTTCCGACCAGTTTCACCGAATTCCTGGCGGTTTGCGAACAGCTCAAACGGGCGGGTTTTACGCCGATCATGTGGAACGGCGGTTTCCCGAACATGCTCGGCAACGGCCCTTTCAGTTCAGGCTTTGCCAACAATGTGGTGGCGCATGAGCCAGACTGGAAGAACAGGATCAGCGACGGCACGCTGGATCTCAACACCCCTCAGGTAGCGGATATTTTCGCCAAAATGTTGTTGATACCGGAACGTGGTTTCGTGCAGGACTCGTTCATGGCGACCGGCTATGACGACGGTATAAGGCTTTTCAAGGAAGGTAAGGTCGCGATGGCTTTTCACGGCAGTTGGGCCGCCGGTCTGTTGCTGCACGGGAACCCCTTCAAAGTAGGCGTGTTCATCCCGCCCTGGAACGCGCCAGGCGAGCAGGTCGTGCCGGTGATCGGCAGCGAAACCGGCTTTGCGGTGTCCGAGACGCCCAACAAGGTCGCAGCGACGCGTTTTCTTGAGTTCATCGCCGGACAGGGGTTTTCCATTCTGCAGACAAAACGCCAGAACATCTCCCCGTTCAAGCAGGTCTCGGGGACAGCAGTTAGCGATCCGAAGATTGTCGACTACACCAACACGATCAGTCGCTACGCGGTGACCGGAAGCCCGTACTATTCGTTTTTACCCTCCAATTCCATCGAGCGTTTGCATCGATTGATGCAGGATGTGCTGTTTGGGAAAATCACGCCAAGACAGGCGGCGAAACTCCTGGACGAGTCGGTCAAAAATGAAGCGAAGATGCACTACAAATGACTTCCCTGCTCGGTTGGCTGCGAAACGCATTCGCCTACTTCTCGTTGGATCTGCTGCGCCGTGTCGAAATTCGCTACCGGCTGATAACCGCGTTCATCCTGCTTTCGCTGATACCGATACTTATTTCGGGCTACATATCGTATGTAGAATCGACCGCAGCGATCAAGCAGAAGGCCGAGATATTCTCGAAAGAGGTGGTCAAACAGGTCTCCAAAAACATCTCACTGCGCATGGAACAGATCGAGACGGAGAGCAGCCTTCTGGTGCTCTCCGATCGCGTTCAGGACGCGCTGACCCACGTCACGAGCGGCAATGAAAAGGAGCAGAGCGAAGCGCGCCAGGATATGACCCGACTGCTCCTCGAGCACTACGGCGCGGTTGATTACATCAACCAGAAATATCTGCTCGACCGGAACGACCGGATCATGGACACCCAGGCGTTCGCGCAACTGACGCGGGGGGTCGTGCGTCTGGTCCAGCAGGCTCCCAACCGCAATGGCCGGCCATACTGGGGTAGCTACGACAACGGCGCAGGTCAACAGGACCTGGGGATGGTGCGCGCCATCATCGGCAAGAGCAACAATCAGCAGATCGGCAATCTGGTTCTGGTGATTCGCCCCGAGCATTTCTCGGCGATTTTCGACGACGTCGCCACGGGCAGTGGAACGGAGATCTATGTCGTTGACGCCAGCACCGACAAGCGGATTGTCGGCGCCGACGGCACTTCCGTGACCACCGACGGCAGGGCCGAACCGGGCCTGATCGAAAAGATCACACAAGCCGATCCACACGGCGAGCCGAGCGGCTTCGTCGACTTCGAGGGCACGAGCGGCGGCCGATATCTGGCCGCGTACACTGCTATCGCCGGCACGCCATGGTTTGTGGTGAGTACGATCCCGGAGCAGAAGCTGACGGGGGAGGCGCAGTCCGTACGCAACCAGATCATCCTGGTGGGCATCTCGGGGTTCCTGCTTTCGATCTTCCTCGCCTACTTCATTTCACACAGCATCTCCGCACCGCTCAAGGAACTGGTGCGAAAGATGCACGACACCGGCAGCGATGCGGGCGCCGAGGTGGAGGCGCCGGTGGACACACGCAGTGACATTGGTGCTAAGGACGAACTGGGCAGATTGGCGCAGCGGTTCGAACGAATGAGTGCAGCGATCAGGCAGAAAATCCAGAAGATCAACGAGATCAACGCCTCTCTCGAGCAGACCGTCATCGAACGAACGGTGGAACTCGTCGCGCGCGAGCAGGAGTCGCGCACGTTGATCGAGAACTCGCCTGACACGATTACCCGCTACGACCGCGATCTCCGCCGCACCTATGCCAATCCCGCGTTCTGTGCTTCAGCGGGCCGCAGCCTCGCCGAATCGCTCGGCAAGCGGCCCTCAGAGGTCCCGGGCGGCGCCAACGCGCTGACCTACGAGAGGAAGATCAAAGAGACCATTACGACCGGGAAAAGTCACCAGTTTGAACTGAGATGGCTCGGCAAGGACGGAAAGGAACAGTGCAGTCATATCCGGCTCACGCCAGAGATCGACGCGTCAGGCAAGGTGAACTCCGTGCTGGCGGTGGGCCGTGATTTGTCGGACCGGATGGTGTTCGAGGCAACGATCTGGAAACAGGCCAATTTCGATGCGCTAACCCATCTCCCGAATCGCCAGATGTTTCATGAACGTCTCGACCACGAAGCCGGCGTGTCGGATCGCTCCGGACGGCCAATGGCCTTGATGCTGATTGATCTGGACCGCTTCAAGGAAGTCAACGACTCACTCGGACACGATACCGGCGACATTCTGCTGATCGAGGCCGCGAGACGCATCACCTCCTGCGTGCGTGAATCCGACACGGTCGCCCGACTTGGCGGCGACGAGTTCACGGTCATTCTGTCCGGGCTGGACGACACCGGACGCATCGAACAGATCGCGAAGACGGTCATCGCCAAGCTGGCCGAGCCGTTCAAGCTCGGCGCGGATGAGGCCTTCATTTCTGCAAGTGTCGGCGTCACGCTGTACCCTGACGACGCCAGCGAACTGGACGTTCTCTTCAAGAATGCCGACCAGGCCATGTACGCGGCGAAAGCCGCTGGACGCAACCGTGTCCACTATTTCACGTCCGAGTTGCAGGTCGCAGCGGAAACGCGCCGGCGTCTCACGAGCGATCTTCGTACCGCCTTGCAAGCCGAACAGTTCCAAGTCTATTATCAGCCCATCGTCGATCTCGCGACGGGCGAAATTTACAAGGCCGAAGCGCTGATTCGCTGGATGCATCCCGAACGCGGCACGATCAGTCCGCTAGATTTCATCGCCTTGGCCGAAGACACGGGGCTCATCGTTCCGATTGGCGACTGGGTCTTCAAACAGGCCGTGCACCAGGCACATCAATGGCGCCAGCGATTCCATCCGTCGTTTCAGATCAGCGTCAACATTTCACCGGTGCAGATTCGTCAAGACAACCTGGTGTGTATCCAGTGGGCCGAGTACCTCATTCGGGAGGGGATGCCCAAACAAAGCGTGGCCATTGAAATAACTGAAGGGTTGTTGCTGGACGCGGAATTGAACGAGAAATTGCTGAGCTTCCGCGACGCGGGGATGGGAATTTCGATCGACGACTTTGGGACCGGCTACTCGTCCCTGGCCTATCTGAAACGCTTCGATATCGACTTTCTCAAGATCGACCGTTCATTCGTGCAGAACCTCGGCTCCGACGGCGGCAATCAGGCGCTTTGCGAGGCCATGGTCATGCTGGCTCACAAGCTGGGGCTTCAGGTTATTGCCGAAGGGGTCGAGACGACGGATCAACGCGACTTCCTCGCCGCTGTGGGTTGCGACTTTGCGCAGGGCTTTTTGTATTCCGAGCCGGTCCCCGCCCATCAGTTTGAGGAGCGGGTGTGGCCGGCAATCGCGGAAATCGCCGGCTAAGAATGAGGCGGCGCGCCCTATAATCAGCCGATCCCCACCCGCGCCCTCCCCATGGAACTCAGGCAGTTACGCTATTTCGTCAGTGTGGTTGCACACGGCAGCATGGGACGCGCGGCGCTCGAGCTCGGCGTGGTCACGTCGGCACTGAGCCAGCAAATCAGCCGGCTCGAAAGCGAACTCTCCACGCGCCTGTTGCGGCGCACCTCGTCCGGCGTGGTGCCGACCGACGCCGGCCTCGCCTTCTGGCGCCAGGCGCAACTCGCGCTGCGCCACGTGGATGCGGCCGCGCTGGCGGCGCAGGAAGCGCGGCTTTCAGGGCACGTCAGCGTCGGGCTCGCGCCGAGTACGACGGGGGTTCTCGGGCTACCGTTCATCCAGGCCATGCGCGAGCGCTATCCGGAGGTGCGGCTGCACATGGTCGAAAGCCTCTCCGGTCATCTGGGCTCGATGCTCGACGCGCGCCAGATCGACCTCGCAATCCTGTTTCAGGAAGAACCGGCGCAGCGCTGGAGCAGTCTGCCGCTGCTGGACGAGCAGTTGTTCGTGATCGGCAACGCGACACTGGCCGGCATGCCGGCCACAGCGTCCGTATGGCTCGCGCAACTGGAGCGCTTGCCGCTCGTCCTGCCCAGCGGTTCGCACGGATTGCGCGCGCTCCTGACCGCCGCCTTCAGGCGAGCGCGCTACGAGCCGCACATCACCGCTGAGATCGACGGCCTCGCGATGCTCATGGACACCGTGCGCGCCGGCATTGGCGCGACGATCCAGCCGGGCGCCGCACTGGCGCGCCCGGAGAACGCCCAGCTCACCAGCATCCCGATACTCGATGCCGACGTCACGCGCCCTAACCTGATCGTCAGCGCATCAGACGACGAGTTGTCGCCGGCTGGCCTTGCCGCACGCGTCGTGCTCCTCGATGTTGCGCGCGAAGTCGTGGCCGCCGGCCGCTGGCCCGGCGCGGTGCTCCGCCCGAGCGCGACCCTTCACGAAAACTGAAGCCCCCTTGCTCCGCCGCCCATGGCGGTGCGGCGCGTTCGCCCGTACAGTGCGAGCCAAAGGAGACTATTTGATGGTCGACGTTCTCGTCATCGGCGGCGGCAATGCTGCGCTATGCGCCGCCCTCATGGCTCGGGAAGCCGGTGCTTCCGTTCTGTTGCTGGAGGCCGCGCCGCGCGAATGGCGCGGCGGCAATTCACAACACACCCGCAATCTGCGCTGTATGCACGACACGCCGCAGGACGTGCTCGTCGATGCCTACCCTGAAGAGGAATACTGGCAGGATCTGCTGAAAGTCACCGGCGGCCTCACGGACGAGGCGCTAGCGCGGCTCGTGATCCGCGAGTCGTCAACCTGCCGGCCGTGGATGCGCCAGCACGGCGTACAGTTCCAGCCGTCGCTCTCAGGCGCGCTGCATACCGCCCGCACCAACGCGTTTTTCATGGGCGGTGGCAAGGCGCTCGTCAACGCGTACTACCGCAGCGCGGAACAGCTCGGTGTGCAGATCCGCTATGAAACGCCGGTGCAGCGCATCGAGCTTGACGGTCCGCGTTTCGTGGCCGCGTGGGCGGGCGACGAGCGCATTACGGCGCGCAGCTGCGTGCTCGCGGCGGGCGGCTTCGAGTCGAACCGGGCGTGGCTGCGCGAGGCGTGGGGCGTCAACGAGCGCGGCGAACACCCCGCCGACAATTTCCTGATCCGCGGCACGCGCTTCAACATGGGCACGCTGCTGCGCTTCATGATCGACGCGGGCGCGGACAGCATTGGCGAGCCGACCCAGGCGCACATGGTGGCAATCGACGCACGCGCGCCGCTCTACGACGGCGGCATCTGCACGCGGGTCGACTGCGTATCGCTTGGCGTGGTGGTCAATCGGGATGCCGAACGATTCTACGACGAAGGCGAGGACTTCTGGCCGAAGCGCTATGCGATCTGGGGGCGCCTCGTCGCCCAGCAGCCGGGACAGACTGCCTGGTCGATCATCGACGCGAAGGCCGTTGGACGCTTCATGCCGCCGGTATTTCCGGGGGTGCGCGCGAACAGCCTGCCTGAACTCGCGACAGCCCTCGGCCTCGACCCCGCACGTTTCATGGAGACCCTCAACGCGTACAACGCCGCCTGCCGCCCCGGCACGTTCGACCACACGAAGCTCGACGACTGTCGCACCGACGGGCTCGCTCCGCCGAAGACTCACTGGGCGCTCCCGCTCGATAAGCCGCCGTTCTTCGGTTTCGCCCTGCGTCCGGGCATCACGTTCACCTATCTTGGCCTGAAAACCGACCAGACAGCAGCGGTTCGTTTTGGCAGCGAGCCTAGCGACAATCTCTTCGTCGCCGGCGAGATGATGGCCGGCAACGTGCTCGGCAAAGGCTATACGGCCGGCGTAGGCATGAGCATCGGCACGGCGTTCGGCCGCATCGCCGGCACTAACGCCGCCGCTCATGCGACCGCCTCGGCACATAAGGAAGGCAGTCGTGCAAGCTCTTGAAAAACTGATCCAGCAAGCCAGTGACGAGTGGTCGCCCGTCGCAGTGACCGTCGCGAGGGCGCCACTTCTCTCCGTTCCGGAAGACGAAGCCGCCCGCATCCTGCAGATCTGCAACGCGTGCCGCTACTGCGAAGGCTTCTGCGCCGTCTTCCCGGCCATGACGCGGCGCCTCGAGTTCGGCACCGCCGACGTCCATTACCTTGCGAACCTGTGCCACAACTGCGGGGCATGCCTGCACGCCTGCCAGTACGCGCCGCCGCACGAGTTTGCCGTCAACGTCCCGCAGACGATGGCAAGCGTGCGCGGCCGCACTTACCGGCTGTATGCATGGCCCCGTTCGTTCGCGTCTCTGTACGAGCGTAACGGCCTCGCGGTCGCCCTCGCGCTTGCGGGCGGCATCGCGCTGTTCCTGATCCTCGCGCTCGCGATGAGTGGCAACCTGTGGCAAGCCTCGGCGAGTGGTTCGTTCTACGATGTATTGCCGCACACGCTGATGGTCGGCATCTTCGCGCCGGTTTTTCTGTTCGCTATCTGTGCGCTCGGGATCGGCGTGCGGCGCTTCTGGCGCGAGGCCGTGCCTGGTCCGGCCAGTGGCGCGGCGCTTGCCGAAGCGGGCAATGCGGTTGCGACACTCCGGTACCTGGGAGGCGGGCACGGTGAAGGCTGCAACAACGAGGACGACCGTTTCTCGCTCGCACGCCGGCATTGCCACCATGCGACCGCGTACGGCTTCGCTCTGTGTTTCCTGTCGACTTGCGTTGCCACGCTCTATCACTATGTGTTCCGACTCGAGGCGCCTTATGCCTACACGAGCCTGCCGACGGTGCTCGGCACGCTCGGTGGTATTGGCATCGCCGTGGGCACACTCGGCCTGGGTTGGCTGAACCTGCGCCGCCATCCCAGCCAAGGCGACGCCGCGCAAAAACCGATGGATCTCGGCTTCATCGCGCTGCTGCTGATCGTCGCAGTCAGCGGCCTCGCGCTCATGGTGCTGCGTAGCAGCGCTGCGATGCCCGGCTTGCTGGCGATGCACCTCGGGGCCGTGATCGCCTTGTTCCTGACCATGCCTTACGGCAAGTTCGTTCACGGACCGCTACGCGCGGCCGCGTTGCTCAAGTGGGCAATCGAACGCCGCCAGCCAAACCGCGTCGGTCTTACGGACGACTGATCGATCCAGGCAACCTCGCGACTCTCTCGCCTCCAGAGACCGGAGGCATCCGTCATGAGCAGAACTGACGCATGGGCGGGCGCCGCAGCGCCCATCCTCTGCGGTTCACTCACTCCCGATAGCTCGGATCGATCCGGTCCAGCTTGCGCAGCAGCGCCGGCCATTCGAGCAGGCCGTACGGACGACGCGTCTGCGGCTGGTAGTTCATATACGTTTGCTCGAGCACTTCGCGCGAGACCTCGTTGAGTTCGACACCGCACGCCTGCGCCGCCAGTTGTGAGCGGCACGACAGCTCCAGCCGATGCATCGCGTTAAACGCCTCCGGAATCGTGTGGCCGACGGTCAGCAAGCCGTGGTTGCGCAGGATCAGCGCATTGTTGTTGCCAAGGTCCGCTATCAGCGAGTCGCGCTCGCTCGTATCGAGCACCACACCGCAGTAATCGTGATAACCGATCTTGAAGAAGCGCATGGCGGTTTGCGTCATTGGCAGCAGTCCGCATTTGAGCGCCGACACCGCCATCCCCGGCCAGCTATGCGTATGGATCACGCAGGCAAGCTCGTGCTTCGCCTCATGGATTGCGCCGTGAATCACATAGCCGGCGCGGTTGATGCCATAGTCCGCGCCGACGAATGCGGGCTTGCTGAGAATGTTGCCATCGTTGTCGATCTTGACGAGACTCGACGCCGTGACTTCTTCGTACAGCATCCCGTAGGCGTTGATCAGGAACGCCTCTTCGCCGGGCACGCGCGCGGAGATATGGTTGGCCGCCATGTCGGACATGCCATAGTGTTCAACGAGGCGATAACAGGCGGCCAGGTCCACGCGCACCTGCCACTCCTCTTCGGAACAGTGTTCGCGCATCGAGGGGATATCAAATTCAGGGATCGGGTTCATGTGATGCTCCTGCAGGTCATAAAGTGGGTGAACAAAGGAATACGTGATTCATGCGGTCATCTGCGAGTCGCTGCGGCGCAGACATAAGGCGGCCACCAGCGTGCAGGCGATACAGGCCGACGCATACAGATAGAAGCCCTGTTCGTAGCCGACGCTCTTGAACCAGAGACCGGCATAGCCGGCCGTACCGCCGAACAGCGCGGTCGCAACCGAATAAGGCACGCCCACGCCGAGCGCACGCAAGCGCGCAGGAAAGAGATCCGCCTTTGCAATCGAACAGACCGACGTGTAGCCGCACACGATCAGCAGCGCCACGGCAAGCAGCAGGAAGGCCGTCGATTCGCTGCGGGTGCGCGCAAGTGCAGCAAGCAGCGGCCAGGTGCCGAACGTGCCGCCCACGCCGAACGCGATCAGCAGAGGCCGCCGTCCGATATGATCCGAGAGCGCACCGAATAGCGGCTGCACAAGCATGAACAGGGTGAGCGTGGATAGCGACACCCACGCGGAGGCGCGCGCCGAGAGCCCCACCGTGTTGACGAGATAGCTGTGCATGTAGACCGTATAGGTGAAGAATGCCAGCGTGCCGCCCGTGGTGAGGCCGAACACCAGTATCACGGGACGCCAGTGCTTGCGCAGCTCTGAAAGTCCGGTGTGCTCCTTGGCGGTTTCGGAGAGATTGCGAAAGTCCGGCGTTTCGTCGATATTGCGGCGGACCCAATAGGCAACGAGCGCCAGCGCCGCACCGGTGATGAACGGCACGCGCCAGCCCCACGCATTGAGCTCGGCGCGCGAAAAGAAGAACTCCTGCAGCAGGACCTGGACGAGCGTGGCGAGCAACTGGCCCATGATCAGCGTGACGTAATGAAAGCTGCTGTAGAAGCCGCGACGGCCGGGCTTGGCGATCTCGCTTAGATAGACCGAACTTGCGCCGTACTCGCCGCCTAGAGAAAACCCCTGCACGAGACGCGCGAGCAGCAGTACCAGCGGCGCGAGGGCGCCGATCTGAACGTAGGTCGGACACAGACCAATCGCAAGCGAGCCGCCGCACATCAGAATGACCGAGAGCGTGAGGCCAGCGCGCCGGCCGCGCCGGTCCGCGTAAAGGCCGATCATCCAGCTTCCGATTGGACGCAGCAGGAAGCCGAGCGCGAACACGGCGGCCGTGCTGAGCAGTTGGATTGTGCGGTTTTCGCGCGGAAAGAATGACGCCGCGAAATAGATCGAAAACGTCGTGTACACATGAAAGTCGTACCACTCGATCAGATTGCCGATCGAGCCGCCGACAATCGAACGCGCCGCACGGCGCGTCGATGACCCAGCGTGGACGCCCGGCACGGCATCAGGGGCGGTGGCCGTTGCGTGTATATCGTTCATGGACGTTTGTCTCCTTTGGTTTTGTGTGAAGGGCCTTCTGTGCGGCCTTGAATCACGCCGGTGCCGAACGGATCGTCCGGGCCGGAAACGCCACCAGCAACACAACAGCACCGCAACCGATGATCCCGCCCAGCACGACAAGGCCGCTGCCGAAGCCGGCCGCGCCATGACTCATCCACCCGAGTGCGGCCGTGCTCAATGCGCCGCCAAGCGACCCGATCACGTTGATCACCGCGATGCCGCCCGCTGCGGTTTCGCGCGTCAGGTAAGTCGGCGGAATCGACCAGAACACCGAAAGACAAGAATAGTGGCCCGCCGACGCAACCGCCAGCAGGACGATCGCCACGACCGTGTTGCTATGAAAGAGCGGCAGCATCGCGAGCGCCGCAGCCGCACAAACGAGCGCGATGGCTGCGTGCCAGCGCCGCTCGAGCGTCCGGTCCGAATGGCGCCCCACCAGCAGCATCACGATGGTCCCGATGAACGCCGGAATGCCCGCCAGAACGCCGACGTTGACGACCTGCGTCACACCGGAATTACGGATAACCATCGGCGCCCAGAAGGCCAGCGTGTTGCCGAGCGAAAAGCTGCACGCGAACGTAAAGCCCGCGCAGAAGACGCGCGGGTCGGACAGAACCGCGCGAAACGGTGCGTGCTTCGAGCGGCGCGTCTTGTGGCTTTCGTCGCGCTCGAGATCCGCGAGAATAAATGCGCGTTCGGCGCTCGCTAGCCATGGCGCAGAATCGGGACGATCGCTCAGCACGAAGAAGAGGACAACCCCGAAGACTGCCGAGGGCATGCCTTCGAGCAGGAAGAGCCATTGCCAGCCGTGCAGCCCGAGTTGCCCCTGGAACGCGTGCATGATCCATCCCGAGAGCGGCGTGCCGAGCGTCGCTGCCAGCGGAATGCTCAGGTAGAAGATCGACGTCATGCGCGCGCGACGCCGCGCCGGAAACCAGTAGCTCAGGTAAAGAAAGATGCCGGGCGTGAAACCGGCCTCAGCCACACCGATCATAAAGCGCACCAAGTAAAACTGCATCGGCGTACGAACAAACATCGTCATCGTCGACAAAATTCCCCAGGCCACCATGATGCGTAAAAAGGTCTTGCGCACGCCGACGCGGTCGAGCATCAGATTGCTCGGAATCTCGAACACCACATAGCCGACGAACAGCAGACCGGCGCCGAAACCGTAGGCCGCGTCGCTCAGGCCGAGGTCGGACTTGAACTGGATCTGCGCAATGCCGATGTTGATCCGATCGAGATAATTGAGGATGTAACCGAACACCAGCAAGGGCAGGATGCGCAGCGCGACCTTGCGATAGACCGCCCGCTCGAACGCGTCAACCGTCGCGCCTGTGCCGAGGGAAGCGGGGGGCGAATCGATACTCAACGCCATACGGGGACTCCGGTTGGTGGGCTGCGAGTGTGGTCAGACGGCGGTGAACTGCGGCTGAACCGCATTGACGAGCGGTGCGCCGCGCTGCCAGCGCGCCAGGTTGTCGAGCCAGATGCGGCAGACAGCGTCGTAATAGCTGTCCGAATGCCCCGCCGTGTGCGGCGAGATCAGCACATTGGGCAAGTCCCATAATGGCGAAGTCGCATCGAGCGGCTCGCGTTCGAACACGTCGAGCCATGCGCCGGCGAGCCCGCCGCGCGCCAGAGCCTCGGTAAGCGCGGACTGTTCCACCACCTCGCCACGCGCCACGTTGACGAGGCATGCTCGTGGAGGCAGCAATGCGATTCGATGCGCGTCGATCAGGCGTGTCGTGAGTGGCGTGAGCGGACAGGCGAGAATTAGCCAGTCGGTGTTCGGTAGCGCATCATCTAGTTGTGCAAACGAGATCGTACGTACGCTCCCGTTCGCCGCTACACCCGCCGTTCCGCCCGCGCTGCTTTCGCGGCGCACGACAGTGACGTTCATCTCGAGAACTTCCAGCAGACGCGTGAGCCGCTGCCCGATTGGGCCATAGCCGACGATGAGCGCATTCTGGCCCGCGAGGTCGCTCGGCGACGACGCCTCGCCGAGCAACGGCTCCCAGGCATGACGGCGCTGTGCTTCGTAGAGATGGCTGAAGCGGCGTGCGAGCGCGAGCATTCCGCCGAGCGCCGACTGCGCGACGACGCCCGCGTTCGCCCCCGACGATGTCGTGACGGTCACGCCGCGTTGCAGCAATTCCGGAAAGATCGGCCGGTCTGCGCCGGACGAGTGCGTATGGACCCAGGCAAGACGCGGCGATTCCCGCAATACCTTATAGAACGCTTGCAGTTCTGTAGTGAGGTCGGTCTTGGTCGAGCGGCCTGTCACGTCGCGGCTGATGAACGCAATATCGGTTCGCCCGTGGTGCGGTTCGTCGGGCGTCACGATGTGGTAAGCGGTATCGCCGAGCACGTTCGCTATCGCGCCACCCAACCGTTCGGCCGCCGAGCGCGAAAGTAGAATATCCAAAGCCAGTCTCCGTCTTTTGTTCGAATGGGTGGGGTACCTCCGCCGGGAAAACCGGCACACTCCTGTTCAGATTGTGGCCGCCCCAGATAGGGCTGCTGTGCATTTTGGCGAATGCAGCGTTTCCATTTAGATAACGCTCGAGCGGCAAACGATCCGTACCATGCAAGTATGCGCTGCGCTTTGTCACCCTCCGTTCAGCCCGCCTAAACACCTGTTCACAATGACGAAACCCTGCCTCGGTCCTTTGCCCCCTCCGGCCTCCGTGCCGTCTGCCATCCCCCCGCTCGCGTGCGATTGTCATGCACACGTATTCGGTCCTTACGCGCACTTTCCCTTGGCCGATGAACGCAGCTATACGCCGCCGGAAAATCCCGCGGCGCGCTTCATCGCACAACTCGACGCCACAGGCTTCGCACGCGGCGTAGTCGTAACGGCGAGCGTGTACGGTACCGATAACCGCTCTCTCGTCGGCGCACTCCAGTACGCCCCGACGCGATTGCGCGGCGTGGCGGTGATCGACAGCAACACCTCCGAGGCCGAGCTCGACAGTCTCACGCTGCACGGGGTACGAGGCGCCCGCTTCAATCTCTATCAGGAGCACGGGCAGAAGGTGTACCGCAACGGCGCAGGCCTCGACGACCTGCGCGCCCTCGCCCCGCGTCTTGCGGCGCGCGGCTGGCACGCGCAGATATGGGTTCACGCGCCCGACCTGCCGGAACTCGCACCCATCTTGCGCGCGCTGTCGATCCCGCTGGTCGTCGATCACATGGGGCGCATGAACGTTGCACGCGGCACGGGCGACGCCGGCTTTCAGGCGCTCGTCGCCCTACTCGCCGACGGCGCCGCGTGGACCAAGATATCGGGCGCGGATCGAATCTCCGCAAGAGGCGCGCCATACGACGATGTGCTCGCCTTCGAAGCGGCGATCCATGCCGCCAACCCCGATCAGGTGGTGTGGGGCAGCGACTGGCCGCACGTCAATTACTTCGAGGCCGCACGGATGCCGGACGACAGCACGTTGATCGAGCACTTCTGGCGCGCCGTGCCGGACGCCACGTCGAGACAAGCGGTGCTGGTGCACAATCCCGCGCGCCTCTACGATTTCCCACTTTGATCCGGAACGTTGCGCGCGGCGAGCCGGGGACCTCGCGTATCATGCATCCACCCTTGCTGGCGTGGCGAAATGCCGGCCCGCGTCCTCCCATGGATCATCCCGCGCATGAAAATGGATTTGCCCGGCCTCCAGATGCTGGTGGCCGCCATTGAGGCGAAGAGCCTTTCGAAAGCCGCAGAACGCGAGAATCTGGCGACGTCGGCGGCGAGCAAGCGCATCGCCGAACTGGAGCGCCGGCTCGGCACGAAGCTGCTCGTGCGTCATGGACGCGGCGTCGAGCCGACACCCGCCGGCGCAGCGCTCTACCATCGCGCGAAGGCGATCTTGCGTAGCGTCGAGCTGGCGCAAAACTCGGTAGCGGAGTTCGGCATGAGCGGGCAGCCGAAAATCCGGCTGGCCGCGAACCGCTCGTCGATCATCCAGTTCCTGCCGCAAGCGCTTAGCCGTTACTACGTGAGCGAACCCAACGTTCAGATCGAACTACAGGAACGCTACAGCTACGACATTCCGCGGTTGATCGCCGATGCCGATTCGGACATCGGCATTTATCATGCGGTCACGCCTGCGCCAGGCATTCATTCGATTGCCTACCACCGCGATCGCGTCGTGCTCGTCGTGCCACTCGACCACCCGCTCGCCACGCACAACGAAACAATGCTCGAAGCGGCAAAGGACTATCCGTTCGTCGGCTATTTCCCGCGACACTCGTATGAGGCGTTTCTGTCGCTCGCTGAAGACGGGTTGTCCCGGCCGCTCAATGTACGCATCGAAGTTTCGAACTACGAAGCACGCTGCCGCATGATTCGCGAAAGAATCGGTATTGGCATCATGCCGGAGTTGATTGCTGCTTCCTATCTCGGCCGATATGGTCTGAGGGCTATCCGTCTGCTCGACGGGTGGGCGACGCGCCAGTTCTATATTGGCCTGCGGAACAGTGGCGAGCAGCAGCCGCTGCTCGCCACTTTTATTGCGCACCTGCTGGCTGCGGCTGGGGATGAGCGGAGTACGGATTTTTCTTGAACGCAAGCGCGGCTTGTTTATATCCGAAGCTCAGCGTGTTCGCTCCATTTTCATGCTCGTGTTTATGGTTAGCTGGCTGTGCTTAAACGCTGCGCTTACGCTTGGTCTCGCGTACAGAAAGAACTGGGCTAGGGTTACGGAAATGCTACTGATACCGCATATCTCAACGCAAAGATTCTTCCGCCAGAATTTTTATTCTCGGATATCATAGGCGCCGTCGTACACTGCCAACACTCGGTCCCACTTGGCGTCAGGCTATTGTTTTGTTTAAGGGCGGTCCACTGCAATCAGGAGGTTTGGATATGAAAGATCTTTACACCGCAGCTTCAGGCGACTTTCTTCTGAATTCTTCCATGCACTGGGATCATGACCACGCTCGAATCCAGCCCGCTTTGCAAGACCGCGTCTGCGCGTCTTAGCCTTCATCCTCTAAATCCTCAGCGTCCCAGCAGGACGCTCGGCCCTAACGGGCCTGCCGTCGCTGCTCGAGCGCGCCGATTGCGCGTCTCCCTTCTTCAGCGAAATGACCCGCGCTTTGACAGCGTTGGTGTTGGACTAGCGTGCCTTACGCGAGTCCACGGATTCCGCTTACTCCACGATCCCCCTCCTTCGATGCGTCGCGTTTTCTAGCACGCTCTCCAGACCTCATGCATACCTAAACCGCGTCGCCTCGGTCGGCGGGGTGGGTCACGCTCGTCCGATACATTCGGGCGATCAACTGCGTTGGGTCTGGTTAGTCATGCTCATTTCATTGAGCGTCGCGCGCCACCGTGCGCGCCTGTGGCATTGACGCATCGGTATGCAAATGCCCAACCTATAGATCATTCAGGAACGAACAATCTTGTCAAACTGCTTAAGAAAGCTGGGCTTCAACGATCACTTCGCAGAACGCGCCTCGCGCTACGGCATCGGCCAACCCTACCGCGTCACCGAGGACTTCGGTCTGCGCTTTGTCGTATCCGGTGACGCAGGAGGGCAACTGCGACCATTCAACCTGACCTTTGCGAGGAAGAGCGATCGAGCGCCGATCATCGGAGACTGGATACTTGGCACCCCGACGGAAACCGGCGAAGTCGAATTTATCGACATCCTCGAGCGCAGCAGCTGTTTCCAGCGCAGTACGGGCGAGGACCGCGTGCAACTGCTGGCAGCCAATGTCGACAAGCTGTTCATCGTCACGTCCTGCACGGAAGAATTCAACTTGTCGCGACTCGAACGCTATCTGCTATTGGCGCGCGCGAACCGCATCGCGCCTGTTCTCGTTTTGAACAAGGCCGATCTGGCGATGGACCCAAACACTTACCTCGAGCAGATCGCCGAGCTCGGCCCGGACATCCCCGTGTGCGTGCTAAGTACTTTTAGCGAACCAGGGGTAACGCAACTCAAGCTCATGATCGCAGACGATGAAACCTGCGTGTTCGTCGGGTCGTCTGGCGTAGGCAAGAGCTCCATCGTGAACGCCTTGACCGACTCGCATCGGCAGTTGACGCTAGGCGTGAGCGCCAAAGGCGCGCGTGGATCGCATACGACCACCAGCCGATCGCTGTTCGTCCTGCCGGAGCACGGCGTCATCATCGACACTCCCGGCATCCGAAGCGTCGGGGTTAGCGCCAACGCGGATAGCCTTAGCGACGCCTTTGAAGACATCGCGCATTTAATGAGCCAGTGCGCATACCGCAATTGCGGGCATAACGGGGAAGCAGGTTGCGCGGTCACGCAAGCGGTCGACGAAGGTCGCCTCACGCTAAGACGGCTCAACTCTTACAAGAAATTACAGCGCGAAGCGGAGTTCTTTGAGGATAAGCAAGCGGCGATGCGGCGCCAACGCGACGAGGCCAAGCAGCGGGCAGCGCGCCGGGGTAGTCGGGAAAGATTTGAGCGTGATCCGAAATGAGGGGAGACCCCGACGCAACGACTAACCATCCCCACATCGTTGTCGTTACGACGCCACACCGAAGCTCTCGTCTAGGTAAAACATTTTTATTTGTATCTAACAAATTTAGAACTATGTATCTTAGCTAAATTACATCTGGCAACACCTTGTAATGGCCATGTTAGGTAAACCCCAAGCAACAGGCCTGTGCAGTTCGCACATAGGTGGTGCGCGGCAATGAACGTAATCTGTGCATCACTTTTGAAAGCACAAAAAAGGTGCTGAGGCAGAGAGAAGTATAGGCATTTGTCGGTAAGCGCGTCATCGACCCGGGCGTCCGAAGCCCTCACGAAAACAATAGTAATTGCTATGCAAATCAAGACGTAACCGTTAGTAGTCCGATAGACATCGGGGATATCACCATCGGTTTATCTATGCTGTGCGCACCTCACACGTGGAGTGCGTGTGGAGACGCTCGCGCGCAGCATTTGACGGAATACGGTGCATCGACGCCGTGAACCGCGGGGAGCGGTCCATAAAACCTCTCTCCGCATAACAACGTGTGGCCTTACTGACAAGTG
>Ga0302232_10000496_pt1 | contig 29365 bp, 28 predicted proteins | sample II_Palsa_N2_3_FD_193575 | JGI IMG/M metagenome (GOLD analysis project Ga0302232, IMG submission 193575) | Peat permafrost microbial communities from Stordalen Mire near Abisko, Sweden - II_Palsa_N2_3 | ecosystem: Environmental > Terrestrial > Soil > Palsa > Peat permafrost | place: Sweden...
GCGGCCTTCGAGCAGGCATAGGCGGTGACCTCTTTGAGGCTGACGAAGGTATTGAGCGAGGCGATGTTGATGATCCTGCCGTAGCCGCGATCGAGCATGGGTCGACCGAAGATCTGGCAGGCGCGGAGGGTGCCGGTCACGTTGGTGTCCATGATGGACTGCCACTCGTCTTCGGGAAAGTCGACGGTGGGAGCGCGCTTGATCTTGCCGGCGCAGTTGATGAGGATGTCGACTTTACCGAAGGCCTCGAGGGTGGCAGCGCAGAGGGCTTCGAGGCTGGCGCGATCGGCTACGTCGGATGTGTGGCGCAGGGTTCGAACGCCGAGGGCTTCGATAGCGGCCGCGGCCTGGTCAACCTGTTCTGCGCGACGGCTGGTGGCGACGACGTCGGCGCCCGCTTCCGCCAGGCCAATCGCCATGGCGAGTCCAATGCCCGAGGTGCCACCCACCACTACCGCGGTCTTCCCTGCCAGATCAAATAACTTCGATGCCATCGTCTCTCCTTATGCGTGCTCTAAGTGGTTCATGATTTCGTCGACCACTACTGCGGGCGCGTGATCGTTGGTGACGCGAAGTGCGTCGGCTGGCAGCTCCAGGGTCGCAAACTGGCTATCGAGCAGATCGGGATTCATGTAGTGATTTTTTCGATGGGCCAGGCGTTCAGCGATCAACTCCTTTGAGCCATCGAGTAAGACGAAGCGATAGGCGTTGAGTGGAAGGCCGCGGACGAGGGTTTGACGGTAAGCATCTTTCAACGCCGAGCATGCCAGAACGCCGCCCTTACCGGCTTCGAACCACTGGAGCAAGAGGGTGTTCAGCGTTTCAAGCCACGGCTGCCGGTCCTGATCCGTGAGGGGTTGGCCAGCAGCCATCTTGGCTTTGTTTGCGGCGGAATGATAGGTGTCGGCATCCGCGAAGGTCGTGTTCATCCGCTCGGCAAGCAGGGTTCCAATGGTGGTCTTTCCTGAACCACTGACACCCATGAGTACAACGATCATGGTTGGCTTCCTATAATGATGGCCCGGGAGTTCCGGACATAGAGTTTGGTCGAGTCTTCTTCTAGAGGCGCGCCCTTTAGTATAAGCATATGAGCTCTTCTTCGACCGGGCCCCTGGCGCGGTACAGCCAACAGACATTGCTGATCGACGCGGACGATACGCTTTGGGAAAACAATATTTATTTCGAGCGGGCGATTGTGTCGTTCATCTCGTATCTCGACCACAAAGTTCACACGGTGGAGCAGGTTCGGGAGCACCTCAATCGGTGTGAGCGCGCGACGATTGCAGAGCACGGGTATGGGGTGCAGAGCTTTCGGCGATCGCTGGTGGATTGCTTTGAACAGTTGACCGAATCGCCGATCACGCCCGATCGGCATGCGCGGATTGTTTCATTTACCGAGGCAATTGCGGCCAATGAGATTGAGCTGCTTCCCGGGGTTGAGGCGACGCTGGAAGAGCTTTCGCAACGCCATCGATTGATCCTGGTGACCAAGGGCAACGAGATTGAGCAGACGGACAAGCTGCAACGATCTGGGTTGCGGCCATGGTTCAACGCCATCGAGGTACTTGCGGAGAAGAACGCGCCTGCGTATCGCGCATTGATCGCCGCGCACCAGTGCGAGTGCGAGTCGACGTGGATGATTGGGAATTCGCCAAAATCGGATATCAATCCTGCGCTGGCGGCGGGGCTTAATGCGATATTTATTCCCCACGACTTCACGTGGGTTCTGGAACACGAGATGGTGGACGCACCGACGGGAAGCGGGCAACTGATGGAACTCGGTAGCTTCAGGGAATTGACCAGCTACTTCTAGGGAGCGGGATTCTAGGGTTCGTCTTTATAGATTCCCATTTGCACCTGGCCGCCCTCGACGAGGCGCGCACGGAACATGCCGGGAGTGTTGAAGCCCCAGGCGATCTGACCGTCGGGTGTCATGGCGATAACGCCGCCGTCGCCTTTCATGGCTGTGAGTTGATGGTCAATCATTTCGTTGACTGCATCCTGCAGGCGCATGTTTTTGTATTGGACCAGGGCGCAGATGCTGCGGGCCATGGTGAGGCGAATGAAGTACTCGCCGGTGCCGGTCGCGGAGACGCCGCAGGAATCATTGGAGGCGTAGGTGCCGGCGCCGATGATGGGCGAGTCGCCGATGCGGCCGAAGCGCTTGCCGGTGAGGCCGCCGGTGGTGGTGCCAGCGGCGATGTTCCCTGCGCGATCGCGCACGACGATGCCGGTGGTTCCCCACTTGTGCGCGTCGGGAGTTTCAAGCTGCGCGATGGGCTTGGTGGGTGGAGGGGGCGCGCCGGCGGGACGCGGCGGGATGGGCAGGCGTTGCTCTTTTAGATATCGGACGAGACCCTCCCAGCGCTCTTCGGTAAAGAAGTACGAGTTGTCGACCTGTTGGAGGCCGACGCTGGCGGCGAACTGGTCGGCGCCCGTGCCGCTGAGCATGACGAACTGAGACTTTTCCATCACAGCTTTCGCTAGCGAGATGGGATTCTTGGTGCGGGTTACACCGGCGACTGATCCTGCGCGCAGGGTTTTGCCTTCCATGATGGCGGCGTCGAGATAGTTTTTGCCGTCGGCGGCGAAGACGGCGCCTTTGCCGGCGTTGAAGAGCGGATCGTCTTCGAGGACTTTGAGGCCGGCCTCCACGGCGTCGACTGCGGGGCCGTTTGCGTTAAGGACCGCGGCGGCGGCATGAACCGCGCGGTCAAGGCCGGCACGATAGGCGGCGTCGCGCTCGGGCGTCATGGAGGAGCGCTCGATCACGCCGGCGCCGCCATGCATGACGATAGCCCACTTGCCGGCCGGCGCCTGGGAGGCAAGAGAAGCGGGCTGCTGCGCGACGGCGAAAGGAATTGCACCGAGACAGAGTGTCAGTAAAATCTGGTTCCGCATTAGATCCTCGTGCGAACGAGTCTAGCGCAAGTTGCGCCGTGAATCCGTGGTTGCAGGCAGTCTTCGGCCAATTTCGCACGTCTAAGGCAAAGAGCAGGCATGATGCGGCGTATGCGAGTGTAATTACGGTAGCAGGGCTTAGGGAGGCTGGATGTCAGAGTACGAGAACGATTTGTCGCAACTTGTTTACGAATTGAACCGGTCAGTGCCTGCCGCAAAGAGTGGCTCGAGCGAAGAAGCTGGGTTGGGCGCGGACAAGAAGAGCGCGTTGGACCCGCTGCTGACGCAGGCGGCGGAACGGAAGGCTTCGGACATCATTCTTGTTGTTGGGTCCGGTGTCACGCTCAGGGTCAATGGCGTGCTGACGCCAGCGACGGGCAAAGTTCTGACTCCTGAAGATCTTCGCAGGCTGCTGCTGCCTCTGTTGACGAGCGAGCAGACGAAGGAGCTTGAGACGCGGCGGGTGGTCGACTTTTCGTTTGTGCGGGCTGGGCTAGGTAGGTTTCGGGCGAATATTCATTACCAGCGCGGAACGCTCGCTGCGAGCATACGGCTTTTACCGGGACAGATGCCGACGCTCGAGTCTCTGCATCTGCCGGCAATCCTGGGGCAGTTGATTGAACGACGGCAGGGGTTGATTCTGCTGACGGGGCCGACCGGATGTGGAAAGACTTCAACGATGGCGGCGTTGATTAACCTGATCAATGCTAAAAGGCGCGAACACATTATTACGATTGAGGATCCGGTGGAGTACCAGCACCTGAACCGGAATTCGATTGTGGAGCAAATCGAAGTGGGGTATGACACACCGGGATTTTCGAATGCGGTGCGCGCGGTGCTGCGCCAGAATCCGGATGTGATTTTGATTGGTGAGATGCGTGACACCGAGACGATGGCGGCGGCGCTGACGGCGGCTGAGACCGGGCATCTGGTGTTCTCTTCCCTGCATACCAACGACGCGGCGCAGACGATGTCGCGGTTGCTGGACAGCTTTCCCGCAAGCAACCAGGCGCAGATCCGGCAGCAGTTGTCACTGGCGCTGCTGGCCGTAATTGCGCAGCAGCTGGTGCCCTCGATTGACCAGGCGGGGCGATATCCTGCGCTGGAGATTATGGTGGCGACGACGGCGATACGCAATCTCGTCCGAACGGCGCAGGACCACCAGATCCGGTCTCAGATTTCGACTGGAAGCGCGGACGGGATGATCACCATGGACCAGTCGCTCGCCGAGTTGGTACGGCTGCGGCGCATCTCGCGGGAGACGGCCCTGGCGCATTGCTACCATCCCGATGAATTGAGGTCGCTGCTGAATAGGACGGCCTAAGGAGCAAATTTGCCGGTGAATGATATACTCAACTTCGGAATCAAGGTCGCCCCTGCCACGCGTTTTTGTGTGTCGGGCTCCATGCGGAGGTGGCGAAATTGGCAGACGCACTAGCTTGAGGTGCTAGCGCCGCAAGGCATAGGGGTTCAAGTCCCCTCCTCCGCACCAAATTTTGGAATAAAAAAGGTCGACCTGCATGGGTCGACCTTTTTTGCTGCCCTCTTCATGGTCGGAGCTGCCTCCGACACAGCAACGGCGCGTCATGGACGCGCCGTTGCACTCTTTCAACTTCAGAAGCTCTATGCGAAGGAAGACACCGCAGCCGCTTCATTATCCTTGACGTCGAACACCGTCACGAGCTTCGTGATCACCAGCAGATCGCGTACCTTGCTGGTCAGGTTGAGCAGCTTCAACTCGCCGCCGCCGTTCTTCACGGCCGTGTAGGCGCTCACCAACTCACCCAGCCCCGAGCTGTCGATATAGTTTACGTCAGCCAGGTTCAGCACGATCTTCTTCTTGCCCTCGCCCAGCAGCTTGCGGACTTCTTCGCGCAGGGTGACGCCGCCCTCGCCCAGGGTGATCTTCCCACTCAAATCAACGATAGTAACCCCGCCCACGTCCCGGGTCGTATATGTCATGCTCATGCTGAAAGCTCCTTCTTCACTCGGTATTTGATCATCTCGATCTCTGTTCCGGGATTCAACTGGTGAAAGTGTACCTCATCCATGATGGCCTTCATCAGGAATATCCCGCGTCCCGAACTGCGCAGAATATTCTCCGGCGCCAGTGGGTCGGGCACACTGTCCGGATCGAGTCCCGGACCCTCATCCGCAATCTTAATCCTCAGCGCCTCGGCGTTCAGTTCGTAGCTCACCTGCACCTGCTTGGCAGGGTCCTTCTTGTTGCCATGCAGAATCGCATTGATGACCGCTTCGCGCACCACCATCGCAATCTGGCTGGAGGTGTCTTCATCGAACCCAGCCTCGCGCGCCAGCCCTTCGGCCTTCGCCTCCACCGGATCCACGCTCGAGAGCTCAGACTCCAGCGTCATGCTGCCACGATTTGTCGTCGAATCGGTCAACGCCGCCCGTCCTCCTGTGGAGTGTACCCTGTCCGATTCCAACTACGGAACAAGGGCGGGCAAATATTTGTGTTTCTAGCGCGATGCACACTGGCAGGAAGGTCGCGCCATGAGCTAGGATCACTGACATGCCGGACAACATAGCGATGGACGACCGGGACGAGGCGCTGTTTGCGCAGCAGCAGGTTGCGCGGCTGCAGGCGCTGCTTGAAGCCAGCCGGCAGATCCATTCGACCATCGTTCTCGACGATGTATTGAACACGGTGCTTAAGATCGTGGTCCGCGAATTGGAGTTGGATGGGGCGTTTTTCAAACACTTCCTTAATAGCTATGGCGATGTCCCCCAAACGTTCTCCGTGCCTGACCGCGATGCCGTTGGCCACCCGCTGGTTGAGCGTACCGGCGACACAGATCTGTGGACCCGTTTTCCGCTGCACGACAAGGCTGGCGCAACCTTCACGGAACTGATTGTGATTCGCCCGCCAGGTCGAACGCTGACGCTGGATGAACTCGACTTCATTGAAAGCCTGGCGATCCAGGCTGCAGTAGCGATCGAGAACGCCCGTTTTCACGAACGGACGGTCCAATGGCAGCGGGTGGAGAGCGACCTGGCCTCGGCGCGCCAGGTGCAGCGGAGTCTGCTGCCGCAGGAGATGCCAAATATCCCGGGCTATTGCATGGCGATCAAGCAGGTGACGTGCTACGAGGTTGGCGGCGACTACCTGGACATTGTGCCGATGGCCAACGGAAAAACTACGATCGTGGTGGCCGATGTGGCTGGTAAGGGATTGGCGTCGGCGCTGGTGGGTACAAGTTTCCGCTCGGCATTCCGCGCCATGGTGAACTCCGGTATTCCCCTGCTTGAGATCGCGACGCGGATGAATCTTCTGCACTTCAACGAAGGCGAGCAGTCGCGGCGGCGCTATGTCACGGCGTTCTTTCTGCAGCTGGATCCCGAGACGGACACGATGGACATTGTGAATTGCGGTCACAATCCGGCGTTCCTGGTGTCGGTGAGCGAGCCTGGGAGCAAGCCGGTGCTGGTGAAGAAGATTGGAGCGTCGGGAACGCCGGTGGGTTTGTTGCCCTTCAGCACCTACGAGGTGGAAAGTTTCCCCCTACCTGTGAGGTCTCGGCTGCTGCTCTACACGGACGGGATGACCGAGGTGTTTCGCAGCGACGTGAAGGGCGGGATGGACGACGAGTTCGGCGAGGATCGTCTGCTGCAGACGTTTCTCGATTGCCCGGCGTCTACTCCAGAAGAGGTTCTCGATACGGTCTGGTCGACGCTCGACGAATTTGGCAATCAGGAGCAGTCCGACGATATGACGGCAATGGTATTGATGCGAGAAAAAGCTGTGAGCGAGGATGCCATTGAGCGATAAACCGAACCGCCGCAAAGGCGATAAATTTCCCAGCAGCATCGAACTGCGCCTTCCCTCGCGCCTGGGCTACGAGAAGGTAGCGATGAACACTGCGGCCAGCGTGGCGCGGCTGATGGGCTTCAGTGAAGAGCGTGTCGACGACCTCAAAACCGCCGTGGCCGAGGCCTGCATCAACGCCATGGAGCACGGCAACAAGCTGGACGAATCGCTTAGCGTCGGCGTGGTTCTTTCCATGGACGCCAACTCGCTTGAGGTCAAGGTCACCGATACTGGCGACGGCCCGAAGAGCAAGACCGGCGCGCCTGATATCGACAAGAAGATGCTGGGCGAGGAGGAGGCTCGTGGAATGGGGATGTTCCTCATCCAGGCCCTGGTGGACGAAGCCGAATGGGTCAGCTCTCCGCCCGCCGGAAGCTATGCCCGCATGGTGATTCACCTCAGCAACCCGCCCGTGTAGTCAGCAGTCCGCGCACGCCGGCAATACCCTACAATGATCTGGACATCGGAGACAGCATGCCGGAATTAGTGACCCGCGTTACCGTCGAAGAATTGCCCGCAGCCAGCGGCGACCCGATCACCGTGCTGCGCTTCTCGGGCGACATTACCAGCGCCTCGCAGCCGGCGGTGATGGGTACGTACGAGGGCCTGCCGGAGACGGCCAAGCGCATTCTTCTGGACTTTTCCCAGGTCGAATATCTCAACTCCAGCGGCATCGCTTTGGTGATTCAGATGATGATCGCGGCCAGCAAAAAGGGACAGACGATCCATACCTTCGGGCTCAGCCCTCACTTCAAGAAAGTCTTCACCATGGTCGGCATCACCAAGTACACCACCCTGCACCCGGATGAGGCCACCGCCTGCGCTGCGTTTGGTTAGCTTGCAGCTGCGAGCCTGCTGAACTGCAGGCCTTTCGGAGGAATTCCGGCTTGAGAGTGGCTTAGGGCCAGTGATACACTCAAGAATGGAATAAGGTGTATGCGCTGCAACGCGCAGGGTTCGTTTTCGGCACCATCCGACCATTTCGCCGCTCTTGCGGTCATAAGGCTAATGCTTCGACCATGTTTATTCTTTTAGTGATTCTGCACGTTATCGTCTGTCTGTTCCTCATTGGCGTTGTTCTCATCCAGCAGGGGAAGTCGGCGGACCTCGCTGGCGCGTTTGGTGGACAGGGCTCGCAGACGGCGTTCGGACCTCGCGGTGCGGCGAATCTGCTTACCCGTCTCACGACGTGGTCGGCCATCATCTTCATGCTGACCTCCATTGCGCTCACCGTTGTGATGTCGCGCACGAGCAGCAGCCGCTCGGTGCTGTCGAACCTGCCCAGCCAGTCGACCCCTGCGAAGAAGTAACCTTTAGTGGTCTCAATCTCCGAAGCGCGGGCTGCCAGCCTGCGCTTTCGCTTTTTCGGACAAGGCTGCATTGAGTAAGGAGCTCCGATGATTCGCGAAACGTTGGCGGTGGGATTACTCGGCTGCAATTGCTCGATTCTTGGGGACGAGCAATCCCGGGAAGCCATCGTTGTCGATCCCGGATATGACATTCCTCAGATTCTTGCGCTGCTCGCGAAGCATAAGCTGACCGTGAAACAGATCCTGATCACGCATGCGCATATCGACCATATCGCGAGCGCTCTCCAACTGAAGGAGATTACCGGAGCGCCGATTCTTTACAGCCAGGCAGATCTTCCACTGGTGGCGATGATGGATGCGCAGGCGGGGATGTTTGGGTTGCCGGTGCCGAAGGTTCTTCCTCCGGATCATTCACCTACGGATGGCGAGGCTGTGCGTGTTGGCGGTATCGAAGGAACGGTGCTGTACACACCAGGGCACTCGGAAGGCAGCGTTTGTCTCTATGTGCCGGACGAGCATCTGCTGCTGGCTGGCGATACGTTGTTTGCCGGTGGAGTGGGGCGCACGGATTTTCCTGGAGGGAATACCGGGAAACTGCTCGCTAGTATTCATGACCGGCTGTTGACGCTGCCGGATGAGACGGTCGTGGTTCCTGGACATGGTCCGATGACGACCATTGGCGTCGAGCGGGCGACAAATCCGTTCCTTGTGTGACGTGATGGGGTTATTCCGTGGGAAGCAGTGAGAGCCCTGCTGCCCAGATTTCAAGCGGGGTTAGAAGGCTGACAACTGCTCTTGCATCGCCGAGGCCATAGAAATTTCCGGGCTGGATCAGGACTCCGCGATCGAGCGCGGCGACGACGAATTCCCTGCCCCCAATCGTGCGTGGTACGCGTAGAACGGCGGTCCAGCCGCCCTGCATTGCTAGCCTTTGGATCGAGGTGCCTTCAATGCGGGCGTCGAGCAACGCCAGGTTTGTGCGCATACGATCTCGGATTTGCTGTTGAAGTGGGTGGCGGGTGGTGAGCCAGGTGGGTAGGGCGTGTTGCACCGGGGCGTTCATCGAGAGGAAGGTGTCGGCGATGATTTCGATTCGCTGCATGGCCTCGGCTACCAGCGATGAAGGCCCACCGGCCAGGATCCACGAGGCCTTCATTTGCGGCAGACCGCAGATTTTGCTGATGCCGCTGAGGACGAAGGTGAGGCAAGCAGGCTGCCCAGTCGCGAAGCTCGGTTCGGGCGCTGCGATAGCGTAGTCGAGAAAGACCTCATCGACGATTAGGGCGAGATTGTGGGCGGCGCAGAAGGCTTGGAGATGCGCGCGTTCCTGCTGCGAAGCGAAGTTGCCGGTTGGGTTGTTGGGGTGCACGAGGATGATCGCTCGCGTTCTGGAGGTGATGGAGGCTTCGAGTGCGTGAAGATCGAGGTGCCAGCCATGTCCTGAGGCGAGGTCGGCGTTCGGGTCGTAGAGCAGTGGATACTGGCGAAGCTGCACGTCGTCGAGTTGCGCGATGTAGTCGAAGAGCGGGTAGCTGGGGCTTGCGGCGAGGACCTCGTCGCCGGGATTGCAGAGGAGACGGAAGAGAAAGCTGTAGGCTTCGCTGGTGCTGGTGGTGAGGCAGATGCGTTCGAGCGGAATGGTTGCGCCGGCATCGCTGTAGTAGCGCGCGACGGCTTCGCGGGCGGTGATCATGCCGAGTGGATCGGGCTCGTAGTGGAGGGCTTCGGGATTGTGGAGAGGCGCGAGGAGCGCAGTGGGGTCGTAGTCGAATCCACAATGGGTTGGATTGGAAACGGTGAGGTCGAAGAGGTCACGGCCTGACGTACGGCGCTGTCGGATTGCCGCCGTCAGTTCATTCTCAGCAAGATTCCAGTGGGTGCGCTCGGAGAAGTTCATGGACCTATTCAAAGTCTCTCATGGCGCTTGGATCGGTTGGCTCGCCCATAGAATGGAAGCATGGCGGATGAGACGAAGATCAAGATCAGCGCGGTGTTGTTCGACTATGGCATGGTGCTTAGCAACGTTCCGGAAGAGCTGCATTGGCGGCAATTGGAGAAGGTTTTAGAGGCGGAGCAGAGCGGCTTCCAGGCTGCTTATTGGAAGTATCGAGATGCCTATGATCGCGGTACGTTGAGCGCGGAGGCGTACTGGGAGAGTGTGGCGCGCGATCTTGATAAGGCCATCGATGCTAGTACGCTTCGACGGCTGATCGATGCGGACACCAACGTCTGGACGCAGCCGAACGTAGAGATGATGGAGTGGGCCGCGCGGTTGAACCGTGCTGGAATCAAGACCGGAATTCTTTCCAATATCGGCGACGCGATGGAGCTTGGTGTGCTCGGGCGCTTCCCTGCGCTTCGTGAGTTTTCTCACCACACGTTTTCGCATCGGCTCGGGATTGCTAAGCCGGATGCGGAGATTTATCGGCATGCTGTGGAGGGGTTGGGAGTGCCGGCCGGGGAGATTTTGTTTGTCGATGATCGCGAGGAGAATATCCTTGCCGCGCGCGATGCGGGGATGGTGGCAGTGCGGTATGCGGGGCACGCGGGGTTCGTGGCAGAGATGCGGCGGATGGGGCTGGGGTGGCTACTCGACGTTTAGGGGTGCGAGTTCGATGGGCACGCGCTCGACAATTTCGATGCCGAAGCCCTGCAGTGCGGGGACGTGCTTCGGGTGGTTGGTGAGCAGGCGAATCTTGCGGATGCCGAGGTCGGAGATGATCTGGCCGCCGAGGCCTACCTGGCGGAGGATGCGCTGGTCGGGGGCGCCGAGAGGTTCGGGTTCAGAGCCGCGGGCGGTGTGGTGGATGCAGAGCTTGGCTGGGTGCGCGGAGCGGTCGATGGTGAAGCCGCGCTGGGTATGGTGCAGATAGACGAGGGCTCCGACGCCTGCGTGGGCGATCTCGCGGAGGCTGGCATCGACGGTGGCACGGCAGTCACAGGCCGTGGAGCCGAAGACGTTGCCGGCGAGGCAGTGGGTGTGGACGCGGACAAGGACAGGCGTGTCGGACTTGGCGGCCGCAGCGAGATCGCCGAAGGTGAGGGCTACGTGCGACTCGTCGCGCGCGCCCAGATCGCTGACGGTCTGGATGTCGCTTTCGTAGGAGAGCATGCGGAAGTCGCCGTATTCCGTGGGTAGAACGCCTTCGGCGATGCGATGGATGTAGCGCTCGTTGGCCATGCGGTAGCGGATGAGGTCGGCTACCGTGACCATCTTGAGCTTGTGAATTTTGCAGAACTCTATGAGGTCGGGAACGCGGGCCATGGAACCGTCTTCGTTCATGATCTCGCAGATGACGCCAGCGGGGATGAGTCCGGCCATGCGTGCGAGATCGACCGAAGCTTCGGTCTGGCCGGCGCGGACGAGCACTCCGCCTTTGCGGGCGCGGAGGGGAAAGACGTGGCCGGGGCGGGCGAGGTCGTTGGGTGAAGAATTGGGGTTGATGGCCACTTGAATCGTGCGGGCGCGATCGGCGGCAGATATTCCCGTCGTCACTCCCTCGCGGGCCTCGATGGTTTCGGTGAAGGCCGTACCGAAACGCGAGGTGTTGTCCTGGGTCATGGGACCGAGGCGCATGTAGTCGGCGCGCTCTTCAGTGAGGGTGAGGCAGATGAGGCCGCGACCGAAGCGGGCCATGAAGTTGATGGCTTCGGGGGTGCAGAACTCGGCGGCGATGGTGAGGTCGCCTTCGTTTTCGCGATCCTCGTCGTCGATGAGGACGATCATGCGACCGGCCTTGAGCTCTTCGAGGGCTTCGGGGATGTCGATGAATCCAGTGGCGCGGTCGGTCATAGGTCTTATCTGGCTCTGAATCGGCTGGTTCGGCTGGATTCAGAGCCCGCAGAAGTTACAGATTTAGAGGGTGGACTCGATCTCAAAGCCCCAGGCCTCGAGCAGAGCTTCAGGGATGTACTTGGAGTTCTTATTGCGGCGCGCCCACTCGCGAAGGCGGGTGGAGCGGATGTACTGGTCGGGGGTGAGCTTGTATTCCTTCACGACCTGTTCGAAAGAAGTGATAGTGGGGACGACGGGGCCGATGGGCTCCGGCTTGCCCCAGTTGGGATTACCGCGGCGTTTTGCCATGGATTGGTTTCCTCGCTATTCAGGCGGCTGTTTGCCGCAACACTTCATTTTATCACTTTTGGGAGAGGGCGCTCCGGGTGGGCGTACCGCGACGTCCACAGCTGCCGGGCGCGAGTTTCGAGGCTTCGGCCGCCGGCTGTTTCGATTTGCTACAGCAATTCATTCCTGCCCCCGTGGAGCCGATACAAGCCTGCAGAAGGGGTTACGGTCACTTCCATCGGGAGAGGCGCGTCCGGGTTGAAGTCGACTCAAGACCTGCGTGAAGGCCTGTCCGACGACCCCCATCTTCGGGCCTAAGGGAGACATCAACCAGAGGAGCTTGCAATGACGAAATTAGCAGCGGAACCGAAGTTGATGGCATGCATGGCGGCGATCCTGCTGATGCTGGTGATGGTGGGCGTGGCGTCCTACTCCGTCCTCTCGGGGGTCAACAGGACGTTCGAGGTTGCGGTGAACTCTACCGCCCGGAAGCTGTGGCTGGCCGGCGACATCAATATGGCTGCAGGCGATATGCTGGCGTCCCAGCGGGGGATTCTGCTGTACTCGGATGCGCAAGAGGTTGCTTCCAATGTGAAGCTGTTTGACATCCGATCCGTGCAGGTAGATCGAGATGCTGCGGAATTGAGGTCGCTTTCGGTCGATGACCAGGAACTGAAGATTATTGGCATTGTGGAAGACAGCAATGGGTCGTACCGGAAGACCGTCCATCACGTGATCCGACTCGATGCAATGAATTCCCAGGATTTGAACAAGGTGGCGAACGCTTACAAGAGCATCGACGAGATCACCGACCAGCTCGAAGTTCTGGAATCGAACCGTCTAAGAGAAGCTCTCAACGGTACCCAGAGGCGGCTACGCTATGGCCGCATCGTGTGGTGCGTGTGTGCAGGGATTGCGTCGCTGGTGGTGCTTTTTGCGCTTCAATCAATACACGTCATGGGAGAGGAGCTGCGGGCCTCGGCGCTGCGCGCTTGCAACTCTGCGGAGGAAGCTCGTGGCTCGGCTGCCTTTCTTAAATCGATCATGAACAGTATGCCCTGCGCAGTCTGCATCTTCAATCCTGAGGGAGATCTCAAGCGATGGAATAACAACTTCCTTGGTTACTCCTACGAGGACATGATCGACGGCGGGCTCATGGCGAGCCTGGTACCAGAGAGCGTGGCTGGCGTGACGCAGAGCATGGCGAGGTGCATGGACGTGGGCCGCGCCGAAGTAGAGGCCTACGTGCTGAGCAAGGAGGGGATAAGGGTTCCCATCTATATGACGTACACGCAATTTCTCTACGAAGGAGAGCTATGCATCCTGGGAGTGGGTGTCGATATTAGCAAGCAGAAAAAGGCTGAACAACACAGCCGTCTGCAGCGGGTGGCCCTGGAATCGGCGTCAGAGGCCATCGTGATCACCGACGCGGCGGGAATGATCGAATGGGCCAACCCTGCGTTCACGGCGCTGACGGGCTACCAGTTAGAAGAGGTTCTGGGAATGAATCCGCGAATTCTTAAGTCCGGAATGATGGATCGTGCCTTTTATCGAACGCTCTGGAGCACCATCCTGGATGGAGAGAAGTGGTCTGGCGAGTTGTGGAATCTCAAAAAGGATGGCGCCGTGTACTGCGAAGAGATGCACATTGCACCGGTGCGGGCCGTGGGTGACACCATCAGCAACTTTGTTGCGGTGAAACACGACATCACCGAACGCAAGCATGCGCAGGAAGAGGCGCAGCGCGCGAAGGAAGGTTTGGTGCTGCTAAACAAGGAGTTGAAAGAGGCGAATGAACATATTCTGAAAATCTCGCAGACCGACGCGCTAACCGGTCTGGCGAATCGGCGGACGCTTGATGAACGGATGCGAAACGAGATGGCGCGCGCGGACCGGCTGGGGTGCGGCTTCAGCGTAATCCTGGGCGACCTTGACCATTTCAAATCGATCAACGACGAGTTCGGACACCTGGTGGGAGACCGGGTGCTGGTGGCGGCCGCCGGAGTGCTTGCCGAGCAAGCTCGACCTTACGATCTGCCAGCGCGATTCGGAGGAGAGGAGTTCATGGTGCTGTTGCCAGAGAGCACGCTGGAGGAGGCTATGACGATCGCCCAACGCATTCGAACCGCTGTCGCCGGGGTTGCGGTGCCGGAGGTGACGCGGCAGATCACGATGAGCCTGGGAATCTCTACGTGGGGACATGGCGACACCCTGGGCGCGCTGGTGGGCCGTGCGGATGCTGCACTTTATCAGGCAAAGAGGCGGGGCAGGAATCGAGTGGTGGCAGAGACGAGCGATATGCCACCGACGATTGCAGGCCGCGTGCCGGCCGGGGACAAACGGGAGGCGCTGGTCAAGACTGCCTGAGCGGCGGGTGTAGACGAAGACTTGCTTAGCGGGTGTAGCCGAAGATGCCGCAGAGGTTGGAGTTGTTGGAGAGCGCTTCTGCGGTGAGGACGGGCATTTGGGAGGTGGAGAAGAAGGCCATCTGGAGGGTACGGCCGGTGGCGTAGGTGGCCAGCCACTGGGTGTCTTCGCCGCCGCAGAGGGTGCTCTTGTGGAGGAGTTTTTTGTCCGAGGGGATGCTGAGGCGGTAGAGGTTGCCGCTGCCTGGGGCGCTGGCGTCGACATTGAAGGCCGCGCTGAGTTCGGCAGGGGTGAGAGTGCGGATCTGCGCGATCCAGTAGGTGGAGAAGTTGATCGAGATCTTTTCGTCGCTGAGAGCGACGTCGCCGGTGATGTGCCTGGCCGTGGTGCTGGCGGCGCGCCAGTAGCCGGCGTCCTGCGCAACGGCTGGTAGCGCACAGGAGAGAGAGCAGACGAACACAACCGACAACAGCTGGAAACGCTTCATCGGTTAAGCATGACACTCGCTGAGCGGTTTGAGCAACCTGTTGCGTGCTCCATGCCAAGCGCATGAGGTTGCGTGGCTTAGCGATTGGGAATGGAGTTTGATATCGGGAGTCGCGAAAGGGATGGTAGAGTTTCTGCACTATGGAGAGGCGCTGTCGATTGAACTTGTGCAGGGCTTTGGTGATTGCCGGGGTGGTGGTTTCGATGCAGGCCCAGATTCCATCTACGCCGGGTGCGGGACAGGATGAACCGCCCACGGTGCTGCAGATGACGGTGCGACGTGTGGTGCTGGATGTGGTGGTCACCGATGCGAAGGGGACGCCGGTTCGCGGTCTGAACGAAGGCGATTTCAAGGTTACAGAAGATGGAACGGCGCAGAAGATTGTGGCGTTTGACGCTGTGGGGTTTTCAGACAGCATGGACTATGAGCCGCCGAGGCTGCCGCCGCAGCCTGCAGGGACGTATATCAATCTACCTGCGACGCCGGAGAAGGGGCCGCTCTACGTGCTGCTCTATGACCTGGTGAATATGGATAGCGCGGATCAGATGAACACGCCGATGGATCACAGTGCGCAGCTGTTCGCGCGGAGACAGTTGATCAAGTTTATCGAGAGCAAACCGGAGGGGACAAGGTTCGCCATCTTTGTGCGCTCGGATGGGCTGCATCTAGTGCAGGGATTCACGGCCGATAAAGCGCTGCTGTATCGCGCCGTCGATCCGCATAATCCTAAGGGGCATATTCCGGTGGTGTTTTTGAATGGGGAGAACTTTGGGCGGGGGGACCGGATCTCCGCGCTGGATACGCTGCACTCGATTGCAACGTACCTGGATGGGATGAGTGGGCGCAAGAATCTGATCTGGTTTGCGTCGCAGTTTCCCTTGTCGCTGTTTGCAGCGGATACCGATGGGGTGAACTTCCAGGCGGAGACAAAGGAGACGCTTGATCTGCTGGCGCACGATCAGATTGCGCTGTACCCGGTGGACGGCCGCGGGGTGCCGTATCAGGACTCGCATGCGCAGATCGGGAATAGTCCGCACAGCGATACGGTGACGTCGCCGGAGGAGGCGGGCACGGGAGGTCCGACTGGTTCGGGGACAACGGGTAACTCACCTACGACGAGCAGCTCGTTTGTGCAGGGGAGCTCGGTGGTGAATGACAGCTTCAACACGATGGACGGTATTGCGCGGGAGACGGGAGGTCAGGCGTTCTACGGCTTTAACGACGTGGCAGAGGAGCTGGTGAAGGCGACCGAAGGCGGGGAGATGTACTATACCCTCGCATATGCGCCGACGAATCTGAACTACAACGGCAAGGTGCGCAACATCCACGTAACGCTGGCAAAGAAGGGCTATGCGTTGTCGTATCGGCGATCGTATTACGGGACGGAGACGCAGCAGGCGGCTGTGACGGCGACGGCGGACGAGTACGCCGCGCCGGTGGCGCAAAAGGCGAAGGCTGGAGAGACGTCACGGAAGGACTCTGCGGCTTCCAACGTGGTGAAAGATTCTCTATCAGCCAATATGGAGTATGGCGCGCCGGAGGAACATCAGCTGGTGTTCGTTGTGGAGGCGCAGGCGGTGGGAGTCCCGGCGGCGGGCACGACGGCGCAGATGGCCGAGCTGGCTACCGAGCCGGCGTACTTCAAGTCGCGAAGGAAGTCAGCGCCGGCCGTGCCGTTGCATCCGATCCCGTTGCAGAAGGATGAATTCAGCTTCAACATTCCTACGCGGCAGTTCCAGGGGGAACGATCTTTGAACCTGGAGTTGGCGGCGGCGGCGTATGACGCGGATGGTCGGCTGATGAACGCGGTCGTCAGGATTGCGAAGAAAGATTTGGAGCAGACGCCGGGTACGCCTGACGCGTTGCCGTTCTTCCGCGTGGAACAGGATCTGGAGGTGCCGGTGGGGGCGACCTCGCTGCGAGTGGCCGTGCGGGATGCGACGAACGACCGCACCGGCGCAATGGAAATTACGCTGCCACTGCCGCGCGGGCAAGCGGAACGATGATGGCTTGTTCCCTGCTCGCGGCTACTGGTTAGGCGGCGGGGGTGGCGTGTTGGTGATGGGCTCGGGCGCGGCTTCGGGCTTAGGGGCGGTGAGGCCGGGGATGGCCGGAGCCTGGGTGATGGTTCCGGAGGCGGCGTCCGTGATGCTGATGTTGTAGCGGTCGAGGGTGGTGGCCATGAGTTGGAGCAGCGCGGCTCGATCTTTGGCGTAGGCCGCAGTGGCTGAGATGAGGGAGTTCTCGGCAATGGCGAGGTTTCTTCCCTGCTGCAGAACGTTGGCGCTGGTGGAGGCGCCGAGCTTGTACTTCTTCTGCTCGGCGATGAGGCTCTGTCCGGCGTAGTCATGCTGGGCCTGCGCGGCGGCTACCTGGGCGCGGTCGTTGGTGAGGGCGTAGCGGCTGTTGATGATCTGGATACGAATCTGGGTGTAGAGCTGCTGCAGGCGCATCTCTGATTGGCGGAGCTCCATCTGGGAGCGAACCTGATCGGCTTGTGCGGTGCGATTGCGCAGGGGGATGGTGAGGTTGACGCCAACGCCTTTGTTGGGCGAGCTGTTGTTGATGAGGTTGTTGAGCGCCGTGCCGTAACTGATACTCGGGAAGTAACCGGGAGTGTACGGCTCACCGGTATTGAAGTCGATAGCGTCGGGGTTCTGGGCGCCGGCGAGGCCAGTGCCTCCGTAGAAGGCGAAGGCGTCGAGTACGGGAAGGAGGCCGTTCTTTTCCGCCTTGATAGTGATGCGGTTGTTCTTCATGTTGAGAACAGCCTGCTCGATCTGGGGGTTGTTGGCGTAGGCGTCGGCGATCAGGCTTTCGACCGGCTGGTCTTCTTCGGGGAGGCGATCGAGGGCTACGCGGTCGGTTGGCACGATGGGCGCAGCGGAGATCTGGGGATCGTTAAGGTTATGCGCGATCGCCTGCTTCATGATGAGCTGCTGATACTCGAGGTTAGTCTGCGAGGCGATGAGCGCCTGCTTATCGGCGGCGACGGAGGCATCGGAGTTGACCACATCGAGCGGGGCCAGTGTTCCGATCTGGAGCTGCTTGCGGTTGTCCTCGGTGAGCTGGGTGGACTGGGCGAGGGCGCGCTCCTTGGCCTGCTCGTCCTCATAAGCGCTGACCAGTCCCCAGTAGATGTTTTCGACCTGGTTGACGGTGTAGAGAAGTTGCTGGCGGAAGGCTGAGTCAGTGATGCGGCGATTGTTCTTGGCCTGCAGAATGAAGCGGTCCTGGATGCCGGTACCGAAGCCCTGGAGAAGATGCTGTGTGACGGTGGCGGTGAATCCGGTCGTGATCGACGGGCTGTAGGTGTCGAAGGGATTGTTGGAGCTGATGCGGCTGTTATTGAAGCCAACGTTGAAGAGAGTTCCCGTGCCGAAGCCCTGCTGGTAGGTGAAGTTGTAGGTGCTGGTGTCGGTGTAGAGCGAGGGGAGACCGCCCGAGAAGAGCAGGTTGGACTGCTGCTGGCTCTGTGCCTGGTACTCGAGATTGCCGGTGAGGACGGGGTCCATGTTGTAGGGCACGGGACCGCCGCCGCTGGTGCTGAGTACGAGACCGTTTGCGCCGCTGCCCGTGCCGCCGGTGCCGGTGGAAGTGCCGCCGGGGCCGCCGCCGCCGGTGATGGTGGAGCTTGTGCCGCCGAGGGTATTGGTAATGAGGCCGGCGGAGACGCCGCGCAAGCTGGCGCCGGCCCGGGCGCGCAGGATATCGGTGTCGGCGATATCGAGATTGATGCGGGCGATGGCGATGTCGAAGTTGTCCTCAAGCGTGAGGGTGATGGCGTCGGAAAGGCTGAGATAGATTTTGCCGTCGCGCAGCAGGTCGTTGAGATGCGGGGTGTCGCCGAGGCGCGGCGCGGGGTAGTTGGTCGCTGTGTACCAGCGTAGCGGGTTAGGGAAACCAGACTTGCCCTTGCTGTAATCCTTGAGGCTTGAGCGAAGGTACAGAGGCTCGGTGAACTTTGGCGTCGGCGCCTGGGGAAAGCCTGGAGTTCCCGTGGTGTCGTTCTGAACCGTCTGGGGAGCTGCGGGCGCGGTCGGACTCGCCGGTTGGTTGGTCAGAGTGGTTTGCTGAGCGGCCGCCTGCGCAATGGCGGCTGGGGGAATGGTGCTCACCAACGTAAGTGCCACGCAGACGCTCGCCTGCCAATGCCTCAAATTCACGATTCACTTCTCCAGCGTGCAGCTTGAATGGGTTGTAGAGCTGTCGATCAACTTTAGATACGGCGATATGGGCTGGTTGGTTCCAGACGGTTGTGGGAGAACACTTCAAGTATATCCAGCGAAGAGGGTGATGCTCCTTACAATGGTGTGGAGGCCGACGCGCGACGATGACTTTCTGGAAGATTGTTCTCAGTTATGACGGGTCGGCGTTCTATGGATGGCAGGTGCAGCCGGGGCGGCCGACGGTGCAGGGCACGCTGGCGGCGGTGCTGGAAAAGATGACGGGAGAGCGGGTGCTGCCGCAGGGGTCGGGGCGGACCGACGCGGGGGTCCATGCGCTCGCGCAGGTGGCGAGCTTTGCCCTGGAGGCGGAGATCCCGGCGGAAAACCTGTGGAGGGCGCTAAACCGGTCACTGCCGCAGAGCATTCGGGTGCTGAAGGTGGAAGAGGTGGCAGAGGCGTTCCATGCGCGGCATAGTGTGGTACGGAAGACCTATGATTACAGGATCTTTGAGCGAAGAGTGGAAGAAATAGATGAAGAGAGCGTTTGCCCTCCGTTCCTTGCGCCGTATGTGTGGGATTGCCGTTGGACGCTCGAGATTGAGTCGATGAAGCAGGCGGTGGCGATCCTGTGTGGGAGGCACGATTTCACTTCGTTCGCGGCGGCCGATCCGGACAGGGCGCAGAGAGAGGATGGGGCGGCTGGGCCGAATCCCGTGAAGACAATCTTTGCGTCGGAAGTGACGCGGGAGGATGGGTTGCTGCGGTATCGGGTGACGGGAAGCGGATTTTTGCACCACATGGTACGGAATATTGTGGGGACTCTGGTGGAGGTGGGGCGCGGGAGTTTGCAAGCGGAAGAGATGCGCAGGATTCTGGCGGCGAAGGATCGGGCGGCCGCAGGGCCGACGGCTCCGGCGCAGGGTTTGTTTTTGGTGAGAGTCGAGTATGGGGATGAGGGGGCGGAGCCATGAGCGCTGTGAACAATCGGAGGATTGCAGCGCTGGCCAGTGATCGCGCGGTGCATCGGGCGTTTGCGTGGCTGCATTTGCATGAGGCGCAGATGCGGCGGTGGCAGTTGGAGTTTTTGGGGATTGCCGCACCGCCGTTTGGCGAGGCGGAGCGGGCCACATGGTTCTGTGAGCGGTTTGGTGAGATGGGATTGGTGGGGGCGCGGGTGGACGCGGCGGGGAATGCGGTTGCGGAGTTGCACGCGGACGGCGCAGAAGAGCAGGGGCCGGTGGTGATGCTGTCGGCGCATCTGGATACAGTCTTCCCTGCCGGCACGGATTGCGCGCCACGCGAGGAGGAGGCGAAGATCCTGGGGCCGGGGGCCTGCGACAACGGCGCTGGATTGACGGCGCTGCTGGGGTTGGCGGCGGCGTTGAAGCACGCGGAGATTCTGCCGGGATGTGCGATTGTGTTTGCGGCGAATGTGGGTGAGGAGGGTGAGGGGAATCTGCGCGGGATGCGGCATCTGTTCGCGGAGGCGCCGTATGCAGGGAGAGTGCGGGCCGCGATTGCACTGGAAGGTGGCGGCGATGCGATGGTGGTGGATCGGGCATTGGGGAGTCGGCGATTGCGGGTGACGATTGCGGGGCCGGGGGGACACTCCTGGGCGGATGCAGGGCGGGCGAATCCGATCATGACGCTGGCGGCTGCGCTGGTAGAGGTCGGGAAACTGCGACTGCCGGCGCGGCCGCGGACGACGCTGAATTGCGGCGTGATTCGCGGGGGGACGTCGGTGAATTCGATTCCGGAGTTGGCGACGGCGGATTTGGATTTGCGGTCGGTGTCGGGGATAGAGCTGGATCGAATTGAGCTGGGGGTTCTGGAGACGCTGACGCGTGTGGTGGAGGTGGAGAATCAGCGGAGGGGTGAGGCCGCGCTGAAGCTGCACGTCGAACGGATTGGGGATCGTGCGGCTGGGGCGCTGGCGGCGAGCTCGGGGCTGGCGATGAGTTTGAAGGCGGTAGATCGGCATCTGGGAATTGCGACCGAGGCGCGGATTGGTTCAACCGACGCGAACCTGCCGCTGTCGCTGGGGGTTCCTGCGCTGGCGATTGGCGCGGGCGGCGTGGGTTGGGGGATTCATACGCTGCAGGAGGGGTACGATCCGACCGGGCGCGACCTGGCGCTGCGGCGGGTGTTGCTGCTGCTGCTGGACATGTGCGCGATGACCGCGGAGAGCGACGCGGAAGACGCTCGGGTCCACGCTGGAATCAATGCAGGATAAACTTTGGGGCGTGAGAACACTTTTACGGATGTGCGTGCTGGCAGGATTGGGTCTGGGGTTTGGGGCGGGGCTATCGGCGTTGGGGCAGGTTGCGAAGCCCGGGAATTCAGTGGCGCCCGACACGATTTTTTACGATGGCAACATTCTTACCGGGACGCGGCTGAAGGCCGGCGATGCAGATCCGACGCCGGGGCGAGTGTCGGCGGTCGCGATTCGCGCGGGGAAGATTTTGGCCGTCGGTGGGGATGCGGCGATGCTGCGGCTGAAGGATGCGCATACCAGGACGATCGATCTGAAGGGCGCGTTTGCGATGCCGGGATTCAATGACGCGCATACGCATATGGCTGCGGCGGGGCGGCAGCGGCTGAGCGTGGATTTGGATAACGTGGCGTCGCTGGCGGCGATGCTGGCGAAGGTGCAGACGTATTCGGTGAAGCTGGGGCCGGGCGAATGGATCCTGGGCGGCGGTTGGGACCACACGAAGTGGCCGGGAGTAAAGCTGCCCACGCGGCAGGATCTGGATGCAGTGAGTGGTGGGCATCCGGCGTTTCTGGAGCGCACGGACGGTCATATCGCGATTGTGAATTCGGCGGCGTTGAAGGCTGCGGGGATAACCGACGCGACGCCCAATCCTAAGGGCGGGCAGATCGATCGTGATGCGGATGGGCATGCTACGGGGATCCTTCGCGAGGGGCCGACGCTGGCGATGGTGGAGAAGGTGATTCCGCCGCCGAGCTTGGCGACGCGGCGCGAGGCGATTGAGCTGTCGATGCAGGACGCGCTGTCGCATGGAGTCACATCGATCCAGGACTTCTCCGACTGGGAAGACTTTCTGGCGATGGAGGAGATGGAGCATGGGGGGACGCTGCACCTGCGGATTGCGGAGTGGATCGATTTCAATCAGCCGATTGGAGTTTTAGACGAGCGGCGGGTGAGTCATCCGGCGGATGATCTATTGCTGCACCCGACGTTTCTGAAGGGCTTCATGGATGGGTCGCTGGGTTCGCGCACGGCGGCGATGAATGCGCCCTACGCGGATGATCCGAATAACTATGGGATTGCGCGCTACGACCAGGGCAAGCTGAACCAGATGGCGACGGCGCGGGCTGCGGATGGATTTCAGTTGGGGTTCCACGCGATCGGAGATCTGGCCAACGATATGGCCTTGAATGCGATGGCTGCCGCGGAGCAGGTGGGGCGGCCAGCGAATGTTTCCCCCACGCCAAAGAATGCGGGCGGGGGAATGGTGATGGCAGGGCCGGCGGCGGAGGTGAAACCGCGGGATTTCCGGTTTCGGATTGAGCATGCGCAGGTGGTGTCGCCGGGTGCGTTTGAGCGGTTTGCGGAGCTGGGCGTGATTGCGAGTATGCAGCCGTCGCACCTGCTGACCGACATGGCGTGGGCTGAAGCGCGGCTGGGGCCGGAGCGCGTGAAGCGGGCGTATGCGTGGAAGTCGTTTCTGGATCACGGTGTGACGGTGGCGTTTGGGACCGACTATCCGGTGGAGTCGATCTCTCCGTTCCGTGGGCTGTACTCGGCAATCACGCGGCAGAATGTGGAGGGGACGCAGACGTTCCAGCCGCAGGAGAAGCTGACGATCGATGAGGCGATCTACGCGTACACGCAGGCGTCGGCGTTTGCGGAGTTTCGCGAGACGATCAAGGGGCGGCTGGCGCCCGGGTACCTGGCCGACATGGTGGTGCTGGATCGGAATATCACGAAGGCGTCGCCACAGGAACTGCTGCATACGCGGGTGCTGCGGACGGTGCTGGGCGGCGAAACGGTGTACCAGGCGCCATGAGGACTGAGGGATCGCGGGCATTGGCGGCGCATGTCCTGCTGCTGGCGGTGGTGCTGGTTTGGGGAGTCACGTTTTCGCTGGTCAAGTCGGCGCTGACCGCGACGACGCCGCTGATGTTCAACCTGGTGCGCATGGCGCTGGCGTTTGCCCTGCTGGCGGCGGTGAACTGGTCGAGCCTGCGGGGATTGAGCCGGACGGATTTGACGCTGGGAGCGGCGGCGGGATTGTTCCTGGGCCTGGGATACCAGTTTCAGACAACGGGGTTGAAGTTCACAACGGCGTCGAAGGCTGCGTTTCTTACCGGGCTGGTTGTGGTGATCGTGCCGCTGTTGAGCGCGATTCCGGGGGTGGCGCTGCCGGGGTCGCTGAAGCCGACGTTCGATACCTATGCGGGGGCTGGGCTGGCGTTTGTGGGGTTGGTGCTGCTGACGACCCCGCCGGGTGCGGGGTATGCGCTGTTTTCGGGCATTGGGTTGGGAGAGTGGCTTTGCCTGGCGTGCGCGGTGGCGTTCGCGGCGCATCTGCTGATGCTGGCGCGGGCGGCGCCGAGGGTCTCCGCGAGAAGATTAGGGACGCTGCAGATTGGGTTTGCGGCGGTGGTTTTGCTGGTGACGCTGCCGCTGGGCGGGCGGCCGTATTTCCATGGGACGCCCATGTTGTGGGTCGCGCTGGGGGTGACGGCGGTGCTGGCGACGGCAGCGGCGTTTACGATTCAGAGCTGGGCGCAGCAGCACCTGCCAGCCTCGCATACTGCGCTGATTTTCACGCTGGAGCCGGTGTTCGCGTGGCTGACTTCCCTGCTTTTCTTTGGCGAGCAACTGGGGCGGCGGGCGATGCTGGGGGCAGGGTTGATCCTGGCCGGAATCCTGCTGGCGGAGCTGCGGCCAACCTCCCGGGGCAGGAGCCAACTCCTACCCATCGCGGGCGCGTAATCTAGAAGAGGCATACTGAAAGACGGTAACGAAAAAAGGCTGGGACCAAGGCAACCCGGGCCTCAGCACGCCAGCGACCTTTCTTCGCCGTTCGCGTCTATTACGGTGGCGAACGAAATACGCAAGCTGCGGGCCGCATTGACCCTTTGGAGAGCAGGACCGCGCAGGTGTAGAAGTTCACGACATCTAGCAGGAAATCAGAAGCAATCACGAGGATAAATACGACAATGGACTCATCGAATCGATTCGGGCAGGGCTGGCGGGACAAGATCCGCGGCGGACGCCTTCTACCCACTTTTACGATCCTTGCAACACTTTCCGCCGGCGTTCTTGCCGGGTCGATGTTGACCGGCCGCGTCAGTGCCAAGCAAGCTTCCGTTGATAGCAGCGATGCAAAGCCGCTGCAGGTTCCAAACCCGGTCACGCTGTCGAATGGCTTCTCGGCGATTGCGAAGCAGGTGGGACCTGCGGTCGTGAACATCAATACGGAAATCCTGCCGAAGGAAGGCGCGGCTGCCGGGCAGGAAGGCCCGATGGGACGCATGCCACGCGGGCAAAATCCCGATGGCGGTCAAGGCGACCAGGGCATGCAGGATTTCTTCAACCACTTTTTCGGCGGACAGCCGGGCGGCGGGCAGGAAGAGCAGGGTCCGAGCCGGGCGCTGGGTTCTGGCTTTATCGTTGACCCGCGCGGCTACATCATCACCAACAACCATGTGATCGACAAGGCGGACCGGATCTACGTGAAGCTGTCGACGGACTCTGAGGACTCGACCGATCCGGGCCGGCCGGCGACGGTGGTGGGCGTGGATAAGGAGACCGACATTGCGGTGATCAAGATCAAGACGGATAGCCCCCTGCCGACGGTGAAGCTGGGTAACTCGGATAGCGCGCAGGTGGGCGACTGGGTGTTGGCGATCGGCGAACCGTTTGGTTTGTCGGAGACGGTTTCGGCGGGTATTATCTCGGCGCGCAACCGTTCCATCGATGAAGGCGGCGATGCGAATGGCGTTGCAAAGAATGAGTTCCAGAAGTTCATCCAGACGGATGCGGCGATCAATCCCGGCAACTCGGGCGGACCGTTGGTGGATATGCAGGGCGAAGTGATTGGAATGAACACCGCTATCTTTACTCAGTCGGCTGGCAACGAAGGCATTGGGTTCGCGATGCCGTCGAACGTGATCATCGGCGTCTACAACCAACTGATCGCACCGGACCACAAGGTGATCCGCGGCTCGATCGGCATTCAGTTCCAGGCGGCCACGTCGTCCGCTGTCGCGAGAGAATACGGATTCCAGAATGGCGGCGTGTTTGTGAGCGAGGTAGTTCCGGGCGGACCGGCGGCCAAGGCCGGCATCCAGCCACGCGACGTGATCGTCTCCGTGGATGGGAAGTCGATCAAGACCGGCGACGAACTCATCTCCATCGTCTCGATGAAGCATCCGGGATCGACGGTAAGCCTGGGCGTTCTCCGCGGCGGCAAGCAGATGACCATCTCCTGCGGCATCGCGGATCGCTCCAGGCTCTACGAAAACCAGGGCAAGGCAGAGGACGATTCCAATGAGTCGGGCCCCGCAGATGCCGGGCAGAGCAAGTTCGGCATCACGGTGCAGGGAGTTCCGCAGCAGCTGCAGAGCCGTCTGCACCTGACGGGCGGCGTTGCGATCACCAGCGTGAAGCCGGGATCGTTTGCTGACTCCATCGGGCTGAGCCAGGGCGCAGTAATTGTGGAGATCAATCGCAAGCCGGTAACGGATATTGCGAGCTACAACGCCATTGCGAATTCGCTGAAGTCGGGCGACGATGTGGCGTTCGTGATCCGCGATCCGCGGCGTCCAAATGGTGGTGACTCGTTCGTCGGCGGAACGCTGCCGTAGGCGAAAAACGGGGGCTGGGCGCAGACGGCGGGTCTGCGCCCTTTGGTCTAGCACCTTCTGGGTACTCCAAAGGTGAACCTATTGTGATAACACTCACTGTGCAAGCTCTTGCACGAGACATAGCATTCGATTAGGCTTTATGGCACTACGTGAATGATCGTGTTGCGTACTTGAGCTCAAATAAGCGAGACGGAGGAAAGCCGCACGATGCGTATCTCTATCCTTAAGATAGTCCCCATTGGTCTACTGGTGATGGCGGTTCCGGCCTTTGCATCCGTTCATCCCAAGGCTGGCTCATCGAATCACAGTCACGCGAGCGTGAAGGATGCCTCCGCAAAGCACAGGAAGGGTTTGCACCTGCATGCGGCGCGCGAAGAGAAGGCGCCGATGGAGATGCCCACTGAGCGCGCTACGGAGATTCAGTCCGCGTTGATCAGGCAGGGATATCTGACCGGCGAACCGACCGGCCGGTGGGATGACCAGAGCGTCTCCGCGATGCAGAGGCTGCAGGGTGAGAACGGCTGGCAGACCAAGATCACGCCGGACTCGCGCGCGTTGATTAAGCTTGGCCTCGGACCGACGGATGCGAACTCTGCGCCGATTCCGGGTGCTGATGTCTCTTCAGGAAATGGCAAGGGCTCATCGCAGGACTTGGTACGGACGCAGCCACAGCCGTAAACGTAGAACCATCGCGATTGGGTTTCGCGATCCTAATCTTGAACATCTGAGCGAGTCCCGGGAGCTGAACTTTCTGCTAGTTCCCTTCCTCAGCAAGAAGCTGCCGCAGCAGATGCGGATCAATGCTGCGGAGTTAATTCGGCAACTGCTGCAGAAGTCGGCCGAGGCGACGGGATATGACGTGAAGCTCGATAACCTGGAGATTCACTCGACGCAGGTGAATGGGGATTCGCTGGTGGTGGATTTTGATGGGGATCTGTCGGTGCACTGAGTTGTTAGTTCTCAGTTGTCAGTTTGCGCCCAACTAAGAACTGAGAACTAACAACTGACAACGTTCTACCGCCAGCTTACGGCGAGGTGCCAACGGTGGCCACGGTCGGCGGACTTGCGCAGGACGGTCTCGTATTCGCGAAGTTCGTTGAGGATCTCGGGGCCTTCGCTGCCAAACTGTTGGGGATCGGCGTCAAGCGCGGTGATAAGGGATTCGAGCGTGTGGAGACCGTCTTCGGGGCGATACCACTGCGGGGGCGGAAGACGCTTCAGCAGGTCGGGATTGCCGCCACCCTCCTGGATGAGGAGTGCCATGGAATTCTCGTCGGCGGAGAAGAACTCAAGCAGCGGTTTGACACCCATTTGGAGGGCAAGCTTCTCGATGGCGCTCTCGTAGCGCGCGAGCACACGGCCATTCACGTAAGTGTTGTAGCCAGGGTCTTCGCCCTCGACCACGATGTACATCGAGGCTGCCATTGGGTTGAGTGTAGCGCCGGTTGGGTTGTGGATTGAAGGCTTGGGAGCGGTGAACCAATCTGGGTTCGGGGAACTGTGCGGCATGCGTTCCTAAACGGGAAGCGTGGGGACGGACGATGTCCCGGCGGCTGCCTCATCGCCCGGCGGCAGGAGCAGATAGACGCCGGCAATGATCAACAGAACGAGGCCGGTGAACCAGTGAGCCGTGAGCTTCGGGCGCACGAGTACGATTCCCTCGAGAATGATGAGCAAGGGAATCCAGGTGAACTGCGAGGACCAACGAGTGGCGCCAAGTTGAGAGAGAGTGGCGATGCCGAGCAGCGCCACGATGCCGTCGCAGGCGATCGCCAGGAGCGAGAAAGTGAGGTGCGCGCCGGTGATACGGCTGGCTAAGAGCGCGAGGACGAAGAGGACGCAGGCACCGAAGAGGGCGGTCGCAATTCGGCTAGAATCCTTCGCAGGATCTTTGCAGAACAGGACCGCGCCCAGGCCGGTAAGCACTGGGGCGAGCAGCAAGAAGAGGTCGGTGCGGGGGTCTCCGAGGTTGGGTTGGACGAGCACAAGGAGGAGGCCGGCGACTGCGGCCAGCGATGGCCAGATGCGGCCGGCGATGCCTTCGGAGCTCTCGGTACCAAGGGCGCTGGACGCAATCGCGATGATGATGGGGGTGAGCGCGAGGGCGATGGTGAGGGCGCTCGAGTCAAGATCACGGCCGGGGAGGAGAATGCCAATGGCGGGGCCGCCGAAGAGCATCGCGCCCGAGAAGAACCAGCGCAGCATGGCGCCACGCGACGGCTTCAGCGGGAGAGAGGCTCGCTGTCGTTTAGGGAGCAGAAATGCAAGGGCAAGCAACGTTGCCCAGGCGCAGCCGAAGGTTTCCGAGGTGAGCGTCGACTCGGCATCAGGGCGCGCGGCGGAGACGGCCCAGCGGCTCGCTCCTACGAGAAGCAGCAGAACAAAGGGCCACCAACGTTGCATTTCGGTTTGGCTCGACTTGTTCAGGTCGGGTCTTCCCTTCTCCGTTAAGCCGGTAATTCTCTTCAGGGCTAATAAGCTAGACGCGCTTAAAGTCGCGGAAGATTCGTAAAACAGAGAAGCCGCGCTGAATGCGCGGCTTCTCTACTGGACTAAGGGTTTGAGGGAAGACTAGCTGTTGCCGCCCTGGGGAGCTGGAGTGGCTGCTCCGGGACGACGGCCGCGCCGGCGGCGTCCACGACGCTGGCCAGCCGGACGTGCGCCGCCAGCCGGAGCTGCGGAACCATCGGCCGGTGCGCCTGCGGTGGTCTCAACCTCTTCGCCACCCTCGTCATCACCTTCGAACTCGTCACCATCATCATCGAAGTCGTCGCCGCCTTCGAGAACGATGGTGGACTCGTGCTTGGGCTGCTCAGCGGGCGCTGCGGGACGCTCGGTGCGCTCCGGACGGGGTCCACGATCACGGTCGCGGTCACGGCCACCGCGCTCGCCACGATCGGAACGTTCGCTACGCTCGCTGCGGTCAGAACGCTCAGAGCGCTCGCCGCCGCCGGAATCGGCTACCGGTGGGAGGCCAAGCTTCTCGCGCTGCTCGCGGAGAACCGCTTTGCGGGAGAGCTTGATGCGGTTGCCCTCGATGGAGAGAACCTTGACCAGGATTTGATCGCCCTCGCGGAGCTCATCCTTGACTTCCTTGACGCGGTGCTCTGCGATCTCGGAGACGTGGAGGAGGCCGTCGGTGCCGGGGAAGATTTCGACGAAGGCGCCAAACTCGGCGAGACGAACGACCTTGCCGAGGTAGGTCTTGCCGACTTCGGGGACAGCCGTAATGTCCGAGATCATCTGGATGGCCTTGGCGAGACCTTCTGCGTCGGAGGAGGCCACATTGACGCGGCCCGTGTCGTCGACATCGATCTTGACGCCCGTTGCATCGACGATGCCACGGATGACCTTGCCGCCAGGTCCGATGAGGTCGCGGATCGTGTCGGTGGGGAT
>Ga0302232_10000515_pt1 | contig 28781 bp, 24 predicted proteins | sample II_Palsa_N2_3_FD_193575 | JGI IMG/M metagenome (GOLD analysis project Ga0302232, IMG submission 193575) | Peat permafrost microbial communities from Stordalen Mire near Abisko, Sweden - II_Palsa_N2_3 | ecosystem: Environmental > Terrestrial > Soil > Palsa > Peat permafrost | place: Sweden...
TCTGATGGTGGAGGTAAGCGGGATCGAACCGCTGACCTCTTGCATGCCATGCAAGCGCTCTCCCAGCTGAGCTATACCCCCCTTGCAGAACAGAAACGAGATTTTAGAGAGCAAACCTCGCTTTGTAAATACCCTCTGAGTGATTCCATGCGACTTTTTTCACGAGACGCATGCAATCCCTCTCACACCGTTCAGGTGGGCGATTTTTCGAGGCGGCTCACCACCACGTCACGGCCGAACAGCATCAACACCATATCGATCGACGGTGTGTGGGTCGTGCCCGCCACCAGCAGACGCACCGGCATGGCGAGCTGCGGCATCTTAAGCTTGTGTGCACCGAGCGTGGCCTTGAACGCGGCCGAGATGCTTTCCTTGGTCCACTCCGCGCTCTTCAGCGCAACCGCGAGATCGGCGATGGCCGGGCGTACCGCATCGGTCACATGCTGCGCGAGCGCCTCCGCTTCAGGCGCAGGCGTGCGATAGAACATCGCGGCGTTCTCCGCGATCTCCTTGACCGTCGTAGCGCGGTCCTTCAGCAGGCCCACTACGGCGACGAGGTCTGCGCCCTGAGCGATCGTCGCTTCGTCGATGCCCAACTCTGCGAAGAACGGCCGCGCCAGTTCAGCCAGACGTGCGTTATCCGCTTCCTTGATGTAGTGCGCGTTGAGCCACTTGAGCTTGTCGTGATCGTACTGAGCCGGCGACTTGCCGAGGTGTTCGAGATCGAACCATTCGACAAACTGTTCGCGCGTGAAAATCTCCGCATCGCCGTGCGACCAGCCCAGTCGCGCGAGGTAATTCAGCACAGCCTCCGGCAGAAAGCCGGCATCGCGATAGCCCATCACGCTCATCGCGCCATGACGCTTGCTCATCTTTTCGCCCTGCTCGTTGAGCACGGTCGGCAAGTGCGCGTAGACCGGCGGCTCGCCGCCCAGCGCGCGCAGGATGTTGATCTGGCGCGGCGTGTTGTTGACGTGATCATCGCCACGAATCACGTGCGTGATATGCATGTCGAGGTCGTCCACCACCACGCAGAAGTTGTAGGTCGGCGTGCCGTCCGGACGCGCGATCACGAGATCGTCGAGTTCTTCGTTCGAGATCTCGATAGGGCCTTTCACCGCATCGTCCCACACCACCACGCCCGTGAGCGGGTTGCGAAAGCGCATCACGGGCTGTACGCCTGCCGGCGGAGTCGGCAGCACCTTGCCCGGTTCCGGGCGCCACGTGCCGTCGTAGCGCGGCTTTTCGCCAGCGGCACGCTGACGCTCGCGCAACGCGTCGAGTTCTTCGGTCGACATGTAGCACGGGTACGCCAGCCCCTGCTCGACCATCTGCTTGACCACTTCGCGATAGCGGTCCATACGCTGCATCTGGTAGAACGGGCCTTCGTCGTAATCGAGGCCGAGCCACTCCATGCCTTCGAGGATGGCGTCGACAGAGGCTTCCGTGGAGCGCTCCACATCGGTGTCCTCGACCCGCAACACGAAAGCGCCCTTCGTCTTGCGCGCGAACGCCCACGGATACAGCGCAGAACGGATGTTGCCGAGATGGATATAGCCAGTGGGGCTCGGTGCGAAACGGGTGCGAACGGAGGTGGTCATAAGCGGTTACTCGGAAGGCAGGCGCCGGCGCGCGGCAGTGAAATACCAGCAGGCGCGGCAGCGGAACGCGTCCGTGCGGCAACGGTCGCCGGCCACGGAGGCGGATGAAAAATGCAAGAGCCGAATTATACCTTCCGACGGCCTGTTCCCAGCCCGGGTGCGCGCGACGAGCAGCGTCGTGGCAGACGTTGGCGCGAGTCCGGACGACGCATCTGTAACGTTTTTTCACGCGCAACGCGCCGCCATCAGGCTTTGATTTATGATGTGCGCGCGCCGTGATTCACCGCGATCGCGGTGCCGTAAGAAGAACGCCACGGGCGATCCTGTTCGCTTGAAACGCGGCCGCTTTGGAACCCTCTGCGGGACCGGCGCCGTTGCTGGAGAAATCGTTGACACAATCCGCCCCACGCCTCACCCGCCGCAGTTTCTCGATTGCCGCGGCATCCGCTGTCCTGACCGCCTGTACGACGACCGGCAGCCGGCCGGAGACCCCCTCGCAGCCGCCGGTCAATACCGCGTCGACCAATCCGCCTGCCACGCCGCCCGTCGTCCCACCGCTCGCCAAACCGCAGCGGCCCATTCGCGTCGGCATTGCCCTTGGTGGCGGCGCGGCGCGCGGGTTCGCGCATATCGGCGTGATCAAGGCGCTCGAGGCGCGCAACATTCAGGTGGACCTGGTGGCGGGCACCAGCGCCGGCTCGGTGGTGGGCGCGCTCTATGCCTCCGGCATGAATGGCTTTGCACTCAACAAGCTCGCGCTGACCATGGATGAAGCATCGATCAGCGACTGGGCCATGCCGTTTCGCACGCGCGGCTTCCTGCAGGGCGTGGCGTTGCAGAATTACCTGAATACGACGCTGAACAACCGTCCGATCGAAAAGATGGCCAAACCGCTCGGCGTGGTCGCCACCGATCTGAACAGCGGCCAGCCGATCCTGTTCCAGCGCGGCAACACGGGCATCGCCGTGCGTGCCTCGTGCAGCGTGCCGTCGATTTTCGAGCCAGTGACGATTGGCGGCCACGAATACGTCGACGGTGGCCTGGTGAGCCCGGTGCCCGCGTCATTCGCCCGCAAGATGGGCGCGGACTTCGTGATTGCCGTGGACATCTCGCAGCGCCCTGAAGCGGGCCTCACGACCAGCTCGTTCGACGTGCTGCTGCAGACCTTCACGATCATGGGCCAGACCATCAAGGCCTACGAGCTCGACAAGTACGCGGATGTCGTAATCCGTCCGAATCTTGCGGCCATGAGTGGGAGCGATTTCTCGCAGCGCAACGCCGCAATACTCGCCGGAGAGGAAGCCGCGGCTAAGATCATGCCGGAGTTGCAACGCAAGCTGGCGGCAAGCCGAGTCGCGGTGTAACCGGGTTCTACCCGGGCACTCGCCGAAGGTGCCCTTCCCATCCCTTTGCACCCTTTTCGCCCTTTCGGGTCAACGGAATAAAAAAAGCCTGCTTCTTGCGAAGCAGGCTTTCTTAACCGCAGATCTTTTTGGTGCGAGGCGCTAGTTGTTCCCGCCGCCGATCGCAGCATTGACACGCTGCTTCAGATCCTGCGAGCCCTGATACGACGTTTCGACCCGGCGTGCACCCGTGAAGCGCTTTTCCCAGTAGCCATCATCCAGATCGTCGACGCGGATCGTGCTGCCGGTAGACGGCGAATGCACAAACTTGTTGTCGCCGATATAGATGCCAACGTGCGAGAAGGTACGGCGCATCGTATTGAAAAACACCAGATCGCCCGGCTTCAGGTTGCTCATGCTGACCTTTTCGCCAACCCGGCTCATTTCTTCAGCGCGGCGCGGCAGAGCCATGCCCAGCGTGTCCTGGAACACGTAACGCACGAAACCGCTGCAATCGAGGCCTGAGTCCGGCGTATCGCCGCCCCAGCGGTAACGCACGCCAATCATATTGAGCGCGCCGACCACCACGTCACCTGCTTTGCCGGCCATGCCGGACAAAAACGAGCGTGCGCTGCTGCCGGTATCGGCGCTTGCGCTGGAAACTTGCGAAGTGGGAGCGGACAGCGGAGTCGACCCATCCTGGGTCGAAAGTGAGGCATTCTGATTGAAACTGCTTACTTCGTCGGCGAAAGCGCCGGGAGCTGCTGCTATCAGTACGCCAATGAACATCCCGGCGACGACGCGCGTACAAGCCTGGGTTAAGTTTCGGTGCTGCATTGGTCGGTAGTTATTGCCTAAAAATCAGTGGAGAATCAGTAGCATACGGAAAAAAGTTTGGTCGATACTAGCCAGTAAGTATTCGTGTGTCAAAACAAATAGAAAAATACAATCGAGACACGCACCCAATTGGTGAATTTCAGTCCACGAGCGCCGCTTGCAGAAGCTTCCGAGTGTAAGGATGGGCAGGTGTCGCAAAAATCTGCTCAACCTCCCCCGATTCCACGATCATACCGTTCTGCATGACCGCAACGCGATGCGCCATCGCGCCGATCACGGCCAGGTCGTGGCTGATGAACACGAAGCCGAGGTTGTACTTACGTTGCAACCCGGCCAGAAGCTTGAGTACCTGCTGCTGGATGGAGACGTCGAGCGCACTGGTAGGCTCATCAAGGATCAGGATGCGCGGCTCGAGCACCAGCGCCCGGGCAATCGCAATGCGCTGCCGCTGGCCGCCGGAGAATTCGTGCGGGTAACGGTACAGCACCGTGCGGTCGAGTCCGACCTCGCGCAGCACCGAAATAACCTTCTCGCGCCGCGCCGTGGCGTCCATTTGCGGACGATGCAGCGCGAGCCCCTCGCCGACGATCCGTTCGATCGTCTGCCGCGGCGAAAGCGAACTGAACGGGTCCTGAAAAACCACCTGCATGTTCGAGCGCAGGACCGTTTGTTCATGTCCGCGGTAACTCGCGAGCGCCCTGCCTTGAAACTCGATCGCGCCGTGCGCGGTGCGCTGCAGGCCGAGCAGCGCCATCGCCAGCGTCGATTTACCCGAGCCCGATTCACCGACAATCCCGAGCGTCTCGCCTTGCCGCACCGACACCGTCGCATCGGCAACCGCGCGAAAACGTCCCGAGCGGAACCAGCCGCTCAAGCCGGGCAGCTTCGTCTTGAACTCGACTGAGACGTCGCGCGCCTCAAGCAGCACCGGCGAGATCGGCAAAACCGGTACAACAGTCCGCTCAGGCCGGCTTTGCAGCAGACGCTGCGTGTACGGATGCTGCGGCGAATTGAAGACCTGCTCGACCGTCCCGCTTTCGACCAGCACTCCGCGCTCCATTACCGCCACGCGCTGTGCGAAATGACGCACGAGGTTCAGATCGTGAGTGATCAGCAGCACGGCCATGCCGCGCTTTTCCGCTTCGTCGCGTTGCAGTTCGAGCAGCAGCTCGACGATCTGCGCGCGGATCGTCACGTCGAGCGCGGTGGTCGGCTCATCGGCGAGCAAGAGACGCGGACGGCACGCGAGCGCCATCGCAATCATCGCGCGCTGCCGCTGTCCGCCGGAGAGTTGATGCGGATAACTGTTGACCCGCTTGCCGGGCTCAGCGACGCCCGTACGCGCAAGCAGCGCAACGGCACGCTTGCGCGCTTCCTTGGCCGGCACGCCATCGTGGATCACGATCGTCTCCGCGATCTGCTCGCCCACCGTATAGAGCGGGTTGAGCGCCGACATCGGCTCCTGGAAGATCATCGCGATAGCGGAGCCGCGCAGGCCGCGCATCTCGCGCTCGCTCTTCGCAAGCAGGTCCTCGCCGTTAAGGCGGATCGCACCGCTCACCTCGGCATCGTTCAGCAAGCGCAGGATCGACAGCGCCGTGACGCTCTTGCCCGATCCCGATTCGCCGACCAGCGCCACGCGCTCGCCGCGCTCGATTGCGAGCGTGACGTCGTTCACCGCGACGGTATCGCCGAACGTCACTCGCAGATGATCGAGCTCCAGCAGCGGCCCTGTCGTGCCTTGCATCGTCTGTTCGCTCACTGGTTACCTCCGGCGCGCATGGCATCGGAGATGCGGGTGTCGAGCGCATTGCGCAAAGCGTCGCCCATGAACGTCAGCAGCAACAGCATCGCCACCAGCACGCCGAAGGTTGACAACGAGATCCACCATGCGTCCAGATTGTCCTTGCCCTGGGCGAGCAGTTCGCCGAGGCTTGGAGTCGGCGACGGTACGCCGAGGCCGAGAAAATCGAGGCTGGTGAGCGCAAGGATTGCACCGCTCATGCGGAACGGCAAAAACGTGATGACAGGTGTCAGGCTGTTGGGCAGCACATGACGCCACATGATCTGCCAGTTCGACAGCCCCATGGCCCGCGCCGCCCGCACATAGTCCTGGGTGCGATTGCGCAGGAATTCCGCTCGCACATAGTCGGACAAACCGATCCACCCGAATAGCGAAAGCAACACGATCAGCAGGATGAAGCCGGGTTCGAAGATCGAGGCGAAGATAATCAGCAGATACAATTCCGGCAGCGCACTCCAGATTTCTATGAGCCGCTGCCCGATGATGTCGGTCTTGCCGCCGAAGAAGCCCTGCACCGCGCCCGCGAAAATACCGAACACGGTGCCGATCAACGTGAGCACCAGCGCAAACTCCACCGACACCCGAAAACCGTAGACGAGGCGCGCAAGCAGATCGCGTCCGCGGTCGTCGGTGCCGAACCAGTTGTCACGCGACGGCGGAGCGGGATTGGGCGCCTTCGAGAAGTAGTTGAGCGTGTCGTAGTAATACGGATTCGGCGGATAGACCGCGAAATTGCCCGGTTTGCTGAAACGGTCGCGAACGTAGGGATCGAGGTAATCAGCAGGCGTCGGAAAATCGCCGCCGAAGGTGATCTCCGAATAGGTGTTGAACAACGGGAAATACAGATGCCCGTCGTAACGGACCACGATCGGCTTGTCGTTCGACCATAGCGGCGCCGCGAGACTCGTCGCAAAGGCGACGACGAACACGATCAGACTCCAGTAGCCAAGGCGTTGCTTGCGAAAGCGCTGCCAGACGCGGCGCGCGGGCGACGGCGAGATAAACGCGCGGACAGGCTCGTTGCGCGGCGCCAGCTCGGCTCGGGTACGGGCTCGACTCAAGTCAGCGCTCCAGTTGTTCGAATTGAATGCGTGGATCGACCCAGACGTAGCAGAGGTCGGAGATCAGCTTGGTGGCGAGACCGATCAGCGTGAACAGATACAGCGTGCCGAGCACCACCGGATAGTCGCGCTGCACGACCGATTGATATGACAGCAGGCCGAGACCGTCGAGCGAGAATAGCGTCTCGATCAACAGACTCCCCGTGAAGAACGCGCCGATAAACGCGCCCGGAAAACCGACGATCAATGGCAAAGAGGCGTTGCGAAACACGTGCTTCCATAGCACCTGCCGCTCCGAAAGACCTTTGGCGCGCGCAGTCAGTACGTACTGCTTGCGGATCTCGTCCAGGAAAGCGTTCTTGGTCAGCATCGTGATTACGGCGAAACTGCCTACTACCGAGGCTATGATCGGCAACGTGATATGCCACAGGTAATCCAGTATCTTTGCGCCGAAGCTCAGTTGCGCCCAGTTGTCGGACGTGAGGCCGCGCAGCGGAAACAGTTGCAGGAACGAGCCGCCGCCGAACAGCACGAGCAGCAGCACACCGAGCACAAAGCCCGGAATCGCGTAACCGATCAGTACGATCAGGCTCGTGACGAAATCGAAGTGCGAGCCGTTGCGGATTGCCTTGGCGATACCGAGCGGCACCGAGATCAGATACGTGAGCAAAAAGGTCCATACGCCGATGCTGATCGACACCGGCAGCTTCGAGACCACCAGCGACCACACGCTTTGATGGCGGAAATAACTCTGGCCGAGATCGAAGGTCGCAAAGCGTTTGAGCATCAGCCCATAGCGTTCGAGCGGTGGCTTGTCGAAGCCGTAGAGCGCCTTGAGCTGTGCGACCTCTTGCGCGTCGACGCCGTTATGCGCGCGCAACCCAAACGGCGCGCCGTTCTCGTTGCCCCTGCGCAATTCGTGCACCATCTGCTCAACCGGGCCGCCCGGTACGAACTGGATCACGGCGAACGTGAGCGTCAATACGCCGAGCAAGGTCGGGATCATCAACAGCAGGCGTTTGAGGATGTAGCTCCACATGGCGGCGTTTCCGGTGCGCTAACGTGAGACGTTGAAATGACGGATCAGAACCGAGCGACCGCGTTACTTCGGCGATTTGAACCACCACGTCGAGGTGATCCAGTCATCTGGCGAATAGTACAGCGGTAAGGTCTGCGGCCAGGCGAGATCGCGCCTGAACGCGACCCGGTGAACTGCGCTGTACCACTGTGGAATCACATAGTAGCCATGCAGCAGCACGCGGTCGAGCGCGTGGGTGGCATCGACGAGTTGATCGCGCGTCTGCGCCTGCACCAGTGAGCGCAAGATGGCGTCGACGGCCGGCGACTTGACGCCCATCATGTTCCCGGAACCGGGGGTATCGGCAGACTTGCTGCCGTACCGGTCGACCTCTTCCGTACCCGGCACCTGAACGTCCCCCATGCGGATAGTCGTTACGTCGAAGTCGAACGCATCGAGGCGCTTCTGGTAGACCGCGAAATCGCTGGTGCGAAACGTCGCCGTGATGCCCAGTTTCTGCAGATTGCGAATCAATGTCGCGACGATCGGCTCCATCGAGGTGGCCGAGGAAGAATCGTCAAGGATCTCAAACTGGAACGGCTGCCCCTTGGCATTGCGCAATGCGCCATCGCGATAGGTCCAGCCGGCCTGCTCGAGCAGCGCTCGTGCCTCGAGCAGATTGGCGCGCAACGAGCTGGGCGGATCCGTGTCAGGCTGTTTCGGCGGTGCCCCAAACACCGCCGGGTCGAGCTGGGCTCGCCACGGGTTGAGCAGAGCGAGTTCACCTGCTGACGGCAGCCCCGTCGCCTGCAGGTCGGTGTTGACAAAGTAACTGTCGATACGCGTATAGAGATTGTAGAAAAGCTGGCGATTGAGCCACTGGAAATCGAGCGCTAGATCGAGCGCCTTGCGCACGCGCACATCCTGGAACAGCGGCCGCCGAGTGTTGATAATGAAGCCTTGCATGCCGGTGCCGTTGTGCTGCGGGAATTCACGCTTGACCAACTCGCCGCTATCGAATTTCTTGCCGACATCGCGCCTCACCCAGCTACGCGCAATGTATTCGACAAACGCGTCATATTCTCCGGCCTTGAATGCTTCGCGGCGCGCCGTGTCATCCGAATATAGCTTGTACACGATACGGTCGAAGTTGTAGGTGCCCACCCGCACCGGCAAATCGGCGCCCCAGTAATTCGGATCGCGCCGGTAAGTGATAGTCCGGCCGTTGTCGTATCGCTCAATCAGATAAGGACCACTGCCGATCGGCTTTTCAAATGTCAGTTGGTCGAACGGAATATGGCTGCCGTCCGGCTTCTCTCCCCACTTGGGAGAAAATATCGGAATGGCGCCCGCCAGCAAGGGGAGTTCGCGATGCGGCTCATCGAACTCGAAGCGGATCGTCAATCGGTCCACCACCACTGCACGAGTGATCTCAGCGAAATACGCGGCGTATGCCGGTGAAGCCTGCGGGCTTTTCAGCGTGTCGAGCGAGTATTTGACGTCGGCGGCGGTCACCGGATCGCCATTCGAAAAACGCGCGCGCGGATTGATGTGAAACGTGGCCGACCGGCGATCAGGGGCAATCTGTACGTCATCGGCCAGCAGTCCATATGCCGATGCCACTTCATCCGAACTGCCGGCGAGCAGACTCTCGAACAAAAATCCAGTCCCCGGCGCCGCATTGCCGCGCAACGTGAACGCGTTGAACTTGTCGAAACTGGTTTGCCGGTCCGGATTGCCCAACACCAGCGTGCCGCCCTTCGGCGCATCCGGATTGACGTAGTCGAAGTGTTTGAAACCCGGTTGATATTTCGGATCGCCGTACTGCGCAATCCCATACGACGCGTACGCCGATTGCGCCCCCAGCAAGGCCGCGCCAGCCCCCGCCAGCACCAGCAGCGCCGCCGCGAGAGCTCCCCGTACACCCTGCGAACCGACCCGCGAGATTCTTTCCACCAAGACGCGCCAGCCTGCACGAGGCGCTCGAATCCGTCGCGAGCCAGTTGTCATGGGGGCCTTATTGGTCAGTGGGCGGTTGCAATGTGAGAGAATTCTACCTAATAATCCCGCGCGATCCCGCACATCTGAGCTCGCGGCGCGTTGACTTCATTAGGAGAATTCATGGGCTTCCTCGCTGGTAAACGAATCTTGCTGACCGGCCTGCTGTCGAACCGTTCGATCGCATACGGCATTGCGCAGGCGTGCAAGCGCGAAGGCGCAGAACTGGCGTTCACGTATGTCGGCGACCGCTTCAAGGACCGTGTCACCGAGTTCGCAACGGAATTCGGCAGCGATCTGGTGTTCCCGTGCGACGTGGGCGACGACGCGCAGATCGAAGCGCTCTTTCCGTCGCTGAAGGAACGCTGGGATAGTCTCGACGGCCTCGTCCACTCCATCGGCTTTGCGCCGCGTGAAGCGATCGCCGGCGACTTCCTCGACGGCATGACGCGCGAAAATTTCCGCATCGCGCACGATATTTCCGCCTACAGCTTCCCGGCGCTCGCCAAGGCGGCGCTGCCGATGCTGTCGAAAGATGCCGCGTTGCTGACCCTGACGTACCTGGGCGCCGAACGCGCGATCCCGAACTACAACACGATGGGGCTCGCCAAGGCCTCACTCGAAGCGAGCGTGCGTTACCTGGCGGTTTCGCTCGGCGCGCGAGGCGTGCGCGTCAATGGCATTTCCGCCGGTCCGATCAAGACGCTGGCGGCGAGCGGCATCAAGGGCTTCGGCAAGATTCTCGATTTCGTCGAAGGCAATGCGCCGCTCAAGCGCAATGTGACGATCGAACAGGTCGGCAATTCGGCAGCGTTTTTGCTCTCGGATCTGGCGGCTGGGGTGACGGCAGAAGTTCTGCACGTCGACAGCGGCTTTAACGCGGTAGTTGGCGGCATGGCTGCGGTTGCGGAGTAACGGGGCGGCCTTTTCCGTGGGGCGGGCTTTCCGTGGGGCGGGCTTCTCACCCGCGCCCTCGTTGCTCCCGCGAGTGTTGGTGCGCAACAACAAAAAACCGCCCTCGAGGGCGGTTTTTTGCTTTCGGCGCTAGAACTCTGCGCTACACGGATCAATAGCGGTGATCGTGATAACCGCCATGGTCGTGGTAGCCATAGCCGCCGCCCGGATGATGGCGATACCAGTCGTCATGCGCCCAGTAGCGACGGCCGTCCCAGTAGCGGTCGCCATGCCAGCCGATCACGATGGCCGGGCCGCCGTAGTACACCGGCGCAGGCTGATAGACGGGCGGCGGAGGCGGTGCGTAGACCGGTGCCGGAGCGATGTAAACCGGCGCCGGAATACCGATGTTGACACCAACGCTCACGCCGGCCATTGCTGCACCTGACGCACCCAGCGCGAGGACCCCGATCAGAAGCGGAACAAGACGAGCGGACTTCATAGAATCACCTTTTACATGTGGTGTGTTGTTGGACGGAAATATAGCGCAAGGTGACAATCCCCGTATTTCAAGTTTGTAAGAACTGATGCATAAAATCGCAGTCTGACCCGCTGGGTTACGTCTCGTTACAAGGGACGAAGGTTCGGTGAAAAGCGGACTTGCCAGTAACACCTGCGAGACGGATTTTGGAGGTTGGGCTGCTCAAGGCACGCAGGCGGTGGAGTTTGCCGATTCCCTGCCTCTTCAATAACAAACCTCCGGCTGCGGATCTAGTCACCATTGATTCGGTGTCCGAACCATATTCCACGCTCGAGCGAACGTCTGTATTTCATGCCACGCTAAACCTTGATTCGCCGAACCACGTTCATTCAAATCAAAGGCAATCAAAAGCAGCCGCACAAAAACAAAACCCCAAGAGACCGCGATCTCTTGGGGTTCCGCCGCCATTGCTGGCGGAGACGGAGGGATTCGAACCCTCGATCCAGGTTTTGGCCCAGATGCTCCCTTAGCAGGGGAGTGCCTTCGACCTCTCGGCCACGTCTCCCAAACTTTCGGTCGCGCAGGGAGTCAGCGCGACGAAGCCAAGATAATAGCGGGCCGAACCACGAAGGTCAATGTTTCGGGAACACTTTTTGTGCCAGATTCGTCAGCAACGACGCAAATTCTTCACATCCGCCGTGCGGATGGCACAAAGCGCAAATGGGGTGCTCGAGAGCGCCCCATTATTCAACGCAAATTACGCCTGATCCAGCTCAAACGCCTTATGCAGCGCGCGCACGGCGAGCTCCATATACTTCTCGTCGATCAGCACCGAGATCTTGATTTCGGAGGTAGAGATCATCTGGATGTTGATGCCCTCTTCCGACAGCGTGCGGAACATCGTGCTCGCGATACCCACATGCGAACGCATCCCGACGCCGACCACCGAAACCTTCGACACCTTCGGATCGCCCAGCACCTGCTCGGCCTTCACATGGTCCTTCACCTGACCCGTGAGGATATCCATGGCGCGCTGATAGTCGCCGCGGCCCACCGTGAACGTGAAGGCCGTCTTGCCCTCGACGCTCTGGTTCTGGATGATCATGTCGACGTCGATATTCGCGTCCGCCACCGGTCCGAGGATCTGGTAAGCGATGCCGGGCTTGTCGGGTACACCCATCACGGCGATACGTGCTTCGTCGCGCTGAAACGCGATGCCCGAGATGACTGCTTTTTCCATGGTCTCGTCTTCTTCAAAAGTAATCAGGGTGCCCGAGGTCATTTCACCTTCGAGCGGGATCAGCGGATCGGTCAGGCTCGACAATACGCGCGTCTTCACCTGATATTTGCCGGCGAACTCCACCGAGCGGATCTGCAACACCTTCGAACCCAGGCTCGCCATCTCCAGCATTTCTTCAAACGTCACGCGATCGAGCCGGCGCGCTTCTTCGACCACGCGTGGGTCGGTGGTGTAGACACCGTCCACGTCCGTATAGATCAGACACTCGTCAGCCTTCAGCGCGGCAGCAACGGCCACCGCCGACGTGTCCGAACCGCCACGGCCGAGCGTAGTGATATAGCCTTCCGGGTCGACGCCCTGGAAACCGGTGATCACCACCACTTTGCCCGCTTCGAGATCGCGCATCACGCGCTCGCCGTCGATTTCGCTAATGCGTGCCTTGGTGAACGCACTGTCGGTTTTGATCGGCACTTGCCAACCGGCGTAGCTGATCGCATCGACGCCCGCTTCCTGCAGCGCAATGGCGAGCAGACCCGAGCTGACCTGCTCGCCGGTGGCGGCAATCATGTCTAGCTCGCGAGGGTTCGGCTGGGCCGATATGTCTTTCGCGAGACCGAGCAAGCGGTTCGTTTCGCCGGACATCGCCGAGGGCACCACGACCATCTTGTGGCCGGCCTTGTGCCATTTCGCGACGCGCTTCGCGACGTTCTTGATGCGCTCGACCGAGCCCATCGAAGTGCCGCCGTATTTATGTACGATGAGTGCCATTGTCGTTCTGAACTGGAGAAGTAACCGCGCTGCCGCGCTGGAGACGACCGCACCGAAGCACAAGAGCTCAACGTTTCAGGAACGACGGCGAAGTGTGAGGGTGGCGGCGTAGATGCAGCGCACGTGCAGCACGCGCGGATTTGCCCGCGAGGAATCGCCAAAGGCCGCTGGCTGGCGGCTCCCCGGTGGCTTATGGTCGCCGGGAAACACAGGAAACGGCCGGAAAACAGCAAAAGCGCATCAAAATGACGGCAATAGCGGCTTCGGGCAAGCATGTTAACGTACCCGATCAGGCGCAAAAAGACAAGCCAAAATCCCGGTAATACGCGTTGCAAAGGCCTGTACGCAAAGGCGTTACGCCCTCTTTCGATGCTTCGATGGCCGTGCGTCAGCGTCACGCGAGGGCTTCGCCCGGCGCACCCGACCGGTCGGTCAGGCGATCAGAAGATCCTCGCGCCAGTCAATCCGCACGTAAGCGCCGCGGGCAAAAGCGGCGGCGTCTGAGTGCTCGCTAGCAACGGCGTCGGCAACATCAGGCTTCACCGATAAAGCCGCATGGTTGACACCGAGCAACGGTACGAACAGCAGCGTATCGCCCACGTAAAGCAGCGGCACGTCCCGCTTCCACGCCGGCACACCCTGCTCCTGGAACAGGTTCTTGAGCGTGCGGCCCGGGCCCTGCGCGCTGTTGCGCATACGCTCGCCGCCGCTGCGCGAGCGCGCGCCAAGCGGCGCCGCACGCAGAAGCGCGACGGGCACGGCACCCGAATCTCCAGCGTTTGCCTCGGCAAACACGAAGGTGCCGCGCCATTGCGGCAGACGCCAGATCGATTCGCCCTGCCAGGCAAGTTGGTCGACCGCGCGCGCCACGAGCTCCGTCTCGTCGGCGGGCTCGGCGCTATCACCGGCTTCCCAGTAGATCTGTCCGCGATAGCTGCGCAGCGCCTGGCCGGCGTGATCGACGCGCAGATTGTGCGCCTCGCCGACCTCGCGCAGTTGCCGCAGCGCGTCGGACAGACGTGCCGTCGATGCGGCCGGCAAGCCAAGCGAGCGGATCCAGAAACGCAGCAGGTTAAGCGCGCGATCGTCGTCGAGTGCGAGCAAGGCGTCGCGTGACAACGCGCGGTCTTCGTCGCACGAAGCCGCTTCCATGTCGATACAAGCCAGTTGGTCCAGCAGACGCTGCCCGGATGCCGCGTGGCCCGCGGTGCGCGCCAACGCATCGCGATAGCCGGGAAAGTGGACTGCCAGCGCAGGCAATACATCATGACGCAAGGCATTGCGCGCATAACGAGTGTCGGCATTCGATTCGTCGTCGACCCACGCGAGCGTTCTCGCCGCCGCGTACTGCTCAAGTTGCGCGCGCAACAGATGCAAAAGCGGTCGCACGCGCGTTACGGTGGCACCCGTCGGCAAGTACGCGGGCGCCATCGCCGCGAGCCCTGCCAGCCCTGCTCCACGCAGCAACTGCAGCAGCACCGTTTCAACCTGATCGTCAGCGTGCTGGGCGAGCCATAGGGTCGTCACGCCGTGCTGTGCACACAGTGCGTCGAGCGCACGATAGCGGGCCTCGCGCGCAGCAGCTTCGACGCTCACGCCGGACTCATGCACGACTTTGACATGCGCCTCCGCGAACGCGACGCCACGCTCACCCGCAAACGCCTCGCAATGCGCGAGCCACTGATCCGCGTGAGGACTGAGGCCGTGGTGAACATGCAGCGCGATGCAGCGCGACGGCCCCGCCACACGAGCCACCGCGTCGAGCAAGACACTGGAGTCGATGCCGCCGCTAAACGCCACCGCCACGCGCGCGCCTTCAGGCTGCGCAGGGAGTGCGGGCAGCGCGGAAAGCGTCACGCCGACCGCCTCGAGTACGAGGCGGTCGGCGGGAGAGTCAGCGGTATGGGTCACGTCGACAAGGCGACAGGCGCCTTCGATTGAAGATACGGGCCGGCTTATGCGCCGGGCGTCGTTTCCTTGAACTTGCCGTACGCCATCAACCGCTCGAAACGGCGTTGACGCAGGTCCGGAACGCTCATGCCCTGGAACTGACGCAGCGAATCGGCCAGTGCACGGCGCAGCATGGCAGCCATGCCCTTCGGATCGCGATGCGCGCCACCGAGCGGCTCGTTGACGATCTTGTCGATCAGGCCAAGCGCCTTCAGACGATGAGCGGTGAGACCCAAAGCCTCGGCCGCTTCCGGCGCCTTCGCCGCGCTCTTCCACAGAATGGATGCACAGCCTTCCGGCGAGATCACCGAATAGGTCGAGAATTGCAGCATCAGCACGCTGTCGCCCACGGCGATGGCGAGCGCACCGCCCGAACCACCCTCACCGATGATCGTCGCGATGATCGGCGTTTTCAGTTCGGCCATCACATACAGGTTACGGCCAATGGCTTCCGACTGGCCGCGCTCTTCCGCGCCGATGCCGGGATAGGCACCCGGCGTATCGATAAACGTGAAGAGCGGCAGGCTGAATTTCTCAGCAAGACGCATCAGGCGCTCGGCCTTGCGATAGCCTTCCGGACGCGGCATACCGAAGTTACGCAGCGAACGTTCCTTGGTATCGCGCCCCTTCTGGTGGCCGATCACCATGCAAGCCTGGCCGTTGAAACGCGCGAGGCCACCGACGATTGCCAGATCGTCCGCAAACGCGCGGTCGCCGTGCAGCTCGTGGAAATCGGTGAACAGTTCGGCCACGTAGTCGAACGTGTACGGACGCTGAGGATGACGGGCAATTTGCGAAACCTGCCACGGGCTCAGGTTAGCGTACAGGTCTTTGGTGAGCTGCTGACTCTTCTTGGAGAGCCGATCGATTTCTTCCGAAATATCGACGGCCGAATCGTCCTGCACGAAGCGCAATTCTTCGATCTTCGCTTCGAGTTCAGCGATCGGCTGCTCGAAATCCAGAAAAGTGGTCTTCATTGGTTGTAATCCTTGGACTTACCAGGCAGCGCGTATTCTAACCGCGACCGCCGCTGTCAAAACCACCTCGAAACTATCGAATCTGCGAAATCGATAGTCTTGGGTAGCCTCACATCACGTGACATCACATCGGGTTGTGGCAGATTAATAGTCGACCGGCAATGGATCAAGACTACGCCACATATACCAGGTCGCGACTGTGCGCCACGGCTCCCAATTCGCAGCTACCTCGCGCGCCTCGCTGCGCGTGACGGGCTCGCCGCTGAAGTAATTGAGGCTGATCGCGCGGATCAGGCCGAGATCGTCCAAAGGCAGGACGTCCGGGCGCGACAGATTGAAGATCAGGAACATCTCCGCGGTCCAGCGGCCGATGCCGCGGATCTGCGTGAGTTCGGCGATCACCGCCTCGTCTTCCATCGTGGTCCACTTGCCCACGTGCAAGGCGCCCGAGACGAAGTGCTCGGCGAGATCGAGAATGTATTCCGTCTTGCGCTTCGACAGACCGCACGCCATCAGCTTGTCTTGCCCCAGCTTGACGAACTGTTGCGGCACGAGCTTCGGACACGCGCCTTCAACGCGATGCCACGCCGCCTGCGCAGAGGCCACGGAAATCTGCTGCCCCACCACCGAGCGCGCGAGCGTAACAAACGGATCGCCCCGGCTCAGCAGATGCACTGGGCCGAATTTCGGAATCAGTTTCTTGAGAATACGGTCGCGCTTGACCAGATCCGCACACGCCTTGTCCCAGTAGTCGGGGCGTGTGACTTCCGGCGTGAGACCGCCGACCTGCACCGGCACGGCGACTTCCGCGTCGTCCAATGCACGCGTTTTGCGCACGACTTCACCTTCATGCAGCGTGTCGCGCGCGAGTTCCTGTACGTCATCGGTGAGTTCGGCCGGCACGGCACCATTGCCAGTATGACTTTTCACGCGTGTTGCGCGCGATGCTTTCGCGCCTCTCGCAAGCTTCGGTGCATGCGCTGACGCGCCGTTGAGCGCGCGCTTCACCGGTGTGTTCTTTGCCACGCCACCTGCCTTGGCGGCAACCTTCGCCGCGGCGGGCGCCGCTTGCACCGCGCTGCCGTTACGCGCGCGAGTCGATTTCACTGCAGCTGCCGCGCCTGTTTTAGACGCAGCCCGTTTAGACGGCGTCTTCGTGGCCGTTGCCATCCTGCCTCCTGCCTGGCGAGTCGATCAAAGGGAAGTACGAGGTGCGCTCACACGCGCCGCCACTCGGTCAACCCGCCGGGTTTGTCTTCAAGTGCAACGCCATACTCGAGCAATTCGGCCCGAATCCGGTCTGCTGCCGCATAGTCCTTCGCCTGCTTGGCGGCCACGCGCGCTGCGATCTTCGCTTCGATCGCAGCGGGCTCGAGCGCGCCATCACTCACGCTACCCGCAGCCTGCTGCAGGAATGCACGCGGCTCACGGCCCAGCAGTCCGATGATGCGCGCAAGCGCGCGCAGTTGTCGGGCCAGCGCGGTATCGCGCGTGCGGTTTACCTCACTTGCCAACTCAAACAGCACCGACACTGCCACCGGCGTGTTGAAGTCGTCATTCATCGCCGCCCTGAAACGTTGCGCATGCGCTTCGTTCCAGTCGAGCTCGGCGCCGTCCGGACTCACGTCTTTCAGCGACGTGTACAAACGCGTGAGGGCGTTGCGCGCGTCGTCGATATGCGTGTCGCTATAGTTCAGCGGCGAACGGTAGTGCGCACGCGCAATGAAAAAGCGCACCACTTCAGCATCGTACTGCGCGAGCACTTCTCGGATCGTGAAGAAGTTGCCTAGCGACTTCGACATCTTCTCATTGTCGATCTGAACGTACCCGTTGTGCATCCAGTAATTCACAAACGTTTGACCTGTCGCGCCTTCGCTTTGCGCGATTTCGTTCTCATGGTGCGGAAACTGCAGATCCTGTCCACCACCATGAATATCGAAATGATCGCCGAGCAGCGTGCAGCCCATCGCCGAGCATTCAATATGCCACCCGGGACGGCCGCGCCCATACTTCGAGTCCCAACCCGTGTCCGCAGGCTCCTCCGGCTTGGCCTGTTTCCACAGGACAAAATCGAGCGGATCCTGCTTCGCGTCGTTGGCCGCCACACGCTCGCCTGCGCGCAGATCTTCGAGCGACTTGCCCGATAGCTTGCCGTAGCCAGAAAATTTTCGCACGGCGTAATTCACATCGCCATCGCTCGCCTGATAGGCATAGCCGTTTGCTTCCAGCTTGCCGATCATGTCGAGCATCTGCGGGATGTAGTCCGTTGCGCGCGGCTCGAGATCGGGACGCTCGATGCCGAGCGCATCCGCATCTTCATGCAGTGCCGCAATGAAGCGATCGGTCAGCGACTTGATCGTCTCGCCGTTTTCGACGGCACGGCGGATGATCTTGTCGTCGATATCGGTAATGTTGCGCACATAGGTCACCTTGTAACCGAGCGTGCGCAGCCACCGTTGCGCGATATCGAACACGACCATCACGCGTGCATGGCCAATGTGACAATAGTCGTACACCGTCATCCCGCAGACGTACATCCGTACGGCACCCTCTTGCAGCGGCACGAAAGTTTGCTTGTCACGCGCGAGCGTGTTGTAGATGCGCAGTGATTCCATAGAGACGATGCGTGGGTCGAAAGAAATCCGCAATGTTTTTCGTGCGCGCCGCGCCCGCTTCTGATACCGGCCCGGTACAAGCTCAGTACAAAACAGGTGTAGCGCATACAGCAGCAAACCGGTGCACCGGGTGCGGCGGTCAGGCTGCGATCAAGGCGGGACGACCACGAGTGGCGAAAGACAGTATGCGGTTCAACGGAACGCGCAGACCTTTTGTTAGAATGGGTCGGAGTATAACATCCAGACCCGAGCCTATGAAACCTTCCAGCGGCCGCGCGCGAAGCGCCGCGACCCTCGCCGCCACGGCCCTGTGCGGCCTCGCCGTCATGCTGCTGCCGGGCGTGCCTGCCTATGCGCAGAAGTCCCCTATGATCCCGCAGGGCGCTGCTGTGCGCGACAACACGCCGGAAATCGACACGTTGATTGCGAAGCAAAACTGGAACGCCGCGCTCACGCAGCTCGACGCCCGCATCGCCGCGAATCCGCGCGATGCGCAGGCGCAGTTCAAGCGCGCCACGGTGCTGGCTCACCTGAATCGCGACGACGAAGCCATCAACGCCTTCCTCGCGCTGACGCAGAGTTACCCGGAATTGCCGGAGCCGTATAACAACCTTGCGGCGCTGTACGCGAAGCATGGGCGCTATTCGGAAGCGCGTGAGGCGCTCGAAACTGCCACCAAGGCGAACCCCAACTATGGGCTCGCCTACGAGAATCTCGGCGACCTGTACCTGCGCCTCGCCGCCTCTGCCTACCAGCGCTCGCAGGACCTGGGCCAGGCCAGCGGGCCGACGAAGCAGCGGCTCGCCGACATCCAGAAGATCGTCTCGCCGCCGAAGAGCGCCGAGCAGCCGGTCAAGAAGGTCGCCGCACCGCAAGAGGACGCAACGCCCACCATGCCGAACATCACGAACTCGCCCAGCTTCCAGTTCGGCGGCTCGAATGGTTCGCTCGCCATGCCGCCGTATATGGCGCCATCGCAGTAACCAGACGTATCGCACACTCATCGCCAACGTTTTTTTCCACCCTGAGGATCTTCATGAAATGGTTGATGCTGGCGCTCGGTAGCGCCGCCCTGATCGCGAACGCACCCGCCTTTGCCCAGTCCGCCACGCCGGCGACGCATCCGTCCGTGCTCTTCAAGACCACTGACGGCGATATCCGCGTCGAGCTGTACCCCGAGAAGGCGCCGAAGACCGTCGCGAACTTCCTCGACTATGTGAAATCCGGTCAGTACAGCGGCACGATTTTTCATCGCGTGATTCCGGGCTTCATGATCCAGGGTGGCGGCTTCACGCAGACCTACGCAGAAAAGCCGACTCGTGCGCCGATCCAGCTTGAAAGCCGCAACGGCCTGAAGAATGTCGTCGGCACGATCGCCATGGCGCGCACCAGCGACCCGGATTCGGCCACCTCGCAATTCTTCATCAACACGGCGGACAACGCCGGGCTCGACTATCCGGGTCAGGACGGCAACGGCTACGCCGTGTTCGGCAAGGTCACCTCCGGTCTGGACGTCGTGAAGAAAATCGAAGGCACGCCGACCACGACGCGCGGCCCGATGTCCGACGTGCCGCAAACGCCGATCGTGATCGAATCGGCTACGATCGTCAGCAAGTAAGCAGACTGGCAAAGAGACACAAGCAGGCAAGATCACAGGTTAGCAAGCGCACCCGTCGGCGATGCAGTCCGTCGTCGCCCTTGCAACACCACTGCCCCCGGCGCGGCCCCATCCACCATGCGATGCGCCGCGCCTTTCACCCTCCTGTTCCTCAAAGGATCCCATCATGGTCGAACTACACACGAATCACGGCGTCATCAAACTCGAACTGGACGCCGAGAAGGCACCGAAGTCGGTTGAGAACTTCCTCAACTACGTGAAGGCCGGTCACTACGACAACACGGTGTTCCACCGCGTGATCGACGGCTTCATGATCCAGGGTGGCGGTTTCGAACCCGGCATGAAGCAAAAGCCGACCGAAGGGCCGATCACCAACGAAGCAAACAACGGCCTGAAGAACGTCAACGGCTCGGTCGCCATGGCGCGCACCAACGATCCGCATTCGGCGACGGCGCAATTCTTCATCAACGTCAATGACAACGATTTCCTGAACCACTCGTCGCCGACGCCGCAAGGCTGGGGTTATGCCGTGTTCGGCAAAGTGGTCGACGGTCTCGACATCGTCGAAAAAATCAAGAAGGTGAAGACGGGTTCGAAGGGCTTCCACCAGGATGTGCCGGCGGACGACGTGATCATCGAAAAAGCGGTCATCGTCGAGTAAGCAACTGGCCGTGCGCCAGCGGTTGCGGTCGCGGGTTCCGCTGCGGCCGAGGGTTCGGCAACACGCTGGCGCGCAGCATGCAGTTCCGCGAAGCATTTAACTGCAACTGAAATCAGGCAACCTTCAATGCTGCAAGAAACGCCGCTACGAAGCGTCGCCGCGGGCGGGCCAGGCGAGGGCAAACGCCCGCATGGCGCACGCCCGCTGTTTCTCATCTCAGACCTGCATTTGAGCGAGGACATTCCGCGCACGGTCGCCGCATTCGAACACTTCATCCGCACCACGGCTGAAGAAGCCGATTCGGTTTTCATCCTCGGCGACCTGTTCGAATACTGGATCGGTGACGACATGCTGAGCGACCCATTCGTCGCGCGCATGGCGGCGCTCATGCACACGCTGTCCGAGCGCGGCGTCGCCCTCTACGTCATGCACGGCAATCGCGACTTTCTGCTAGGCAAGCGCTTCATGAAAGCGGCCGGCGCAATCTGGTTGCCAGACCCATTCGTGATCACCGCGTTCGGCGCGCGCATCACGCTCGCACATGGCGACGCGCTGTGCACCGCGGACCACGCCTATATCCGGTTTCGCCGCGTCGCACGCAGCCGTTTCGCACAAATGCTGTTTCTCGCCTGGCCGTTCAAATGGCGTCATGCGCTGGCCAAACGGATGCGCTCGGCGAGTCAGGAAAGTCGCTCGCGGCCGGTCTCGCCGAAATATGACGTGACGCAAGAAGGCGTAGCTGCGTTGTTCAACGAGACGGGCACGACGACCATCGTGCATGGCCACACGCACCGGCCGGCAACGCATCGCGAGCCGGGCGGTACGCGCTGGGTACTGCCGGACTGGGACCTCGATCACGGCGAGCGCCGTGGCGGGTATTTGCGAATCGATGCCGACGGGCTCAGGGCCCTACCCCTGGACTAGGCGCTGCACAAGCCGCCGGATAGAACACTGGACTAACTCTCAGCCGCTACCCCATCCACCCGCCCCGCGATCGCCGCGGACAAACGCCGCAGATCGAGCAATGCCGCGTCTGCGCCCTGTAGCGCTTCGAGACGGGTGCCGAGCCGCTCCAGCGCTGAGACAATTTCGTCGATACGTTGTGACTGCGTCGCCGCGTGATCGATCAAACCGTGGATAGCGAGCGAAACCGGATCATCCGCGTTCGGCGTAATGCCGTAGGCACAGAATGCGCTGCGCGCCGCCGCCTTCTTATCGCAATCACGGCCAGCAGCCTCGTGCGCAGGCGCGGCAGGCATGATCACCCGTGCCGGATTGCCCACTGCCGTGCCGCCCGTCGGCACCGGCTTGACGACTACCGCATTCGAACCGATCTTCGCCTCTGCGCCAATCGTGAAGCCACCGAGTATCTTGGCGCCCGCGCCGACGATCACACCGCGTTCGAGCGTCGGATGCCGTTTGGCGCCCCGCGTGAGCGAGGTGCCACCCAGCGTCACGCCCTGATAGATCGTGCAGTCGTCGCCGATCTCCGCCGTTTCGCCGACCACGACGCCCATGCCGTGATCGATAAACACCCGGCGGCCAACCGTCGCGCCCGGATGGATTTCGATACCCGTCAGAAAGCGCGCCATCTGCGACACGAAACGCGCCAGCCAACGGCGCTGTGCCCGCCAGCAGGCATGCGCGAGCCGATGCAGCACGAGCGCATGCAGACCGGGATAACACGTGAGCACTTCCCAGGCGCTGCGGGCGGCGGGATCGCGCTCGCGGATCGTAGCGATGTCTTCGCGAAGTCTCGTGAACATGGCAGTGACGCTTTCGTGGGGACGTGGGGCCGGGTGCCGCCAGGCGGCGCACGACGGAGCACCGCCGTTAGCAGACCGGCAGCTTTGCTTAGAACGTTTTGGGGAATTGTAGGGGCGATTGCGTCAAACCTGACGGATGCCCCCGTTACCGGCAAGGTCGTCGTGCGTGCCGAGGGGTTGGCGCACGCGCTCAGGACGCGCCATCGGATAGGCGCGCGCCGTCCTCAGGACGCGCCGTCGTCCGGATGCTTCACCTTCAGCAGGATGAGCTTCGCGATGCCGCGCACAATATTCACCTCTTCACGCTCGAGCCCCGAGCGCGCAAAAAGACGTCGCAGGCGCGACATCAGCTTCCTGGGATTATCCGGGTCGAGAAACTCGAGCGCCACCAGTGCACTTTCGAGGTGCGCAAACATGCCTTCGATTTCGTCGCTGGGAGCGAGCGAGCCATGCGCGGCAACCTGCGCCTGGTCTTCGTCGCTCGCGCCAACACCGTTGCCGACGTTAATGCGGTCACTACTGCCGACACCCGCAACAGCGCCAGGAACGCCACCCAGACCGGCCGCACTACCTGCACCGCCCGCACCGAGATACGCAGTGCGCAACTCATACGCCAGCACCTGCACGGCCTGCGCCAGATTGAGCGAGCTATACGCCGGATTGGCCGGAATATGCGCGAGCGCACTGCAGCGCTCGACGTCTTCGTTCGACAGCCCCGTGCGCTCATTGCCGAACACCAGCGCGATATCGCCGTGCACGGCATGCTCGCGCGCCTGCGCCGCGGCCGCGCGCGGCGCAAGCTGCGGCGGCCCATATTCGCGCGAGCGCGCCGTCAGCGCCACCGACCATTGCACGCCATTGAGCGCATCCGCCAGCGTCGGCACGACATGAGCGCCGGCCAGCACATCGTCCGCGCCGCTCGCCATGGCGATCGCTTCGGGATCGGACTGCACATGGGGCACGCGCGGCGCGACCAGCACGAGCCGCGAGAACCCCATGGTTTTCAGCGCACGCGCCGCAGCGCCGACATTGCCGGGATGACTGGGCTCGACGAGCACGAAACGCGTCGACGTAAAACCGCCGCGCACAGGCGCAGCGCTGTCCGGCGCGCAAATCCCGGACGACGTAGGAGAAGACGAAGACGGGTTGCGGGGATCGGCCACGATAAAAAATAGGGAGCTAAAGGCCCCTATGGTAGCGCCAACCGGCCCGCTAGACCTACCTGGATCGGATGCTGCGCTGCCGGAGAACCCCGGAGTCGGGTAAAATCACGGCTATTCGCGCCGTCTTTGTACGAGCGCCTCGTTCTTATTCAATTCGTCTCCGTCGACGGAACGCCTGCCAAGCGGTCGTTCCGCGTTGTTTCAGCTGCGTAGTTTCAGCTCATTTACAGCTCATTACCGGTAAGCAGCCGCACTGCCCCGGCACAAGGATCCAGGCTCATGCATCCCATGCTCAACATCGCCGTCAAGGCCGCGCGCCGCGCCGCGCAGATCATCAACCGGGCGTCGCTCGATCTCGACCTGGTCCAGGTCAGCAAGAAACAGCACAACGATTTCGTCACGGAGGTCGACAAGGCATCGGAAGCGGCGATCATCGATACGCTGAAGACCGCCTACCCCGATCACGCCATCCTCGCCGAAGAATCCGGCAAATCGGACAACGAGTCCGAATACCAGTGGATCATCGACCCGCTCGACGGCACCACGAACTTCATCCACGGCTTCCAGTACTACTGCGTGTCGATCGCTCTCGCGCATAAGGGCATCGTCACCCAGGCCGTTGTCTACGATCCGAACCGCAACGACCTGTTCACCGCTTCGCGCGGCCGCGGCGCGTTCCTGAACGACCGCCGCATCCGCGTGAGCCGCCGCGACCGCCTCGCCGACGGCCTGATCGGCACCGGCTTCCCGTTCCGCGAAACCGACGGTCTCGAGTCTTACGGGCGTCTGTTCAAGGAAATGACCGAAGCCTGCGCCGGCCTGCGCCGCCCGGGCGCGGCTGCGCTCGATCTGGCGAACGTCGCCGCGGGCCGCCTCGACGGCTTCTTCGAACAAGGCCTGCATGCGTGGGACATGGCTGCCGGCAGCCTGCTGATCACCGAGGCGGGCGGTTTGGTGGGCAACTACACGGGCGATTCGGAGTTCCTGCATATCGGCGAAATCGTCGCGGGCAATCCGAAGCTGTACGCCCAGATGGTGCCGATCCTGTCGCGCTACAGCCGCACGAAGCAGCAAGCGGCATAAGGCTGTAACACGCGTAGCAACGCGCGCAAAGCGGCTTCGGCCGCTTTTTTATTGATGCTGCCCCGATGTCCGGCCAGCATTCGTTGGCGCCGCGGCCTGCATGTGGCGCCGCTTCATGCTACAAAGCGACAGGCCGCTCCGGTATCGTTTTCGTCGTGCCGGCGTGCTTTTGACGCACGACCCTCGCGCAGCATCCCGAACTGCTCCATGAAAAAAGGCTTCTATACGATCATCGCGGCGCAGTTCGTGTCGTCGCTCGCCGACAACGCGCTGCTGATCGCGGCGATCGCGCTGCTCTCGGTCATCCGCTCGGCCGCATGGGTCACGCCGCTGCTGCAGATCTTCTTCACGGTCTCGTACGTGTTGCTGGCGCCGTTCGTCGGCGCGTTTGCGGACGCGCTGCAAAAACGCCATGTGATGTTCGTCTCGAACGCGCTGAAGGCAAGCGGCTGCCTGCTGATGATTGCCGGCGTGCATCCGATGATTGCGTACGGCGTGGTCGGCTTCGGGGCGGCGGCCTACTCTCCTGCAAAATACGGCATCCTGACTGAATTGCTGCCCCCCGACCGGCTGATCCCGGCAAACGCGTGGCTGGAATCCGCCACCGTGCTGTCGACGATCGTCGGGACGATGCTGGGCGGCGCGCTAATCAGCACCTACGCCTCCAACTTCGTATCGCATGCGCGGCTGCCACTGATTCATTCCGCGGCCGATCTGGCCATGCTGGCGGTGATGGTGACCTATGTGATCGCGGCTGCGATCAATGTGGGTATCCCGGATACCGGCGCGCGCTATCCGAATCGCCTCAAGGAGCCGAAGAAACTGGTGGGCGATTTCGCGCATTGCTTCAACGTACTGTGGGCCGACAAGCTCGCGCAGATCGCCCTGTGGGTCACTACGCTGATGTGGGGTGGCGCGGTCACGCTGCAGTTGCTGGTGTTGAAGTGGGCGGATGTAAACCTTGGGCTGTCGCTGTCGAAAGCGGCTGTCATGCAGGGCATTACGGGGCTCGGTATTGCAGTGGGCGCCGCCGCGGCAGCGACGCTCGTGCCGCTGCGCAGTTCGCTAAAGGTGCTGCCGATCGGCATCATTACCGGCGCCGTCGCAATTGGCATGGCGTTCTATAGCAAGGGGCTGTTTCCGCCGGGCATGGGCATTCGCGTCGGTCCCTTTGTTGCGCCGATTTACATCGTGCTCGCTTATCCGTTGATGATCCTGCTCGGCGCGCTGTCGGGTTTCTTCATCGTGCCGATGAATGCGCTGCTGCAGCATCGTGGCGCGACGCTGCTCTCCGCGGGTCATTCCATTGCCGTGCAGAATTTCAACCAGAATCTGGCAGTGCTGTTGATGCTCGGTTTGTACGCGATTCTGCTCACGGCGAAACTGCCGGTGCCGTGGATCATTGTCGTGTTCGGCACCTTCATTACGTTCATGATGTGGATGGCCAAGCGCCGCAGTACGGCGAATGCGCGCAAGGTCGATATGCGGGCGCTGGTCGGAGAATAGCGGCTCGCACAAAATGCGCACCCCGGCTGCCGGATGAATATCTCGACGACTGGCGCGCACCGGATGCCCGTTATGACACAGAAGGCTGGATGTTCTGGTTGTAACGGAACAGGTTGTGCGGGTCGTACCGGGTCTTCACCGCGACGAGACGGTCGTAGTTCGGACCATAGGCCGCACCGATACGGTCGGTCTCGTCCTGCGTCAGGAAGTTGACGTACACGCTGCCCAATGCGAAAGGCGCAGCCGCCTCGAAGAACCCGCGCGCCCATGCGATGCATCGCTCATCGTCGCTTGCGTCGCTCCAGCGTCCATGCACATTCATGACATATTTCGCGTCGCGGTTCGGATAGGCAGTGGCCTCGACCGGAACACGGGTTGTTTGAGCCCCGATCTGACCGAAGAAGATTTCGCATTGCGGCGACGGCAGCTTGCCGATGGCGTCAATCAGCACGTCCAGCAGTCCGTCCGGCAACTCGGCCAGATTGTGCGATTTCCAGTAGTTGCGCGCGCCGGGCGTCAGCAGCGGATCGAATGCCTGTTGCCACATCGCATACGGCATCGGGCCGAGATGTTCTCCGTACGGGGTGCCGAAGCGGCGCACCGCGTCGAGCGCGCCCGGCCCATCAGCAACTGCGCCGTTGTAGCAGCTCGCAAAAGCGATGATCGGTTTGCCGTGGACATCCTGCGGCAGAAACGGCAGCGGCGGCGCGAGGCGCAGGACGGCCCATACAGAGAGTTCATCCGGCATATCGTCGAATGCTGCGCGATATTTCTTGAGCGCCTCTTTTGCCTGTTCCAACGGCAATACGACGAGCCCGCCGAACACCTCCGGCCCGACTGGATGCAGCCGGAATTCGAACATCGTGACGACGCCGAAATTGCCTCCGCCGCCGCGAATCGCCCAGAACAGATCCTCATGCGCATCAGCGGCGGCACGAACCAGTTCCCCGTCCGCCGTGACGACATCCGCCGAGACGAGATTGTCGACCGTCATCCCGTATTGGCGGCTGAGCCAACCGAAGCCGCCGCCGAGCGTCAGGCCCGACACGCCGGTCGTCGAATTGATTCCGAGCGGTGTCGCCAGCCCGAAAGCCTGCGCTTCATGGTCGAAATCGGCGAGCGTGGCGCCCGGTTCGACATAAGCGCGACGCGCAGCCGGGTCGACCCGTACTGATTTCATCGGCGACAGGTCGATCATCAGCCCGTCGTCACAGACCGCACTGCCTGCGATGTTATGCGCGCCGCCGCGCACAGCCAGCGGCAGGTCGTTATCGCGAGCAAAGGCCACTGCACGGCGAACATCGGCCACTCCCACGCAACGCACGATGACTGCCGGGCGGCGGTCGATCATTGCATTCCATATACGGCGCGCTTCGTCGAAACCGGGATCGGCAGGCAGCAGCACTTGCCCTCTCGTCGCAACTTTCAACTCTTCGATTGCATTGCTGGACAGATTGACCATGAGACACCTCCTGGAACGCGGACGATACTTAAGGCAACGGATAAGGGAGATTCAAAATCCTGAAGGTCTTACCTTCATCCAGGGGATGCCGACAAGACTCGTCGACATCGATGAGTCCGTGCGGCCAATCTACGCGGAGGGTTTCTTGTTCACGGCAGAATGCGTAGCTACGCTCAGAGCGAATTCATCCTTGAGTGGTTGGGCATCGTGATGCAACTGCTCGCTAATCGGTCACGCGTGACGCGGTGCTTCTACCGGCGGCGTGCCGTCATGAAACAGCGTCTTCAACTGCGAACGCAGTTCTGGCGAATCGGCATGCTTGTGAACCGTGACCGCGTGCTGTACGGCCGCTTCTAAAAGCTCATTTTCGGAATCCGCAGATAGCGCGATAGAGCAGCTCATTTCGCTCGGAAATTCCCGGCAATCGATGTATTTGCGCGTCATGATCCTCTCCTCATACGATAGTAGTCGTGGGCTTTACGTGAATCACCGCGCGGGATGCCGCGCGAAGTACACAGGACACGATTGCGCCTCCTTGTCGCAAACGAAATCATTTTGAAAGTATAGGCCGCGGGTGGCGAATTTGAGGTCACGCAGCGAAATTCGCGACGTCGTCAGGATCGTTTCCGCACCCACTTGAACTGTTTTCGGCTGTCAGCGCCGGTTTGAATTGCCGCACGAACTCCTCGATGTGGTGCGGCACGGCATGGCACGGTAACGTTCACCAGTTCGTCGTTGATGTCCTTGACGGCTTCCCACATCTGTCCAATCACGGCTCCAGCGACTTCGCCTGTAGATTAGCCATCCGGCCGAAGTTCAATCCGCACGGCAACGGGTTAAACTCACGCCCTGAACAGCTAACGCAAGAAGATACTCAGGATGGGCATTCAAACCGCAGCGGCCAACGACGTCGCACAACATACGCCGATGATGCA
>Ga0302232_10000516_pt1 | contig 28767 bp, 29 predicted proteins | sample II_Palsa_N2_3_FD_193575 | JGI IMG/M metagenome (GOLD analysis project Ga0302232, IMG submission 193575) | Peat permafrost microbial communities from Stordalen Mire near Abisko, Sweden - II_Palsa_N2_3 | ecosystem: Environmental > Terrestrial > Soil > Palsa > Peat permafrost | place: Sweden...
GCAGGAGATGTTGGAGCGGCGGCGAGAGACGGTGGCGCAACTGGAGCGGCAGGGGGTTTTGATTGTGGAGACGACTGCGGCGGAGGTGGGGATGCGGGCGGTGAGTAAGTATCTTGAGGTGAAGGCGGAGGGGCTGTTATAGGTGTTGTACGAAAGCAAGGACCGAGGATCCTGAGTCATTGCGAGACGACAATGTGGGTCGCGCTCTGAATGCATGCAGCTTGCATGTGATCTTCCTTGTAAGGTTCTAAAGGACATACCTCGAAGTCTGCATACACATAACCTAGAAACCGGTCTTTTGTTCGTTGCCGCTCTACACTCGCCGGTAGCGTCGGGGCTTCGTTGTCCAACGTTGTGTCGTCATGAAGCAATCCATATTGGTTGCTGTAGATTCCAAACTCATGGTGCGTACCGATATGCCATAGTCGTGTCGATGGTGTGCCATTGCCTTGGTTTAAGCGACCGTGGATATGTAAACAGGAGGGTGCGAGGGCAGGCGTCTCGCAGGGCAGCTTCCTGTAGGCGTCGCCGCCGGAGTTAGACGAAATCATTAAGAACGGCAACAGAAGTATGAGTTTAATCATGCGATCTCCTTGCGGCCGCCTTCGGTTAGCCAGAGGGTTAGGGCGGTGAGGAGGACGGCGCCTACGGCGAACTTCAGGGCTATGGGGGCGTGGGTGGGGGAGAGGAAGGCTTCGAGGGTTCCTGCGATGATGAGGAGAGGGATGGTGGCGGAGACTAGCTGGACGGCTTCGAGGCCGGCGAGGGCGAGGGCGGCGCGGCGGTTGAGCATGCCGGGGAAGAGGATGCCTGCGGCGAGGCGGAGGCCGGCGGCTCCGGAGATCATGATGCTGGGGATTTCGAGAGCGCCGTGGGCGGCTACGAAGCTCCAGAGGCTGAGGGCCATGTGGTGCTGGCGGCAGACTACCGCGATGGCGCCTAGCATGAGGCCGTTGTTGAAGAGCGAGTAGAGGGTGAAGAGGCCTGCGGTGATGCCGCCGGCGAAGGTGAGGAAGCAGACCGTGATGTTGTTGGTCATGATGCCGGAGGCGGCTTGCGGCTTCATGCTGAGAACGCTGTCAGTCCACATCTTGTGCTTGTCGAGGTTGGAGACGGTTTGGGCGCCGAGGAACATGACGCCGAAGTCTGGACGAAGCATGACGATGAGGGCGCCGAGAAGGCCGGCGGCGACGCTGATGAGGGTGGCGGCGAGGAGGTAGCCGGACATGCGACGCAAGAGGCGCGGATAACCGTGGGCGAAGAATTGCCAGAGGCTGGCGAATGAGATGCGGCGGCCGGAGTAGACGTAGTTGTGGGCGCGGGAGACGAGGCGGTTGAGGTATTGGGTGAGAGCTTGCGAGCTGCGGTCGGCGCGGACGGCGGAGAGGTCGGCGGCGGCCTGGCGGTAGAGGAGGCCGAGATCGCGGAGGTCGGCGGGAGGGAGCGACTTGACGCCGGAGGATTCGACTTGATGGACGAGCGCGTCGAGGCGGTTCCAGTTATTCTTGCGAGAGTCGATCCAGAGATTCGTCAGCATAAGATTTAGATCAGAGAGAGCGTTGGCGGGAGTTCGCGATCATGTCGAGTTTTGAGCAGCGTAACTTCAGGGATGATGCGGCTGTGGGGCAGACTGAGACGCATTATATCGAGACGCCGGAGCAGGTGGAGCTGGCGTTTAGCGTGGCGGGGATTGGCAGCCGGTTTGTTGCGGCGCTGTTGGACTCGCTGATACTTAGCGCGTTCTTCTTTGCTGAGTTGATGGTGATGGTGATGATTGGGGCGGCGAGCTCGGTCTCTCCGGCGGCCGGCGGTTGGGCGGAGACTGCGGGCAAGTGGTTTATCGCGTTCGTGGTGTTTATCAACTTCGCGATTGTGTGGGGATTCTTTGCGTTGTTTGAGGCTTACTGGCATGGGCAGACGCCGGGCAAGCGCGCGATGAAGATACGTGTGATCAAGGATTCCGGGCGGCAGATTACGCTGTTCGAGGCGATGGCTAGGAACTTGTTGCGGGTGGTGGATTATCTGCCGAGTCTTTACCTGGTGGGCGTGATTACGATGCTTTGCAATAAACGGAATCAGCGGCTGGGGGATCTGGCGGCGGGAACGATTGTGGTGCATGAGCGGCTGGATGAGCCGTCGCTGCTGTACCAGACGAGCACGACGCTGGTGGCTCCGGTGGGGTTTCGTGCGCAGCCGTTAGGGGAGGAGACGGTGTTGCCGTGGGGGCAGCCGGTGCGAGCGATGTTTCCTGCGGATGCGGTGGCGAAGTTGAGTGCGCAGGACCTGGTGGTGATCGAGACGTTCTTCTTGAGGATGCTGGACTTGCCGCTACAGACGCGAGCGTCGGTGGCGTACCAGATGGTGACGCAGATGACGGCGAAGATGGGGGTGGGGGTGCCGGAGGGGAATCCGGAGCGGGCGCTTGAGTCGATGGCGTACCAGATGAGAAGTGGTGGGCGAAGAGTTTGATGGGCTGAAGGTGCGGGCTGCGGCGCGGTGACGGCGCGGGCGTGGGACGCATCTGAGAGAGCGAAGAGGAAGTGTCCCGTGCGCGTCACAGACCACAGGCTAACCGCGATTGACCCGCTGGCTCAGCAGATATGGGACCTGGTGGCGCGGTCGCCGCTGCACGATATGTGGGACTTCCAGGGGGCGAGCGCGAAGCTGGTGTGGACGCGGACGTTCCGGGCGATCCTGAGCGATGATCTGCTTTCGCGTGCGGCAGAGATGGGGTACTACTTTTTATTCGCGTTGTTTCCTACGCTGGTGTCGGCGAGCGCGATCCTGGGGCTGGCGGCGCGGCAGGCGGCGCATATTTTCGACAAGCTGTTGCACTACCTTGCGCTGGTGGTGCCGGGTGGGGCGTACACGATGGTCATCGAAACATTCAATCAGACGGCGGAACACGCGACGACGGGGAAGATCACCATCGGACTAGTAGCAGCGATCTGGTCGGCGTCCGTGGGGTTTGCGGCGATCCAGGACGGGATGAACACGGTGTACAAGGTGCGGGAGTCACGGCCGTACTGGAAGGCGCGCGGGCAGGCGATTTTGGTGACGATGTTGCTGTCGGTGATGGTGACGGCGAACCTGGCGGTGTTGCTGGGCGGCGACCTGATCGCGAAACTGATGTACCTGAAGATCTGGCATCACGGACTGGCGTTCAGTACGGCGCTGGTGATTCACATTGTGCAGTGGACGGCGGCGAGTGGGTTGCTGATGTTGCAGTTCAGCACGATCTATTACTTCGCTCCGGATCTGAAGGTGAAGCGGTGGCATTGGACGTCGCCAGGGGCGGTGATTGGGATCGTGGGGTGGGTGATTTGTTCGCTGGGCATGCGCGCGTATCTGCACTTCTTCGACAGCTTCTCGCTCACGTATGGGTCGCTGGGCGGCGTGATTATTCTGCTGACGTGGTTTTATATTACGGGGTTGATGCTGCTGTTGGGCGCGGAGGTGAACAGCGAGATCCAGGCGGCGGTGGCGGAGAAGAAGCTGAAAGATAGTGGGGCGATTCCACAGGACGTGGACGCCGAGCCGAAGATTGCTGCGGGGGAACCCCTGCCGTTACGGTGATCGTAACGGCAGGGTGTTTGGTAGCCGGGTGGGTTATTTGGTGAGGGGGTCGAGGATGGTGTCTAGGCGGTCGGGGGAGTTCTCTATGCGCTCGAGTTGGGGGTAGCGTTCGCCGTTGTGGTAGTCGAGGGAGATGGTTTTGAAGTAGCCGGTGTTCTCGACGATGAGGTTGATGGCAGGGCCGGAACCTTTCGCGGAGTCGATGGCTGCGCGGAGGAGGCCTGGGGTGAAGGCGCGGCCGTTGACAGCGATGATTTGGAAGCCGGGAGCAAGGCCTGCTTTGTAGGCGACGCTGTTCATGATGACGTCGCCGATGGTACCCGTGGAGCCGGCGGTGAGGCCGAGCGAGTAGGTGGCGCTGACGCCGTCGCCTTCGTTGAGGGTTGACCAGTAGTTGGGCTTGTCGGTGAAGGTGAGGTGGTAGCCGGAGAGGTTGTTGATGCCGGCAAGCTCGGGGGCGTGGAGATCGTTGGAGTCGAGGCGGGTGCGAAGGAAGGTGGCCCAGTCGTTGGGGACGACTGCGTTGAGGCCGGAGACGATGTCCTCAAAGGTGTAGGGGACGACGCGGGGTGGGGTGTTGCCGCCGAAGCCTTCGAAGGCGGCGACGAAGTTGTTGAGGGTCTTCTTGCCCTGCGATTTCTCGCGGATGGTCTCGTCGATTTCGAGCCAGAGGAGATCGCCTTCGGCGTAGTAGTCGGTGTCGCGGCGCCAGTTATCATAAGGGCCGCCGGCGTTGTAGAGGATCTGGGCGGCGGTGGCGGTGTCCTGAAGATCGCGCCAGGTGCGGCCGGGGCGAGCATCGTTGAACTCGGCGACGATTGTGGCGAGGCGGTCGCGGAAGGTATCGGCGCTCCAGATGCCGGAGCGCGTGGCGAGGACGCCGCCGAGGTAGTCGGTGAGGCCTTCGTAGACCCAGAGGAGGTTGCCTTTCATCGGCTCCTGGTAGTTGGGCGTGGCGAGGCCGGCGGGGCGGCGATATTTTCCATTCCAGGAGTGGGTGAACTCGTGGGGAAGGAGGTCGCCTTCTTCCGCGAAGGAACCCTCGTCGATGAAGGTTTTTTCGGGGACGCGGTCGTCGGAGGACTGGTGGTGCTCGAGGCCGAAGTGGGCTACCTGGTCAGAGAGCGTGACGAGGAAGTGGTAGGAGCCGTAGTGGCGCGACTGGTAGAGGGCGCCGGTTTCACGGACTAGCTTGGAGAACTGGTCGATGTGCGTTTGGTTGAGGGCGATGTCTTCAGGGCCGTCGCCAGCTAGGTCGAGGTAGTGCTTGGGAGAGACTTCGGGGGCGAGGTCAATTTCGCGGAACCAGCGGCCTGCGAGGACTGGCGAGTCGATGAGTTGCTCGAGGGAGACGGTCTGGAAGGAGGCATGACCGGAGGCTTCGGTGGCGCCGCCTGTGGGCTCGAGGGCCGTGCCGAAGTGCCAGCCGTCGGGGATGGTAATGCTGGGGGTGACCATGACGTCCGAAGCCTTGGTGTGCTCGATGTCGGTGTTGAGGGGATAGACGAGGAGGGTGTTCCAGCTGAGGAGCGCGAGGTTGGCACTGGTGGAGCCGCCTTCGGTGAAGTTGGCGCCGCCGGTGGCGAGGAAGTCCATCTTGATGTTGAGCTGCGTGACGCCCTCGGGAACTGTGACGTGGTAGCTGTACATGTCGGTGAGGTCGCGCTCCCACTTGACGGGCTGGCCGGAGGGCGTGGAGATGAGGAAGCCGGCCTGGTTGATGATGGGGCCTGAGGGCATGTGCTCGCCTGGGATCCACTCGGGATAGACGAGGGTGAGGGGGCCGGGCTGAACGGGGATGATTTCAGTGGCGTGGAGAATTTTGCGGGGGGCGTCGGTGAGGTCGACGGAGAGAGTGATGGGTGCGGACTGGGCGCTAATAGCGAGGGTGGCGGCGCAGAGGGCGGCCATGGGGATGAGGCGAGACAACGACATGCAGTGAGCTCCTGAGGCAGATACTTCGTTCGATAAGTTTACGCGGGGGAGCCGTAGGGGGGAGGGCTCCGATAGAATTGGGCACGCATGATCCTATACGCAATTGTTCTTGGCCTTATCGTTGTGACGCTGCTTGGTGTGTCGCTTGCCCGGTTGGGGAGTGTGAAGACCAAGGCGGATTACCTGGTTGCCGGGCGCTCGCTGCCGGCGTTTGTGCTGGTGTTTACGCTGCTTTCGAGCTGGATTGGATCGGGCTCGCTGCTGGGTGGCGCTGAGAATGCTTATAAGCATGGGTTCGCGGCGCTGTGGCAGGCCGGTGGTGGATGGGCAGGGCTGCTGCTGATTTACTTTATTGCGCCAAGGGCGAGGAAGTTTGCGCAGTTCACGATTCCGGATTTGCTGGAGTCGCGCTATAACCAGACGGCACGGGTGCTGGGGGTAATTGCGGTGCTGTTTACGTATACCGCGATTACGAGCTACCAGTTTATTGGCGGCGGTGACATTCTGCATTTGATCTTCCCACAGGTCTCGGCCGTGATGGGGCAGTGCATCTTGGCAGGGTTCGTGATTGTGTTCACGATGATCGCGGGGATGGGTTCGGTCGCTTATATGGACGTGGTGATCGGGCTGCTGGCGACGGGGACGCTGATTGCGTCGTTGCCGGTCCTGCTGCATATGGCTGGCGGCTGGACGGGCGTGCGGGCGGTTTTGCCGGCTACGCATTTTCAGTGGTTCGGTGATCTTTCAGGGGTGCAGGCTATGGAGTTGTTTCTGCCGACGTGCTTGCTGATGCTGGGCAACCAGTCGATGTATCAGAAGTTTTTTTCGGCGAAGTCGGAGAAGGACGCGACGCGGGCGGTGAGTGGATGGCTGGTGGGGACGGTGATTTTGGAGACGATTATTGTGGCGATCGCGGTGGTGGGGTCGGCGCTGTATCGGACGGGCGAGGTGGCTGCGCGACCGAGGGAGATCCTGGCGTATACGGCGACGCACGCGTTCGGGCAATATATGGATAACGCGGGGTTCGGCGCAAAGGCATTGAGCGTGCTGGGCGCGCTGCTGGTGGGCGCGATCTTTGCGAAGGTGGTGTCGACTGCGAATAATTATCTTTTTTCGCCTGCGACGAATTTGGTGAATGACGTGTTTCTGCGGTACATCAAGCCGGACGCGAAAAATTGGGTGGTGCTGTTGGTGAGCCGCGGGACGGTGGTGGGGCTGGGGGCGTGGGCGCTGTATCAATCGCTGGGGACGACATCGGTGCTTAAGAAGTCGCTGTATGCGTATACGATTTATTCTGCAGCGCTGACTCCGGTGATCCTGGCAGCATTTTTCTGGCGGCGCGCGACGGCGAAAGGTGCGGTTGCGAGTATTGCGGCAGGGACGGTGATTACGGTTGGTTGGGACTTGCTGACGCCGCATCTGCCGGCTGTGCTGGCGGCTCGGGATGCGATTCTTCCGGCGCTGGTTGGATCGCTACTGTGCCTGTTGATTGTGAGTTTGGCTACCGAACCACCTAGCGAGAGCCATTTACGTCCGTTTGAGGAAGGGTGATCGCAGGCGAAAGACGCTTTGTTTTGAGTGTGCGCGGATGCATTTCCGGCATCTAACGGCGCAGGCAACGGATCTGGCAGGATCAGTCACCGAGCAAAGGAGATTTCTCATGGCAGTGAACAAGACACCGATAGCGACCGATAGTGCGGCGGAGTTGCGCGACTTGATCGGCGATGATGCGAGCGCGACGTTTGAGAGCGATCCAAACTTTGTGGACTCGAACCCAACTGCTGATGCCTCCAGCGACCATCTTGAGCTGCGCGACACAGATGATATGGAAGACAGCGAAGAGGAGGAAGAGGAGGCGGGTTTGGAAGACGAGGATGATGACGACGAAGACGAAGATGAGGATGAAGAAGATGAGGATGATGACGAGGATGACGATGGGGAATATGAGGACGATGAGGAAGACGATGATCCTGATGTACTAAGGACTGCGGAACCTAGAGATGTCCATGGGCCTGGGAAGCACTCGCGGATGGACATTGAAGAGGAGCTGGAAGAGATGGAGGAAGAGGTTGGGGAGAAGAATGCTGAAGATGCCCCGGAAGCTGAGGAGGAAGAAGAGGAAGGCAAGGATAGGCGGCATGCGGATCGTGCCATTGATGCAGCTCTCCGCATGAGTGCGCGGACAATTAACGGGTGGGGTAGCAAGGCCGGCATTGCGAGTCTGTAACAGGTTGAGTGACGAGGAGAGATAGCCGCGTGAGTAAAAACAAAGCAGAACGTTCCCTGGCAAAGGGACTGGTAGCAGGGTTGGTAGCGGGGCTGGTGGCCACTGGGGCGAAGTCGTGCGTTGAGGCGATGTTTCCTCCGCGTGTGCATGGAGAGCCGGAGCCGCCGGAGGCGCTGGCGGAAAAGATCGCGGGGCACCATCTGGAGCGCAAGACCAAGACAGCGGCAGGCAGAGCGATCCATTGGGGATTTGGTGCGGCCGTGGGCGCAGCGTATGGCGCGGTGGCAGAGTATTATCCGGCCGTGACCAGTAAAGAGGGTGCAACGTTTGGTCTAACGCTGATGTCGTTCACGCACGGGAGCTCGCTGCCGGCGATGGAGCTGGCGGAGCCTGCAGAAGCGCAAAGCTTCCGGGAGCGGAGCAGTGAAGCCACGAGTCACGTGGTGTATGGCCTGGTGGCTGAGCGGGTGCGGAGTATCGTGCGAAGCATGCTCTAGCGGATTTGCGCGATGCTTTGCGTGGTGGGGAGTTTCATTCGTTCGTTACCTTGGTCCCGTTGCAAACGGCCAGCAACTGCCATTCGAGGGCGTGGACGGCATATACTTGACTGGCGGCGGGACTCACCCGGGTTCGGGCTTGCCGGTCATCTTTCAGTCGGCGCGGATCAGCTGGAAAGTTGCTGCTGGAAGACCTGGATATCGAACCGCGGTGGTCAGCGTCTTCGGAGCTTGCGATGGAAGATGGCATGATGCAGGTTGCGGCGTGAAGGCTGCGACGGAAGAGCTACGGAGCGTGCGCGTCGAGGGAGCCTCGTGCCCATTGCTTTCGGGAGCCTGCGGGATCACGACGGCTGCAACGCCGGCTGACGAATTTGCTCGGTGGACGAGCATGCCGGTGAAGGCGCGGCTGCGGGTGCTGCGCGCGGCGCGGCACTTGATGGCTGCTCGCGCGGAAGAGTTTAGTGCGGCGATCTCTCCTCAGCTTGCGCGGACCAAGGCGGACACACTGGCGACGGAGTTGTTGCCACTGCTGGCGGGATGCGAGTTTCTGGAGCGCGAAGCGGGAAGAATCCTGGCGCCGCAGAGGCTCGGTATGAGCGGACGGCCGTTGTGGATGACGGGGGTTGCCGCTGAGATCCATCGCGTACCGTTGGGGCATGTGCTGGTGATTGGGCCGTCAAACTTCCCTTTGTTTATTCCGGGTTCGCATGTGTTGCAGGCGCTGGCTGCTGGAAACCGGGTCACGTGGAAGCCGGGTCTGGGCGGCGGCCCCGTCGCGCAACTGATGGCGCGGATGCTGGTGGAGGCCGGTCTGCCTGCTAGCGCGCTCACGGTTACGGATGAGAGCGTGGAAGCAGCGCGCGAGGCGTTGGCAGCGAGACCGGATAAAGTTATCTTTACGGGTTCGACGAAGACGAGTGAGAGCCTGCTTGCGGAGCTGGCCGCGACGACAACGCCTGCGGTGCTTGAGCTCTCTGGCGCGGATGCGATTGTGGTGGCGCCCGGAGCTGATCTTGAGCAGGTGGCGAAAGCGGTGGGATTCGGTTTGCGGTTAAATGGGGGCGCGGTGTGCATGTCGCCGCGAAGGCTATTTGCTACACCGTCGACGATGTCGGCGTTGCGGCCGCTGCTAAGTGCAGAACTTGCGAAGGTGCAAGGAGTGGCGCTGGATGCGGGGACATCGACGCGACTGCGAACGATGCTGGATGAGGCTGCCGGTGGAGGCGCAGAGGTGAAAGGCACGTTTGCTCCGGAGGCACAGAAGCCTTTGCTGGTGGATCACGCGACGGCGAACATGGCGGTTGCTGGCAGTGACATTTTTGCGCCGGTGCTTTCGTTGATAGAGGCGGAGACGATGCTGCACGTGCCGGCTCTTTATGCGCAGTGCTCGTATGGGCTGACGGTCGCGATCTTCTGCGCGCGTGGCAATGAGAAGAAAGCACGCATGCTGGGGTCGATGTTGGAGGCCGGAACGTTGCTGATTAACGACATCATCGCTCCGACGGCAGATCCGCGCGTGCCGTTTGGCGGTCGGGGAGCGAGCGGCTATGGGGTGACGCGGGGCGCCGAGGGTTTGCTGGAGATGACTGCCGTGAAGACGGTGCTGATACGGCGCGGTGGGGTGATGCTTCATCTCGACCCGACTACCGATAAGGATGCGACGATGTTTGCCGGGATGATCCGGCTGATGCATGGCAAGGGATTGGCGATGCGGTGGGCGGCGCTGAAGCAGATGGTCAAAGGATTGCGGTCTAAAGGCTGACCGTTTCTGCGCTAGACGCCTTTTTTGCGGGGCTCCCAGATGTACTTGTGGATTTGGAGGCTCAGGCGCGCTGGTAGGCCGTCCGCGAGCATCCACTCGACGAGGAGGCGCGGGTCGAGGGCGGCGTTGTCGGTGGAGCGCTGGTCGGTGGGGTTCTTGAGGAATGCGGGGGAGAGAAGGATTTCGCCGCAGCGGGTGGCGAGGCTGTGGGTGTGGATGAAGTCGCGGGCGAACTCGTAGTCGGCGCGATCGGAGAGGACGAATTTTACTTCGTCGTGGGGGGTGAGGGCTTCGAGGTTTTCGATGCGGAAGGTGTTGGCGGCAGCGCCGGCGCCGGGACACTTTACGTCGACGATTTTATGGACCGCGCGGGGCACGGCTGCGAGGGGTTGTTCGCCGCTGGTCTCGATCATGAGGGTGTAATTGTTTGCCAGGAGGCGGTCCATGAGGGGCAGGAGCTCGCGTGCCTGGAGCATGGGTTCGCCGCCGGTGAACTCGATGAGGCGACAGGGGGCGAGAGCTTCGATCTGGGCGAGGATTTCGTCGGCAGTGAAGGGCTTGCCGCCGGTGAAGGTGTACTCGGAGTCGCACCAGGAGCAGCGGAGGTTGCAGCCGGCGAGGCGGACGAAGATGCAGGGGACGCCGGCGAAGGAGCTTTCGCCTTGCACGGATTTGTAGAGCTCGATGAGGTGCATTACTTCCCTGCTTCTGGCTCGTAGTAGCGCGCGAAGCTGGTGTCGGTTTCGTAGAGGGTGCAGTCTTTGACGCGGACGCGGCCGTTGGTCATGTCGTGGAGTTGGGTGGCGGTCTTCTGGTAGAAGTAGCGGGCAAGATTCTCCGCCGAGGGGTTGAGGGTGGTGAAGGGTTCGAGGTCGTTGATCATCTGGTGATCTAGATATTCAACCGTCGGGCGGAGGACTTGCTTCAAGAGCTTGAAGTCGAGGAGGAGGCCGGCTTCGTCGAGCATGTCGCCGACGAGGGTGACGAGCACGCGGTAGTTATGGCCGTGCGGGTTTTCGCACTTGCCGTGGTAGTTGCGGAGGTAGTGGCCTGAGGAGAAACCGGCCTGTACCGTGACTTCGAACATGGGGTGTGGGGCTCCGATCGGCGCGGGTTGGCACCATCTCCTATTGTATCGGGAATGCTATTCGGGGCGGCTGCGGCGCTTGTGTTGGCGGTCGAGATCGTGGCGGCGTTCGGCTTGTTCGAAGAGGGAGCTGAGCACGCCTAGCAGCGTGACGATGAGGGCGACGCAGAGGAGGGCGATGCTGGTCATGCGCCAGAGGGAGGCGTCGCCGGGGGAGCCGGGCTGCTGGGCGATGTTGGTGAAGGACAGCGCGAGGGAGAGGAGCGCGAGGGCTCCTAGTGTGGCGGCGAGGATGTAGAGGTTGCGTCCCATGGTGATAGATCAAGTCTATCGTGGCGACCCATCTGTGTCCGATTCAGCTTCCAATCACTCGGCATGGAACGTCATGAGAAGGATGAACACTACCAAAACTGAAATCGCGCCTGGAACCAGGAGCCACCACTTGCTACCTCGCCGTGCGGCCAAAATCCCGACGACAAAAGCCAGCACTCCGAAGACCACGCCGAACGGTGAGTCACCCGCCTGAAATGGCAGAACGATGAAACCAATCGTTAGCAAGAGGCTTGCGATTCCCAGCTTTGTGGAAGTCTTCATTTCGTCATGCCCTCAGGCGCTTCGGTTAGGCACCAGCAAGGATATCTCGTTAGTGCCCTTCGAAGAAGCGCTCTACTTTTGTGATGTCGTCGGTGCGGGCATAGGGGGGGAGGCTGTCGAGGAAGGTGGCGCCGTAGCGGGTGGTTCGGATGCGGGGGTCTAGGAGCATGAGGACGCCGCGGTCGGAGAGCGAGCGGATGAGGCGGCCGAAGCCTTGCTTGAGGGCGATGACGGCTTGGGGGACCTGGAGGTCGTTGAACGCATTTCCACCAGCCGCGGTGATGGCGTCGGTGCGGGCTTTCATGATGGGGTCGGAGGGGACGGCGAAAGGGAGCTTGTCGATGATGACGCAGCTGAGTTGTTCGCCCTGGACGTCGATGCCCTGCCAGAAGGAGCTGGTGCCGAAGAGGACGGCGTTCGGGGTGTCGCGGAATTGTTGCAGGAGGATGTGGCGCGGGGCGGAGCCTTGCATGAGGAGCGGATAGGGGAGTTGGGAGAGGAGGCGGTCATGGAGCTCGCGCATCTGGGCGTGCGAGGTGAAGAGGCAGAAGGCGCGGCCGCGGGTGATCTCGAGGACACGACGGATTTTTTCTGTGGCCTGGGGAAGGAAGTTGGGGTCGCGGGGCGGGGGCATGCCGGGGGGTAGGTACAGGAGCGCTTGCTTGGCGTAGTCGAAGTGGCTTGGGACTACTAGCTCTTTGGGGAAGGGGATGCCGAGGCGGCGCTTGAGATGTTCGAAGCTGGGCGTGCCGTCCTGCGCGGCTACGGCGAGCGTGGCGGAGGTGAGGATGACGCTGGGGTAGTGGGCGAAGAGGGTGTCGGCGAGGAGGGTGGAGACGTCGATGGGCGTCGCGAGGAGGTGGGTGCTGAAGGCGAATGGAGTTGAGGCTGCACCCACGCCTGATCTTGCTGCGTTGCGGAGGCCGCTGGTGGCGCGGCGTTCGATCCAGAAGACGGTGTTGGGGTCGGTGGATTCGAGGAGGAATTTCAGGTGATTGCGGATGTCGGCGGCACGCTTGCGGAGGCCAGCGGCTTCGTCGACTTCGCGGAGGCGTTCGAGTTCGCCTTCGAGACGCTGGAGAGAGTTGAGGGCGCCGAGGTAGGCGTCGCCGCGAGCTTCCAGAAAATCTGCACGGTCGGTGAACTCGAGGCGGCCGAGGTCGGAGGGGCCGACGGGGAGCGAGGAGAAGAAGAGCTTGGAGCGCTCGCGGATGGTCTGGGTGGCGCTTTCGATGGCGGAGGTGCTGACGGCTTTGGCGCGGAGAAGGGATTCGGTGTCGCGGGCTAGTTCTTCGAAGCGGGCGTTGGAGAGGGCGATGCCGAAGTATTGGCTGGCGATGTCTTCGAGCTCGTGGGCTTCGTCGAAGATAACGGCCGCAGCTTCGGGGAGGATGCCGGCGTCGGGTGCGCCCGCGGCCTGCTGCTTGATGCTGAGGTCGGCGAAGAAGAGGTGGTGGTTGACGATGACGATGTCGGATTCGAGGGCCTTGCGGCGCATCTGGGTGATGAAGCACGACTCCCAGTTGGGGCAGGTTTGGCCGAGGCAGACTTCGCTGCGGGCGTCGAGTTTGTGCCAGAGCGAGGAGTGCTCGGGGAGGTCTTCGACCTCGGCACGATCACCGGTTTCGGTGGTGCGCTCCCACTGGATGATGGAGTGGAACTGCGAGATTTCTTCGAGGCCGGTGAGGAGCGGATTGTCGCGCAGGGCGTAGAGCTTTTGTTTGCAGATGTAGTTGGCGCGGCCCTTCATGTAGCAGACGCGGAGGGGGCCGAGGAGGGTTTCGAGGAAGGGTATGTCCTTGAAGAAAAGCTGCTCCTGGAGGTTTTTGGTGCCGGTAGAGATGATGATGCGCTGCTTATGCTCGCGAGCGCGGCGGAGGGCTGGCAGGAGGTAGGCGAGGGTTTTGCCGGTGCCGGTGCCGGCTTCGACGATGAGGTGGCGGTGGTCGGCGAAGGACTGCTCGATCTGCTTGGCCATGGTGTACTGGCCGGCGCGGTGCTCGAAGGCGAGGGATGAGTTTGCGAGGATGCCGCCGGGGTGGAAGAAGTCGTGGAGCGTGGGCAGCTTCTGGTCGAGGCCCGACGAGTCGATCTGGGTGAGCGGCGGGAGTGGTGTGGCGGAAGGCATGCGCTATGACGAGTGTAATCGCCGTTTCTTCGCCGCGCGATGAGTGACCCGCCTACTGGACCACGATGGAGGAATTTACTTCAATCGTGATGGGTGTCTTCACCGCCGTACCATCGCAGGTCGCCGGTTGGAATTTGTAGTCAGACACAGCTTTAATCGCCTTCTCGTCCAAGCCGAGTCCAGCTGGTTTTTTCAACCAGAGGTCGGATGGATGGCCGTTCTCGTCGATAGTACCGCTGATGGCGACAGAGCCGCCGAGCCGTGACCTGAGCGCCTCCTCGGTAAAATCTGGTTCTTCCTGATAGATGACCTTGGGACGTTCATAGTGCGCGCCTGTGACTGGACAGGGCGGGTTGGGATGCTCGGGCTCGTCGGTTGGGTATAGCATCTGCTGGTCCAAGAGAGGGACCGCTGCGATAGCAGCTTGAAGCGTGGAGAAGAATAGCTGCTGCTTTAACCGAGGTAACACCTGCGTCGGGTCAGCACCGTTCAGTGCAATCCTGATCACCACGGGAGCATCTCCTAAGAGTTTGGGTTTCTCTTTCTTGTCTTTGTAGATTGTGGATCGGCTACCGGCGAGCTCAACAATGCCGTTGTGAACCGTTGCGGAGTTGAACTTGAAAACGCCAAGAGTGCGCACCTTGGGTGGGGTGCTTAAAAGGCCGCTCGCGGTCCATTGGAAGTTGGGCGAGGCGTCGGCGCTGAAGTTCTGAAGGATCAGGCGCTGATTCAGGACCTGGGCGCGAAAGTCCTTCAGCGTTTGATCAGAAGACTGGGCTTGAGTCGAGGCTGTCAATGGGAGCAAGAGACAGAACACTGAAATGGTAGCGCGGCGCATGGCTAACACTATAAGGGACGAATTAGCGTGCAACTTCCCCTCCGCGAAGCACGTAAGACGGCGCAAGTTCCTATAATGGAGATTGCGCCAAGGCGCGGGAGACGGCGACCATGGCGGCGAAGCGAACTGAGAAGAAACGGCTGGGGAAGAAGCATCGGCAGGCGAGCACGCGGCCGAAGATGGGCAGGACGGCTCCGCGGGGGACGACGACGACGGGGGCGGTGTCTCCGAAGAAGCGCAAGGAGTTGGCGGCGAAGAAGGCTGCGTCGGTGAAGCTGGCGAAGACGCCGACGAAGAGTCCTGATCGGGAGCATAAGGTGGTGCTGCGCAATCGGGATGAGGCGGGGACGCGCGGGTATGGCGGGGACTTCGACGATGAGCGCGAAGAGCGGGCAGCGCGTGACACGCGGACGCTGGGTAAGCGCAACAAGAGTTCGGTTGCGGGTGGGGCGGGGAGTGGGCATGAGGAGCGCGACTGGAAGGAAGCGGAGAAGATTGCTTCGGCGCTGACGCTGGCGACGGATGTGGGGCATCGTGAGGCGGCGCGGTTGCCGCTGGTGGCGATTTGCGGGCGGCCGAATGTTGGGAAGTCGACGCTGTTTAATCGGCTGACGCAGACGCGGCGCTCGATTGTGGGCGATGAGCCGGGGATTACGCGCGATCGCATCTATGGCGAAGTCGAGTGGGCGGGACGCGATGTGCGGCTGGTGGATACCGGCGGCGTGGTTCCGGATGATGAAGCGCTGATTCCGTCGGAGATTTTTCGCCAGGCGAAGGTTGGGCTGGAAGAGGCGGACGTGATCATCATGGTGGTCGACGGACGCACGGAATTGGCTTCGCCGGATGTCGAGTTGGCTCGATTGCTGCTGCGTGGCGGCAAGCCGATCTTTCTGGCGGTGAACAAGATGGATGCGCCGGATATGTATGCGGCGGCGGAGAACTTTCGGCGGCTGGGGTTCAAGAACGTTTGCCCGATATCGGCGGAACATGGCTCGGGGATTGGCGATTTGCTGGATGAGGTGTGGGCGGCGCTGCCTCCGGAGTTTGTGGCGGAAGAGCCCGAGGAGAGATTTGAGGGCGAGGAAGAAGAGTTTGAAGAGGACATGGATGGTGGCGGCGATCCGCTGCCTGGAGCGCAGTCCGGGCCGGACGAGGAAGTACCTGCGGAACCAGGGCGCAGGCTGCGGTCGCACGGCGAACATATATCGCGGGAGACGAAGATTGCGATTATTGGGCGACCGAATGTTGGCAAGAGCACGCTGTTGAATGCGCTGACGAATAGTGATCGGGCGATCGTTTCGCCGATTGCGGGCACGACGCGCGATGCGGTGGACGAGGTTGTGGAGCGCGACGGACACAACTTCCGGTTCATCGATACGGCGGGGATTCGGCGAAAGGGAAAGACGAAGCTGATGGCGGAGAAGCTGTCGGTGATTATGAGCCGCAAGCATTTGGAGGCCGCGGATGTGTCGCTGCTGGTGATCGATGCGACGGAAGGTGTGGCGGCGGCGGATGCGAACATTGGCGGGTATGCACACGAGAGTGGCCGCAGCGTGATCATCGTTGTGAACAAGTGGGATCTTGTGACGAAAGTTGGGGCAGATGGCAGGACGTTGTTCGACGGCAGCGCTCCGGCGGACAAGAAGCTGTATGAGCAGCAGGTGCGGGACTCGTTGAAGTATTTGGATTACGCGCCGCTGTTGTTTGTGTCGGCTTCAGAGTCGAAGGGTATTGATGAAGTGTTCAAGAAGGTTGAGTTGGTTGCTCGGGAGCGGCGGAAGCGGGTGTCGACAGGCGCGATGAATCGCTTTTTGGACAAGATTGATTTTCAGCGGGCGAGTGTGCCGATGAATCGGCGAGTGAAGATTTATTACATGACGCAGGCTGCGGTTGCGCCGCCTACGTTTGTGCTGTTTACGGATCGCGATGTGAAACTGCACTTCAGTTATGAGCGTTTTCTGGCCAATGAGATTCGCGATACGTTCAAGTTTATCGGCAGCCCGATCTGGTTCAAGGTGAAGGCGCGGAACAAGAAGAAGGCGAAATAGGCACAGGATTATCGTTTGAGACCGTGCGCCTGGGTTGTCAAGAGGTGGGCGAGGTGGGTAAGTCCGGCGGCGGACCTGCGGCGGGAAAGCCGGAGTAGGGGTAGGGGGGCGGAAGAAAGGGCTCCAGGTAGGCGCCTACGAGTGAATAACGGCCGCCGAGGAAATAGAGTGCATACGCCTGGAAAAAGGTGTAGACGAAGCCGAAGAGGATGATGCCGGCGAGTAGCAGCAGGACCAGCAAGACAGCGCCAAGAATAATCAAGACAGCGAACATCGTAATGTGACCGGCGAGCCCCGCGTGACGCAGGGACAGCCACGTGATTAAGCCGACACCGACGAAGGGCGTGGAGGCGATGAGGGCTCCGATCACGAAGATGCCGTCGGCTGCGAGGGAGCCTGCGATCGCGAGCAGGAAACGCATGAGCACATACAACGCAAACGGTCCTGGTTCGTTGCGCACGAGATTCCAGACGCGACGCAGGGTCTCGGGGAGCGGCGTGCTTTCGAGTGCCATGAAGGGCAGGCCGAAGTCACATAGCAGGGTGTAGCCAACGCTGATGAGAATGATGACGAAGAAGATGGCACTGCCGAAGCTGAGGATGGCTAGAACGACCGCGACAGGATCCTGAGGCGTCACGCCGTGGAACGACGGCCCTAGCGCGTGAATGAAGTGGATGAGGACCGGGATCAGAATCGGCGCGGCACAGACGATTGCGGTGATGAAGTAGAGAATCTTGAGGCCCATCCAGTACCAGGTGGCGTTGCCGTAGCGGCTCCAAATGGGCGCGATTGTGGTGTCGCTACGCAGGACTACCTCGAAGAAGACAAACTGCAGGCGCGAGCTGAGATAGAAGAAGACGAGCCCGATGATAAGGCCAACTGTAAAAAGAATGACAGCCATCGCGACGATTCCTGCAACGAGAGCCGGCGGAGCGGTGGGCAGATGATGGCCTGGGGAGCTATAGGTGCCGTTACAGCCGCCCACTTGCGCAAAGAAGGCGACGGCACCGATCTTGAGCGCGAGACGCCAGTTTCGGGGTGCGACGAGAATGCGGGTGGCATGATTCCAGGCGGGGCCGATGGCGTCGGTAGCGGAGAGCGGACGCATGCTGCACCTCGATGTGAAGGCGTTGCAGGAAGCGTATCGCAGTCTGCCGAGATTCGCAGGATTTATTTTGCGAGCCACGCATCCCAGGCGGCGAGGGCGCGTTCGCACTGAATGCGGTGGCGCTCTTTCTTGTCGCGGATCTTTTTGCGGAGATCTTCTTCGAGTGGGAGTAGTAGGTCGAAGGTGATGTTGGCTGGCTGGAATTTTTTGGTTTCTGCGTGAGTAATGTAGTGCGTGAGGGAGCCGTTGGCGGTGATGCGGGGGGCGGGGGTTGGTTGGTTGCCACTGGCTAGCGCGGCGGCGTAACGACCGGCTAGAAGACCGCTGGCGATGGACTCGGTGTAGCCTTCGACGCCGGATAGTTGGCCGGCGATCAGGATGGTCGGGTGGGCTCGGAGTTGCAGGGTTTCGGTGAGCAGCGAGGGCGCGTGGATGTAGGTATTGCGGTGGATCTGGCCGTAGCGAAGGAAGGTAGCGTGCTCGAGGCCGGGGATCATACGGAGGACGCGGGCCTGCTCGCCGAACTTGAGGTGGTTCTGGAAGCCGACGAGGTTGTAGCTGTCGGCGCGGAGATTTTCCTGGCGGAGCTGGACGGCGGCGTAGGGCCAGCGGCCGGTCTTCGGATTGGTGAGGCCTGCGGGCTTCATGGGGCCGAAGCGGAGGGTGTCGCGGCCGCGGCGGGCCGTCTCTTCGATAGGGAGGCAACCTTCGAAGTAGTTCATGGTTTGCGGCGCGGTGGTTGGGACGCCATCGGCGGGAAGGGCTTCCCAGGTTTTGGCTTCGACGATTTCGGCGGTGGTGAGGGCATCGAGGAAGGCTTCGTATTCTTCCTTGGTGAAGGGGCAGTTGATGTAATCTGCGGTGCCTTTGTCCCAGCGGGCGGCGAAGTAGACCTTGTCCATATCGATGGTGGTTGCGTCGACGATGGGGGAGATGCTGTCGTAGAAGGCTAGCTGCTCGGCGCCGGTGAGGCGTTGGAGTTCGGCAGCGAGCGGCGAGCTGGTGAGAGGGCCGCTGGCTAGGATGGTGATGGTGTTGGGATCGCGTTCGTCGAGGTGGGTGACTTCTTCGCGGCGGACTTCGATCTTCGGGTTCGCGGCGATGATGTCGGCGACGCGACGGGAGAACTCGATGCGGTCTACGGCGAGGGCGTGGCCGGCGGGCACGGCGCTGGCGTCGGCGGCCTGGAGGAGGAAGGAGTTGGCGCGGCGCATCTCCTGTTTGAGCAGCCAGGGTGCGGTGTTTTCACTTTCGCTCTTGAGTGAGTTGGAGCAGACGAGCTCGGCAAAGTCGGAGGTTTGGTGCGCTTCGGTGGAACGGATGGGCCGCATCTCCGAGAGGATGACGTCGCAGCCGAGGCTGGCGGCTTGCAGTGCGGCTTCGGGGCCGGCGAGGCCGCCGCCGATTACGTGGATCTTTTTCATCTTCTCTAGGATACGGTGTCGGTGGCGGCGAGGGCGGCGAGGGGCTCGTCGGCGAGGCGCATGATGCGCCACTCGGTGAGGACGTTGGCGCCGACGCGGTGGTAGACGGCGATGGCGGACTCATTCCACTCGAGGACATCCCACTCGAGGCGGGGGCAGCCCTGATCTACGGCGATGCGGGCGAGGCGCGCGAGGAGGGCTTTGCCGATGCCATGGCCGCGGAGGGACGGGGTGACGTAGAGGTCCTCAAGGCGGATGCCGTGGTGGCCGCGCCAGGTGGAGTAGGTGGTGAAGTAGAGGGCGAAGCCGGCTGGAGCGCCGTTGTATTCGGCGATGATGGCGGTGAAGCGGGCGGGCGTTCCCCAACCATCGCGGAGGAGGTCGGCTTCAGTGGCGACGACGGCGTTTGGCTCGCGCTCGAAGTCGGCGAGCTCACGAATGAAGCGGAGGATGGTGGGGACGTCGAGGGGCGTGGCGGGGCGGAGGATGAGCGGGGATTGGGTCATGGGTGAGTGCTGGTCGTTCGCTTCGATTATCCTCTTCAGGATGCTGCGAAAACAAAATACGGCGGTGTGGGCGTCGTGACGATGCTGGCTTACAGCGCGTTGTTGACGCTGGCGCTCGCGCTTAGTTCGCCGTGGTGGCTGCTGCGGATGGCGACAACGCAGCGATATCGTGAGGGCCTGCGACAGCGGCTTGGGGCCGTGCCGAAGTCATTGAGGACGGTCGTTGAGGGCAGGCGAGCGGTTTGGGTTCACGCTGTGAGCGTGGGTGAGGTACTGGCTGCGTCCAGGTTGGTGGGAGAGTTGGAAGCGGCACTGGGTGATCGGTATCGCGTGGTGATTTCAACTACGACGCGGACGGGGCAGGCGCTGGCGCGGGAGCGGTTTGGCGCGGATCGCGTGTTTTATATGCCGCTGGATTTTGCGTTTTCTGTACGGGCGTATTTGCGCGCGGTGCGGCCTGTCGGGCTGGTTCTGATGGAGAGCGAGTTATGGCCGCGCATGCTGTATGAATGTGGGCGCGGGGGCGTGCCGGTGGTGGTTGCGAATGCGCGGATGAGTGACCGGTCGTTTGCGCGAGCCCAGCAGATGCAATGGATGTGGGGACGAATTATGCGCAAGCCTGCGCTTTGGTTGGCGCAGAGTGAACAGGACGCACTGCGGCTGGTGGTCGCGGGGGTTCGCGCGGAACGGGTGCGGGTTGCTGGGAATATGAAGTATGACATTCGCGCACCGAAGCAGAGCGGTTTGCCGGAGTGGATTCGATCGGTGGCGGGAGGGCGCGCGATCTTTGTTGCGGGAAGCACGGTGGACGGGGTGCCTGCGGAAGAGGAACTGGTGATTAAGGCATGGAAAGAGTCGCTGCGCGGTGAGACGAACGTGCTGCTGGTGCTGGCGCCACGTCATCCGGAGAGGTTTCCGGCGGTGGAGGTTCTGCTGCGATCGATTCGCTATGTGAAGGCTAGTGAGCATCTCGGGGCGGGTGATGGCGCAGAGATTTCATCGCTGGGAATTGATGTTGTGCTGCTGGATACGATTGGAGATCTTGCGGCTGTGTACGGGGTTGCGGATGCGGCGTTTCTTGGCGGCAGCCTGATTCGGAAGGGTGGTCATAATCCACTTGAGCCTGCGCAGTTTGGGGTGCCGGTGGTGATGGGGCCGTCGTACGAAAACTTCCGCGACGTGGTTGCGAAGCTGAAGGAGGTCGGCGGGATTCGGATTGTGCAGGATGAGAATGAGATGGGTAAGGTGGTCGCCGAACTGCTGACTGATCGGGACGAGGCGAAGTTGATTGGGGAGACGGGGCGGAGGGTTTTCGAAGAGCAGCAGGGGGCAACGGCGCGGTCGGTGAAGGCGATTGTTTCGTTGATTTCGGGGGAGGCAGCATGAGCGCGAGACGGCCATGGGCGAGGCCGCTGGTTCCGGTGTATGCGGCGGCGATCCGGCTGAAGGACTGGCTGCGCCGCGCGGGGCTTGCACGCACGCGCACACTGAAGTGGCCGGTGGTGAGCGTGGGAAGCCTTTCGGCGGGAGGCGCGGGGAAGACGCCGGTGGTGATTGCGCTGGCAAAGCTATTGCGCGACGGTGGATGGACGGTCGATGTGCTTTCGCGAGGGTATGGTCGCGAGGGGTGGGGCATGGAGTTGGCGGAGCCGGAGTTAGCGTACGCGGCGCGGCGATTTGGGGATGAGCCGGTGTTGATTGCCGAGCAGACGGGCGTGCCGGTGTGGGTAGGCGCGGATCGGTATGTTGCGGGAAAGCGTGCGGAGGCACAGACTGAAGGCAGTGTGCGAGGCGTGCATCTGCTGGATGATGGATTTCAGCATCGGCAGCTTGGGCGCAGCGTTGATATCGTGCTCGTGACTTCGGAGGACCTTGAGGATTCCTTGCTGCCAGCGGGCAATCTGCGTGAGGACTTGTCTGCACTACAGCGCGCGGACGTGCTGGTCGTGCGGCAGAACGAAGTCGACGCGGACATTGATGCGGGAGCTATGGCGGTGAACAAGCGCGCATGGGAGATGCTTCGCGACCGCGGGCAGATGTGGATTGTGCGGAGGACGCTGCGCTTCCCTGCTCCGCTGCGGGTGTTTGGGGCAGGGCTACGGCCGGTTGCGTTTTGCGCGATTGCGCGGCCGGAGGACTTTGCCGCGATGCTGCACAGTGCGGGATGTGGCGTGGTGGAGACGGTGGCGTTTGCCGATCATCATCGCTACGGCTCGGCTGATATGGAGCGGGTGATCGAGGTGGCAAAGGGCTTGAATGGGTCGGGCTTCATCACGACGGAGAAGGATGCGGTGAAGCTGACGGAGGCGATGCGCCGACGGCTGGAAGAGCACGGGCCGTTGATGGTGGTCGCGCTGGAGGCGGAGTTTGCAGATCCGGCGGCTGTGTTGCGGGCATTGGAAGCGAAGCTGCTGCCTGGGGAGGCGAAGGCCTGATGAAGATCCTGATACTCCGCGTAGGTGCGATGGGTGACGTGCTGCATGCGTTGCCGGCAGTCGCTGCCTTGCGGGTCGCGCGGCCGGATTGGGAGATTGATTGGGTGGTGACACCTCACTGGTCTCCGCTGCTGGTGGATGGGGCGGGAAAAGGGCCGGTGGTTCGGCGAGTGCATGTGGCGGAGACGAAGCTATGGAAGACGGCGCCGGCGTCGCCTGCAACGTTGCGCTCGGTCTACAATCTGCGCCGCGCGCTGCGGGGCGAGAGCTATGAGCTTGCGGTCGATATGCAGGGGACGTTGCGGTCTGCGGTGATCGGGCGCATGTCGGGGGCGGGACAGTTTGTGGGGTACGGCGATCCGCGCGAGGCTGTGGCTGCGAAGTTTTACAAGACGAGACTCGAACGTAAGGGCAGGCACGTGATCGAGCAAGGGGCGGCGCTGCTGGGAGAGGCGTGTGGAGTTTCGCTGAAGCCGGGTGGCGTGTAGTTGCCGCATGAGGAGTGGGCAGACAACTGGGCTGCGGAGGTGGTGGGTGACGGGCGAACGTGCCTGCTGGCTGCGAGTGCTGGATGGCCGGCAAAGTGTTGGGAAGTGCACAAGTACGGCGCGCTGGCTGTTGGATTGAAGGCGATGGGGATGGATGTGGTGGTGAATGCTCCGCGAAAGGATGACGCGGCGGCGGCGGCGGTGGTGGAGGCTAGCAGGGGTGCGGCGCGGGTTGTCGTGTGCAATGTGACTGGGTTGATTGCGCTGATGCGACGAATGACAGTGCTGGTGGGCGGTGATTCGGGACCCACGCACTTGGCGGCGGCACTGGGGATTCCGCTGGTGGCGCTGTTCGGGCCGACCGACCCGGAGAGGAATGGGCCACGTGGACCGGGCGCGAAGGTGGTGATGCGGGATCCGGCATCGGTAACGAGCTATAAGCGAACAAATGTGGAAGACGCGGGGTTGGCGAAGATTCCGGTTGGTGCCGTTTTGGATGCGGTTCGTCGATTGGTTTGAGTTTGAGAGAATGGTGGGATGGGTTCGGCGACGATGGCGGAAGCTAAGAGCAAGACGGGTTGGCAGAAGATTGCGCGCAGGGTGCGTGTGCCGCTGGGATTTGTGGTGGCGGCGGTCTTCCTGGCGTTTGCTCAGCCGAGCTGGCATACGCTGATGTGGAGCGTGCTGCTGGTGTTGCCAGGATTGTGGCTGCGCGGGTATGCGGCCGGGTATGTGAAGAAGAATGCTGAGCTTACGCGGACGGGGCCATATGCGTATACGCGCAACCCACTGTATTTAGGCTCGATGGGAATTGCGGCCGGATTCGCCGTGGCAGCCGGACGGTGGTGGCTGGTGGTGTTACTGGTAGGGATGTTCCTGGCGATTTATGTGCCGACGATTCTTTCGGAGGAGGCATTTTTACGCGGCGCGTTTCCGTCGTTCGATGACTATGCAGGAAAGGTTCCACGGCTGCTGCCGAGGCTGACGGCTGCGCGATTTGGGGATACCAATGGTACGGTTGGGCGGTTCTCTGCGGAGCGCTACCGGCACCACCGCGAGTACAATGCACTTATGGGCGCAGCCGCGATTTATGCGGCCTTGACGCTGCGGATGGTACTGTGGCACTGAGACTTCGCCGGTGCGGCTAACTCAGGGAGATGCTGATTTGAAGGTAGTTTGGATGGCCCGTTTGCGGGTCTGGAGAGACTCGTCGGCGGTGGTCATCGGGAGGACAGCCTGTGCGCTGGCCATCCTGATGAGCTTTGGGCAGCCGGCGAGGATGAAGGCGCAGCTGTTCTCGAAGGCGGAGGCGCCGGTTGCACAGCGGCCGATTCCGGTGCTGCAGCCGCCCATTGCCAGCTTCGATTATCCGCAGCACCAAACCCTTACGTACAGCGTGGACTGGCGGGTGTTTACGGCGGGAACTGCGGTATTTCACCTGGACCAGGTGGGGAACCTGCTGAAGATCTCGGCTACGGCAGACACGGTGGGCGCGGTGAACATGCTGTTCCCGGTGGTGGATGGTTTCCAGTCTGGCTTTGATATGAAGACCGGGTGTTCGACGGGATTCGATAAGCAGACGCAGGAGGGCAGGCGCAAGATTGCGAGCGATCTTAGCTTCGATTATGCGCATGGAAAACAGACGCGCAACGAACGCAACCTGGTAAAGGGCACCGCTACGCATGCCGTGACCAATATCCCAGCTTGCGTGACGGACTTGCTGTCAGCCATGTTTTACACGCAATCGCAGCTGATGGCGCCTGGACAGACGGTGAATTTCCCGTTGGCCGATGCCATGCGGACGGTGAGCGTGGGCATGAAAGTGGAGGGTCGCGAGGAGATCAAGACACCCGCTGGGACCTTTCAGACCATCAAAGTTCAAGCGACCGCAGAAGAAGGGGTCGTTAAGAATCGCGGCAGCATATGGATCTGGTATACAGACGATCCTCGGCATCTGCCCGTGCAGATGCAGGCTCGGTTGTTCTGGGGCACGATTACGTTCCATCTGCAATCGGTTGAATTCAAGTAGCCGGAGCGCCGAGAATAAGGACACCGCGAAAGCGGAGACAGCGAGACGAAGATCATGAGCGACAACACAGATCAGCAGGACGAGTTGGTAACGATAGCGACCTTTCCGGAGCCGATGGAGGCCAACATGGCGAGGTCGGCGCTGGAAGCTTCGGGCATCCCCGTATTTGTTGTGGGAGAGACGGCGAACAGCATGATCCCGGTGGCATTTGAATCGCAGCTGCAGGTGCAGGCGAAGGACGAAGCTGCAGCGCGCCGTCTGCTGGAGGCGATGAATGATGAGCCCGAATCGTTGGAGTCGGTAACCGCGGCAGAGATTGCAGCGGAGGATTCTTCAAGATGAGTCGGGCGAGGGCAGTGGTCTGCCTCTCCGGAGGTATGGATTCCACTGTCTGCGCGACGCTGGCGGCACGAGATTACGACAGCTTCGGTCTGCACTTCAGTTACGGTCAGCGCACGCAGAAGCGTGAATTGCAGGCAGCGCGCGACGTGGCGAAAGCCGTTGGTTTGCGGGAGCTGATGGAGCTGGATACGGATCTTTTCCGGCGCATCGGCGCATCGGCGCTGACGGACGAGAGGATTGCGGTACCGGAAGCGGCTGTCGAGGGGATAGAGGGTGCCTCGGCAAGAGCTGGGGAGGATGTGCCGGTGACCTATGTTCCGTTTCGCAACGCGCATTTCCTGAGCGCGGCGGTGAGTTGGGCGGAGGTTCTGGGAGCGACGACGGTGTTCATGGGCGCGGTCGAACAGGATAGTTCGGGTTATCCCGACTGCCGGCCAGCGTATTACGAGGCGTTCAACGAGTTGATCCGCCGAGGGACCAAAGAGGGCGAGATCAAGGTGGTAACGCCGCTGATCAAGTTAAGAAAGCACGAGATTGTGACGCTGGGAGTTGAATTGGGCGCTCCGTTGCATGTAAGTTGGTCGTGCTACTCCGGTGAAACTGAAGCCTGCGGAGTATGCGAAAGTTGCGATTTGCGGTTGCGAGCTTTTTCCGCAGCCGGTTTAGCCGACCCAATCCCCTATGCACTGAGCGGAACGGCACAGGATTATACGAACGTCCGTTAGCAGATCGAGGCTCCGGGCTGACTCGAAAGAAGGCGACTGAAATGATGAAAACGTTTAGAGGTTCTCTTTTTGCCAGGCTTGCAAGCATTGTGGGTGTGGCAATCTTCGCGGTGGCTCCAGCGCTTGCTCAGAAACCGGGAGCGACGGTACATGGTCATGTCACGAACCCGGCAGGCTTGGATCAGACTGCCGGCGACGTGAAGTTCACGACCGATCAGTCGGTGTCATATAAGGACGCGAAGTTTGGCGTCACGACGACCATCGACGGGCAAGGAAATTACAAGGCAACCGGAGTGACCCCGGGCGATTACTTCGTTTACTTTGTGCTGGGCGACAAGATTCTTGATCGGCTGGAGATCAAGGTAAAGGCCGAAGACACGGACCTGACACTGAACGATGACATGTCGCGCGCTGAGTACATCAAGCAGATGACTCCTGAGCAGCAGAAATCGTTGGAAGAGTACAAGAAGAAGAATGCGGCGGTTAACTCTGCAAACCAGGTCATCGCAAAGTTGAATGCGACGTTGAAGACGGTGCGTGCGGACCTGACAGCAGCGGCGCCGACCAAGGATGACGTGAGCAAGGACGTGGCGATGATGAAGGAGGCCGTGGGCGCAAAGCCGGATGAAGGCTTGCTCTGGCTCACGTACGGCGACACGCTGCTGGCGCAGGGACGGCACCTGGCCGATGCGGACAAGAAGGCCGGTAAATCGCCCAGCAGCGATGACGCGGTAAACCAGTCCTACGGCGATGCGGTGGATGCCTACAAGAAGGCCGTGGCGCTGGATTCAGCGGCAGCCAAGCCCAACGCTGCGGGTCTTGCGGCGGACTATAACCAGCTTGGCAATGCGCTGACCGCGCAGGGCAAGACTGACGAGGCTATTCCCGCGTTCGACAGTGCGGCAAAGGCAGATCCTACCAAGGCCGGCATCTATTACAAGAATGCCGCGGCTGTGCTCTACAACGCCGGACAGATGGACGCAGCACTGGACGCGGCGAACAAGGCCATTGCTGCTGATCCGAACGAGGCGGATGCTTACTTCATCAAGGGACAGGCGTTGGTAACGAAGTCGGCACCGGATCCCAAGACGAATAAGTTGACGGCTCCTGAGGGATGCGTGGAGGCGTACAACAAGTTCCTGCAGCTGGCGCCTAACGATCCGAAGGTTCCAGAGGTGAAGCAGGTGCTGGCGAGCCTTGGGGCGACGATCGATACCTCGTACAGCAAGAAGAAGCACTAGGTTCCATGTAGTGAGCGATGCCCCGGTCAGGAGGAGTTGACCGGGGCTTTCGCGTCTTTGAAGCAAGGATCGGTGGAGATTGGCGATGAGCGAGAGAGTGCTGCCGTTCGACCAGGCGTTGGAAGAGGTGCTGACGCATGCGCGCTTGGGTGGCGGTGCGCGCGGGGTGGAGGTGGTGGGGCTGCTCGCTGGTGCGGGAAGGGTGCTGGCCGCGGCGGTGGTGGCGGATCGAGACCAGCCGGCGTTTGATCGGGCTACGCGGGATGGATATGCGTTGCGTGCAGCGGATGTTGGACGAGCGCTGCGGGTTGTGGGTTCGGTGCGGGCGGGCGAGGCGTGGGCTGGTGCGGTGATGGGTGAGGGCGAGGCTATCGAAATCATGACGGGAGCTCCTTTGCCGCAGGGGGCGGATGCGGTGGTGATGGTGGAACATGTCGCGGTTGAGGGCGCCGTGCTACGGGTTGAGGGTGGAAGGACGTTGAGGGTTGGGGAGAATGTGGTGCCTCGGGGCGCAGAGACGCTGGCAGGGAAAGTTGTGCTGCCTGTTGGGCGCTTGCTAGGCGCGGCGGAGATCAGTGTTGCGGCTAGCTGTGGGATGGCTGAGGTGCGGGTGTTTGCGCAGCCGAAGGTGGCGATTGTCGCTACGGGCGATGAGTTGGTGGAGCTGGATGAGCCGATGGAGGCCTGGCAGATTCGGAACTCGAATAGCTATGCGCTGGCGGCGCTGGTGGAGGCTGAGGGCGGTTTTCGCGGACGATTGAAGGTGGCGCGCGACACACGGGCAGATTTGTTTGAGCGCGTGGCGCAAGGATGCATGTGGGACCTGATGCTGCTGTCGGGCGGTGTGTCGATGGGCAAGTACGATCTCGTGGAAGAGGTTCTTCGAGAGTTCGGCGCCGAGTTCTTCTTTACTGGAGCATTGATTCAACCGGGGAAGCCGATTGTGTTTGGAAGGCTGCCAAAACGTGGGAGCTTCCAGGTGAATGAGACAGGTGAATACTGCGTTCCTGATGAAGGACCCTGGAACGGAGAGTGGACGTATTTTTTTGGGTTGCCGGGAAATCCTGTTTCGACGCAGGTTTGCTTTGCGTTGTTTGTGGCTCCGATGCTGCGTGCGCTGGCGGGGCGGACGGAGATTGCGCCGGTGTTTGTGGAGGCTCGTCTGGCGGAGGAGGTGAAGGGTGGGGCGCGGGTGACTCGGTTTCTGCCGGCTGAGTTGAGCGGCGGTTGGGATGGGGTGGAGGTGAGGGTTGTGGGTTGGCAGGGTTCAGGGGATGTGGTGGCGAATGCTCGCGGGAATGGGTATGTGGTGCTGCCGGCGGGCGTGGAACACTTCCCTGTTGGGCTGACGGTGCGTGTGTTGCTGCGGTAGGATTGCCGTATGAGCGACCGAAGCGAGAATCTCCTTTTCGTTAGCGGCATTTTGATCGGGCTTGGTGTTGGCCTGTTCGTGGGCGTTGGGATGGCTGTGGTTGGCGTGTTCTTTGTGCTGCACCACATGTTCGTCCCTGGAACTCACTGGGTGTTGAAGCTGCTGGTGTCTTCGCTGGTGCCGCTGGTGATGATCGTGGCTGGGTGGTTGACGCGTAAGTGGGCGCGGAGGAAGCCGTGAGCGACAAGCTGTCGCACTTTGATGAAGCTGGGTCGGCTCGGATGGTGGATGTTGGGGCTAAGGTGGAGACGCGGCGGGAGGCTGTGGCTTCCGCGTTTGTTGAGTTGAATGAGGCTGTGCTGGCGGCACTGCCGCAGAATCCTAAGGGGAATCCGTTGGAGG
>Ga0302232_10000527_pt1 | contig 28584 bp, 25 predicted proteins | sample II_Palsa_N2_3_FD_193575 | JGI IMG/M metagenome (GOLD analysis project Ga0302232, IMG submission 193575) | Peat permafrost microbial communities from Stordalen Mire near Abisko, Sweden - II_Palsa_N2_3 | ecosystem: Environmental > Terrestrial > Soil > Palsa > Peat permafrost | place: Sweden...
TCGCGCTTTGCGGCGGCGAGGAGGGGGAGGGCGCGCGCGGTGGAGAGGTGGACGATGTGGAGTTTGAAGGGTTGGCCGCGGTCGAGCGCTTCTCGGGAGAGTTCCAGAAGCATTTCGATGGCGTCCAGCTCGGCTTCGTCGGGGCGTGAAGCGAGGTAGGTTGCATACTGCGTCCAGTCGGCGCCGGTGCCGTTGAGGTGGGCTACGGCGGCGTTGATGGAGGGATCGAGCTCAGCGTGGACGAGGAGGGGGAGGCCGGTGCGCGCGATGTGGGGGATGGCGCGCACGAGGTTTTGTTTGTCGATCGCGGTGAAGCCGTCGCAGCCGGGATAGATGAGGAAGCTTTTGAAGCCGGTTACGCCAGAGAGGGCGAGGGGTTCGAGGTCGCGCTGATTGTTGTCGACGCAGCCGCCCCAGAAGGCGTAGTCGACCATGCACTGCGAGGTTCCGTTGGGGCCGCCGGTGGCTGCGGCTTCGCGCTTGAGCTCGAGGGCGGCGACGTTGGTGGTTTCGGGAAGGCAATTGAGCGGCATGTCGATGAGGGTGGTGAAACCGCCGGCGGCTGCGGCACGGGTGGCAGTGGCAAAGCCTTCCCATTCGGTACGGCCGGGCTCGTTGATGTGGGTGTGGACGTCGATGAGTCCGGGCAGGAGGGCTACGTCACCGAGGTCTTCTACAGAGACGTGCGAGGGGCGCGATTCGAGATGCGCGTTGGGATGGACCGCGATGATGATGCCGTCTTCGATGACGACGGTGGCATCCTGCTCGCCATGGGGCGTGATGACGCGGCGGGAGCGGAGAGCGTGTACCATGATGCTGATTATCTCCCTTTTGTCTGATGGACAAAGGCACCCTACCCGGTCAGGACAGGATGCGCATTGATGGATGCACCTAGCGAGTTTATGCAGCAGGCGATTGCGTTGGCGGTTGAGAACGTGACCAGCGGGCGGGGTGGACCGTTCGGCGCGGTGATCGTGAAAGATGGCAAGGTGATTGCGACGGGCGTGAACCAGGTGACGGCGATGAATGATTCGACGGCGCATGCGGAGATGACGGCGATTCGGAACGCGTGTAAGGCGCTGGGGGCGTTTCAGTTGGAGGGTTGCGATATCTATAGCAGCTGCGAGCCTTGCCCGATGTGTTTGGCGGCGATTTACTGGGCACGGTGCCGGACGATCTATTACGGCTGCACGGCGGCGGACGCGGCGAAAGCTGGGTTCGATGATGCGTATCTGTATGAGGAGCTGAAGAAGCCGCTCGGTGAGCGGGCGTTGCCGGTGGTGAATCTTTGCAGGGACGAGGCGGAGAAAGCGTTTGCGGCGTGGAAGAAAAGTCCGATGAAGGTGGAGTATTGATGGCTGACGAAAGCGTGGTGCGGGTAGGGTTACTGGGATTCGGGACGGTGGGCAGCGCGTTTGCGGAGGTGCTGGCGGCGCATGGGGACCTGGCGGCGCATGGAGATCCGGCGGCGCATGGAGACGCGTGGGTGCGGATTACGCGGGTGTTCAATCGCGGCGTGGAGCGGAAGCGGACGCATGCGCGGGCGAAGTTTCTGGCGAAGGATGTGGTGTGGACCGATCGCGCGGAGGATGTGCTCGAGGCCGAGGATGTGGATGTGGTGGTGGAGTTGATGGGCGGGTTGGACCCGGCGGAGGGCTGGATACGCGCGGCGTTGAGTGCGGGCAAGCATGTGGTGACCGCGAACAAGCAACTGATTGCGTATCGCGGTGCGGAGTTGTTTGCGCTGGCGACGGAGAACGGCGTGCAGCTGTTGTATGGGGCGGCGGTGGCGGGTGGCGTGCCGGTGATTCCGGGGATTGCGCAGGGGCTGAGCGGTGACGTGATCACGCGGATCAGCGGGATTGTGAATGGGACATGTAATTTTATTTTGAGCTCGATGGAGGGCGGCGCCGAGTATCGCGACGTGCTGGCGAAGGCGCAGGCTGCTGGGTATGCGGAGACAGATCCGTCGGCGGATGTGGATGGGCTTGATGCACGGGCGAAGCTGTGTGTTCTAGCGCGGCTGGCGTTGCATGCGGAGATTGATCCGGAGCACGTGCCAACGCAGACTATTGCGACGATCTCGGCGGTGGACTTTGCATATGCGAAGGAGCTGGGGTGCACGGTGCGGCAGGTGAGTCGCGCGGAGTTAGTGGAAGGCGTAGTGAGCGCGAGCGTGGGGCCGATGCTGGTGCCACGGACGTCGCCGATTGCGTGGTCGCATGGGACGCAGAATATGGTGGTGACGAGTGGCAAGTTTGGCGGCGATGTGGTGTTTAGCGGGCATGGCGCAGGGGGCCATCCAACGGCAGTGGCGGTGATGAGCGATGTGCGCGCGATTGCTGAGGGCAGCGTGCAGGTTCGATTGCCGGCGACGAAGATGAAGGTGGTAGGGGACGTGGTGGCGCCACACTATCTGCGGTTCGTGGTGGCGGATCGGCCGGGAATTGTGGCGGCGATTGCAGGCTCGCTGGCGAAGGTGGGAGCGAACATTGATTCGATCCTGCAGCATCGCGGGTTTGCGGGCGACCGGTTGCCGTTTGTGGTGACGACTGAGCCGTCGATGAGCTTGTGGCTTAAGGAGGCGATCGCGGAGATGGCGGCGTTTGACTTTATGCTGGAGCCGCCGTTGTGTTTGCAGATTTTGGTGGTGGATGACAAGGACACGGATTAGCGGAAGTGGTGCGTAGTGAGTAGTAGGTTATGGCGCGGTGGGTTAGTGGAGGGTGAGGGTGACGTAGAGTTCGGAGCGGATTTTCCAGCCGTCCGGGGTTTGTTGCCACATGGCAGAATAGGTGCCGGTGAAGGCTGTTGAGTCGGTGAAGGTGGTGGCTATCCAGTGGCCTTGTTCCGATGCTAGTGAAGAGTCGGAGGATACGTCGATGCGGTCGGGGATACGCTCGTAGGTTAGGGAAGTTTTGGGAGCGTCGAAGCCTTGTTTGAAGAGCTTGAGATAGGCGGCGCGGGTGGGGACGAAGGCGCCGTCGCCGATGATGGCTACGAAGTTTTCGGCGAGCGAGTCGGCAACGCCTAGGAGGTTACGGCGGGCGATGGAGCGGTTGGAGTGGGCGCGGGCGGCGCGGATGATGGACTCGTTGTCGGTGGGCATGGGGTTGTTGTAGCAGGTTGGGAAAGGGTTTGCAGATAGAAAGGCAAAGGCAAGAACGGGAGAAAGCAGGCTCGTTCGCTTCGCTCAGAATGACAAGCAAAAAAGCAAAGACAGAAGCAGATTCCCAGAGGGAATGACAGAAAGAAAGGCAAGAGCAACGGCCCTCGTGTGTGGAGGGCCGCTGGTTGCCTGTGCGGAGTTAGTACTTGGGGAGGGATTTGTCGATGCGGTCGGCCCAGGCCAGGATGCCGCCGGCCAGATTGCTGACGTTGGTGTAGCCCTGTTCCTTGAGGAAGAGGGCGGCGCGTTGGGAGCGGGCTCCGGACTTGCAGTGGACTACGATTTCAGTGGTCTTGGGGAAGGTGAGGCGGTGGAGTTGGTTGGGGAGATCGCCTACAGGAATCAGCGGTGCGCCGATGTCGACGATCTGGTATTCGTGGGGCTCGCGGACGTCGAGAACGAAGGGTGCGGTGTTGCTGTCGATGCGGGCCTTGAGCTGCTCGACGGACATTTGCGGGATGCCGTCAACTACGGGGAGGTCGGCTACGCCGCCGAAGGAGCTGACCTCGAGTGGGCCTGCTTCGGTGGGTTTGGGGATGCCGCAGAACTGGTCGTAGTCGATGAGCTCTTTGATCTCGTGGGTGCCGCACATGGGGCATTCAGGATTTTTGCGGAGCTTCATGGTGCGGAAACTCATGGCTAGCGCGTCGACGAGGAGAAGGCGGCCGATGAGAGGTTCGCCGATGCCGAGAATTAACTTGATGACTTCAGTCGCCTGAATGACGCCGACGAGGCCTGGCAGAATGCCGAGGACGCCACCTTCGGCGCAGCTGGGGACGAGGCCTGGCGGTGGTGGCTCGGGATAGAGGCAACGATAGCAGGGGCCGTCTTCGGTGGCGAAGACGGAGGCCTGGCCTTCGAAGCGGAAGATGCTGCCGTAGGCGTTGGGCTTGCCGGTGAGGACGCAGGCGTCGTTGACCAGGTAGCGAGTCTGGAAGTTGTCGGTGCCGTCGGCGATGACGTCGTAGTCCTTAAAGATCTCGAGCGCGTTGGCGCTGGTCAGCATGGTGTTGTGCTTGATGATGTTGGTGTTTTTGTTGAGGCCCTTGAGCGTGATCTCAGCGGAGTCGACTTTGAGTTTGCCGACGGTGGACTGCGAGTGGATGATCTGGCGCTGGAGGTTGGATTCGTCGACGATGTCGAAGTCTACGAGGCCAATGGTGCCTACGCCGGCCGCGGTGAGGTAAAGGGCGAGCGGGGCGCCGAGGCCGCCGGTGCCGACGCAGAGGACTTTCGCGGCCTTGAGCTTCTGCTGGCCTTCCATGCCGACCTCGGGGAGGATGAGGTGGCGGGAGTAGCGGGCAATCTCCTCGTTGGTGAGCTTGGGGAGGGCGGCGGTTTCGGGTTCGAAGGCGGTCGGCATGGTGTCCTTAAGTGTAGCGGCGTCGGGCCCACATCTCCAAGGAAGGGTGCAGGGGCGCGGTGACGTGGCAACGCCTACCTAGAGCAGATGCTCGGAGGGGCGGGTGCGATTCGGTTGTGGGGTGGGGGTGGTGTTCTCGGGGCTAGCGACAACAACCGGGCGCGGCAGATCCGCCGGCGATGGAGGGGATGATGGTGAGCTCGTCGGTGGGGGCGACGGGGGTTTCTTCCTTGGCGGGAAGGTAGCGGACGTCGTCGTCGTTGAGGTAGACGTTGACGAAGGAGCGCAGCTTGCCCTCGGGGGTGTAGAGGTGCTGCTGCATGGCGGGATGCGCGGCGACCAGCGCGGCCAGGCCTTCGGCGACTGTTGAGCCTAGGACCGAGACGGTTTCCTGCTTGTCGGTGTAGGCGCGCAGCGGGGTGGGGATGTGTATTTCCATGAGTACAATTATCTCCCGATAGTCTGCAATGCTCGCAAGGAGGCTCTGATGCCGGATTCCGAAGCTAAGCAGTTGGACGGATTCATTGCGAAGTTTTCGCCTGAGATTGCGGCGATGGCGCAGGCCGTAGTGAAGAAGATGCGCAAGCGTTACCCCACGGCGCAGGTATCGGTGTACGACAACTACAACGCGCTGGCGATCGGGTTCGGTCCGAGCGAAAAGGCGGGCGAGGCGATTTTCTCGATCGCGGTTTTTCCGAGGTGGGTGAGCTTGTTCTTTATGCAGGCGAAGGGCGTGCCCGATCCGAAAGGGTTGTTGAAGGGCAGCGGGAATGTGGCGCGGCACGTCGTGCTTGGCTCGCCCGGCGACCTGGAGGTTCCCGCCATTCGGGCAATGATGGATGCGGCGCTGGAGGTGGCGAAGGTTCCGCTTGCGGAGAAGGGTGAGGGACGATTGATTATCAAGTCGGTGTCGGCGAAACAGCGGCCGCGGCGGCCGGCAGCTAAGTGATCGCTATGTGATTTCGATGGGTTGGTTGGTGAAGGCCTTGTCGTCTTCGGTGGTGCCGGTGAGGAGGAAGCTGTTGGTGATCTGGGCTTTGCCTTTCTCGATGGCAGTGATGACGTAGGCGCAGCCGAACCAGTGGGCTTCGGCAAAGTCGGTGGGAGACCACTGGGCGGGATGGTCGGGGTGGGAGTGGTAGAAGCCTACGATGTCGAGGCCGGATTTGCGGGCGTGGCGCTGGGCGGCGATTAATTCTTGAGGCGCGATGTTGTAGCGGTTGTGGGCGCTGTCGGTGCAGGTGTTGCCGGCGCGGAGGAGGGTGGCGACGGTGATGTTGTCGGAATCGGATTTGCCGAGAAGGATGCCGCAGCATTCGTGGGGGTAGGTTTCTTCGCCGTGGGCGCGGAGTTCGTTGTAGAGGGGCTGGGGGATGTGGAGAGTCGGGATTGCCAATCTAACCTCGGCGGCTAAAGCCGTTCATGATGCGTGATTTTATGGCACAGCTAAAGCCGTGCCCCTTCGAGCTTATTCGCCTTCGGTTTTTTCGGTCCAGAAGCGTTCGGTCAGGTATTTGTCGGCGGAGTCGGGGAGGATGGTGACGATGATGGCTTCGCGGTGGGCGCCGGCTTCTTGTTCGGCGATGTCGAGGGCTGCGGCTACGGCTGCGGCTGCGGAGACTCCGATGAGCAGGCCCTGGGTCTTGCCGAGGTGTTTGGCCATGCGGTAGGCGCGCTCGGTGGGTATGTAGATGTTGCGGTCGGCGAGGGTGGGGTCGTAGATGGGTGGGACGATGGCGGTGGCCATATGCTTGAGGCCTTCTAAGCCGTTGAACGGACTGTCCGGTTGCATGGAGATGCACTGGATGGCGGGGTTGAGTTCCCGCAATCTTCTGGTTGTGCCCATGAAGGTGCCAGAGGTGCCGAGGCCGGCGACGAAGTGGGTGATGCGGCCTTCGGTTTGCTGCCAGATCTCGTTGGCGGTGCCGTGGTAGTGGGCCAGCCAGTTGTTTTCGTTGCCGTACTGGTCGGCGTAGAAATATTTTTCGGGATTGTTGGCGGCGAGTTCGCGGGCGCGGCGGATGGCGCCGTCGGAGCCGTCGGCTGGGTCGGTCCAGATGATGTTTGCGCCGTAGGCGGCGAGGATATTTTTGCGCTCCGGGGAGACGTTGGAAGGCACGCAGAGAGTGACGGGGAAGCCCATGGCGGATCCGAGCATGGCGTAGGCGATGCCGGTGTTCCCGCTGGTGGCGTCGAGTAAAGTTTTGCCGGGGGTAAGCTTGCCTTCGCGCTGCGCGGCAAGGACGATGGTCGAGGCGGCGCGATCTTTGACGGAGCCGCCGGGGTTCGTCCACTCGGCCTTGCCGAGGATCTGGATGGCTGAGAGATGCGCGGTGAGCGCATCGAGACGCAGCAGGGGCGTGTTGCCGATGCGGCCGAGGAGGCTGATGCCTAGTTGCGTTTGGGGCTTTGTGGACATTGGGTGGGTGGTGGATCTCGGTTGCTGTTGAGTCGATTGCCGGGGTGTGATCTGGCTCATTGAATGTGCGGGTGCGGTTGTGCGAGAGTTAGTACAGGTTAGCCGCTGATGGCGTGATGCGCGGCTTGAGCAGAGAAAGTTGTGTGAGTGACCATGGCAAAGACGAAAGCGATCCCTACGTTTGATGAAGTGCTGGCCACGCTGGGTAACGAAAAGTTTGATGTGTCTCCGGCGACGGAAGGTTCAAATCGAGCGGCTGGAGCGTACCGGGTGAGCAAGGATGGATGCGCGGCGGAGATCGCAGCAAGCCAGGAGAAGGGTTCTCCTACGCGTCTGCTGACCAAGGGCGGGTGGGTGCTGGGCGGAGAGATTGCGCGCCTGGTGGATCGCGGCTATCAGAAGTTTCTCAAGACCAGCAAGCTGGAGATTCCGGCGACGGCCGATCACTTGCGGGCGCTGCATAGCTTTGATGAGCAGTTGAAAGAGGCTGTGGGGTCGATGGTGCTATATAACGAGGCGCTGGGGACGACCAGCGATCGGTATGACTACGACCGGATCAAAGGGCGGTAGGGCAGGCTTGGGGGGCACTGACAGTGGGTCGTACCGCGCTGGTCATTTTGCGTTGGATCGTGCTTTTGGGAGGCATCCTCTACGCGGGTGCCTACGAAGGGCGTGATTTCGTTGCGAGTTTTTTTCGTGATGTGAATTCGGATGCACCGACCTCGGATTGGCGTCCGTGGGATTTTGTGATCAAACAGATTTTCTATCTTTTTCTCACGGCAGGGAGTGGCTTGGCAGCTGTTCACTTCCGGCTGCGAATCGAAGCTATCGATGCTGTCCGCGATAGCTAGTATTACCGCTTGCGAGGTTGGCTGCGCTGCCATTCGCGGTAGGCTTCGCTCTTGCCGATGTTGCGGGATTTGGCTACGCGCTTGAGGGCGTCTTTTTCGGAGAGATTTTCTGTGCGCATCAGGGCGGCGACTTCGTCGGCTAGCGTGGCGGGGTGCGTGGCTGCACTGGTGGGGGACAGGGCGGTCGGGATTCCGTCAATGAGGAGAACCATTTCGCCGCGGATGGAGGGACGGGCGCGGAGGTTGGCGAGGATCTCTGCGGCGGTGCCGCGGAGAAACTCTTCGTGGAGCTTGGTGAGTTCGCGGGCGAGTGCGATGCGCTGGTGGGGGCCGAAGAGGTCGACGATGTCGGCGAGCGCGCCGACGATGCGGTGCGGGGTTTCGTAGAAGATGTGGGTGGTGGGTTCGGTGGATGGGGTGAGGGAGTTGCGAAGGGCTTCGAGAGTGGTGCGGCGCTGGCCTTCTTTGGAGGGAAGGAAGCCGTGGAAGGCGAAGCGCTCGGCGTTGAGGCCGCTGGCGATGAGGGCGCTGAGCGCGGCGTTGGCGCCGGGGATGGGGTAGACGGTGATGCCGGCGGCAATGGCTTCGGCGGCGATGGTGGCGCCGGGGTCGGCGATGCCGGGCATGCCGGCGTCGGAGACTACGGCTATGCGGCCACCGGCTTTGAGGGCTCCGATGAGCTCGCTGGCGCGGGAGTTTTCGTTGTGGGTGTGATAACTGACGGTTGGTGTGCGAATGCCGAAATGGCCTAACAGCTTGGCGGTCTGGCGGGTGTCTTCGCAGGCGATGCGATCGACGGAGCGAAGGACGCGGAGGGCGCGAAGAGTGATGTCTTCGAGGTTGCCGATGGGGGTGGCGACGAGATAGAGGCCGGGGGCCAAGGGACGGTCGTGCGAGAGATCTGCTTGGTCGACGTCGACTCCTGCTGGCGGATCAATCACGGATGTTCTCGCGCAGCTTGGAGGTGGTGGGTCGCATGAGTTTTATCTGCTGCACGGCGCGGGAGAGGGACTGCGGGGTGAGGATGCCGATCATCTTGAAGTCGGCGCCATCGGTTTCGACGACGGGAATGAATTCGCTGGCGCCGAGCAGGGCAGCGCGGCGGAGGGCTTCGACGAGCTTGTCGGTGGGGCTGGCGAGTTGCAGGCTGCGGGTCATGATGCCTTGCAGATAGCTGTCGCCATCGGAGACCAGGCGGTCGGCGATGGTCTGGCGGGCGATGGAGCCGACCAGACGGTCGCCGCGGACGACGGGGAAGACATCCTGGCCGGAGTGGACGGAGCGGTCGAGAGCGCCCTGGAGGGTGTCGGAGCTGGAGAGAAGGGTGTACTCGGTGAGCATGACTTCGCGGACGAGGATGGTTTCGGCGTCAGTGGTGGAGACGGTGTGGGCGCTGGAGAGTTGGGCGCCGAGCATCATGAAGCCGCCGAGGATGACGAGCCAGAGGCTCATGAGGATGAAGCCGGCGACGATCATGGCGAGGGCGAGGCCAGTGCCGAGGCCGAAGGAGGGAAAGTGCAGCATGCTGGCGACGCCGGTTTTTGCAGGCTTGTCTTCGGCTGCGGGCTCGGGCCGGGAGATGCCGGCCGGGATGATCGGCATGGGCAGAAGGCTGACCATGCCGAGGATGATCTGGGTCCACACCAGGCTGCGAAGGATGTGGCTGGTGGAGATCCAGGGCTGGGCCAGCAGCGAGACCTGAGGCTCAAGCGCGTAGCTGGTGCCGAGCAGGAGCAGGCCAACGGTGAAGTTGGCGATGGGGCCCGTGAGCATCAGCAGGCGGGTGTTGTTGGCGTCGGGGGTGTTGGCATCCTGGTTAGAGGTGGAGAAGGCCATGAGGCCGCCGATGGGGAGAAGGAAGAGCGCGCGCAGGCGGAGGCCGACGTAGGTTGCTGCGATGGAGCGCGCGACTTCGCGAACCAGGACGGCGGAGCACATTCCCAGCCACAGTGCTACGCCGCGGGTGGCGCCGCCATTTTCCACGATAGAGAAGACGACCGAGATCACGAGCAGAAACACGAACGAGATGTGTACGCGCAGATCGACATTCATGAACCTGCCGATGGCGATGGACGAACGCAGCATGGATCTATTGTAGGTCCTGCGCGGACGGCGAGAGTAAGGACATAGTTGAGAGTGGGCGTGGAGGCGCGCGATATCCTCAGAGGATGCGAGTGATTGCGGGAGAGTATCGATCGAGGTTGTTGCAGGCGCCGCGCGGTGTGGCGACGCGGCCTACCAGCGACCGGTTGCGGGAGACCTTGTTCAACGTGCTGGGGCCGCTGGTGGAGGGCTCGCGGTTTGTGGATTTGTATGCGGGCTCAGGCGCGGTGGGGATTGAGGCGATCAGCCGGGGCGCGGACTTTGTGTGGTTCGCGGAGAGTGCGCGGCCAGCCGTGGCGGCGATTCGTGCGAACCTTTCGGCGCTGAAGATTGCCGGGGGTTATGCGCTCGAAGATCGGGGCGTGGAAAAGATGCTGCAAGCGTTGTTGGCGAAGGAGCGCGCGGCGGAGATTGTGTTTCTGGATCCGCCGTATGAAGACACCGAGGCTTATGAAGAGACGATGAAGTTCCTGACGCGGCATCATGCGGCGGTGCTTGCGGATGGGGCGGTGGTGGTGGCGGAGCATGCGCGCAAACAGCCGCTGGAGGCGAGGTATTCGGTGCTGGAGAGAACGCGGGTATTGGACCAGGGAGATGCTGCGCTGAGTTTTTACCGCGTGGTCTAGGCGGGCGTGGTGGGTTAGTTGGGGTGGGCGTCCAAGAACTCTTTGTAGTCGGACGACAGACCTTGCATGAAGGAGTCGACGAGCATCAGTTGGCCCTGGAGGACTTCGATCTTCTCGATGATGCTTTGTGCTTCTTCGCGAGAAGGAGGCGCAGAATCATTGGGCTGGTTGAGGAAGGGGCCAATCGCGAGGACGGAGTCGCGGGCGGCCTGTTGTTCTGCGCTCGTGAGCAGGTCCTGCTGTAAGTAGATGCTGGAGTAGCCCTGGGCCAGGTCGTAGGGCATGTAGGCGAGGGCGCCGGTGGACTGCGCGGTCTTCCAGCCCACGCTGTCGAAGCCGACAATCTGGAAATCTACTTGCATGTGCTTGTCCTCAGGATACTTTCCGTTGGCCGCGATGTAGTTGAGGACGTAGACGTCGTGCTTGAGGGTGGCCTGGCGCTTATGCAGATCGGCGAGGGTGGTGTCCATGTTTTGCGCGTTGCCTTTGATCTCGGCGTGGAGACTGGCTTCGGCGTCATGGACGAGATGGCGGCGGTGTTGCCACTCGACCAGGCCTTCGAGTGAGAGCGCGATGAGCAGTCCGATGGTGATGGTGGTGAGGTGGAGGATGAAATCGCGCCAGCCGTGCATGGGTTCATGGGGAGGATGGACGTCTAGCAAGAAGGGCACCTCGTCGACTAGCGATAGGGGTAGCGTAACAAAGTTCGGAACGAGCTAGGGCGTGAAGCGGCCGGCCTTCAGATGATGAAGCCGCCTCCTTCGTGCTCGCCGGTGAGAAGGTTGACGGTGAAGGGGACATCGCGATCGGCGTGCAGGTTCCAGCCGGTGCCGTGGAGGTGGTGGGCGTCGGTGTGAGTGAGGGAGATACCTTCCCAGCTGAGGCGCTCGCTTTGCCAGCGGATGCCGTTGGCGTCGAGGGCGAGGACATTGTGAAAGCCGGCGAGGAGGATGAGGCCGGCGGAGGGTGCGGAGAGGATCTGGGTGACAGGGCGGAGGGGAAGATGGACGCAGTGGTCGGGGGCGAGCGTGTCTATGACATAGGCGTAGCCGCCGGCGACGGCGAGGAGGTGGTCTGGGTGTGGGCAGGCGAAGATGGCGGTGGGCAGCGAGATTTCTCGGAAGCCGAGGGCGCAGGTGGCGAGGAAGTTGGCGGCGGCTGCCGGTTTTACGTCGAGCAGAAGAGCGCCGCGGTTCATGGCGTCTTCTTCGCCCGGGATGTGCTGCGGGTAGACATATTGAAGCGCAGGTGCAATGAGAGGAGGTGCGGTGAGGATGCGCGCTGCCCAGGTTTTGGGGAAGGATTCTTGGATCATGCGAAATGTTCCCAGCCGTGGGGTTGGAGCTCGAAGCGGTCGGTATCGCTGACGATGGTCATCTGCGGTTGGTTGCGTTGCGGCTTCAGGATACGGCCGATGCGGGTGATGGGGACGCCGGCGATGGATCGCGGAATTTTGGTGGAGGACGCGGCCGTGAAGAGCAGCTCGTAATCTTCGCCACCGTGGAGGAGCGCGGTGATCTGGGCGCGGTCGTCGAGCATGGCGGCGAGGGGGTGGAGCGGGAGTTGCGCGAGGTCGAGTTCGGCGGAGACGTAGGAGGCGGTGCAGAGGTGGGCGAGGTCGGTGGAGAGGCCGTCGCTCACGTCGATGCAGGCGGTGGCGAGATGACGGCGCAGGAGGGCTCGGCCGACGGCGAGGCGGGGCTGGGGGAAGAGATGCGGGTGGTCGTGCGAGGGAGTTGCGGAGCGGAATTTGCGTGGAGAGGCGGAGAGAGCAGCGAGCTCGGCTGCTGCACCGCCTAGAGCGCCAGTGATGTAGAGCAGGTCGCCGGGACGGGCGCCGGAGCGGCGGAGAGCGCGGCCGGAAGGCGCGGAGCCAGTGAGGACGATGTCGGCGAGGATGAGGTCGGCGGGCGATTGTGCGGTGTCGCCGCCGGCGAGCGGGACGTCGTGTGCGGTGGCGAGGGCTAAGAGGCCGCCGAGGAAACCATCGAGCCAGCGAGGGTTGCGGGCGATGGATTTGGGCATAGCGAGGGAGAGAAATGCGGCGAGGGGCTTGGCTCCCATGGCGGCGAGATCGCTGAGGCCGCGCGCGAGGGTGCGATGGCCGATGGAAGCTGGAGTGTGCCATTGGCGGCGGAAGTGGCGGTCTTCGAGAGAGAAGTCGGTTGTGACGAGGAGGTCGTTGTTGGGGGGTGGTTTGAGGACGGCACAGTCGTCGCCAATGCCGAGTCGGATTGCGTTTGAGGGGCTGGTGCGGGTGCGGATGCGGTCGATGATGCGCAGTTCGCCGAAAGGATTTTGCACAGGGCGGCGGTGGGAGGGATAAGGCACAGATTCCAGAGTAAATCTACAAGACAGAGCCCTGTTGGAAAGTGATGGAAAGGCTGTGAACGGTCGGTCGGGCGGTTTGCTCTAAGGCGATAGGTCCATTAAGATAGAGACACGGTCATCGGGTGATCATGGGGGCTCTCCCGGGTTTCCTACTCGATGCTGATCGGGAAAAAGTCGCAGAAAAAGAAGCGACACGCGCGGCCTTGCGTTGTATTCGGGAGTATGGTTTTGAGCGGGGAAAGAAGACGCGCACGGTTGTAGCGAATCTGGTTGTAGGCAGGAGAAGCATTGCGGAAGCGCTTTATTGTTTATGTAACGCAACATGAGGACGGCACGGTGGAACGCGTGGGCATCCCGATGCGTTACGTTACGATGTTTGTCGTGGCCGGGGTGGTGGGAATGTTTTCGATCGCTGGCATGGCGGGATCGTACACTCGGATGCTGGTGAAGGCGGAATCGATTAATCACATGCGCGATGAGCTGGCGATGACGCGCAAAGACTATGCGGGTCTGGAAAAGCAAGCCCATGAGAAGGATGTTCAGGCGGCGAGCCTGGGATCTCTGGCGGTTGAAGTTTCGGCGATTTACGGGCTTACTGCTGGGAAATTGACGCATATTCACGGGCCGCATGTTTCGAAGTCGGCGGCCGTGGATGCGGCGAAGGCGCCGTTGAAGGATGATGCAGCGAATTTCAGTGATGACAGCTACTACAAATCTCTGGACACGTACCGTGCGCTGAAGGACACGGCGACGGAAGGACTGACGGCGCCGCAGCCTTTGAATCAGAACCTTGGGGTTCGTGGGGTGTTGAGTGATTTCGCGTCGTTTGACGCGAGCGTAGGTGCGAATGTGCCGGACATGTGGCCAGTCATGGGTCCGATTAACAGTGGGTTTGGCGAGCGTGAAGATCCTGTTTTAGGCAATGGAGAAGGAGAGTTTCACGAGGGTGTGGACATTGGTGGGCCGGATGGGACGCCGGTGCATGCTCCTGCTGGGGGGCGGGTGGTGAAGGCCGGGATGGGGACTGGGTATGGGCGCGAGGTGCAGATCGATCACGGGAACGGGATTTTGACGCTGTATGCGCATCTGCAGGGGTTCAATGTGGTTGCGGGGCAGAGCGTGGTGAAGGGCGAAGTGATTGGTTATGTTGGACATAGCGGGACGCGGGTAACCGGACCGAACCTTCATTACGAGGTTCGGGTGCGGGGGATCCCGGTGAATCCGCACAAGTATCTGCGCACGACGATGGCGCAGATTGGTGGCGTGGCGGGCGGCGGACGGTAGCGGCGAAGCCAAAAAGGGGCGTATTTCCCTGTTTTCTAGTGCGACTGAGCCTGGTTTCGGGCTGCAAATCGACTGCTTGAGGTGGGTTTCGGGTGTCTGGGGGCAGTCTTCGGCTAAAACTGGATCCGTGCTGCGAACTGGAAGGCTCTGGGGCCACCTGAACCGAAGAATCCACCTGCAACGCTGACCGGCTGGAAGAAGTTGGTTTGGATGGCCGGGGGACCCTCGTTGGGACCGATGGAGATGTCACGGCCGGAGTAGTCGGCGGTGGTTGAGCCGCGAACGTTGACCTGGTTGGCGAGGTTGAAGACTTCGGCCATGAGGGTGAGGGACGGGCCGCGGTGGAAGGCGAAGATCTTGCTGAGCCGCATGTCAAAGGAGCTGAAGGGGCTGGAATAATTTACGCCCGAGGGAACGTTGACGATGGGGCCGCCGGCCTGGCAGGGGTAAGCACCGGGGCAGGGCGCGAGGGCGTTCCACTGATTGATTTTGGCGTTCAACTGGTCGCTGTTCTTGATCTCGCGGCCAATGGAGTTGCGAGAGATCAGCGGCAGACGGGCGCCGCTTGCGCCGTTGACGGCGGTGCTGGGGAGAAGGGTGTCGGCAGGAACTCCTGATCCATAGGTGTAGATCGGCGCGATCGAGAAGCCGAAGGGAAACTGGGCATCTCCGTAAATGCTGATGCGTTGCTTCTCATCGGTGAGGGCGTAGCCTTTCTCTTTACGCAGGCCGGATGTACCTTCCGCCAGATTGACCTGCTCATCCGCGTTGTTGTTGGTGAGCTGATCGTCGTCTGAATAATCGAGGGTCTTGGAGAGCGTGTAGCTCACGTTGTATTCGTACGTGATCTTGCCGATGCGGGAAGGGCGGTGGGCGAGACTTGCGAGCAGGCCGTCATACCAGGACTTGGCCTGCGATTGAATGAGGGTGATGTTGTCGGAGATGCCGGAGAGCGGATCGGTAATGGTGCAGGGGACGTTGTCGCCCGGGCAAAAGATGTCAGGGGAGGTGGAGGTGGTTGTACGCAGCAGGCTGCCGATGAGTTGACGCTGTCCGAAGACGTGGAGGCCGTCCGCGGTGACGAGCCAGTTTTTGCCGAACTGCTGCTGGAGGCCAATGGAGGTTTGCTGAAACAGAGGATGGTGAGCGTCAGGTCCCATGGCGATGATGCCGACGCCGCCGGTCTCATGCGGACCAGTGAAGGCCGTAGCGATGGTGGGGCTTCCAGGAGCGTATTGGCCGCCGGGGGCGAAGCAGAAGTCGAGGCTGGGGGGCGCCGGTACTCCAGGCAGTACGCATTCGGATCCGGCGTATTGCGTTACGGTGAGGGCGCGGTCATTCTGCACGAGCTCTTCGGCTCCCGCTTCAAGGATGATGCGGTCGTAGTAGATGCCGTAGCCACCGCGGAAGACGGTTTTGCCGTTGCCGAAGGGATCGTACGCAAAACCTACGCGGGGTCCGAAGTCCTTGGTGTCGGGATACTTCTTCAGGTTGATGATGTTGGCCATCCACACGCATTGAACGGTGGGGACACTGGTGAGATTGGGGCAGGGGTTGTGGCTGGAGCTGTTGCCGGTGAGATTGGAGTCGTACTCCCAACGCAAGCCAAGGTTGAGGGTGAGTTTGGAAAGTACTCGCCAGTCGTCCTGCGCGTAGAGGGCGGTGTAGGTATCTTCCACGTTGGGGATGGGCACGGGAACTACCGGGGCGCTGCTGTGGATGCCGACGGCGACAGGGATATCGAGGTCGTTGACGACGCCATCGCCATTTAGATCCTGAAAGCCGAAGTCGGATGTGAGGATGACGGTTCCGGTACCGAAGACGTTGATGAGTCCGTGGGCGTTGTAACGTTGAAGCTCAGCGCCGAAGCTGAGTTCGTGCTTGCCGAGAGCCCAGGTAAAGCCGTCACGAAGCTGATAGCGATTGAGGTGTGTGGCCTGGGGCAGATTGAAGTTGGCACCGTCGGCGAGGTCGGGGAAGATTAATTCATTGGTGAGGCCGAGGCTCGAAGGATCGGTGAGGGGAGCATTTTGGGGAAAAGGTGGGATGTCGTTATAGAAGTTGTCGTAGTGGAAAGCCAGGTTGTTGGTTTTTGTGGAACCGATCAGTGTGGTCCAGCCGGCGACAATCGAATTGAAACGGTTGAGCGAGTTTTGCCGCTCTGCGGCGGTGCTGAGCGGGGTGGTTGACGACGGTGTGGCCTGCGCGGTGTCAGTGGAACGGTTGAAGCTATAGCGCGCATACACATTGTTGTTGGGGTTGAAGTTGTAGTCGAAGCGGTTGGACAGCAGCAGATCGCGTAGCGGTGCGGCCGCGGAGGTATTGTCGATCACGTCCTTCGTGAAGTCGCGCGTTCCAGTGAGGATGGAGGCGTTCTGATCGCGGTATTCGACCGAAGAAAAGATGAAGGCCTTGTTGCGGCGGATGGGAGCCCCGAACGAACCGCCGAACTGTTCGCGGCTGAAGGGAGGGGTGGGGAGTTGATGATCGAAGGTGGCCGGGAGGGCTTGCAGGTCCTGGTTACGAACAAATATGAACGCCGAGCCGTGCACGTTATTGGTGCCGGAGCGGGTAACGATGTTGATGATGCTGTTGCCGGAGCGGCCGACCTCGGAGGTAAAACGCGCGGTGGCGATTTGAAATTCCTGGATCGAGTCTTCGGGGAGATTGGACAGGGTTCCGCCGACGACTTCGTCGTTATTGTCGCCACCGTCGACGGTGATGTTGCCGCCTCGTCCGAAGCCGCCGGCAGAGCTGACTTCGAGCGTGTTGGTCTTGGTTGGGTCGAAGGTGGGGGCGGGCCGGTTGCCTGGCAAGAGGAAGGCGAGCTCGAGAAAATTGCGACCGTTGAGCGGAATATTTTCGATGGTGTTGGAGGTGATTTGACCCTGGATCATCGATTGGGAGAGAGAGATGTCCGTTGCTCCTGCAGTCACCTGCAAGGCGGTTGCTTCCCCAGGAGACAGCTTCGTGTCGAGGGTGGTTGTTTTGCCTGCCTCGAGGTTCACGTGGTCGTATTGCACGGTCGCGAAGCCGATCGCACTGATGGCGATTTGATATTCATCGGGCTGGAGGTTGGATAGGGAGTAGGAGCCATCAGGATTGGACAGGCTGGTGCGGACGGTGCCCTGCTTCAGGCTGGTTACGGTGACGTGTGCCTGCGGGATGAGGGCGCCCTGCGAATCCCTGACCAGACCGTTGACCGTGGCGGTGGGAACTTGGGCATGGATGTAGATGCCGGGGCATGACGCCAGCAGGGTGAGAGCCAGGGCAAACTTACGCATTTATGAATTACTCCGTGCGAGATCATGAGAATGGGAGAACGAGGCCGTAGCCACGAACTTGGGCCGACTTCGAGAGCATTGAGATGGATCTAGTGAACTGTAAGGGGAAAAAAGGAATCAGTCTTCGATCTTTCGATTGATTTTGGGTCAACCGAATTGTGACGGGATTCGTCGTCGTCGAGACTGGACGCTCGCTGGTGGAGAGGATTTGGAGGAGAGGGTGTCAGGCGATCGGGGAGGTCGCGGTGTTGCGGGCGTATTGCCTCGGGGCGCAGCCCATGACGCGGCGGAAGGCTTTGCCGAAGGCGCTTTCGGATTCGTAGCCTAACGCCGTGGCGATGGTGGAGAGGCTTTCGGTTGTGTTTTTCAGGCGGTCGGCGCCGAGGAGCATGCGCCAGCGGGTGAGGTATTCCATGGGAGTGGAGCCGACGATTTCGCGGAAGCGGAGGGCGAAGACGGAGCGCGACATGCCGACGCGTTCGGCGAGGGACTGGAGGGTCCAGGGGTAGCCGGGGTCGTTGTGGATGCTGGTGATGGCGAGGCTCATGTGTTTGTCGGAGAGCGCGGATAGCCAGCCGGGGGTAGCGCTGGCGGCGTCGGCGAGATGCAGGCGGAGGGCCTGGACGAGCATCATGTAGGCGAGTTGTTGCGCGATGAGTGAGCTGCCGGGTTCGGCGCTGCGGAGCTCTTCGCGCATGCGCTCGAGGGACCAGCGCATGGCGGCCTTGTCGGACTCGCGGCGGATGTGGACGATGGGCGGAAGGGACTGGAGGATCATGTCAACGTGGTTGCCGGTGAGGGCGAAGTGGCCGCCTGCGATGTAGGGCGCGTCGTGATGGTCGCCGGGAGTTTCGCTGAGTACGCCGCAACGGTCGCGGGCTTCGCTGAAGAGGATGGGTTCGAGGGAGAGGTTGGTGGTGAGGCTGAAGGGGAGGCCGCGGGGGAGAAGAAAGCAGTCGCCGGCGTGGAGGAGGATGGGGTCGGGGACGGTTTCGACTACGAGCCAGCATTGGCCGGCGAGCATGGCGTAGCACTTGATGCCGTTGTGCCTGGGGAACTGGATGGCGATGTCGTCGAGTACCGCGAAGCCGCCGGCGACGTAGATTTGGGGTTTCATGAGGGCGAGGACCTCGGAGAGGGGGTCCATGCGCTGGGGTGCCGGGAGAGGATGAACGGCCGGGGTTGACGGGACGATTGGACTAATCATACGGACTTTCAGTATAGATCGTCCGGGGATTGAGGGCCATCTAGTGATCGACGGTGCAGGATGGCCGTACATTCGGGAGTCAAGGAGAGATCGTCATGCGGATTTTTGTGACAGGGTCGACGGGATTTATTGGATCGAGACTGGTGCCGGAGCTGATTGGGGCGGGGCATACAGTGTTGGGGCTAACGCGGTCGGAGGCTGGTGCGGAGAAGCTGCGGGCGGCTGGGGCTGAGGTGCAGTATGGGGACCTTGAGGACCTGGGTAGCTTGCGTGAGGGAGCGGCGAAGTCAGAGGGTGTGGTGCATCTGGCGTTCATTCACGACTTCTCGAATTTCCAAAAGGTTTGTGAGGTCGACCGGAACGCGATTACGACGATGGGCGAGGTGTTGCTGGGGTCGAAGCGGCCGATGGTGGTGACGTCGGCAACGGGGATTGTGGCGAATGTGGACGGGAAGCCGTCGACGGAGGAGGGTCCGAAATCTGAGTGGAATCCGCGTGCAGCTTCAGAGGCGGTGGTGCAGGCGTTGGCGGATCGCGGCGTGAACACCACGGTGGTGCGGTTGTCGCAGATTCACGATACGCGCAAGCAGGGGCTGGTGCCGTATGTGACGGCGGTGGCGCGGAAGAAGGGTGTGTCGGTTACCATTGGCGAGGGCGGAAACCGGTGGCCGGCGGCGCATGTTTCGGATGTGGCGCGGCTATACCGGCTGGCGGTGGAGAAGGCGGAGCCGGGCGCGATCTATCACGCGGTGGATGAAGAGGGCGTGTCGATGAAGGCGATTGCCGAGGCGCTGGGACGGGGGTTGAAGGTGCCGGTGAAGAGCATCAAGCCGGAAGAGGCTGAGGCGCATTTTGGGTGGCTGGCGATGTTTGCGGGGATGGATATGCCGTCGTCCAGCGCGATCACGCGGAAGAAGCTGGGGTGGAAGACGAGCGGGCCGGGGCTGATCGCGGACCTGGATGGCATGGATTACTCGCAGGGGTGAGGGAGGGTGGAGCGGCGGCTGTTGAGGGTGGGTTTTCGGCAGCGATGTGGAATCGTGAAGGCGGGACGTTTCTGCATGGGTGGGCGCCGGGACCTGCCGTTTAGAATGTGCAGGTTCGCGAGCGCGGCGAGCGGCGGGGGCTCCCTTTTGATCTGGAAGAACTCCGTTGTGCCCGGCGAACGGAGTTCTTCTTCCTAGTTCCTGCGCAAAACATTGCAGTTTCTTATCTTTGCAGGGCACGCTTGAACGCGTAAGGGGCGTTTTTCAACGAATTGATGATCGCCGGGTTTGGCCCGCAAAATGCATCGACTCAAGCACATCTGATCGCTAAGGAGGGTCTTCTCCGAAGCACGATAGCAACTATCAGCGAGGATGCGTGCGCGAAGCTGCGCATACCATACTTGCCGAACTTGGCCTCGGGCCGGTTCTTGAAGAATTTCACTCCCGCTCCTTCCATCGTAGCCCCGGCCAGGAACTGTGCTGCAATGCACCGCACGGCTTGACCTTTGCTCCCAGACTTCCCAAACAGAGCATGACGGCCCACGCAAATTGGAGGAAACATGAAGAATCTATTGAAAGCGACCCTGTTGATCGCGATTCTTGCTGCAGCCGCTCTGCCGGCGATGGCGGGAACGATCACGATAGGGCCAGCCACACCAACAGCTGATGCAATTCAAATCCCGACTTCGGGCTATTTCGGACCGGGCCCGCAGTCGTTCACCGGAACGAACGCGGCATCCACGTATACGTGGTCGTCGACCAATGCCAGCTTCCAGGGCGGGTCGGTGTTTGGCTACACGGGTGTATATGGTTTTGAAGGAAACGGATCGTGGGATGGTGCGCTGGGACCGATGATCGGTGTTAACGACGCCTTCAACGTCTATGGCGTAACCGACACCATGACCATCACGTTTACCGGCGCTCCGGTCTATGAGGCTGGTGACTTCTTCAATTATGTCCCCGGCGGCGATACTCCGACCTGGCTGAATGTATACGGCGCGAGCGGGCTGCTTGACTCAGTCGACCTGAACAACACAACCTTCCCCAGCGGCACGGACGTAGGGTTGTGGGTCACGATGATCGAGTCGGTGCCCATCGTTGATTTCACGGTGCAGGACAACTACGTAGGATTTGCCGATCCGTATGACGGAAGCTATGTTCCGCCCTCGACTAATCCAACGGGCAACTCCACTACACCGGAGCCGAACAGCCTTCTGCTACTCGGAACCGGCATTCTCGGATTTGCGGGCGCGATCCGCCGCAAGTTCGGCAAGTCAGTCTAGGCCGCGCAGGACCGCATCGCTGGTTCGCGTCACGCACCCTTGCGAAAACTCACGCGGGAGGTGCGTTTTCGCGTTGTGCGCGGAAATACTCAGGAGTGGGTTGTGGGGAAAAGAGCGGCAGCAGATCTGCTGCCGCTCTTGGGTGTGTTGGGTTATTTGCTGATGTAGGAGACGTGCCAGACGGAGCGGCTGCCGTCGTCGGTGACGTAAAGGCTGCCGTCGGCGCCTACCGTTACGCCTACGGGGCGACCCCATACCTGGCCGTCGGGGGTTACGAAGCCGGTGAGGAAGTCGTCGTACTCGCCGAGTGCCTGACCGCTCTTCATGGGGATGTAGATGACCTCGTAGCCGGCGCGGTTGGCGCGGTTCCAGCTGCCGTGCTCAGCGGCGAAGATGCCGCCGTTGTAGGTGGCGGGGAAGGCTCCGTGAGGCTTGGTTTTGGCGGGGTAGTCGGGATAGAAATTCATCTCGAGGGAGGCCATGTGGGGTTGGACTAATACGTCGGGGGTTTTGACTTTGCTGGACATGTCGACGCGCTTGCAGTTCTTGGCGTCAGCGTCGGAGAGAGGCTTGGCGAGGCCGGGGTTGGGGCCGGTGCCGTTGGCGCAGGGTTGAGGGAGGCGCGGATCCTGCTTGCCTCCCATGTAGTACCAAGGCCAGCCGAAGAAGCTGCCGTGCGGGACGCTGGTGACGTAGTCGGGGACGAGGTGGTTGCCGAGGTTGTCGCGCTCGTTGGTGGAGCACCAGAGGGAGCCGGTGACGGGGTTGATGGCCTCGCCTACGCAGTTGCGCAGGCCGTTGGCGTAGACCTCGACGAACTTGCCGTCGGGGGTGTAGGCGAGGACGTCGGCGCGGTGGAACTCGCGGGGGTGGGTGTCGGGGTCGTCGACGTTGGAGCCGGAGCCTACGGAGACGAGGAGGTACTTGTCGTCCCTGGTGAAGACGACGTCGCGGGTCCAGTGGCCGCCGCCGCGGAGTTGGGCGTAGCCGGGGATGTCGGGGACGATGGTCTCAGGCTTGCCAGTGGCTTTGAGGTCGCCATTCTTGTAGGCGAAGCGCTGGATGGTGGTGGCGTTGCCGATGTAGACGTACTGGGGGTTGGGGCCGGAGGGGTAGAAGGTGATGCCGAAGGGGTGGTCGAGGCCGGTGGCGAATTTTTCGATGGTGGCGGCGCGGCCGTTGGGGGCGATGCCGCGGAGGATGAAGATGGTGCCGGCGCCGGAGTCGGCGAGGAAGAGATCGCCGTTGGGAGCAGTGGTGATGAAGCGGGGCTGGGTGAAGGTGCCGTTGGAGAGCTTCATGTGCTCGCCCGAGGCGGAGCGCTCGAGGGGGGTGGAGTCGCCGCCGGCGTAGAGGGTGACGCTGAAGCTGGCGGGGGCGATGGGAAAGGCGTTGATGGGGCGGGGGACAACGTTGGGTCCGTTGTCTACGGCTTCAGAGGGGTTCGGGGCAGGGAGGTCGGCGAGGGTGATTTTGTGGCGGACGCCGGGATGCTGCTGGGCCCAGTCGGTGTAGGCGGCCTGACCGGTGAGGAGAGGCGGCTGGGGGAGGGCGTTGGCGGGGGCTTTCTGGGCGAGGGCGGCGGAGGTGCAGAGGGCGAGAGTGAGGAGGGTGATCCGCTGATTCATTTGAAGTCCTTGATGGCGAGTGGTGAAGGGAAAGAAGAGCAGCTTTTAGCTTCTAGCTCTTCGCTAAAGGCAAGAACAACGGCAAAAGCAACGGCAAAAGCAAATACAGGGATCCTTCGCTTCGCTCTAGGATGACGGCGTAAAACAAACAACGACAACGACGATAGCGACGGCGAGGTGATACAGGGTTCAACTAGTTGGACGCAGCGGGGGCCGTTCGGGTCGCATGGAGAGGTTTTGGAGCGGGGGAACGGCGAGCTGGCGGGGTGGAGGCTGGTTGGGCAGGAGCTGGTGGGGCGGGGGTGAAGGACGAGGGGGCGAGGGGGGTGGCGGCGGGGTCGTGGGCGGTGGTGAGGGCTTTGAGCTGGTCGATGCCGGCGTTGGCATTGAGGAGGACGCGGCTGTCGTGGTGGGTGAGGGTGACGGAGTTGAGGATGGTCTGGATGGCGGTGGACGAGGGGGAGGGCGGCTGCTCCGGGGTGGCTTGCTGAGCGATGCCGCGGAGGATGCTGAGGAGGTTGGTGAGGGCGTCGACTGTGTCGGAGGCGGAGACGGCATCGGGGGTGATGTCTTCGATGCGGAGGTGAACGGCGCCGCCGGAGAGGACGTGTTCGGCGGCGGTGTAGCGGAGGGAGGCGACGAAGTCGGTGTCGGTGCGGAGGGGGAGCTGGAGGCCGAGGATGGCGATGAAGTTGGGGTCGTCGTCGGAGGAGAGAGGGAGGCCGATGTGGCCGATGCCCCAGGCTTCGGAGAGGATGGGGACCTCGTGATAGCGGGCGGCTAGGAGGGAGGAGCCGGGGGTGGAGAGGGCGCCGGCGCGGGAGCGGTCGAGCATGGAGTGGATCTGCTCGGTGGTGGGCATGTTGGAAGCGGCGAGGATGTCGTAGCCGAGCTGGGCGATGCGGAGCTGGCGGCCGTCGATGGGGATGGTGTAGATGGTGCGGCCGGAGTAGGGCTCCTCGGCCGAGGCGATGGAGTGGAGGAACTGGGCGAGGCGGGCGCCGTCGAAGCGGCCGACGAAGACTTCAGAGAAGGCGACGGGGCCGTTGGGGCCGTTGGGGTCGGGCATGCGGTGGAAGGCGAGGGCGACGGAGTCGAGGTCGCGCTCGGGGACGATGCCGGTTACGTCGATGAAGTGCTGGAAGTCGGGGCTGCGCTGGAGGGAAGTTTTGTCGAAGTGAGTGGCGGCGCGGACGGGCTTGAGGTCCAGGTAGACGATGGCGTCGGACTCGGGGAGGAGGCGCGCGGCTTCGGGAGGAGCCTTGGCGCGAAGATAGAGCATGACTCCCAGGACACAGAGCAGGAGGATGGCGATGAGCAGGGGAATCAGCGTGCGTTTGCGCATGAGCCTTGGCGTGGGGAGGGTGCGAGGTGGCGAGAGGGTTTGCCGGAGGAAGGCATGGGTGCGGGTGAAACCGTGTCCATGGGTGCCATGCTACCACTACGGTCCTGCGCGGACGGCGAGAGTTTTGTGGGGCGGGGGGACTGGTGGGGAGACGCTCTTAGCTTCTGGCTCTTTGCTAAGGCTAAGGCTAAGGCTAACAGCAACAGCAGACAGCAAAGGCAAAGACGAAAGCCAATACAGGGATCCTTCGCTTCGCTCGAGGATGACGAAGATTTGGTTGGCAGGATTCCGGTTTGAGCTCAAGGATGACGAAGATGTGGTTGGCGGTTCGCGGACTGGTTGGGTGGATGAGGTTTCATCCCACCCGTTCGCTGGTTCGGGAACGGATGGGGGTGCTGCTTGGGCGATAGTCTGCGGTTTGGCTAGGCTACGGCGAAGGCGGTGGCGGACTCCAGCTTCATGGCACGGGGGAAGAGGATGTTGTTTTCCAGGTGCATGTGCTGGCGAAGGTCGTGCTCGAGCTCCTCGAGGCCGGTGTAGAAGATGCGGTAGCTGAGGCAGACGCCGAGGGGTGGGGTGAAGTTGTGGCTGAGCTGGCGGATCTGGGAGAGCAGGGCGCCGACATCTTCGTGGTCGTGGGAGAGGAGGGCGACCGGGTCGGGGAGGAAGCCGTAGCAACTGACGGGGTCGAGGTCGGGCGAGGTGACGGAGCGCTCGAGGCTGACGATGTAGGGGAAGAGGACGGACTCTTCCTTGGCGAGGTGCTCGTTGACGTCGCTCTCGAGCTGAGAAAGGTTGGCGTGGATGGCTGCGAGTTCGGGGTGGGCATCGCCGTGGCGGGCGAGGACATTGGCGGCGAGGTCGAGGAGGCGGGGAAGCTCGCGGCGGGCGTAGGCGTGGTGCTTGACGACGATGTGGGCGCAGAGGAGTTCGAGGGAGGCGCGGGACCACTCGGGCTGGGGAAGGCTGGGGCGGCCGGCGGCGAACTCGAGGGCGAGCTGGACGGCGTGGGCGTCGAGGTTGCGGGCGGCGCAGGCGGCGGCGAGGGTCTGGTTGCCACCGCAGCAATAGTCGATGCCAAGGTGCTCGAATACACGGATGGCGGTGGGCTGTTGGAGGGCGATGTCACGGACGGTTAGTGTGGCGGCCAGGAACTCTGTGGCGTTGTGGGTTGTGGGTAGGTGGATCTCGGTTGAGGTCATGGTTGGCTCCCTGAATTGAACCTAGAAGCGGTGGGGCGCTGCCGCTGCGATTGAAATCACACGATGCAGATTTATTTTCAGGTCCGAAAATTTCGGGAAAGAACGGCTGAGATATGTGATGGCCGTCGCATCGCGGGTTGGGGCCCGGTGGTTAGGGTGGTGGGATACGCGGAATCGGTAGACCGAATACAGGGAGGAAACGAGCAATGTTTTGCTATCAGTGTGAGCAGACGTCGAAGGGTGTGGGCTGTCAGACGCAGGGGGTATGCGGGAAGGATGAGACGACGGCAGCGCTGCATGATCTGTTGACGCATGCGGTGAAGGGGATTTCGGTGTATGCGCACCATGCGCGGTTGCTGGGCGCGGCGGATCTGAGGCTGCGGGTGTGCGATCCCGAGGTGGATGCGTTTGTGATCCAGGCACTGTTTGCGACGCTGACGAATGTGAACTTCGATAAGGGTCGGCTGGTGGAGCTGATTTACGAAGCAGTCGCGATGCGAGCGGCGGCGCGGTGCGTGTATGAGCGCGCGGCGGGCGAGAGTGGGATCGCGGCGCAGCAGTTTGGCGGCGCGGCGGTGTGGATAGCGGCGGATACGGTGGAGGGGTTGATTGCGAAGGGGCTGACGGTGTCGTTGCCGGCGCGGATTCTGTATGAGAGCAAGGAGATTGCGAATCTGCAGGAGTTGGTGCTGTACGGGATCAAGGGAGTGGCGGCGTATGCGGCGCATGCACTGGCGCTGGGCGCGGGCGATCCGAAGTCGTTTGGGAAGATTCACGAGGTGCTGTGCTTTCTGGCGCAAGAGGGACAAAGTGTTGCCGAGCTGCTGGCGATGGCGCTGAGTGTGGGCGAACTGAATTACCGGGTGATGGAGATTCTGGACAAGGCGCACACGGATACGTTTGGACATCCGGAGCCGACCAAGGTGCGGCTGGGCGCGCGCAAGGGGAAAGCGATATTGGTTTCAGGGCATGACCTGCATGATCTCTATGCGGTGCTGCTGCAGACTGAGGGCACGGGCATCCAGGTCTATACGCATGGAGAGATGTTGCCGGCGCATGGATATCCGAAGCTGAAGGCGTTTACGCACCTGGCGGGAAATTATGGCGGCGCGTGGATGGACCAGGCGGCGGAGTTTGAGGCGTTTCCAGGGGCAATCCTGATGACGTCGAATTGCATGCAGCAGCCGAAGGCGACGTATAACGATCGAATCTTTACGTCGAGCGCGGTGAACTGGCCGGGCGTGCAGCACGTGGAGGGAACGAAGTTTGTGCCGGTGCTGGGAGCGGCGTTGAAGGCTTCGGGATTTGAAAAGGATGGAAGCGACGAGGAGATTACGGTTGGGTTCGGGCACCAGGCGGTGCTGGGTGTGGCGAATACGGTGGTGGATGCGGTGAAGTCGGGTGCGCTGCGGCATTTGTTTTTGATTGCCGGATGCGATGGAGCGCGGTCGCAGCGGAGTTACTACACGGAGCTGGCCAAGGCAGTGCCGGAAGACTGCGCGATTCTAACGCTGGCGTGCGGGAAGTACCGGTTCAACAAGCTACAGTTAGGCGAGGTTGCCGGGTTGCCGCGGTTGATGGATATGGGGCAGTGTAATGATGCGTACTCGGCTGTGCAGGTAACGCTGGCGCTGGCGAAGGCGTTGGAATGCGGGGTGAATGATCTGCCACTTTCGATCGTGCTGAGCTGGTATGAGCAGAAGGCGATTGCGGTGGTGCTGACGCTGTTGTGGCTGGGGGTGAAGGGTATGCGGATTGGGCCGACGCTGCCGGCGTTTTTGTCGCCGGGAGTGCTGGCGCTGCTGCAGGAGAATTACAACCTGATGGCGATTGGGACGGTGGAGAAGGATTTGGCGGAAATGCTGGCGTAGGTCCTGTGCGGACGGTGGCAGTTTAGGGTTTTATTGGTAAGGGCTGCTGTCTCGCGCGGTGTGCAAACGTCTATGCTGCATGCATTCGTAATTTGCATTGCTGGACGGAGGGCATTCCGTATGAAGCTCAGTGCGTTTTGTTGCGTGGTTGCGCTGTCGTGCACTTGTGTTGGCGGAGCGCGGGATTCCAAGCCGGCTCCAACTGGTGGCGGAATGCAGACTACGGAGCAGGTTCAGGCGGATCCACAAGGCGCGGAAATCCTTTCCGATACACAGGGCGTGAATTTCCAACCTTATCTGAAGGACGCTCTAAAGCGGATCTACTGGCAGTGGGTGAAGTTGATACAGGACGAAGCGCGGCCGCCGCGTAATAAGAAAGGAATCACGTCGATCCGCTTTACGATCAAGCCGGACGGAACGATTGCAGCGGTGCATCTGGATGAGTCCGCCAACGACGATGCGCTGAATGGGGCAGCGTGGGGAGCGATTACGGGTGTGGGGAAGTTGCCGGCGTTGCCAAGCACGTTTCATGGGCCAGGCCTTGAGTTGCGCCTTCATTTTCGGGTCAATGAATAGATGCAGACGGCGGGAGATTGAAGTGGGGCCGGTGCCCTGGTGCTAGTGGTTGTAGTCGTCGGCGTGGGGGACTAGCTGTTGGTAGACGGAGCGGGGGAGGTTGGTCTGCCAGTGGTGGGTGATGCGGGCTGCGGTGGTGAGTCCGAAGAAGAGGATGGCGAGGATGAGGACGACGGTGCGGGGCTGGAGGGCGCGGTGTTGCCAGCGGGCGTTAGAGAGAGCGAGGGATCGGGCGGCTGGACTGGTTTCGGGGTTGGACGGGAAGGCGGTGGAGGAGTAGGTGGGGTCGGAGTGCGGGGGAAGGGCGAAGTTGAGGGCGTTTTCGGCGGGGCAGATGGCGATGCAGCTGAGGCATCCGGTGCACTCGGCGGAGTGGATGGTGATGAGTTGGGCGACGGGGAGGTGGGAGGGGCAGGCGTGGGTGCATTTGTTGCAGTCGATGCAGGCGGCTTGATCGCGGCGGATTTTGATTGGGCTCAGAGTGGAAACCAAACCCATTAGCGCGCCGTAGGGGCAGAGGAATCTGCACCAGACGTTCTGGATCATGACGGAGAGAAGCACGAGGGTGAGGATGACGGCGATGCCGGTGATGCTCATGTGGCGGAAGAAGTTGAGCATCTTGACGTCGGCGATGATGCCGAAGGGAGCGAGGAGGAATTGCTGGAGGCCGTCGGCGTCGAGGGTGGCGACTACGTAGACGAAGAAGGCGAGGAGCAGGTATTTGAGGCTGCGGAGGGGGATGTCGAGCCAGCGGGGAAGGATGAGGCTGCGCTGGAAAAATTGCTGGCCTAGGTTCCAGAGATATTCCGACGCGGTGCCTACTGGGCAGAGCCAGGAGCAGAAGGACTTTTTGAGTAGCCAGCTCGAGAGAAGGAAGATGACGAGGAGAACCATCGCTGCGGGGTGGATCGCAGAGACGTGGTGGGTGACGAGGAAGTACTTGAGGTTCATGAGGCCGGCGATGGGAAGCCAGCCTTCGACGCCGGCGGGTCGGCTGAAGTAGTGGGATTGGCCGTTGGTTTCGAAGTAGCGGACCCAGAGGTAGAACTGGAGGCC
>Ga0302232_10000530_pt1 | contig 28427 bp, 32 predicted proteins | sample II_Palsa_N2_3_FD_193575 | JGI IMG/M metagenome (GOLD analysis project Ga0302232, IMG submission 193575) | Peat permafrost microbial communities from Stordalen Mire near Abisko, Sweden - II_Palsa_N2_3 | ecosystem: Environmental > Terrestrial > Soil > Palsa > Peat permafrost | place: Sweden...
GGACAAACTCGTCTCGTCCGAGGTGAAGACGGTGGTGGAGCAGGTCGTCAACGAGAAGCTCGGCGAATTCCTGCTGGAGCATCCGAACGAGGCCAAGGCGATCGCCTCCAAGGTGGTCGACGCCGCGCGTGCCCGTGAAGCTGCCCGCAAGGCGCGCGAGATGACCCGCCGCAAGGGCGCGCTGGACATCGCCGGCCTGCCCGGCAAGCTCGCCGATTGTCAGGAGAAGGATCCGGCACTGTGCGAACTGTTCCTGGTCGAGGGTGATTCCGCCGGTGGTTCGGCCAAGCAAGGTCGCAACCGCAAGACCCAGGCCGTGCTGCCGCTGAAGGGCAAGATCCTCAACGTCGAGAAGGCGCGCTTCGACCGCATGCTGGCCTCGGCCGAAGTCGGCACGCTGATCACCGCGCTCGGCACCGGCATCGGCAAGGACGAGTACAACCCCGACAAGTTGCGCTATCACCGCATCATCCTGATGACCGATGCGGACGTCGACGGTTCGCATATCCGCACCCTGCTGCTGACGTTCTTCTACCGCCAGATGCCCGAGCTGATCGAGCGCGGCCACATCTACATCGGCCTGCCGCCGCTGTACAAGGTGAAGCAGGGCAAGCAGGAGCTGTACATCAAGGACGACACCGCGCTGAACGATTACCTGATCTCCAGCGCGGTTGATAACGCGGCGCTGACTTACAGCCCGGATGCACCGCCGATCACCGGCGAGGCGCTGGAGAAGTTGCTGCGCGGCTATCAGCAGGCGCAGGATCAGATCGCCAAGCTGTCGCATCGTTTCGACGTCACCATGCTGACGGCCTTGCTTGAGCACACCCCGCTGGAGCCGGCCTTGTGGGCCGAGCCGGCCGCGATGCAGGCTTGGCTGCAACAGGCTGAGCGGCGGCTGGCCGCCAGTGGTCTGGGCAAGCCAACTTACAAATTGTCGCTGCGTTCGGCTCACGCCGAGCAGTTGGCCGCCATCGAGGTGGTCCGCGAACAGCACGGACTCAGCCATACCTGGTTCCTGCCGCAGCCCTTCTTCAGCAGCAACGAGTTCCGCCCGATCCTGGCCATCAGCCAGCAGATCGCCGGCATGATCCAGCCCGACGCGGTGGTGCGCCGGGGCAATGCCTCGCGTGGCGTGCTCAGCTTCGTCGAGGCGCGCAATTGGCTGCTGGACGAGGCGAAAAAGGGCCGCAGCATCCAGCGCTTCAAGGGCCTGGGTGAAATGAATCCGGAGCAGCTGTGGGAAACCACGGTGAATCCGGAAACGCGCCGCATGCTGCAGGTCGGTGTCGAGGATGCGATCGCCGCCGATCAGATGTTCTCCATGCTGATGGGTGAGGCAGTCGAACCACGCCGCGATTTCATCGAGGCGAACGCGTTGAAGGTCGCAAACCTGGATATCTGAGGGGCCACGCCGCGGGATTCCCGTGGCTGTCTTCGCGCATGCCGGTCGCTGCGAAACACCATGTCGCGGTCATGGAATCGCCGTGACCACGCGAAAAGGTGTGCGAGATATCAGCACAAACCGCCAAGTAATTGATTTTTAACAATCTTTTATGCGGCAGTGCGACTTGTTATCACTTGTCGGCTCGGGTTACGCTCCGCAATCCCCCGCGTCATTTGAAACGCGCACACGAGATGAGGATCACCATGAAGCATGCCTGTGGGTTGACGATGTTGGCGAGCACGGCGTTGCTGCTGACTCTGGCCGCTAGCCCGGTGTTGGCGAGCGACACCAGCAAGGCCAAGCCGGAAGTGCTGTATCCCAACGCAACCCGCGTTGCGCCAAAACTCGATCTGACCAGCGAGAAGGATCAGAAGCAGCTTAGTGCTGGCCTGGATGCGGTCAGTGCCGGTGACAAGGACAAGGCCGTGCAGATCCTGCAACCGCTGGTCGATGGCAGCAAGAGCAAGTATGTCCAGGCGCTGGCCCTGCAGGGTCTGGCCACGATCAAGTACAACGATAACGACTACAAGGGTGCGATCGCGCTGCTGCAGCAATCGCTGGCGAATGGTGTGATGCCGAACGACACCTACTTCCAGCTCGAATACATGCTGGCGCAGTTCCAGCTGGCCGACGAGCAGTATCAGGCATCGCTGGATACCATCGCCAAGTGGCGCGCCGAGGGCAAGAAGGAAACCGCCACCTCCTACGCGACCGAAGGCAATGACGATTACCGCTTGGGCAAGTACCCCGAGGCGATTGCCGCGATCAAGAAGGCGCAGTCGCTGACCGACAAGCCGGAGGAAAGCTGGAACCAGATCCTGATGGCCAGCTATGCCGAATCCGGCCAGGGCGACCAGGCCGCGCAGATGGCTCAGAAAAATTATGAGGCCAACCCGAAGGATCCGCAGGCACTCAACAATGCTGTCGCGGTGCTGATGCAGGCGCAGAAGAATCCGGAAGCCATCCAGCTGATGGAAAAGGCGCGTGCCAACGGCACGCTCACATCCGAAAGCAACTACGTGAATCTGGCCAAGCTGTATCTGATCGCCGGTCAATCCAGTGACGATCCCAAGCCGGACGCGACCAAGGCTGCCCAGGTACTCGAAGAAGGCATGGGCAAGGGCGTGGTCACCTCCAGCGCGGACAACGAATTGCTGCTGGGCGAGACCTACGAGATGACGGACAACACCAGCAAGGCACTCGATGCCTACAACAAGGCCAACGCGGGCGCCACCGATGGCGAGGCCGCCATGCGCGCCAGTCACCTGCTGCTGACCGAAAGCAAGTTCAGCGAGGCCAGGAACATGGCTCAGCAGAGCATCAGCAAGGGTGTGAAGCACAAGGGCACGGCCTACATGATCCTCGCCGAGAGCGAGAGTGGCTTGAAGAACAAGCCCGCAGCGATTGCCGCGATGAAGTTGGCAGCGCAGCAGCCGGAGACCTCTGACAAGGCCAACGAGTGGCTGAAAAAGAACGGTGGCGGCAAATAAGGCCGGGTATTGAGCACTCGTGGAACGGATGGACGTCCATTCAATCGACCCACGGGTGCTATACAAAAGTCATGTGCTGTTGTACCGTTGAAAACCTTTCCCTGCGTCTCCCCAGCGGCGAGCTCCGTCCAGACATTCGGACGGTTTCGAGTTCAGCCCTGCGGCAACGTTCTCTTCCGATTGATCAGCTTCAGACAGTGACAGATGGCCTCAAGTAACGAAGAATCCGGGCGCGAGCCGTTTAGTTGGAAACGCACTTGGGCGTTGGCAGTTGCCATCGGGCTGCATGCGTTTGCGTTCCTGTTGCTCGTGGCGCCGATGGCTCCGCCGCATCAGGACCACAAAGAGAAAGAACACATCGTCCAGGTGAACTTTATCGAGCCGCCACCGCCGCCGCCGCCGCCACCGCCGCCGCCGCCGGAGCCGCCGAAGCAGCCACCGCCGAAGATCATCCAGCAGATCAAGCCGCCGCCGACGCCGCCGCCGCCGACCCCGCCACCACCGGTGGAAGAGGTTTCGCAGAATGCGGTTGCGGCAGCGCCACCGGCACCGCCAGCACCACCGGCGCCGCCGGCGGACATCACGGCGAGCCAGGATCTGAGCTACAACAGCCGCATGCAGCCGAAGTACCCGCCGCAGGCAGTACGTCAGCATCACGAAGGCACGGTTATCCTGATGATCCTGGTTGGTGTGGATGGAACCCCGAAGGACATCCGGGTCGACAAGTCCAGCGGCTTCCACGAGCTTGATCGTGCGGCCATGGATGCGGCAAGACAGTGGAAGTTCAACCCGACCATCAGAAACGGACAAAAGGTTGAGGGTTACGCTCGCGTTCCCGTCAACTTCAATCTCAACCAGCTGTAATCCGGATTCACTGGATTACAGTTACAGTTCACGCTTGACTTCCCTAGGGTAGCGTTATGTTCCTACAGACTCCTGCAACAACCGATGCCGCACAGGCCTTGGGTGGCAATACCAACGCTGAAGCCATGAAACAGATGGGCTTCTCCAACCTGATGCAGAACTTCGACTGGCTTGGCTGGGTCGTCTTCGTGACCCTGGTCGCGATGTCGTTCCTGTCCTGGTACTTCATCATCGCCAACGGCATCCGCAATGCCACGGTGAAGTCGCGTGCCGACAAGGTCATTGACGGCTTCTGGGGCAATGCCTCCACTCAGGACGCGATCCGCGAGCTGGAAGCACAGCCCAAGAGCGAGCCGTTCTCCAAGATCGCACTGGACGCTGCTTCGGCGGTTGCCCACCATCAGCAGAGCACCTCCGGTACCACCGGTCGTCTGGCTGAGTCCCTGAGCCGTTCGGAGTTCATCGACCGCGCCCTGCGCCAGGCCGTCGCTCGCGAGAGCCTGCGTCTGGAAGGCGGCATGACCCTGCTCGCCACGGTCGGTTCGGCTGCTCCGTTCGTCGGTCTGCTCGGTACCGTGTGGGGCATCTACCACGCGCTGATCGGCATCGCCGCCACCGGTAACGCCTCGATGAACGCGGTGGCCGGCCCGGTCGGTGAGGCGCTGATCATGACCGCGTTCGGTCTGTTCTCCGCGATCCCGGCGCTGTTCGCGTACAACTTCTTCAGCCGCTCGAACCGCCTGACCTACGCCCGCTTCGACGAATTTGCGCATGACCTGCACGACTTCTTCGCTACCGGCTCGCGTGTCGAAGGCTCCGCGCCGGCTCTGAAGTCCTAAGAGAGGTCTGACTCATGGCTATGAGCACCGGTGGCAATACCGGCGGACCGATGTCAGAAATCAATGTCACGCCGCTGGTCGACGTGATGTTGGTACTGCTGATCATCTTCATGATCACCGCACCGCTGATGTCGCACACCATCACCATCGATCTGCCCACCGCCAATCCGAAGACCAAGGATGAGGAACTACCGGTGCCGCCGCTGGATCTCGCGATCAAGCAGGATGGCAGCTTGTATTTCAATGACCATCAGGTCAACGAGTCCGAGTTGAAGGCACAGCTTGCGGTGAATGCGCAGAAGACCCCGCAACCGGAGTTGCAGATCCGTGCGGACAAGGCGACCGAGTTCAAGATCGTGAAGAAGGTCATTGGCGATGCCAAGGATTCGGGCATGGTGCATGTCGGCTTCATGACTACTGACGCGCCGAAGGGGTGACGAGAGATGGCTTTCACTACCAAAACCAGTGGACCGATGTCGGAGATCAACGTCACACCGCTGGTCGACGTGATGCTGGTGCTGCTGATCATTTTCATGATCACGGCGCCGGTGCTGGCGCACAAGATCAAGGTTGATCTACCGCAGCCGAACCCGAATGTCGTCAACCCGCCGAACCCGCTGGATCCCATCCATCTGAAGATCGATCAGGCTGGCGCGTTTTACTGGAACGACACACCGGTCGACGAACTGGGCCTGAAAGCCCAGCTCGCGGTGATTGCCCAGCAGAGCAACCAGCCGGAAATCCAGATTGCTGCCGACGACGGCGTCGCCTACCAGTACGTGGCACGTGTACTGGCTGACGCCAAGAGCTACAACCTGACCAAGATCGGTTTCACCGAAGCCGATTGATCGTGCAGGCGGCAACGCAGCTCATCTGACGAAATGCAAAACCCCCGCCTGGTGCGGGGGTTTTTGTTTGTGTGGATATTGCCGTGCAGATGCAGCGAATCCGTTCAGCGCAGGATCTGCAGGTAGTTGCGCACGGTGGTGGCGAGCCCCTCGTAGAGTGCTTCGCCGATCAGCGCGTGGCCGATCGAGACTTCCGCCAGTCCGGGAATCGCTGTCTTGAACGTGCCCAGATTCGCCTGGCTGAGATCGTGCCCCGCATTTACGGCGAGCCCGGCTTGCTGCGCGCGACGCGCAGTATCCGCGCATGCGGCCAGCATGGCGGCCGGCTGCCCATCCGCAAACGCCTGCGCATAGGGGCCGGTGTAGATCTCGATGCGTTGCACGCCGATGGCTGCCGCAAGGCCGAAGTCCTGCACGCCGGCGTCAACAAACAGGCTGACCCGACAGCCGAGCTCGTTCAATTCGGCGACCAGTGGCCGCAGGCGATCGGCATCGTGCGCGAGGTCGAAGCCGCGATCCGATGTGATCTGGCCGTCACCATCAGGCACCAGGGTGACTTGGGTAGGTCGTACTTCGCGCGCCAGCGCAACCAGACCAGGATATTCGCCGCGTGCGCCAGCGAACGGATTCCCCTCGATGTTGTATTCCACCCGGCCAGCCAGCATGGCAGCCAGTGCGCGCACGTCATCCGGTCGCACATGGCGCTGATCCGGTCGCGGGTGCACCGTGATACCACCGCAGCCGGTTTCGATGCAGGTCTGCGCGGCCCGACAGATATCAGGTTCATCACCGCCGCGCGAATTGCGCAGCACGGCGATCTTGTTGAGGTTGACGCTGAGCAGGGTCATTGCGAGTGAATGGTCTCGTGCAGTGAAGTCCGCGCGGCAAGGGCACCGTGAGTCAGATGACTGGCCGCGAGCGAACGCAGACAGTGCACCGATCAGTCAAGGCTGGCAAGCGTGCCCAGGCGGATCTGCCGTGTGCCGCCACGCCAGGCCAGTGCGGCTAGCAGCGTGGTCTCGATAGCCAGCCGCTGCAATTGCCAGGCGTGAATGTCGTCATCTTCGAGTTGCCGAAGGATTAGCTGATCGGCGGTGCTGGTGATGCTGAGTCGGTGCAGCCCGAATGCAATGCCACGCCCAAGGGCCTTGAGCACAGCTTCCTTCGCCGTCCAAAGTTCAAGAAAAGCGTCGCTGCGATCCGCTGCCGGCAACGTCGCCAAAGCGGCCGCCTCGTCGACGCTGAAATAGCGCTGGGCAATCTCCAGCGCCCGTGGTCGTTCGCGCCGACGCTCCACATCTATGCCGGGCACGACATGTCGACCAAGAGCAATCAGCGCGTGGTCACCGCTGTGCGACCAGTTGAAACCGAGCGGCTGGTCGTGGCTGCTGGCGAGTGCCGGCCGGCCATGCTCGCCATCGACCAGCGCGACCGTGTCGGCGTCGATGCCTAGATAGGCCGCCAGCACGCGGCGTAGTGGCGCCCGACCCTGCGTGGCCTGATACGGCAGATGCCAGACATGAATCTCGTCATCGCGCAGGCACTCGGCTAGGTTGGCAAGCGTCTGGGCGTGCTTTGCAATCATCCATGCATGGTGCCGTCGCCATGGCTCATGTACAAGCGCAGAAGGTGTGCGGCTTCGACCCAGAAGCCGTCCAGGGCGCTGACCGACTCGGCACACAGGTGCTCGTAATCGGCCTTGCGAAGGCGTTCTTGCAGCTGCACGGTCATGCGCCCGAAGATCCAGGGAATTGGACGTCCGTAACAGAGCACCCGAACCTTCCCTCTCCCTGCTTGCAGTAGGAGGTTATCGCGGTCCTAGCGCTTGTCGTGCCGTGCCACGCGGAACTGCTGCACGCGACGGTCGTCGGCCTCGGTGACGTGGAACAGGAAACCACCGATCGCCACTTCCTCGCCGACCTCGGGCAGGTGGCCGAACTCGGAAGTGACCATGCCGCCGACGGTGTCGTATTCCTCGTCGGAAAACTCGGTTCCGGCCTGTTCGTTGAAATCCTCGACCGGGGTCAGCGCGCTGACCAGCCAGTCGCCGCCGGGTTGTTCGTGCATCAGCTCGGGTTCGTCATCGTCATGCTCGTCGTCGATCTCGCCGACGATCTGTTCAAGTACGTCCTCGATGGTGATCAGGCCGGCGACGCCGCCGTATTCGTTCACCACCAGTGCCATGTGGTTGCGCGAGCGACGGAACTCGTCCAGCAGCACGTTCAGGCGCATCGATTCGGGAATCAGCACGGCCGGGCGCAGGATCGCGTGGATGTCGAAATGCTCGGCGGAGCCGAAGAACTTCAGCAGGTCCTTGGCCAGCAGGATGCCGAGGATCTCGTCCTTGTCCTCACCGTGTACCGGAAAACGCGAGTGGCCGGACTCGACCATGGTGACGAGGATCTCGGTCAGTGACGATTCGGCCGCGAGCATCACGATCTGGGCGCGCGGCACCATCACATCGTCCACGCTCAGCTCGTTGACCTTGAGCGCACCCTCGACCATGGTGAGGGTATCGACGGACAGCAGTCCGTTGGTCTGGGCGGCACGCAACTCTTCAAGCAGTTCGTCGCGGTTGCGTGGTTCGCCGGAAAACATATGGCCCAGCCGGTCCCACCATGTGCGGTGTGCCGGGCCGTTGGTACTGCCAGGGTCGTCGTTCATTTATCGCAGGGATGCTGCCCGCAAGCGGGCGGTATCTTGAGTTTAGCGGAAAATCCGTGACAATTCAGAGCACAAGCCGCGCTCGCGCCCACGAAAACGGAGACCGGCCAAGGATTCAGGCGTACGGATCAGCGATGCCAAGACCGGCAAGAATACGGGTTTCCAGGGCTTCCATCGCGACGGCTTCACCCTCTTCGATATGATCGTAGCCAAGCAGGTGAAGCACGCCATGGATGGTCAGGTGCGCCCAGTGATCGCGCGCCAGCTTGCCCTGTTCGGCGGCTTCACGCAGTACTACCGGGGCGCAGATGGCCAGGTCGCCGATCAGCGGCAGTAGAACGCCGGGTGGTAGTTCGGCGGGGAATGACAGCACGTTGGTGGGGTAGTCCTTGCCGCGGTAATCGCGGTTGAGCGCGCGACCTTCGTCGGCATCGACGATGCGGATCGCCAGCTCGGCCGGCTTGCGCCGCTTGGCGCCGCGCAACGCCGCCTCGACCCAGCAGCGGAAGCTGGCCGGTGCGGGCAGTCCGGCACGCGGTACCGCATAGCCAACCGCGAGCGCAACCTCGGCAGGCTGCCCGCTCATTTGCTGTCCTCTTCCTTCTGCTCGAACGTCTCGTAGGCGCGCACGATCTTCGCCACCAGCGGATGGCGCACCACGTCGCGCGAAGTGAAGAAGGTGAAGCTGATGCCGCCGACGCCACGCAGCACTTCCACCGCCTGGCGCAAGCCCGAGCGGGTGCTGCGCGGCAGGTCGACCTGGGTGACGTCGCCGGTGATCACCGCCACCGTGCCAAAACCGATGCGGGTGAGGAACATCTTCATCTGCTCGACCGTGGTGTTCTGCGCCTCATCGAGGATCACGTAGGAGTCGTTCAGCGTGCGCCCGCGCATATAGGCGAGCGGCGCGATCTCGATCACGTTGCGCTCGATCAGTTTGGCCACTTTCTCGAAGCCGAGCATTTCGTACAGCGCGTCGTATAGCGGGCGCAGGTAAGGATCGACCTTCTGCGACAAGTCGCCGGGCAGGAAGCCGAGCTTCTCGCCGGCCTCCACCGCGGGGCGCACCAGCAGCAGGCGTTGCACGCGGTTCGCCTCCAGCGCCTCGACCGCGCAGGCCACCGCAAGGTAGGTCTTGCCGGTACCGGCCGGCCCCACACCGAAGTTGATGTCGTGATTGGCGATGGCGTGCAGGTAGCGCGCCTGGTTCGCACCGCGACCCTTGATCACGCCGCGCTTGACCTTGATCGTCACTTCCTGCGCGCCGTCGACCGCTTCGGCGGTGATCGCATCGATACCGGATTCGGCCAGATGCAGGTTGATCCTGACACCGGTCAGTGCCTCGTCTTCGGTCACGGCATACAGCGCAGCAAGCACTTTCTGAGCAGCCCTGGCGGAAACCTCCTCGCCAATCACCTGAAAGATGCTGCCGCGGTGGTTGATCTCCACGCCGAGGCGCAGTTCGATCTGGCGCAGATGCTCGTCGAACGGCCCGCACAGGTTGGCGAGGCGGGCATTGTCTTCGGGCTCGAGGGTGAAATCGCGCTGGTTGAGTTCGCTCATAGGCGTGCGAGAGTAGCGCGCCGTTTGTGCGAGGGCCACCGCGGCATGGCCGGCGGTGGCCCGGTTCGGACAGGAACGTTCAGGTGCGCCTGATCAGGCCGATTATCACCAGCAGGACAATCGCACCGATCATCGCGTAGACGATGCTGGTGACCAGCGGGCTGACCAGCATGAAACTGACCCCAAGCCTGGGCAGCAGCCAGCCGGCGAGGAACGCGCCAATGATGCCGACCACGATATTGCCGAGCAGGCCGAAGCCGAAGCCGCGCACGATCAGACCGGCAAGCCAGCCCGCAATCGCGCCGATAAGAAGAAAGACGACCAAAGCAGGTAGATGCATCATGAGCTCCCAAATTTAACCAATGCGATGTCGCCACAAGAATCCGTGTTCCGATGTGCAGTGATCGTGATCGAACGGTGAGCGACTCCATGCACGGCGGCGCAGCGGGTATGAATACTGAGTGTGCTCAGGGTGCTGAGCGGTCGCGATCGTGCGTAAGTGGATCCTTGCCTTCGCGCAGCTGCCTCAGGTCGTACTCGGACAGACTGTCGCCGCGCGAGTTGCCAGCAATGCGTGCCTGCGCGAATGCCAGCGTGGTGACGATGATGCCGATGAAGCCCGCCAGCAGCCAGAAGCCCCAGGCACCGGCGCTGTGACGGGTGAAACACAGCACGAAGGCGAACAGGGTGAGGACGAGTAACAGCCAGCGCATGATGGACCCCTGACACATGGAACACGCCGCCTGACGCGGCCGGACGGGCGCATCATAACGCCGTCGAAGTGCGCCTGGCAGAGGCTGTATCACGGGTTTGAAAGATGTCGCGGCGGCTGAGACATCGGCGCGGCAAACTGTGCCGATGGATGATTCGCTGCCACCGCCAACCCCGCACGGTCAGGCTCAAACGAGCCGGATGATCAAGGGCCGCGGTGCCGCCTCCAATCCCGAGGGTCGCTTCGAGAACATCCGCCATCAGGCCGAGGACGATGGCTGGCAAAGTGCCTTGCTGGACGAAGACGCGCCGCGCCCGCGCACCGAGGTCACCGAAGAACGCGCGCGCAGTGTGATCAGCCGCAACGACTCGCCGGACATCGCCTTCAGCCAGGCAATCAACCCGTACCGCGGTTGTGAGCATGGGTGCATTTATTGCTTTGCGCGGCCATCGCACAGCTATCTCAACCTGTCGCCCGGCCTCGACTTCGAAACCAAGCTGCGCGCCAAAGGCAATTTCGCCGAGGTGCTGCGCGCGGAACTGGCCAAGCCCGGTTACGTGATCAGCCCGATCAATATCGGCAGCAACACCGACCCCTACCAGCCGATCGAGAAGCGGTGGCGCTTGACCCGCGCCGCACTGGAGCTGCTCGCCGAATGCCATCACCCGTGCACCATTGTCACCAAGAATGCGCTGGTCGAACGTGACCTCGACATCCTGGTGCCAATGGCGCGTGAACGGCTGGTGCAGGTATTCGTCTCGGTCAATTCGCTGGACAACCACCTGGCCGCCAAACTCGAACCACGTGCCAGCGCGCCGCATCGGCGTATCAAGTCAATTCGCACTCTGGCCGACGCTGGCGTGCCGGTCGGCGTGCTGGTGGCACCGATCATTCCGGCACTCAACGACAAGTACATGGAAGTAGTCATGGAGCAGGCCGCCGCCGCCGGCGCACGCTGCGCCGGTTACACCACGCTGCGCCTACCCTACGAGTTGAAGCAGCTGTTCCGCGAATGGCTGGCGCTGCACGCACCGCAGCGTGCCGAACACGTGATGAGTCTGGTGCAGCAGATGAACGGTGGTCGCGACTACGACAGCAACTTCGCCACCCGCATGCGTGGCCAGGGTGTATTTGCCGACCTGCTGCGCCGCCGTTTCGAGATCGCTTGCCGCAAACACGGCTTTGGTCGCGCCCGCGAACTCGCGCTCGACACTTCGCACTTCGTACCGCCGCGCAAGCCGTCGCCGCAGGGTGAGTTGTTCTGAGCTGATCCCGCCGCACGCAACTTCACGCGCTGCTGATGGCTACACGGGTCAAATCGATCGCTGCGAATCGACATTCCGGTATCTGCTCCGCCTCGCGGTGACATGGGCCGGAAAACATGGAGCCAACGATGTCCTCATTTGCGCTTTATCTTATCGGCATGATTATCGTGATCGGTGGTCTGGCCTATGCCGCCTTCCTGCTGCACGCACCTACGCAATGGATCATCGTCGGCACGGTGGTGGTGCTGGGCAGCGGCATAGTCGGAGCAGTCACGCACACGCGCCGGCGCGATCCGCCCGAATCATGAGCAGTGGTTCCTTCCGGCCGAGACCGGAAGGAACCACTGCTCATGCGGTCAGCCGCCTGCTGGCAGATATTTCGCGAACCAGCCCAGCGCCCGTTGCAGCACATCGCGCTGATGCACCGGGTCGATGAAATGGTGCCCCTCATTCGGATACACCACCAGTGACGTGGGCACGCCTTGCGCGCGCAGCGCATGCCAGTACTCGAACGATTGCGGTGCCGGGCATTCGGCGTCGCGGTCGCCGACCACGATCAGGGTGGGCGTCTTTGCCTGCTTGATGAAGTTGATCGCCGAGCTCTTCGCGTACACCGCCGGGTCGTCGTAGACGCTGGCGCCGAAGAACGGCGGCATCCACTGGTCGATCAGGTTCTCGCCGTAATAGCTCTGCCAGTTCGAGATGCCGGCGCCGGCCACCACGGCGCGAAAGCGCTGGGTCTGGGTCGGTGCGAACATGCTCATGAAGCCACCGTAGCTCCAGCCGGTGAGACCAAGGCGCTTGTCATCGACCGGAAATTTCTTCTCCACCGCGTCGATGCCGGCGAGGGTGTCGCGTAGATCGCCGTAACCGAAGTCCTTGCGGTTCGCCTGCACGAACTTCTCACCCTGGCCATAGCTTCCCCGCGGGTTCGTCATCAGCACGAAATAGCCCAGCGCCGACAACGGCGCGCCGCCGTAGCCAACGCTGGGCCAGCTCGGGATCACCGCGCTGGACGGGCCGCCATGCACCACCACGATCATCGGATAGGTTTTCTTCGGGTCATAGTCGGCCGGGTACAGCAGCCAGCCCTGCACGTGGAAACCGTCGTTGTTCCATTCCACCGATTCGGCCTTGCCCCAGCTCGGTTTCAGTGCAGCATTGATGGCGGTGACCGCGGGTGGCGGCGTACTGGTGAGTGCGCCGGCATGTACTTCGGGCGCGGCGGCATACGAACTCTGGATAAAAGCGATCTGCTGCTGGTTGTGCGACAGCGATACTGCCAAGGCGGCCGTGCCATCGCCAACGCTGGCCGGCAGGGTGAACCACACTTTTTGCTGGGTTGCCCGGTCGCCGTGCACGGCATAGTCGGCCAGCTGGGTCTGGCCATTGCTGATCTGGTTCACCAGCAAGGATTGCGGGTTATTCCAGCTGATCCACGACGGTGTGACGTGGATGCCGGGCGTGAGGTTGGCCAGCGTGCCGCCCGCACTCTGGACCGCGTAGATGTCGCCGCCGGTGGCGCCCTGGTCGCTCATCAGGCCGCCGATGAAGGCGATCCGTGAGCCGTCCGGCGACCAGCGCGGCAGTGCGATCTGCAGGCCGCGCAACAACCCGCTGTCGGCATTTGCCGGGTCGACCAGAACGGTCGCTGCTGCATCAGGTTTCGCCGGCTGTACGTAGAGCTTGGCGATCCACCAGTTGTTGTCGCCTGGTGGCAGCGCAGCGGTATAGGCGATCCGCGATCCGTCCGGGGACCAGTTGAATTCGTAGGCGTACATGCCGGCCGGGGTGAGTTCGCGCAGCGTGCCGCTGGCGACATCGAGGCTGGCCACGTGTTGTATTTCCACCCCGGTCACACCCACTTCACCGGCCGCCGGCTTCGCCGCCGCCAGCGCGCTGGCGTGGCGGGTGGCGCCGGGCACATACAGGAAGCCGAGCGACTTGCCGTCGGCCGTCCACTGCAGCGCACGCGCGTAGCCTTTCAATTGGGCCAGCCGCGCGGGTGCGGCGTTTCCGGTGGTGTCGGCCAGATAGATGTCGTTCTGCATCACCTTGGTGCTGGTCAGGTCGATGCTGCAGTTGGACACGAACGCCAGGTGGCGCGAATCGGGCGCCCACGCAATGCCGGATTCGGCGCAGCTGCCGGGCTTGGCCGCGGCACTCACCGGGTGCGCGTGACTGCCATCGGCCGCCGCCACGGTAATCGTCGACATGCCCTGATTCTCGATCACCCAGGCCAGTTGCTTGCCGTCGGGTGAGATGGCCACGGCTTCGATCGGCTGGGCCTTGGCCAGCTGCGACAGCACCTGCTCAATGCGTGGATCGACACCGGCCGGTTCGGAGTACACCGCAGGCGCCAGCGCCATGGCCATCGACAGCATCAGGACGGGCAGGTGCGGACGTTTCAGCATGGTGGGCTCCGGCATGGGTAAACCACCACGCTACAACCGGGCACCCCGTGCGCCAAGTGCAGGAGGGCATGGCCTGGCGAATGCGGCGGCGGGTCAGTGCGCGGGTGTCGACGCGGCGGCGGCCTGACGTGCCGCAGTCATCGCGGCGAGCTTGGCACGGATGCCCGGGATCGCCGCCAGCGCTGCCCGCTCACCTTCGAGGATGGCCTGGTTCTTCTGCTCGAAATCGGTCGGGCCGATGCCGCTGATGTTGGGCCGGATCACCACGTCGGCGCGCGCCATTTCCTGGGCGCCCAGTTGCTGGCCCATGATCGCGATGGTCTGGCCGACGATGTTCACCATGCCCTGTGGATTGCTGCCGCTGGGCTTGGTCGAGATATCCACCGCGATCACGAAATCGGCGCCGAGCTGGCGCGCCGCGTCCACCGGCACCGGACTGACCACGCCGCCATCGACATAGTGCTTGCCGCGAATTTCGACCGGTTCGAACACGCCGGGAATGCTGGAGGATGCGCGCACCGCCTGGCCGGTATTGCCGCTCACGAACACCGTGCGCTGGCCGGTTTCCAGCTCGGTGGCGACAGCCGCGAACGGGATTTTCAATCGCTCGATAGGGCGCTGCCCAACCAGCTGGTTGACGTAATCCTGCAGCGCCTGCCCCTGCACCAGACCACCGGAGAACAGCCGCACGTCGCGGATCTTCGTCTCATCCAGACCGAACGCGGTCTGCTGCAACTGGAACGCATCCATGCCGCTGGCATACAGCGCACCGACCACGCTGCCGGCGCTGGTGCCGGCGACCACATCCGGATGGATGCCGCTGGCTTCCAGCATCTTGATCACGCCGATATGCGCGAAACCTTTCGCGGCGCCACCGCCGAGTGCGAGGCCGATCTTCAGCTCCACCGGTGCAGGCGGCGGCACGATGACTGGCGGTGCTGGCGTGGGCTTGCTGCCACCGAAGCATGCGCTCAGCGCGAGCGTGGCGAGCAGAGGCAGCAGATAGCGGCGGGAGGACATCGGTCGCATCGCGTGGGAGAGGGTGGGGGTGTGAGTCTATGGCTGAATCATGGCGTGACCGGGGCACGGAACGGGCCATGTGCTTGCACCCTCTCGATGGGAAGAGGGTGCTGCTGTATCAGCTCTGCGCGCCGTCCGCTTCCTGGTGGTAATGCGTGGCCACCTCGACTTCCTTCTTCGAGCCGAGGAAGACCGGCACGCGCTGGTGCAGTCCGGTTGGCTGTAGTTCCATGATGCGTTCGCGTCCGGTGGTTGCCGCGCCGCCGGCCTGCTCGATGATGAAGGCCATCGGGTTGGCCTCGTACATCAGGCGTAGTTTGCCGCCCTGCTTGAGGATCTTCGCGTCCAGCGGGTAATAGAACACACCGCCGCGAGTCACGATGCGGTGCACGTCGGCCACCATCGAGGCGACCCAGCGCATGTTGAAGTCCTTGCCGCGCGGACCTTCCTTGCCGGCCAGCAGCTCGCCGATGTAGCGCTGCATCGGCGCCTGCCAGTGGCGCTGGTTCGACATGTTGATGGCGAACTCGGTGGCTTCTTCCGGGATCCGGATGCCGCGCCGGCTCAGCATGAAACTGCCGACCTCGCGCTCCAGGGTGAACTCGTGGGTGCCGTGGCCGAAGGTGAGCACCAGCACCGTGGCCGGCCCGTACACCACGTAACCGGCGGCGAGTTGGGTGGTGCCCGGCTGCATGAAGTGCTCGGCCCGCGGTTCGGTCACGTCGTCCGGACAGCGCAATACCGAGAAGATCGTGCCGACCGAAATGTTCACGTCGATGTTCGAGCTGCCGTCCAGCGGATCGAACAACAGCAGGTGGTTGCCCTTCGGATAACCGTCCGGAATCTGCTGCGGATCTTCCATCTCCTCGGAAGCGCAGGCGGCGAGGTGGCCGCCCCAGGCATTTGCCTCCAGCAGGATCTCGTTGGAGATCACGTCCAGCTTCTTCTGCGCCTCGCCCTGGATGTTCATGCTCAGCGCATCGTCGCTGCCCGCCATGCCCAGCACGCCACCGAGTGCGCCCTTGTTGGTGGCGACCGCGATGCGTTTGCAGGCGCGCGCGACCACTTCGATCAGCAGTGAAAGTTCGGCATTGATGTGGCCAGCGCGGCGTTCCTCGATCAGGAACTGGATCAGCGAAATGGGCTTCATGTCGGGTCCGGGCAAAAGGAAGGCATATTGTCCCGGCTCCGGCTGAACGGCGCCAGCGGTAGTGATAGCCGTCATTCCGGCGAAGGCCGGAATCCAGTCTCTACGGCTTGAAGGTATGCGTTGGATGACCAGCTTCGCTGTTGAGAAGAGCGATTCCGGCCTTCGCCGGAATGACGAGCAAGGTGGCCGCTACTGACAGCACGTTGGCAGCAGGGGCTAGCCATGCTGTACCTCCACAGCGGAGGGATACGACATGCGCGATACGGTTTATTTCCTGGTGTTTGACGGTTTTGCCGACTGGCAGGCCGCGCTGGCGTTGTGCGAGATCCGACGCCCTGGTGACTGGCAGGTGCGGACGGTGGGCTTTACGCGGGCGCCAGTGGCATCGATGGGTGGCCTCACCGTGCAGCCCGAGCTATCACTGGCGCAGCTCGACTTCCAGTGCGCGGCGCTGCTGATCGTGCCTGGTGGTCATCTGTGGCAACGCGGCGAAGGGGAGCCGGCGGTGGCCGCGATCCGTCAGCTGCATGCGGCCGGTGCGCCGGTGGCGGCCATTGATAGTGGCGTGTTGGCGCTGGCCCGTGCCGGTTTGCTCGACGAATGCCGGCATACCGGCAACTGGCCCGGCCAGATCGCCAGTCAGGTGCCCGGCTATGCCGGCGACGAGCAGTACGACGCCAGCGTGTTGGCCGTGAGCGACGGCGGCACGATTACCGCCAGTCACCTCGGCAGCGTGGAGTTTGCCCGCGAGGTGATCCACACGCTGGATCTGTACAGCCCCAGTGACCGCGAGCACTGGTATCGGTTGTTCAAGCATGCCCAACTACCGCCGTGGTGCGTGGGCGAAAGCCTGGCCGCGGCGTGAGGACAGCCACATGAACCCGATCCTGCAACACATCATGAGGGCCTACCAGCCGCTTCGTCAGCGCGGTCTGCTGATGGATGGACAATACCGCTGGCCGGGCGCAGACGTTTCGAATGATAGTCAGGAGTCGGCGCCTGCCGCCCGACCCCGCCGGCGCATGTTGCTGGCCGCGTTGACGGGCCTGTATCACGGCAACTTCTTCAAGCGGAGCAAGTCATGAACAAGACCCATCACGGCAGTTGCCATTGCGGTGCAGTGCGATTCGCCGCCGAGATCGATCTCACCGCCGGCACCGGCCACTGCAATTGCTCGATCTGCACCAAGACGCGGTCGTGGGGTGTGATCGTGAAACCGGACGCGTTTCGCTTGTTGTCAGGAGAGGATGCGCTGTCCGATTACCAGTTCGGCTCGAACAGCATGCATCACCTGTTCTGCCGGCACTGCGGCGTGCGGCCGTTTGGCCGCGGCCATCTGGACGTGCTCGGTGGCGACTTCTACAGCGTGAATCTCGCCTGCCTTGATGACGTCGAGCCACAGGAGCTGATCGATGCGCCACGGCATTACGCCGATGGTCGCAACAACAACTGGCAGTCGGCGCCAGCGGAAACGCGACATCTTTGATCGTCACACCACTGCCTAAACATCGCGAGGAATCGTCATGAACCCGCAAGTCACATTCTTTCATGCCCCGAACAGTCGTTCGGGCGGTACCCGCGCGCTGCTGGAGGAACTCGGCGTGCCGTTCGACCTGCACGTGCTGAGCTTCAAGAAGGGCGAGCAGCGCCAGCCGGAGTATCTTGCGATCAATCCGATGGGCAAGGTACCGGCGATCCGCCACGGCGATGCGCTGATCACCGAGCAACCGGCGGTCTTCATGTATCTGGCCGACCTCTACCCCGAGGCGAAGCTGGCACCGCCGATCGGTGATCCCTTGCGCGGCCCGTACCTGCGCTGGCTGGTGTTCTACGGCTCGTGCTTCGAGCCGGCGCTGATCGACAGGTCGATGAAGCGTGATCCGGCGGCCCCGTCGACCTGTCCGTACGGCGACTTCGACACCATGCTGAAGACACTCACCGACCAGCTGGAGCAGGGGCCGTACCTGCTCGGCGATACCTTCAGCGCGGCCGATGTGCTGTGGGGCACCGCGCTGAACTGGACCACGATGTTCAAGCTGGTGCCGGAACTGCCGGTGATCCGCGCCTATATCGATCGTGTGCTCGCGCGGCCGGCGATGCAGCGCGCCGCGGCTGCCGATGCCGAGCTGGCGGCTGCGCAGGCGGCATGATCCAGTGATGGGCCTGGTGCCATGAATCGCGACAGGCGTGACGTTCGGCGCTGTTCGTCATCACCCGGCTCGGCGATGATGTGCCGATGCGTCGTGCCGATCGCCTGTTCCTCATCATCAACGCCCTGCGCGGACGGCGCACGGCCTTGCAGGCGCGCCAGCTTGCCGAGACGCTGGGCGTTTCCCTGCGCACGATCTATCGTGACGTGGCCGACCTGCAGCTTTCCGGCGTGCCGATCGAGGGCGAGGCGGGTGTCGGCTATGTGCTGCGCAAGGGTTCGGACATCCCGCCGCTGATGTTCACCGCTGACGAGCTCGAATCGCTGGTGGTTGGCACGCGCTTCGTGCGCGCGTTCGCCGGCGCCAAGCTGGCCGAGGGCGCGCAGACCGCGTTGATGAAGATCGAGGCGGTGCTGCCGCCGGAACTGCGCGAGCGCTCGGCACGCACGCGCATCTATGCACCGATCTGGCGCGACGAACACAAGCTGGCGTTCGCCGCGCGAATCGACCGGTTGCATGCGGCGATCGAGGCGCGCCAGGTCTTGCAGTTGGCCTATCGCGACGAAGCGGGCAGCGTCAGCGCGCGCGAGGTCGAGCCGTTATGCCTGGCATTCTGGGGTGGCAAGTGGACGCTCGGCACATGGTGCCGGTTGCGCGAAGGTTTCCGCAACTTCCGCCCTGACCGCATCGATGAACTCGCCGAGACTGGTGAGGTATTCGACGAATTGGACGGCCGCAACCTGGATGCCTATCTGCTGGCGATGCGCGGCTACTACGCCGGCATGGAGTAGTTGGCGTCGCAGGAAATTGCGCGTGACAGATGGCCCCACCACTGCCCCGGCTCGGGTACGCTCGGCAGCACTGCGTCTGTCCGAAGGAGTCGTGCCATGTCGTCAGTTGTGCATCACCCGCTGTTGTCGATCGCTCCGGCCAAGCTGCGGCCGACCCAGCTGACCGTGGGCAAGAGCGAGGTGGCGGCCAAGCGTGCGGAATGGGAAAAGCTCGGCAGGAAGAAGCGCAAGGAACTGCTCGAATCGCACTGGTTTCCGGGTGTGCTGGGGCCGAAGCAGCGCGTTTATATCGTCGACCACCACCACCTCGGCCTGGCATTGCTCGAGGAAGGCGTGAAGAGCGTGCCAGTGATGATCCAGCGCGATTTCTCCTGGCTGGAACTGCCGGTGTTCTGGCACACGATGGAGTTCAACCGCTGGGCGCATCCGTACGACCAGCATGGCAACCGCACCGATTACGATGCGATTCCGGCCAGCCTCACCGACATGGCCGATGACCCCTATCGCACGCTTGCCGCGCGGGTACGCATGGCCGGCGGCTGCGCCAAGGACGCCATCCCTTTTGCGGAATTCCTGTGGGCAGATTTCTACCGTCGCAACCTGAAGCTGCCGGGCGGCAAGATCACGGCGAAGGTAATGCAGCAGGCACTGCTGTTTGCGCACAGTCATGAAACGGCGTACCTGCCGGGTTGGAGCGGGACGATCGGATGAGCGCGAGCCCGGCATCTGCTTCTGCGCCGGGTTCCACCATCGGCGTGGACGTACTGGCCGGCTTGTCGATCGCCGGCCTGCTGCTGCCCGAAGCCGTGGCGTATTCGGGCATCGCCGGGTTGCCGCCACAAGCCGGTGTGATCGCGCTGTTGGTCGGCCTGGTCTGCTACGGACTGCTGGGGCGCAGCCGCTATGCGATCGTCTCAGCCACTTCATCTTCGGCGGCGGTACTCGCTGCCGGGACACTCGCTCTGGCTGGCCCGGCGGGAGCGGCACGCGCCGCGGTGGCGGCAACCCTGGTGCTGCTCACTGGCGGCTGTTTCCTGATCGCCGGGGTGGCGCGTCTCGGCGGCCTGTCGCATCTGATCGCGCGGCCGGTACTGCGCGGCTTTACCTTCGGCCTTGCCTGCGTGATCGCACTGAAGCAGCTGCCGAACCTGTTCGGCCTGCCGGGCCTGCACGGCGATTTCGTGCCCTTGCTACTCACCACGCTGGTCAAATCGATCGGCCAGATCCAACCGGCCACGATGGGCGCCGGTGTCATCGCGCTGCTGCTGCTGTTTCTGTGTGAGCGGGTACGCCGCTTGCCCGGCAGCCTGCTGGTGATCGTACTGGGTGTGGCGGTCTCCGGCTGGCTGGCGCAGCACGGCGTGACGCTGACCGGCGCGATCAATCTCACCCCGGACTGGTCGCTGCCGGTGTGGCCAACGAGCGGCCAATGGCTGCCCAGCATCGAACTGGCCGCGGCCTTGCTGCTGGTGCTCTACGCGGAGTCGTACGGGGCGATCCGCGCGTTTGCGCTGAAGCATGGCGATCCCGTTGAGGCGAATCGCGACCTGCTGGTGATCGGCGTGGCGAACGCGCTGTCGGGCCTGCTGCACGGCATGCCGCTAGGGGCAGGCTATTCCGGTACCTCGGCGAACGAGGCGGCCGGCGCGCGTTCGCGGCTGGCCGGGCTGGTCGCCGCGGCCAGCGTGCTGCTGATGGTGCTGCTGCTGTTGCGTTGGATCGAACGCATTCCCGAGCCGGTGCTAGCGGCGATCGTGATCCACGCGGTAAGCAAGTCGTGGCGGCTGTCGGTATTCAAACCCTACCTGCAATGGAAGCGTGACCGGCTGGTGGCGCTCGCCGCGGTGGTCGCGGTACTGGCGCTGGGCATTCTCAATGGCCTGCTGGTGGCCATCGCCTTCAGCCTGGTGATGCTGCTACGCCAGCTGGCCACGCCGCGCCTCAGCGTGCTCGGCCAGCTGCCCGGCAGTCACGATTTCGTCGATATCGCAGAACATCCGAGTGCGCAGGAGCAGGCCGGCATGCTGATTCTGCGTCCGGAAGAACCCCTGTTCTTCGCCAACGCGGAGTCGATCCTGGCGCTGGCGCGGCAGCGGGTCGACGAGCATGCCGGGACCCGCGTGGTGGTGCTGAGCCTGGAGGAGTCGTCCGATCTGGACAGCACCGCGCTGGAGTCGCTGGCGGATTTCGCGACGTGGCTCAGTGCTCGAGACATCCCGCTGCGCGTAGCGCGATTGAAGGATGCTGTGCGCGAGCTGCTGCTGCGTGCGGCACTACCCCAGCTTTTGCCACAGGCGCTCGACTTCTGGAGCGTGCAAGATGCGGCCTTGGCGGTAGCACCTGCACCGCAACCGATGGGGAAACCTCTGCAGTGAAGATCATGACAGGCAAGCAATGGCTGGTACTGGGCGCACTGTGCCTGGCGGTTCCGGCGTGGGCGGGGCAGGACGCGGATGCGCGCTTCAAGCAGATCTACACCGCCGAATGGGCCTGGCGCACCGGGCAGGCCGGCGTCAGCACCTCGGGTGAGGCGCAGCCGAACAACGGTCGTCTCGATGATGTCGACGCGGCCAGCCAGCAGCAGCGGCTGGCCTACTGGCAAAACGTGCTCAAGCAGCTGGATGGCATCGACGTGGCGAAGCTGTCGCCGGCCAACCAGGTCAACGAGGCGGTCTATCGCGAGCAGATCGGCAACTTCGTCGCCGACCAGAAATTCATGAACTGGCAGATGCCGTTCAACAGCGACTCGGCGTTCTGGTCCGATATCGACTACGAGCTCGGCGGCGACCGTTTGCGCACCGTCGACGACTATCGCAAGTACCTTGATCGCCTCGATCAGATTCCCGCCTACTTCGACCAGCAGATCGCGAACATGAGTGCCGGCCTGCAGCGAGGTTTCAGCGTGCCACGCGAAGTGCTCAAGGGCAGGGACGTCTCGATCGCCGCCGTCGCCGACCTGCAGGACCCGACCCAGAGCAGCTTCTACGCGCCGTTCAAGCAGATGCCGGCGTCGATCCCGGCCGACCAGGCGCAGGCACTGCAGGGCCGTGCGTTGCAGCGGATCCGCGACGAGGTGATCCCCGCCTATGCGAAGCTGCTGAGCTTCTTCCGCAACGACTACGTGACGCATGCGCGCACCACGCTGGCCGCCGAGGCCTTGCCGGACGGCAAGGCGTTCTATCGCCAGCAGATCCACGAGTACACCACGCTCGACCTCAGCCCCGATGCGATCCACCAGATCGGCCTGGATCAGGTGGCGAAGATCCACGCGCAGATGCTGCAGGTGATGCAGGACTCCGGCTTCAAGGGCAGCTTCGCCGAGTTCCTGCAATTCCTGCGCAGCGACCCGCAGTTCTACGCGAAGACGCCGCAGGAGCTGCTCGACAAGAGTGCATGGGTGGCCAAGGAAGCGGACGGCCAGATGTCGAAACTCTTCGGTCACCTGCCGCGCGAACGCTTCACCATCGAGCCAGTGCCCGATGCCATCGCGCCGTACTACACCTCCGGCCGCGGCGGTCCGGACGTCTATCTGGTCAACACCTACGATCTGCCGTCGCGCCCGCTCTACAACATGCCCGCATTGACCCTGCATGAGTCGTATCCCGGTCACGCGTTGCAGCTGGAACTGGCGGAGGAGGATCACAGCCAGCCGGAATTCCGCCGCAACGGTTACATCTCCGCCTATGGCGAGGGTTGGGGGCTGTACTCGGAATTCCTCGGCAACGAGATGGGCATCTACAAGACGCCCTACCAGCACTTCGGCTTCCTCTCCTACCAGATGTGGCGTGCCTGCCGGCTGGTGGTCGACACCGGCATCCATCACCTGGGCTGGACACGCCAGCAGTCGATCGACTACTTGACCGTCAACACCGCCCTGTCCGCGCGCGAGATCGCCAACGAAGTGGACCGTTACATCAGCTGGCCAGGCCAGGCACTGTCGTACGAACTCGGCTACCTGAAAATCCTGGAGCTGCGTGCCAAGGCGGAAAAGGCACTGGGCGCGAAATTCGACCTGCGCCACTTCCACGACACGGTGTTGTCCACGGGTTCTGTGCCGCTGCCGGTGCTGGTACAGCGCATCGACCGCTTCATTGCCGAGGGTGGGCCTGAGCCGGACTTCGGTTGCGACTGTGCAAAGGATGGGAAGGCCGGGCCGGCCGGGTCCTGAGCATCGCCGGGGGCGTGGTCAAGAATTGATCAAACTATCCATATGAAGTAATATAAACGTAGACTTCATATGGAGAGTTTCACATGCTGCCCCAGTCGCTGCCTGAAACCACTCTCGCTGACGATCTCGGTGGCCCTGCGCTGCGCGCGTTCTTCGGCTTGGCCGAGCAGTGGAAGCTGCGCATGGCCGACCAGCGCAAGCTGCTCGGCGACCCGCCCGAATCCACCTTCTACAAATGGAAGCGTCAGCGCGAGGGTGTGCCCGGTCGCGACACGATCGAACGGATAAGCTACCTGCTCGGCATCTGGAAATCGCTGCAGATCCTGTTTCCCGATCCGGCCCAGGCCGACGCGTGGTTGCACAAGCCGAACCAGGCGCCGCTGTTCGGTGGCCATTCCGCGCTGGAGCGCATGTTGTCGGGCAACGTGGCCGACCTTTATGTGGTGCGCCAATACCTGGATGCGCAGCGCGGTTGAGCAGGACTGTGCGGATAGTCGCGGCCAGCGAGACGGGCGCTTGCGATGCTGATGGATGTGCACCGCGGAAACGACTTCCCAGCCGTCATTCCGGCGAAGGCCGGAATCGCTTCATGCAGCTGAGCTGTCCGCTCCTCACAAGATTGAGGAATCGATGACCCGCACTATCGTCATGAAGCGATCCCGGCCTTCGCCGGGATGACGCCATTGAAAGTGTCGATGCCCTTGCCGCTATTTCGGACACGGGATTTTTGACGCAAGGATTCAGTTCACTGGAGATCCGATGTCGACTGCTCTGCCGCCCGTCAAACGCATCCGCTGGAGCCAGGCGTATCGCATCGTGCCGAGTCGCTTCCCGCCGGTGGGCGTGTATGACCGCATCGCCGACCCGGCCGATCTCGATGCCGTATTTGCGATCGAGGCCATGACCAACCCGCGTCTGCGCGAGGAGGCGGGCGCGTTGAAAATGGTGCCGCGGGAGCGCCGCATCAGCGGGCCGGGTTCCACCCCGGTGATGGCGGCGTTCACCCATCTCAATCCGGAAGGCAGCCGTTTCTCCGACGGTAGCTGGGGCGTGTTCTATGCCGCGCATAGCGTCGCCACCGCGGTGGAGGAAACCGTCTACCACCGCGAGCAGTTCCTTGCCGCCACCGCCGAGCCGGCCTGTGACATCGAGATGCGCTGCTACCGCACCAGCATTGCCGGCAAGCTGCACGACCTGCGTGATGGCTGGCCCGAAGCGCAGGATCCGCACAGTTACGTCGCCAGCGTCGCGTTGGCGCAACGGCTGCGCAAGGCCGGTTCCAATGGCATCGTCTACAACAGCGCACGCCATGCGGGTGAATGCGTGGCCGTTTTCTATCCGGACCTGGTGGCGCCGTGCGTGCAGTCCGAGCACATGATCTATCGCTGGAACGGACAACACATCGCGATGGTGCTCAAGGTGTCGGAACTCTCGCGTCCGCGTTAGTCTCGGGACTTGCCCGGAGACCAAGGTGGAACGATGAAACGACTGCTCATCCTGCTGTTCGCGTTGCTGCCGCTGCTGGCGCATGCCCGCGAAAACGATCACGCGCAGTGGAATCCGGCGATCGCCGCCTTCGAAGTTGCAGACCAGGCGCATGCACCGGCCGCGGGCTCCATCCTGTTCATCGGCAGCTCGTCGATCGAACACTGGAAATCACTGGCGGCGGATTTTCCGGAGGTTAATGTGATCAATCGCGGCTTCGGCGGCTCCGTGATCAGCGACTCGACCTTCTTCGCCGATCGCATCGTCGCGCCGTACCACGCACGCGCCATCGTCATGTACGCCGGCGACAACGACCTGCAGGAAGGCAGCAGCCCAGAACAGGTACGCGACGATTTCGCTGCCTTCGTGCACAAGGCGCGTGCGGTCGATCCCAGCGTGCCGATCGCCTTCATCGCGATCAAGCCCAGCGTGGCGCGCGCGGTATTGCTGCCGAAGATTCGTCAGGCGAATGCGCTGGTCCATGCGTATGCCACGACACAGAAGGGCGTGACTTATCTCGACGCCTTCACACCTCTGCTCGGCAAAGAAGGTCAGCCACAGCCCGAGCTGTTTGGCGCGGACGGTCTGCACATGAACCGCAAGGGCTACCTGTTGTGGATCAGTGTCATCAAGCCTTGGGTGGATGCCGTGCCACGCTAGACCGCTGCAGTCGCTTGCTGCGCACCGGCGCGGTATCTGATCAGTCGCCGCTGTGACGGTACGCGCATGGCGCAGGCACTGGAAGTGAACGAGTTAAAGCGATCAACACCGAATAAATTGTCGAGTGGAATTCGACGAGGCACGTCGAATTGGCATCTGGTAAGCAACTGCTTTTGAATGCGGACATTGCATAGCACTCCATAAGCAGCGACAAAGCCGGCGTGCTCCATCCGGTTATATATCTGGTTGTTAGCCGGACCCAGCACAGATAAGCTCCTGTTGAATCATGGCGTTGTGTCTGGACTTCCGAGCGTGGTCAGGGATGTATAACCGGACCCCTAGGTCCGTCTATTAGGTAGTTAGGCCTCAAACCATGACCTCCATGTCTTTTCAGGCTTTCTTCTGTCTGCCCACTTTCTCTTCCCCACCCGCAGTTCTGTCGCCGCGTTTCCGCATGCTGCTTACCAGCTTCATAGCATCGGCAACGTCGCTCGGTTTCTTGCCCTGCTCAACGTTCGAGTAGTATGCCTGGCTCACCTTCAACCGCTCAGCAACCTCTGCCTGTGTCAGCCGCTTCTGCAGCCGCAGCTCTCTTAAAAGTTCAGCCTTGCTAGCCATTTCAGTCTCCGAATTGATTGTGTAATACAAAATACTACAAAATATTACGCAATGCAATAGGCAGGCTTCGGCGGCCTAACATTTCGTTCAAGGCGGACGGCTTCGCCGCCGCTTAACTCCAGCGTTAGGGCCCACATGAAAGTAACCAGCGGCATCTTGTCGGAAGCCCAGATGGCTGGAGAGTTAGCCGCTCTCCCAGAGATGTTGCTGGGCTTTGGCATACGCCAAGTTGAAGCGCTTTTTGGTTTTGGCTGCGACGGGCCGATGGATGAGCTTTACAAAGTTGCACTGCTCGCACCAAATACAATTCCAAGTTGGGTTGTTTCCGAGGGAACTCGCATAGGCTTCAATATGTCTCGCGGAGATTTGTACATTGAGGCCGTAGACAAAAGTTTCGGCATGCATTTCTGCCATGACTCGGACATTCACGTTGAGGGCACGAGTGTAGAAGCAGTGGCAATTCTTGAGCGCCGTTGGCGGCGTCTCGGATTTTCCGGCTACGTCTTTGTCGGGGACCAATGGGTTAGCTTTTCGCAAGTGGGCCCTAACAATTCGTTCAAGGCGGACGCCTCCGGCGCCGCTTAACTCCAGCGTTAGGCTCACATGAGACTTCTAGTCGCAAGTGTTTTGATTGCTCTGTCAGGGTTCGTGTATGCGGCCAGCACTCAATCATCCCTCACACTTGACCATCCATCGGTTGTTGCTGTCTTCACCCCCGACGCGGATGTTTCCGCTGCGCATCGGAACTCCGATGATTTCATCGAGTTCATGAGCGACTTCAATTTTTATGGTTCGTCTCTGGCTTCGGAATTACGTGGCCGCAAAGATGTTGCTTTCATCACCTCCAGCGCCACGACGTTCATTTTCAAAGGGGCAGAGCACCGTCCTATCACCCACAAAGCCTTGTCAGGCTACGGTTTCATCATCTACGTTCCAGGGAAGCCCCCGACTATATTTGAGGGCGTAGCAACGGACTCAGATGTTCTCTGTGCGCTCAAGCAACTCGCGCCAAAAATTCGGGTGCCGGCGCAGTGCGAGCCTAACCCGTCGTCCAAGCGGCGAAAAGCGCGCGCCGCTTAACTCCAGCGTTAGGTCTTCTTCGTATTGGCGCCCATGCGCACAAGCACCAATCCCCTCAAAACCACATCAAGAGATATCGTCAATGCATTTGATCGTCAATGGAATGGTCGCGACAGGCAAGACAAAATCCCCAGGTAAATTGCTTCTTTCGGAGCGATTCATCTTTGTTCTAAAGGATACTGCCACCCCAGCGTCAACGACGGCGATGTTTGGTATCGTTGGGGTCTTGATCACCTCTTTAATTGGCCGCGCAAACGCTCCGAAGTCCAGCCCTGGATACTTGTCCGATCCTGAGCTCACAGATGTTTCTAATCGAGAACGTCATGCATTGGCCGGGACACAACTTCTCACCAAGTACGCTCTTTCGCCATCGCTGTCAGTGACGACAACGAAGATGGGCTACTCTTTCAACGACGGCTCAACCAGTACGGAGTTTTCGAGCCTCATCAATAAAAAAAAGATTGCCTTGTTTCTACACGAGAAAGGCGTTTCTTTATAACTGGCCCGCGGAACAATCACCTAACTACTCGTTCAAGGCGGACGCCTCCGGCGCCGCTTAACTCAAGCGTTAGCGGAGACACACAAGTGCATGCGAAAACTACTATGGTGGATTTCAATTACCCTTTTCGGCCTTACTGCTTCGCCCTTCGCAATAGCGGAAATGCCGGCCATGAGTCAGGAGAGGCTCGATCAGGCGCCAATCATCGTAAGCGGAGTTGTTGCCTCAGTAATAGAGAGTCAGAGCCAAGACGCCAACTTTCCCGACTGTATGATTCGCCATGTTGTAACAATCGCCATTGAAGGCAAAAATGAAAAAAATGCAACAGTGGTGCGTGGGTATTACTCCGACTGGAAATGTTATAAAGATAAGAACGGTCACGTTATGCAACAACCAGTTGGACATTTCGCAACATGGGGCATAAGGTCGATTAGAGTCGGCGACATAGTGAAAATTTTTTCCGGTACCGATGGCAACATTTTTGAACCAAATGGCCTAGAACTCATAAAACCTATAGATAATCGAAAATATTAAATTTGTTTCTCGACGATTGCGTACGTTTCAAGCCGCTAACCAATCGTTCAAGGCGGACGGCTTCGCCGCCGCTTAACTCCAGCGTTAGGCCGACATGGAAAGTTCTGATCAAGTATTAGAGTTGCTCGCGCAAGCGAAGGTCATTGCGCAGCGTTACTACGCGCTT
>Ga0302232_10000537_pt1 | contig 28163 bp, 21 predicted proteins | sample II_Palsa_N2_3_FD_193575 | JGI IMG/M metagenome (GOLD analysis project Ga0302232, IMG submission 193575) | Peat permafrost microbial communities from Stordalen Mire near Abisko, Sweden - II_Palsa_N2_3 | ecosystem: Environmental > Terrestrial > Soil > Palsa > Peat permafrost | place: Sweden...
TCGGGACGAGTTGGGCGGGAGGAATCAGTGACGAGCGGCGAGACGCTAGCTCGCGCCAAGGACAGCGGCGAAGCGGCCGGTGTCCTTGGCGTCGTGGTGGTGGCCCATGGTGGCAAGTCGGTCAGTTCCGAACCCACTACCGCCGTTCAGCCTGCCGTGCTGCGCATGGTCCCGCTGGCCCGGGCCATCCGACGAGCGCTGCGGGGAAGCGGCGCAGTGGTCTTCCGGCCGCGATTCCAGCTCCGCGGATGGAATGGCGAGCAGGCTCTGCCAGTGCATGATCTCAACCGGATCCTGGACGACATCGGCCGCAGGTTCGGTCCGGTCCCTGTCGTCCTGGTCGGGCATTCGATGGGAGCCCGTGCCGCGATGCGCGTCGCCGGGCACCCAGCTGTGTCGGCGGTCGCGGGCCTGGCTCCCTGGCTGCCGCCCGGGGAGCCGGTCGGGCAGCTGGCCGGACGGCGGGTCCTGCTCGTGCACGGGAACGCCGACGGCATCACGCGTCCCGAGGACACCTGGGCTTACGCGGAGCGCGCTCGTTCCGTAGCTGAGGTAATGGCCGTCGAGATTCGGAACGGCGATCACGCCATGCTGCGCCGCGCGGGCCTCTGGCACAGCGTGGCGGCCGAATTCGTGTGTAGCGTCCTCCGCCTTCCCGGGCGAGGGGGACAGCTGACCGAGGTCCTCGGGACAACGGCCACTGATCGGAATCGTGTGGTGCTGTGAGCAGTGCCTGCCGGGAAGTGAGACGACGACTAGCTCAACCAACCATCAGCTCGCGAGTCTTCGCCGCAGCCAGGAAGCCATGCAAGCTTTCTCGCAAACATCCGGATATGCCCTGAATTGTACCTGGGCGGCGGGCCCGAGTTATTACTAAAAGTGCACGATGCATCGCTCAGTGTGCTAAATAACAATGGAAGAGCAGCTTGCCCCGTCTGCCGGAGTACGGGGGAGGGGTGTACGAGTGGAAAAGTTAATCCGTGTTCGGCCAGAAGGCGCCCCGCTAACGCGCGACGTCGTTCCAGACGAGGTACCGCCTGCCGGGAAGCAGGCTCGGGTGCGGCGTTCCGCTCGGCACGCACGCAGTTCCTGCGCTAGGCCTAGCCGGCGTCCGTCGCTGTCAATCCGGTCCGCCGAGGGACGGCGCTGGGCCGCCGACCTGAGCGCGCCGGGCACGGCTGGGCTCGTGGTCTACGGCATGTGCGGTATCGGCAAGTCGACCCTGGCCGGCCAGATCGCGACGCGGGTCGGCCGGATGCAAGCCGGCCGCGTCGTCAACGGCGAGGTATCCGCGGCCGACCTCGCCGCCGGACCGGCCGAGGCGGACTTCATCATCTTCCACAACTTTGATGACAACTTGTCGCAGGAAGCGGGCCAGTGGGCCTTCCGCGACCCGTCGCTGGCGACGCTGCTAGCGAACTGGAAGGGAAGGCTGCTGATCACCTGCCGCCATCCGTTCACCTGGCCCATTGCGGGCCCAGCACAAGCCACATCTAACGCACCATGGCTGGCACCGTCACCGACGGCCCTGGACAAGCTAGTGTTCCGCCAGCTCGGGCCGCTGACCCGTTCCGGCGCCGCCGAGCTGACGACCTCGCTGCCGGCCATCCGGCGGCTCGCCGACTCCGAGCGTGATCGTGCCTGGCGTCTGACCGCCGGGCACCCACTGGCCATCACGTACCTGGACTCGCTGCTCACATTGGGCGAACCCTACTCCGGAGTATCCGCCCGTATCGAGGCGCTGGTCGAGGCCAGGACAGGTCAGCCGCTGCCCGGTACCGAACCCACCGAGTTGCCGGCCCCGGCTGCGGAAATGATCGCCTGCGCCGCGCGCGACCAGATGTTCCGCGAACTGTTTGACCGGCTCAGCTACGGGGCTAGAGCGCTGCTGGTGCGCGCGTCGGTCTTCCGGCTTCCCGTCGCCGCGGAAGTCGTGGCCGGACGGGCGGGACAGATAGCCGAATGCGAGGTGGCCGGCCTGCTGGCCATCGGTGACCGCCATGAGCTGGCCGTTCACCGCTGGACCGCGGATGCGCTGCACCGCCGCCTAGCCGAAGCCGACCTCGGTGCCCAGGTCGCGGCGGCTCACCGCCAGGCGGCCTGGCACTGGCAGATCCGCGCGGCCGGCTCACCGTCGCCTCACCAGGCCGAGCTCGAAGCCGGATACCACCAGCGCCAGGCCACGCGGGCCGCCGAGGCCAGACGGCCCGCAGGTCGCCGACCAGGCACCGGAGTGAGCACCGGGCGGCGCCGCCCGGTGCTCACCCGTGCCGGCCGGCTCGGCGTGGCAGGCGCATTCCTGGCCGGCGCATTCGCTACCTCGTCGGTGGTCCTGACCGTCGAGGCCAACCGGGCCTTTTCCGTCCGGCACCTGGCGCACGCGGAGGCGCTCGCCCGGACGTCGGCGCAGGCGCCCGCCCGGACGTCGGCGCCGGTGCCGGTGTCGGTGAGCCAGGCGGTTGCGGTCCGCGCCCAGGCGGCGGCTTGGGCGGCCAGCCAGGTCAGCGGCGGTGCCATCATGGCCTGCGACCCCGCGATGTGCGCCGTGTTGGCGCAGCATGGCATCGCGGCCGGGAGCCTGGTTGTGCTCCGCCCGGGTGCGGCTGACCCGCTCGGGTCCGACGTGGTGCTGGCCACGGCCGCGGTACGCGAGATGTTCGGCGTTCGCCTGGTGAGCGTGTACGCCCCGGAGCTTCTGGCCAGCTTCGGCACTGGCCAGGACAGGATCGACATCCGCGCGGTCCCGCCGGACGGCGCCCCCGCCTACCGCGCCGCTCTCGCCGCGGACCTGCGGGCCCGCCGGCTGGCCGGCAGCGAGCTACTCCGCGACCCCCTGATCAGCTTCGGGGCGGCCGCCCGCGCCCAGCTGGCCACTGGTCGGGTCGACGCGCGCCTGCTGACCACCCTGGACACGCTGGCGGCGAGCGAGCCGGTGCGGGTCACGGCGTTCCTGGACGACGGCCCGGGTGCCGCCTCGGGCTTGCCGCTGCGAGCCGCCGAGCTGACCGCCAGCAACACCACCGCACGGAAGATGCTGGCCTTCTTCCGCGTGCAGCGCCCGCCGTACCTCTTCGCCCAGGCGGCCATTGCCGCGGGGCCTGGCGGCGAGTCCGTGCTCACCGTCGAGTTCGCCGCGCCCGCCCCGCTCGGCCTGCTCCAGTCGTAGTCGTTACCGGGCCTGACCCCGCAGAGTCCCCTCCCGCCAGGTGCGTCACGCCCGCCTGGCCGCTACCCTCACCTTTACCTGGACGAGGTGACACTGGGGACGGCCTGCGATCCGCGCAGCGAGTAGTTCGCCGGTAACTTCAAAGCCCCAGCGGGCGCTCGCCGCGGGGCTGACCGATCTCCTGCTCGCGGCGCGTGCGGGCGGGCCGGAGAGCTCCCGGTGACCGTCAAGAAGCACCTGCGAGCCCAGGAGATCGCGCTGCAGAACCGGCTGCCGTGCATCTACCTGGTCGACTCCGGCGGTGCGTTCCTGCCGCGGCAGGACGCGGTCTTCCCGGACCGCGACCACTTCGGCCGGATCTTCTTCAACCAGGCCACGATGAGCGCCCGCGGCGTGGCCCAGATCGCGCGGGCAGGCCAGCAAGTGAAGCTGGACGAATTGCTCGCGCGCCTCGACCCCGATCCAGGATCGACCGGCTGAGGCCGTACGGCCTGAGCGCATCCATGGCTGCAACCGTTCTGCACCCGACGGCGCACCTGGCCGGCAACCTGGACCGGGAAGTATCGCGGGTAGATGAAGATCACGCTGCGGGCCAGCCTTACCTGGTCGTGCCGTGTTACCGGTGATGGGGAAGGGAATGCCAGATGATGAGCGGCAACTGTGCTGAGATCTCAGCGGAGCTGGGCCTGGGGCTTGTCGGTCCGCAGCAGGCCATCGTGCCGCTGATGGCCGGGCTGTCCTACCGCTGCGCGGATCCCTACGCGGTCCGGATGGCGTTTGAGGTGGGCGCGGATGAGCCGGTGGAGTGGATCCTGGCCCGCGACCTGCTCGCGGCGGCCCTGCACGGCAGCGCGGGTCTCGGGGATGTCCGGGCCTGGCCGTCGGCGGCATCTTGTGACCCGGACGTGGTGGCCGTCGGCGGAGGTACTGCCGGGCACGCGATCTTGAACATCGCGATGAGCTCGCCGTCCGGGCAGGCGCAGTTCGAGGTCAGCGCCCGGGCGATCGAGGAGTTCCTGCAGCGGACCTACCAGCTGGTGGCGACCGGGCAGGAGTCGTCCTACCTGAATTTCGACGCCGAGCTGACCGAGCTGCTCAGCCAGGCGTAACGGCCCCCGGGGGGGTGGGGTGCCGCGGCCGGGCCATTTCGGCCCGGCCGTCGGCGCGTCCGGTCTCGCGAAGGATCGGTATTTTCGCCTCAGTTTGCGGCGAGCGCGGGGCGATTGTTGCGAGCCGCGGTTCGGGCAGCAAGGATTGCGGGTATGACAGGTGATCCGCTGCCGGCTAGCGACCGTCCCGGCGACGGCGGCGCGCTCGAGCAGAGAGCGTCGCACGCCGACCGGGACAAGACCGTCGATATCCTGCGGGTCGCCGCCGGCGACGGTCGGCTCACCCCGGCCGAGCTCGACGAGCGGCTGGAAGCCGCCCTTTCCGCGCGGACCGGCAACGAACTGGCCGCGCTCACCGCTGACCTGCTGGCCAGCCAGCCGCAGGCCAAAGACCTGATCCGGATCGACCAGCGCTTCGGCGACGTCAACCGGACCGGCAGCTGGGTGGTGCCGCGGCGGATGGAGATACGCGCCCGGGCGGCCGACGTGAAGCTCGACTTCAGCCGGGCGGTCATCACCCACGACACCTTGCACATCGACCTCGATCTGGGGCCCGGCGACCTGACCCTGGTGATCAAGCCCGGCATCGTGGTCGATGCCGATGACGTGGCGGTGACCCTCGGCGATGTCAAGGTCGGCGTGGGCGCCCATCTGGACATTCCGGTCATCCTGCGGGTCGAGCTGGCCGGCCGGATCCGGGCCGGCGACATCGTGGCGCGGCTCCCGCGGCGGACGTTCCTGCAGTGGCTGCGCCGCGAGCCGCGGCCCTACCAGTCGCTTACCGGCTGACCCTGGTCGGCTGGCTCTCGCTCTCGCAGGCGGCCGGGGCCCCAGGTGCGGGCCGCGGAATCACCCAGATGTTTCGTCAGTGCCACAACCACATCGCCACGTACCGCCGCCGCATCGGGGCTTGCTCGAAGGAAACGCGTTTCCTTTCTTGCGGCGATCTTGTTTAGCCTCGGCTCGGAGGGTAGCGGAACAGCCAGGACCGGACTGAAAGGAGCAGTCTGTGGCTCGGATTGATGTGCTGACAGACCAGCCGATCGGCACGCTCGACCGTCGGATCTTCGGTAGCTTCACCGAGCATCTCGGCCGGTGCGTCTACGGCGGCGTGTTCGACGAAGGTTCCGCGCTGGCGGGTCCCGAGGGGTTCCGGACCGACGTCCTCGCGGCTGTCCGTGGCCTCGGCGTGAGCAACGTCCGCTGGCCAGGAGGGAACTTCGTCTCGGGTTACCACTGGACCGACGGCATCGGTCCGGTCGACGGCAGGCCCCGGCGGCCGGAACTGGCCTGGCACAGCGAAGAGTCCAATCGCTTCGGCACCGATGAGTTCATGGCGTGGTGCGCCGTGGCCGGCGTCGAGCCGGTGTTCTGCCTCAACATGGGCACGGGCACCATGGACGAGGCGCTGGCCTGGGTCGAGTACTGCAACGGCACAGGCGATACGTACTGGGCCAACCGGCGCCGGGCCAGCGGGCACGCTGAGCCGTACGGTGTCCGGTACTGGGGCCTCGGTAACGAGATGTACGGCGACTGGCAGATCGGGCAGCAGACGGCGGCCGAGTACGTGAAGCAGGCCCGGCAGTGGGCCAAGGCGCTGAAGCTCCTCGACCCAGGCATCAGCCTGGTCAGCTGCGGTCAGACCGGAGTGGACGACTGGGACCGGGTCGTCGTCGACGGATTGGCACGCTATGTCGAGTTCCACAGCATCCACCTGTACACGGGGTCGTCGGATTACTGGTCCAACGTGCTGGCGCCGCACTTCGCCGAGCGCGCGCTTGCCGCGGCCGGCGCGCTGATCGACCGGGCCCGTTACCAGCAGCGGATCGACCACGAGATCTCGGTGGCGTACGACGAATGGAACGTGTGGTACCGAACCGACGACGGGCGCCTGGAGGAAAGCTACAATCTGGCCGACGCGCTCGCCGTCGCGACCTACCTCAACGTGTTCGTGCGCCAGTGCCGGACCGTACGGATGGCTAACCTGGCTCAGCTCGTCAACGTCATCGCGCCCATTGTCACATCCCAGGACGGGATGTTCCTGCAGAGCATCTACCACCCCTTCCGGCTGATGGCCGCGGCCAGCCATGACGTGGCCGTGACCACCTTCGTCGACTCAGGCACCCATGCTCACACCGATCCGCCGGGGGGACGCTGGGCGTACCGGGTGGCCGATCTCGGTCCGTTCCAGCTGCTCGACGCGGCCGCGTCCCGCGACGCCGAGTCCCGGCGGCTGACGATCTCCGTGGTCAACCGGGATCCGGAGCGCGAGCTGGCCACGCGGATACGCCTCCTCGATGCCGCGGCCACCGGAACCATGACCGTCCACGAAGTCAACGGATCCCTTCCGGAGGCCGCCAACAGCTTCGCCCACCCGGATGATGTGAGCGCTAACATCTCTAAGCACGAGGTGGGCGGTGAGCACATCGACATCAGTTTCGCGCCGCACTCGTTCAGCCTCCTCGAGGTAGACCTGGCATGAGCATCAAGAAGCCGTCAGCCCGCACGATCACCGCCGCGACGCCGGGTCCCCTGGAGCCCGCTCCTCCCATGCCGGGCCCGCTGAACCGGCGCGCCTTCCTGGCCGGCGCGGCCGTACTCGGGGCCAGCCTGGCAACGGCCGGCTGCGCCGGCACCTATGACGTCGCCTCCGGGCTTACCGGCTCCAGCGGCGGGGCGAATGCCTCCACGCTTGTGTACTGGAACCTGCTGAGCGGCGGCGACGGCTCGCATATGGAGGAAATGGAGGCGGCCTACACCAAGGCTCATCCCGGGGTGAACCTGGAGTCGACGATCCTCGCCTGGGGAAATCCCTACTACACGAAACTGGCTATGGCGATCCGCTCGGGCAGCCCGCCCGATGTCGCCATCATGCACCTCAGCCGGATCAACGAGTTCGGGCCGCCGGGCCTGCTGACGCCGCTCAGCCTCGACCTGCTCGCCGCGCACGGGATGGAGCCGAAGGACTTTACTCCGCTGGCGTTCTCGAAGGCCCATTTCAACGGTCACCAGCTGGCCATCCCGCTGGATACGCACCCGTTCGTGCAGTACTACAACACCAAGCTGTGCCGTAAGGCGGGACTGCTGGACAGCTCCGGTCAGCTCCCGCCGATCACGGGCACCCAGGCCATGCTCACCGTCTTGCGGAAGCTGAAGAAGCTCGGTGTCACCCCGGCTGCCTGCGACCAGGTGAACGATCCGGCCACCGCGTGGCGGCTCTTCTACACCCTATACAGCCAGGCCGGCGGCAAGGTCCTGGCCGACAACGGCAAGAAGGTCGTCCTGGACGAAGCGCTGGCGACCAAGGTGCTCGGCTTCATCTACCAGATGGCCACCGAGGGCCTGATGAACGCGAACGTCGACTCCAACGGCGGCACCGCCCTGTTCCAGGCCGGAAGCGCGGCTTTCTACTGGGAAGGAGAGTGGGAAGTGGATGTGTACCAGGCGGCCAACCTGCCGTTCAGCATGCAGCCGTTCCCGGCCCTGTTCGGCAGCGACGTGGCCCAGGCCGATTCGCACACGTTCGTCGTCCCTCGCCAGTCAAGTGCCGATCCGGAGCGGCTCTCTCAGGCGCTGACCATGATCCGCGCGTTGCTCGGTCAGAGCCTGACCTGGGCCGAGGGCGGTCACATTCCGGCCTGGCTGCCGGTTCGCGATTCCGCCGCGTACAAGAAGCTCAAGCCGCAGTCAAACTACGAGTCGGTCGCCGACCGCGCGATCTACGATCCGCCTGCCTGGTACAGCGGCTCGGGGTCCGACATGGAGAACTACGCGGGCGCGGCCATCGGGACCCTCATGACAGGCGGCCTGAACCCGCAGGCCGCCTACCAGGAGATGCGGCAGTCGTTCGAGACCCTGTCGAAAGAGACGGTGCCAGTATGACAGCCACAGCGGTCAGCGTGCCGAAGGCGGCGTCCAAAGAGGCCAAGCGCGCGCGGCGCAGGCGCGGCGGCTGGGGCAACGCGGGCCTGCTGGCTCCGTTCGGAGTCTTTTACCTGCTGTTCCTGGTCGGGCCCCTGATCTACGACATCGTGATGAGCTTCTTCAACACCAGCCTCGTGCTGCCGGGCCTGGGCAGTTTCGCTGGTCTGGCGAATTACCGCGAGCTGTTCTCCGACAGCCGCTTCTGGCAGGCGATGTGGCACACGATCTTGTTCACGCTGGTGAGCACCCCACCTCTGGTGATCATCCCGTTGTTCTTCGCGATCGTGGTCAACCGCATCAAGCATGGCCAGTGGTTCTTCCGGCTGGCCTTCTTCCTGCCCTATATCCTGCCGTCCGCGGTCATCGCGCTGATCTGGACATGGCTGTACGAGCCGGGCTACGGGCTTGTCGACGGATTCTTTCACCTGTTCGGCCTGGGCGCGCCCGGCTGGGTATCGTCTCCGAACCTGGCGCTGTACTCGATCGTTATCGTCACCATCTGGTGGACGATCGGCTTCAACTTCGTCCTCTACCTGGCCGGCCTGCAGGACATACCGCGTGAGCTCTACGAGGCCTCGGCTCTGGATGGCGCGGGCCGTTGGAAGCAGACCTGGCGGCTCACCCTCCCCATGCTCGGCCGGACCACGACGCTCGTCACGGTCCTGCAGATTATCGCCTCGCTGAAGATCTTCGATCAGGTGTATCTGATCACCGCCGGCGGTCCGAACTACGCCACCCGTACCGCCATCGAGTACATCTACGACACCGGCTTCACCAGCGAGCGCGTCGGTTACGCCGCCGCGGCCTCGCTGGTCCTGTTCGTGGTCATCCTGGTGGTCTCATTCGTCTGGTTGGCGCTGGTCCGTAAGCAGGAAAGGGGAGTGTGACCGTGGCTATCAGCACGCCGTGGCAACGATCCGCGCAGGCGAGGTCCTCCGGTGCCGTCCGTTCCGGGCCACGGGGCAAGAAGGACTGGCGGGCCAACCTGTTCGGACGGGCCGTCACCGGGGTGGTGATCGCGCTCGCGCTGGTCTGGCTCATTCCGGTCGCCTGGACCCTCGACACCTCGTTCAAGCCGGAAAACGCCACGATCGTCATCCCGGCCACGTGGGCCATTCCCAAGCTCACGTTCTCCGCTTACGGCGCGGTCTTTTCCGCCACCGACCTGGGCCGTTGGTATATCAACTCGGCGTTCGTCGCCATCGTGGTGACCGTGCTGACGGTGATCACCGCGAGCATGGCCGGTTACGCGCTCTCGCGCCGGCGGTTCAGGGGGAAGGCGTTCTTCTACGCGGCCATCCTGGCCGGCATCATGATCCCGCCGCAGGCGCTCATCGTCCCGCTGTTCCGTGAGTTCCAGACCGCCCACCTGATCAATACCTACTGGGCCCTGGTCCTGCCGCAGGTGCCGGCGCCGATCGCGGTCTTCATCTTCAAGAAGTTCTTCGACGGCATCCCCATCTCCCTTGAGCAGGCTGCCGAGGTCGACGGGGCAGGCTGGTGGACCGCCTACCGGCGGATCGCCTTGCCGCTAGCACGCCCGGCCATCGCCGCCGTCTCCATCTTCACCTTCGTCTGGACCTGGAACAACTTCCTGTGGCCGTTCCTGGCGGCGACGAGCCAGACGATGATGACCATCCCGGCCGGCATCGGCACGGTGGTCAGCGGCGTGGGAATCATCAATGCCCTGCAGATGGCCTCGGCGGTGCTCGGCGCCCTGCCGCTGGTCTTCGTGTTCCTGCTGGCGCAGCGGCAGATCGTTGAAGGCGTGGCCGGCACTGGCCTGAAGTAGCAGGCCGCCGGGCGCCTCCCTGGCGCCAGCGCCGGACCCGGACCCGGACCCGCGGTAAATATGTTATAAGTCAGATGATTAGGTTCCGGCGCTTTCAAGCACCTGAGCCGCGAGGAAAACCTATGAGCTTTCAAGTAAATGGTCCCGTTAAATAGCCTGTGCCCACTGCCGGGTGGGTTTTCCGGCGGCGGAGAAACCCGGTAACGGTTCGCACACGATCGGCGGCCGAGCCACTACATAGTCACTTCACTGCCATAGAGTCCGATTTGCAACTAGCGCATACAGAAAGTGAGATTTCCGTGAGTCAGTTCCCGGATCCGTACGCCCCAGGACCTGGGCAGGAGGCCAGTCAGCCGCCGGCCGGCCAGGGCTACGGTGAACAGCCGGGCCAAGGCTACGGGCAGCAGCCGGGCTACGGGCAGCAGCCGGGCCAGGGCCACGGGCAGGCTTACGGTGAGCAGCCCGGCGAGGCCTACGGCCAGCCATCCGGGCCGGCCTATACCCCGGCGCCTCCGGTACCCGCCGAATATGGCTACGGTCAGTACTCGAACGTCGTGCCGCAGGGCATGTACTTCGACCAGATCTCGGGCCTTAACCTGCCGGACGGCACGCAGCTCGCCAGTGTCGGCCGCCGTATCGGCGCCTATTTCCTGGCTATTCCGCTCGTCATCGTCACGCTGGGAATCGGCTACGTCGTCTGGGGCCTCATCGTCTGGGGCAACGGCCAGACACCGGCCTTGCAGGTGCTCGGGATGCGCGTATGGCGCCCCGAGACCAATAAAGTAGCCGGCTTCTGGTTCATGGCCCTGCGTGAGATCGTGGGGCGCATCATCGACGGCATCCTCAGCTTCATCACCGCGATCACGTCGTTCGTCCTGTTCGTGGCGGGCAAGAAGCATCAGGCGCTACATGACATCATCGCGGGCACAGTGGTCCTGTACGACCCGGACAAGGTGCTGGCTAGCTGAGGACGGGTCGCGGGAAATTTCCGGGGCCTGCCGCCCTATTATCGCGGTGGCGAGGCCTGATGTCTTCCGCCCTTCGGGCTGATCTTTTAGCCGTGACGTTCCGCTACGGTGGATCGGGTGTCGGAGACTCCGAGGGGATTCAGCCCACGGAAGGTCAGCGCCGCTGACGAGCGTGGTATTCGGCTGGAGGTAGGCGACGGCACCGCCATCACGATCTCCGGCCTTCCTCGCGCTCTCGGTGAGATCGTTCCGCCCGCTGAGCCGTTGCGGCATGGGCTGGGCAACGCCGCGACGAGCGGAATTTGGCGCGTTCGCGGGACGGCAGGTTCGGCGGTTCTCAAGGTGGCCCGGCTGCCGACCGCGGCCGATCCGCCCAAGGCGTGGCCGACCAGTGATGATCCGGCCCACTGGAATTTCTGGCGGCGCGAGCCGCTGGCGTACGAAACCGGTCTGGCCGCCACCGCCTACGTCGGCGCCGGCATCACCGCGCCTGCTGTGCTTGAGACGAGGACGCGTGCCGACGGCGGCGTCGAGGTGTGGCTGGCGGACGTCGGCGGTACCGGAGGTTTCGACTGGCCGGTTAGCCGGCTGGCGCGCTTCGCCTATGAGCTGGGCGCCGCGCAAGCGCGATGGGCGGGCCGTGTCCCTGACGCGCCGTGGCTGTCCCGCCGCTGGCTAGCGCAGTATCTCGCCGAAGGCCCGGGCCGGATGGTCACCATCGACGCCGCTGACTGGGATCATCCGAGCGTGGCGGCCTGGCCGGATCTCCTCCGCCGGCGGCTCCGGCAGCTGTGGACCGACCGTGACCGCATGGTGGCCGTAACTGAGTCGGCTGAACGGACCTTGTGCCACCTCGACGTCTGGCCCGCGAACCTGGTGGATGACGCCGGGACGTCGGTACTGCTCGACTGGTCGTTCACGGGTGACGGTGCCGTAGGCGAGGATGTCGCCAACCTGATCGTGGACAGCTTCACCGACGGGCTGATGGACGTCGCGCTGCTGCCCGAACTCGCCGACCGTGCTACCGACGGATATGTCAACGGGCTGCGCGATGGCGGCTGGTCCGGTTCCGCCGATTCGGTGCGGACTGCCGTTGCCGTCTGCGGTGCCGCCAAGTACAGCTGGTTCGCCCCCGCGTTCATCGGCCGCGCCATCCGCGACGACCTCGGCACCAGGTCCTACGGCCAGGACGCCTCGGCGGCCGCGGCGGTCCGCAGGCTGACCGGGCTGGTCACGCTCCTCGCCGAATGGGCGGAGGAGGCGGGGTCCAGCCGTGGCTAAGCCGCCCTAGAGCCGATCCATGTCTCGGTGTGGAGCGGGCAGCCTGACCGAGAACGGTCCGGCTGAGAACCGCATTCCGACTGACCTGAATGCGGATAGCGAACTACGGTGTTCCGCATGGAAGACCCTGAGATTGTCGCCGCCATCGTGTTCGGTGACCCGGATGGGCTTGCCGAGGCATACGAGCGGTACGCCGTGCCGCTCTACGCCTACTGCTGTTCCATGCTGCGCGAGCCAGCCGATGCCGCCGACGCGGTCCAGGACACATACCTCATTGCCGCCGCCAAGCTTCGCGGTCTCCGTGACCCATCCAAGCTCCGCCCCTGGCTCTACGCGGTCGCGCGCAACGAATGCGTGCGGCGGCTTCGGACCGGGCACGTCACCGCCCGGCTCGAGGAGGCAGCAGACATGCCCACCCAGTCGGCCGGCGTCGGCAGCGAGGCGGAGCGAGCGGACCTGCAGGAACTGGTCCGGGGTGCGATCGACGGGCTGAACCCAGGCGAGCGGGATGTCATCGAGCTGAGCCTGCGCCATGAGCTCGAGGGTGATGATCTGGCCGACGTGCTCGGAGTGTCGCGAAACCACGCGCACGCGCTGCTGTCGCGGGCCCGCGGCCAGCTGGAAAGATCCCTCGGGGCGCGGACCTGCCGGCCGACGTGTCCGGGACTCGACACCATGCTGGCGGGCTGGGACGGGCAGCTGACCGTGCTGATGCGCAAGCGGATTAGCCGGCACATAGAACAGTGTGAGAGCTGCGGTGATCGCAAGCGCCGTGAGCTGACCCCTGCGCTGTTCGCGGGGATGCTGCCGCTGGTCGCGGTGCTGCCCGGGTTCCGTGATCAGCTGCTGAGGAGCATGGCCGACCGGACGCCGGCCGGGATCGCGGCGCGGTTGAGTGCGGCGGATCGCGCGGGGCACTTCGGGCCCTCGGGTTTCCCCAAGCCCCTCAGGGCGCCGGGAGCATCGGCGTGGCACCGCGCGATGCAGCATCCGCACTCCCCGATGCACCATTCGAACGCCGTGGTGGCGGGCGCGGCCACGTCGGTCATGGCGGCCGGCGCCATCGCGGTCGTGGTCATCGGCGGCCCGCTGCACGGTCCGTCATCGGAGGCCGAGGCCAGGGCCGGAACGACCCATAGCGCGGCCACCAGCACCGGGAGCCCGTCGTCGGCGCATGGTGGCCCGTCTGGCCGCAGCGGGGGCGGGCTCGGGCCTTCGACCTCGAGCTCAGGTGGCGCGACCGCGCCTGTTCCGCCCAGAGCGTCGGGCACGTCGAGCTCCGCGGCCTCCCCGACGGGATCCTCCCCGAACCCCCCAGCCTCCACGGCGGGATCTCCTCCGTCCGTGGCCACCTCGACGAGATCTTCTCCGGCCGCGGCCACGTCGCCGGCCGCGGCCACGTCGGCGACACCAGCGGTGAGCAAGGGCACGGTGACGACCTCGACCGGGACACTGGATCTGGCGACCGTCAACGGCACGGCGAGCGGGAAGCTCACGATCACGGCCGAGGGCGGACCTGTCAGCGACTACTCGATCACGATCGGGCCCGCCCTGGCGGGCAAGCTGACCGTGTCGCCCTCCTCTGGGTCGCTGGCCGCCGGGGCCAGTGCGACCGTCACGGTGACGTCCAAGAGCCTGATCGCGCTGGAAGGGCAGCTGACCGTCAACCCGGGCGGCCGGACCGTCACGGTGGTCCTCAGTATCGGCCTCTAGGGTCAGCGCCCGATCAAGCGGTCGTCTGCCGTAACGATGCCGGAACGGTCCTTCGTTAGGCTGTCGAGCATGGATCGGGGTGAACGGAGCGGGCTGCTGCGGCGGCTAGCCTCCGCGCGCTCGGCGCTCACGCTTGGCGTGCTTGCCGTCGCGCTCAACGTCGCCGGCCTGGTGTTTGTCGCGTTGGCCGGCCGATCGGTGACCTCGCTCCTGCAGCTGATGGCCTTGCTGCCGACGGTGGCGATCGGGATGCTGGTAGCGGTCCGTCGGCCAGGCAACCCGCTCGGCTGGCTCATGATCGGCATCGGGGTGCTTATCTCGGTGCAGATCGGCGCGGTCGCGTACTCGATCCTGGATTACCGGCTCCGTCATGGCTCGCTGCCGCTCGGCAGGCTCGCCGTCGCGCTCCAGCCCGCCTGGGCGCTCGGCCTGGTCCTGGTCGCGGGTTGTCTGTGGCTGTTCCCCGAGGGACATCTGCCCTCTGGGCGCTGGCGGCGAGCGGGCGGGTTCCTGTTCGGGGCGGGCCTGGTGTACGGGGTCCTGATGTTCGTGCCGTGGGCCGCCGCCGCCGCCGGGCCGGTCCTCCGCATCGACCCCGGCGGGGCACCCTACGTCATTGACCATCCCGCTAGCTCGGGGCTGATCTGGCTGGGCGTCGAGAACGTGGGATTCTTCGCGCTGGTCATCAGCTGGCTGGTGTGGCTGGTGGTGCAGGTTCCCAAGTACCGCAGGTCAGGCGGCGAACAGCGGCTGCAGCTCAAGTGGCTCTATAGTGGCGCGGTCGTTTTTGTCGCCTGCCTGACCGTTGGCCTCTTTCAGCCGACCGACCCCTCTGCCCGCTGGCAGGTCATCAGCGCACTGGTCGCGCCAGGTATCGCGGCCCTGCCGGTCGCTCTCGGCATCGGCATCTTGAAGTTCCGGCTGTACGAGATCGACAGGATCATCAGCCGCACGCTGTCTTACGCGCTGGTCACCGGGCTCATCATCGGCGTGTACGTCGGCGTCGTGACGCTGGCCACCAGGGTTCTGTCGTTTCCCGGCCAGGTGGGCGTGGCGGCCTCGACGCTGATCGCCGCGGTGCTGTTCAACCCGCTGCGCAAGCGGGTCCAGCGGGCCGTCGACCGGCGCTTCAACCGTGCTCGCTATGACGCCGAGGCGACGGTGGCCGCCTTCGCCGGCCGGCTCAGGGATTCGGTCGACCTGCCGTCTATGCAGAACGAGCTCGCCGCCACGGTCCGCCAGGCCTTCGAGCCCGTCCACGTCACGGTGTGGCTGCCTGATCGCCAGCACCAACCTGGGGAGCTCCAACCTGCCGAGCGCCAGCCCCGGCTTGCCGAGCCGCACGGCTTACCACTCGACGAGCGTCCAGATCTCCGGCCGGGGCCCGTCGCCCACGTCGACCGAGGCGAATCGCCTGGCCGCTTCCTTCAGGTGCGCCATCGCGGCGTCGCGCTGGCCGTCCGCGTGCAGCAGGTCGGCCATGTTCGTGTGCAGCGCCGCGACCCGGTGCTGGTCGCCGAGCTCACTGCCGAGCTCGAGCGCCTCGGCCGCGACCGCCAGCGCTTCGGCGCCGCGGCCGGTTTCTGCCAGCAGCCGAGCCAGGTTGTTGAGGGCCGCGACGGCCGCGCCGAGCGGCGCGGATGGGGGCGGCTGTCCCCCCGAGACCCCCGAGACCCCCGAGACCCCCGAGACCCCCGGGCCGGCCCCGGTCTCTGGCCGCCGCGCTTCGGCCAGGCTGTCCCGCAGGTAGGTTTCTGCCGCGGTAACGTCTCCGGCCCGCGCGGCGAGCATACCGAGCACGTTGAGCGCCTGGGCCGTGGCGCCCGGATCACGCGCGGCCCGGGCGCAGGAGAGAGCGGCCTGGCCGAGGACAGCGGCCTGGCTCGTGTCACCGCGCCGGTACGCCACGACGGCGCGGTCGGCTTCCGCCCGGGCCAGGCGGCCAGGCTCGGCGCCCTCGACCAGTTCGGTCACGATGGCGAGGTGTGCGTCGGCCAGCTCCCAGTCACCCAGCCGATGGTGCACGTCGGCCAGCTTGTGCTCGATTCCTGCCTGCGTGGCACGGTCGCCTTCACCGCCGCCGGCGATGGCCGCGGCGGTCTCGAACTCGGCCAGCGCCTCCCGGTAACGGCCGAGCACGACCAGCACGTCGCCTAGGGCGATCCGCCCGGGGAGCTGCGCGAAGCCGAGCGCCAGGGCTCGGACCAGGTGTGTATGCGCCTGTTCGTGCGCGTAAAGCTCACGGGCCAGCTCACCGGCCCGCCACCACCACTGCGCCGCCTCGGCGTCCCGGCCAGCCAGCTGCAGATGGTCGGCCACGGTCGCGGCCCGGGTACCGGCCGGATCGCGCTCGTACCGGCGGGTGAGGATGTCGGCGGCCCGGCCGTGCAGCAGGCGCCGCCTGGCCAAAGTCGCCGATTCGTAGGCGGTTCGCCGCAGTGCCTCGTAGGGGAAGCCGTAGGACGGGGCCTGGTTACCGGCAGTGAGGGGGGATGGGGAGGTGGGTGGGGGGATCTCGGTCAGCAATGACCGGGCCAAGGCCTCCTCGATGGCCTCGACGATCTCGTCTTCACCCCGCCCGCTGACCGCCCGCAGCAGGTCCGCGTCGTTGTCGCTGCCGAGCACCGCGGCCGCGGTCAGCATCTGCAGCGTCGGCTCACTGACGGCCTCCAGTCGAGTCCGCAACAGCTCCCTGACGCTGGCCGGCGGCCACCAGTCGGCCTCCGCCGAACCAGGCGCACCGGGTTCGGACGGTTCGGGGGTTTGCGGGGAGGGCCCGGCCGAACGCAGCGCCTCCACGTACTCGCGGACCAGCATCGGCAGCCCGCGTGTCTGCTCGAGCAGCCTGGCCACGTCGACCCGTGGCATACCGTCCAGGTCAACAAGCGCGCTGATGGCCTCGGCGCCGAGCGGGCCTGGCTCGATGGTCTGGCCGACCAGCTGGCCTTCGGCCTCGCCGAGCGCGGTCCGCAGGACTCGCAGCCGGCCTGCTTGTTCGGGCTGCCAGCTCAGGACGAGCAGCAGCGGCCAGTCGGCCAGCCGCCGCACCAGGTAGGCGAGCAGGCCGAGCGAGGAGTTGTCCGCCCAGTGCACGTCCTCTACCACGACGACGCCGACCCGTCCGCCGCGCACTCCAGCGGACCCGCCCGCATGAGCGCCCGCACTAGCGTCGGCGCCGCTCGCCGCGGCGAGCAAGGTGTCGGCGATGGCGTCGTACAGCCGGGTGACGGCGACCGGGCTGTCGAGGGCCGGCGCGGCCGAGTCGGGCTGGGCCGCGGCCAGCGCCGGGACCAGGCGTCCCGCCATTGCGGCCGTCTGCGCCGGGAGCACGTCCGGCAGGTCGGGGCGGATCGCGAGCGCGGTCCGCAGCAAGTCGGCGGCCAGTACGAACGGAAGCGCGGCCTCGCCGTCGTGACACCGGGCCGTCAGCACGGTGGCACCAGCCTTCGCCATCTGCTCGCGGAGTTCGGTGATAAGCCGGGTCTTGCCGCTGCCAGCCTGGCCCGCGATCGCCACCACGCGTCCGTGCCGCCCGGCGGCCTGCCAGGCCGTGCGCAGGGCGGCCAACTCGACCTCCCGGCCCACCAGCGGCCAGGTCACCGGGGCCGGCGGACCACTTTCATCGGGTTCACCGCCCGCCCGCGACGGCGGCGGTTCGAGCCGGCCCGCGCGCACGTCGTCGTAGAGCTGTGTCGTCTCGGGCAGCGGCCGCACGGCGAGGTCCCGGTCGAGGACCCGCACCAGGGTCCGGTACTGCCGCATGGCGGCCGACCGCTGGCCGGCCCAGCCGTGCAGCTTGATGATGACCTGGTGGGCGGGCTCGTGCAGCGGGTCAAGCTGCAACCAGCGACGGGCGTGCCCGACCGCGCGGTCAAGCTCGCCGTCCGCGATGCACGCGGCTACCAGCCGCTGCAGCCCGCGAGCCAGCGACTGCCTGAGCTCCTCGCTGACCGAGGCCTGCCATTCCTCGAAGTCCGGGCAGCCGCGCAGGGTGAAGCCGGTCAGGAAGTCATCCCGGTAGAGCTGCGCGGCCCGCTCGAGGGAGGCGGCGTCTGGCTGGTTGATCAGGGTTTCGAAGTCCCGCACGTCGACCCGGACCATGGCCGGATCGAGGGCGACCGCCGTGCGGCTGATGGCCAGTCCGTCGCCCATGGCGGCAGCGGTCACCGACAAGGTACGCCGTAGCGAGGCCCGTCCCTTGGCGCTGTCGGCCTCGGGCCAGAACAGGTCGGCTAGCTGCTCCCGGCTGTGTTCGCGGCCGGTGACCGCGAGCAGCGCGAGCAGCGCCGTGGCCTTCCTGGTGTCGAAGGCGACCGGCGTGCCGTCGCGCCTGACTACTGGCGGCCCGAGCAGGGCGAGGCTGAGCTCCGTCGTTGCCATCCAGGCCACCGTAACGCAGGTTCGTAAAAAAAAGTGGGGGAGGGCTTGACTGCCGTAACGATCTCGTATCGCCTTCTCTCTAGGCTGATGGTGCGTCGCAAATGATGCCGCGAAACCCGGAGTGTGACATGGCGCAACAGGTGGGGAGTACCAGCGGGCCCGTCCCGGTAACTCCGGCGGCCCGAGAGGTAGAGAGAGCGCCCGGGGGGGCGTCCGAGGTCGCAGGGGCCGGCTGGCCCGAATCCGTCAACACAGGCGACGGCCAGCCCGGCACCGCCAGCACCATAAGCGTTACGACCAGCGAGAGCACCACGAGTTCCAGCATCGGCAAGCCCGGCCGCGTGCGCGGCTGGCTGCGTCGCACCCCGCCGGCCGCCGCCGTCGCCGTCCCGGCGGCGCCGAGCGTGGTGGCGGCCGGACCCGACCTGGACCTGGCCTCCAACGATCCGCTGGTCGGCTACCTGCTCAGCGCGGCCAGCGCGGTGGACATCACCGGGTTGCAGCTGCGGTCCCCGGCGCTGAAGGCCCTGCAGGTGGCCGGCGTGGTCCTGGTGGTCCCGCTGATCTCGTCGGGCAGCCTGGTGGGCCTGCTCAGTCTCGGCCCGAGACGGTCTGAACGCGGTTATTCGACCGATGACCTGCGGCTGCTCAACTCGCTGGCCGGCTACGCGGCCCCGGCCATGCGGGTCGGCCAGCTGGTCAGGCAGCAGCAGGCCGAAGCGCGCCAGCGGGAGCGGATCGAGCAGGAGCTCAAGATCGCCCAGATCATCCAGCAGCAGTTCCTGCCCAAGCAGCTGCCCGACCTGCCCAGCTGGCATGTGGCCGCGTTCTACCGCCCGGCCCGGACGGTCGGTGGCGACTTCTACGACTTCATCCCGCTGCCGGATGGCCGGGTCATGTTCGTGGTCGGCGACGTCACCGACAAGGGCATCCCGGCCGCGCTGGTCATGGCCAGCACGCACGCGCTGCTGCGAGACGCCGCGCCCAGGCTCGTCTCGCCGGGCAAGGTCCTCGGCCACGTCAACGAGATGCTCTGCGTCGACATCCCGGCGCACATGTTCGTCACCTGCCTGGCCCTGGTGCTGGACCCGGTCAGCGGCGAGGTGGTCTTCGCCAACGCGGGCCACGACGTACCCTACGTGCGGACCCAGGGCGGCGTGGCCGAACTGCGGGCCCGGGGCATGCCGCTCGGACTGATGCCCGGCATGGACTACGAGGAGAGGCGCTTCCAGTTCGAGCCCGGCGACTGCGCCCTGCTGCACAGCGACGGCCTCGCCGAGGCGCATGCGCCTGACCGGGAGATGTTCGGTTTCCCGCGAGTCTCGGCACTGGTCGGCAAGGGCCCGTCGGGAGAGGCTCTCATCGACCTGTGCCTGACCGAGCTGGGCAGCTTCACCGGCCCCAATCACGAGCAGGAAGACGACATCACGCTGGTATCACTGCAGCGCTCGCCGTCGGCATGGCATCAAGGGGACCCGGAGCTTCAGGGGGATCAGGGAGGCGTGTAATGACACAGGTAGCCCGGCCCACGCCGGAAAGGCTCGATGCCTTCACGTTGCCCAGCAAGCCGGGCAACGAACGCCTCGCGCTGGCCCGGGTGGCCGGGACCGTGCAAGGCCGCGGACTGTCCGACGCCAGCCTCGAGCGGCTCAAGACCGCGGTCGCCGAGGCCACTATGAACGCGATCGAGCACGGCAACGGGAACCGCGCGGAGATCCCGGTCGAGGTCGAGGTGACCCGCAGTGGCGATGACATCACCGTCGCCATCAGCGACCAGGGCGGCGAGACGCACCCGGGCGGCGAGACGCACCCGGGCCACGGCGACCACGAGGAGCCTGATCTCCTCAAGAAGCTAGACGGCGACCAGAGCCCTCGCGGCTGGGGATTGTTCCTCATCCGCAACATGGTCGACGCGATGGACGTAACGACCGACGGCCAGCGGCACACCATCTGGCTGACCATGCGAACGACAGGAGCTGCACATGACGAGCATGTGTGAGGCCACGACCCGGGTCCTCCCGGGAGCCGCCGTCATCGAGCTGGCGGGTGAGGTCGACGGGTCCGCCGCCGGAGTCCTGACCGCCGCCTATGAGCGCGCCGTCACGGCCAGCGCCGACTCAGCTGACCTAGGCACGGTCGTGCTCGACTTCGCCGCGGTGGATTACATCAACTCCACCGGCATCGCGCTGATCGTCAGCGTGCTGGCCCGCGCGCGGGCCGAACGCCGAAAGGTCGTCGCCAGCGGCCTGTCCGCGCACTACCGCGAGATCTTCGATATCACCAGGCTGTCGGACTTCATCGAGCTCTTCCCCGATCTCGACCGCGCCGTCAGCCAGCTCGGCACAGCGTAAACGGAGCATAAAGGGAGGGACCAGATGAACGCACCAGCTATCACGATGGACGTCCGGCGGGTCGGCGATACTACGGCCGTCGTCGATATCAGGGGCGAGGTCACCGCGGCCTGTGAGCCCGTGCTGATGTCGGCCTACGAGGCCGCCGGCGGCGCGTCGACCAGCAGGCTCGTGCTGAACTTCGGCGGCCTCGAGTATATGAACAGTGGCGGCATCGGCATGCTCGTCACTTTGCTGGTCCGGGCCAACCGGCAGCGGCAGCAGCTCGCGGCCTACGGGCTGAGCGAGCACTACCGGGAGATTTTCGAGCTGACCAGGCTCGACGAGGCCATCACCATCTACGACAGCGAGGAATCGGCGCTGCACGGCGTCGTGAGATGAAGGACATGCCATGACAGAGACAGCAGGCCCGGAGAAGGTAGCCACGGCCGACGAGATCGGGCTCAGCGCCCGCGAGGCCGCCGCCCCGCCGCATGACGCAGCCCAGGCGGCCCCGTATGACGCGACCCAGGCGGCCCCGCGTGACGCGGCCAGCTGGGCCCGCAAGGTGGACCGCCTGGAGGTCGGCCACCGAGCCGGGGTTCGCGGGACCAACGTCGCGGGCCGCCGCCTCACCGGTCCGGTGCAGGGCTTCGGCAAGATGTGGCAGAAGACCTACCGGATGGACGCCGGACCCCAGATCACGCCGGAAGAGGCGATCGCCACCTGGCGCGAGCATTTCCCCGAGTTCTGGCCGAAAGGCAACCGCTTCGCCGGCGCTCTGACCGGGATCAACCCAGGTGACGTCGCCCTGCTCGACCTGTCCATCGGGGGCGGGGTCAAGCTGTCGACCGGCGTTTTCGTCCTGTACGCCGACGCCGAGTCGTTCACGCTGATGACGCCGCAGGGTCACATGTTCGCCGGCTGGATTACGTTCTCCGCTGAGCGCGAGGGCGATATGACCACCGTGCAGGCGCAGGTGCTGATGCGCGCGAACGACCCCCTGTATGAGATCGCGATGACCCTGGGCGGGCACCGCAAGGAAGACAAGTTCTGGGCCGCGACGCTGACCGCGCTCGGCCGCCGGCTCGGGCTGCCTGACCCGAGGGTCGAGACCCGCAGCACATGCGTGGACTCCAAACGGCAGTGGCGTCACTCCCGCAACGTCTGGCACAACTCCATGGTGCGCAGCGTGCTGCAGATGATCTCGGCTCCGGTGACCGGCTTTGGCCGTCTCGTCCGCGGCGTTAAGAGCCGGGCCTAACGGGTAACGGGGTTTCCATGCGGCGAGAACTTGACGCGGTGGTCGTCGGTAGCGGGCCGAACGGCCTGGCTGCCGCGGTCACGATGGCGGCGGCGGGGTTGCGGGTCCACGTGATCGAGGGCGCACCGACGATCGGCGGCGGCTGCCGGACCGAAGAGCTGACGCTGCCTGGCTTCTGGCACGATGTCTGCTCGGCGGGGCACCCACTGGCGGTCGCTTCGCCGTTCTTCCGGCGTTTCGACCTGGCCGCGCGGGGCGTCACGTTCTCGCGGCCCGAGATCGAGTTCGCCCATCCGCTCGACGGCGGCCGGGCCGCCATCGTGACTCGCTCGGTCGCCGAGACGGGCGCGCGCCTCGGCGTGGACGGCCCTTCCTACCAGCGTTTGTTCGGCCCGATGGCCAAGCACACCGACGAAATCTGCGACACCCTGCTGGCCCCTCTGCGCAAGCTGCCCGCGCACCCGCTGGTGCTGGCGGACTACGGCCGCCGCGCCGTGCTGCCCGCCTCGGCGGTGGCCAGGCGCTGGCAGACCGAGGAGGCCCGCGCGATCCTGGCCGGCGCCGCGGTGCACGCGATGATGCCGCTGACCGCCATGCCGACGGCGGGCATCGGGCTCATGCTGGTCGTGCTCGCGCACGGCGTGGGGTGGCCGGTCGTGACCGGTGGCAGTGCCAGGATCACCGATGCGATGGCCGACGCGGTGACCGCGTCCGGCGGCACCATCGAGACCGGCCGCTGGGTGCGCTCGCTCGCCGAACTCCCGTCCGCGAGCACTGTCCTGCTCGATGTATCACCGCGGACCTTCGCGCTGCTGGCCGGTGACCGGCTGCCGGCCAGTTACCGCGCCGCACTGGGCAGGTTCCGTTACGGCCCCGGCGTCTGCAAGGTGGACTTCGCGCTGTCCGGCCCGGTGCCCTGGACCAACCCCGATTGCTGCCGGGCCGGCACGCTGCACCTGGGCGGGACCTTCGAGCAGGTCGCGGCCGGTGAGGCCGAGGTGGCCGCGGGCAAGCACCCGCAGCATCCGTACGTCCTGGTCGTTCAGCCCGGGGTCGCCGATCCTTCCCGCGCCCCGGTCGGCCGGGAGACGCTGTGGACCTACTGCCATGTGCCGTCAGGCTCCGACGTGGACATGACCGATCGGATCGAGGCGCAGATCGAGCGCTTCGCCCCCGGCTTCCGCGATCTTGTCCTAGCGCGCTCCGTGCGCACCGCCGCCGATGAGGAGGCGCACAACCCGAACTACGTGGGCGGCGACATCGGCGTCGGCATGCAGACCATACGGCAGACGCTGTTCCGGCCGGTAGTCCGGTGGAATCCGTACCGCACGCCGATCCGCGGCGCCTACCTGTGCTCGTCGGCGACCCCACCGGTCCCGGGCGTCCACGGCCGGTGCGGCGAACTCGCCGCGCTGACCGCCTTGCGCGACATGTTCGGCATCCACGAGCTCCCCGACATCAGCCCGGCCCGGCTGCGTCCGACGGTGAGCGCTCATACCGCGCGATGACGGCGGGCGACCTACTTGCGAGTGCCCTTGATGGATCCGGTGATAGGCGCGCCGGCCGGCTGCTTAGGCGTCGCGTAATAGGCGACACAATGCAGCGCCCGATCACCAGTGGGCCAGGTTGACGAGTCCGGCACGATGTTGGTCCAGGTGTAAATCGATTTCGAATATGCGATTCCGACGTAAGAAGAAAACGCGGTGTCGCACTCCGCGTTAGCATCCTTGCTAATGGTGGTATTGCCCGGATACGCGCCGCCCTTGGCCCAGAAATCGCTATTCGCATAGAACACTTCCGCGGCGTGGGACTGGCTGCATGGTACGGCCCGGGTTATCTTCGGCCACGGGGTATTGGTGTTGAGGTCCATGTTCGAACCCGTCAGGCAGTCACCGGCCTGGAACTGGGTGAGTTGCAGGTTCCCCACCGTAGGCGTCGGGTTGGCGGCGGGGGACGTGCCCCGGCTCGGGCTCGAGGCCGGAGTGGTGCTCTGCCCGGCCGCGACCGGCTTAGGGGAGTTACCGCCAAGCGCGAGGACCAGTGCGACGACCACGACCAGAATGGCCGCGCCGCCGCCCGCGGGCAGCAGCCACCGCGGCCGCTTACGGGGCTGGCCGGAGCGCGTAGGCGGGGTATACCGCTGATCGACCCCTGGTACCCCGGACCCTGCCTGGCCGGGGAGAGGGGTCTGCGGCATGCCCGCGGACAGCCCGCCCGGCTGCTGAACTGCCCACCACTGGTTGCCCACGCCCCCGGAGCCTCCCTGAGCCCCGGGACCCCCAGGCGCGAGCGGATCGCCGTGGCCGGTGGAATAACCCAGCGGCCCAGGGTATTGCTGGGCTGCGGTGTCCGCCGCCATGGACGCGGCAATCTCACCAGCGCCGGTAACCTCAGCGGCCTCTGGCGCCCCGGCGTTGAACGCTGGGCCGAAGGTGCCCGCGACGCCCGGCCGATAAGAGCCGGAGTCCCCTGACGCGGCCCGCTGCCCGGACAGGCCCAGGAGCCGGGGCGGCAGCCAGTCGGACAGGTCGGCAGCTGACGGGTACGCGGCGGACAGCTCGGCAAGAAACTCCGTCGCCGTGGGCCGGCGTTTGGCGTCCCGGGACAGGCTTCGGCTGATCAGCGGCCGGATATTGGCTGGGACCTGATCGATGTTCGGTGTGCCGTGCACGACGCGGTAGAGCAGCGCGGCGGTGTCGCCGATGCCGAAGGGACCTTCACCGCGGGCGGCGTAAATGAGCACGCCCGCCAGGCTGAAGATGTCGCTGGCCGGCCCGACGGTGAGCCCTTCGGCTTGCTCAGGTGACATGAAGCCGGGTGAGCCGATCATGTAGCCGGTGCCGGTCAGCGACGTGGCCTCGGCGGCTGAGGAAATGCCGAAGTCGATGATCCGCGGCCCGTCCTGGGCCAGCAGCACGTTCGAGGGCTTGAGGTCACGATGGATGACGCCCGCCGCGTGGATCGCGCTCACCCCTTCAGCCAGCCCCGCGGCCAGTGCCAGCACCGACCGGGGCGGCAGCGGTCCCTCCTGCTCGACCGCGTCCGACAGCGACGTGCCAGGAACGTACGCGGTGACCAGCCAGGGCACCGGCCCGTCTAGGTCAGCGTCGACGACCTGGGCGGTAAACAGGCCACCTACCTTGCGTGCCGCGGCTACCTCACGGGCAAACCTGGCTCGGAAGGCGGCGTCCTCTGCCAGGTTCGCGCGGATCACCTTCACCGCCACCATACGGCCGCCAGGCGACCGGGCGAGGTACACCCGGCCCATTCCGCCGCTACCAAGCCTGCCGAGCAGCACGTAGGGTCCTACGCGCTGAGGATCGCCCGCTTGCAGCCCAGCCAACTGGTCACCCCCACCCACTGTCACACATCATGCCAGCCGGCATCCAATCGCAGGAATTACAGATACCACAGATCCGGGCGGCGGTCAGGCCCCGGATAGCCGATGTTCCCGGTCCGCCGGCAGCTGACCCCACAATAGTGGCAATTACGTTCAAAAGCGGGGTAAAAGGACGATCGGTGATCAAAAGCACCCGCCTGTCAGGGCCCGTATCCCGGCGATCAACAAGAACCGCCCGGATGACCGCCTGAGTGCCCGCGGCGAACCGGTTCAACCAGCGCCCGCGGGAGGCCTGACGTCCGGTGGCCCGGCCGCCGGAATGGCGGCCGGGCCAACGTGATGAGTGCGGATGATTAACCAGGAGTCAGAAGGGTTCCCGGCGCCACCTAGTTGCTGCGAACCCAGGTGGCGCTGAAGTTCTCTCCGTCGCTGGGCGACGAGACGGTGTCCTCGTCGCGTCCTCGGCTATCGACCATGATGATCTCGGTCAGACCGCCGGCGTTCCCGATGGCGGACCCGCAGCCTGGCGCCGACCCGCGTTGGGGCAGACACGCCGGCGGCGGCCCGGCGGCCCGACTGGACCATCGTGATCCACCAGCCTGACCTGGTCGTATATGGGCTGGCTAGTTAGTGCGACCTGATGGTGCTTGTTACATTTTGACCAAGGTAGTGGTTAGTTGATCCCGCTCCCGCTACTGTCCAGCCATCGAGCCAGGACAGGCCCGGAGAAGGAGCGACCGTGTCCACCGATCCCTCCATCGCCGACCTGAGCGGGCTGCGGATCGCCGTCGTCAACTGGCGGGATCCGTGGCATCCGCAGGCGGGGGGAGCCGAGCGGTACGCCTGGGAGATGGCCCGCGCCCTGGTTGTCAGGGGAGCGAAGGTCGTGTTCCTGACCGCCCGGGCGCCGGAGCAGCCCCGCGCCGAGCAGCGGGCCGGGATCGGTATCGTCAGGCGCGGCGGTCGGTTCACCGTGTACCCGCGGGTGCTCGGCTGGCTGCTGCTGCGCCGCTGGTCGTTCGATGCCGTGCTCGACTGCCAGAACGGGATCCCGTTCTTCACCCCGCTCGTCCTGTCTCCCAAGGTCCCCGTGTTCTGCCTGGTCCAGCACCTGCACACGGCCCCGTTCGGGGTGCATTTCAACTGGTGGATGGCCAGCGTCGGGCGTTTTCTCGAGGGGCCGGCGGCGCGGCTGGTGTACCGGCGGCACGCCTGCGTGGCCGTCTCCCCGTCGGCCGTCGCCGCGATGCGCCGGCGGCTCCGCTGGAAGGGTGACATCTACCTGATCCCGAACGGAGCACCAAGAGCCGATAAGGTCCGGACCTTCCTGAAAGTCCCCAATTTCCCGAACACCTCCACCTATAACCCCAAGAATCTCGTCTGGGTCGGACACCTGGTCGCGCACAAGCGCGCCGAACTGCTGCTGCCGGTCGCGGAGCGGCTGCAGTTGCGGCTGCGCAACGATCGCATCGTGATCGACGTGGTTGGTCACGGCTCGGCGGGCAAGGCCCTGGCCGCCAAGGTGGCCGCGTACGGCCTGGACAGCACGATCAGGCTGCGCGGCTTCCTGCCCGAACCCGCCAAGCAGGCCCTGGTGGCCGGATCGCTGCTGCACCTGAACACCTCCCAGGGCGAGGGCTGGGGACTGTGCGTGATCGAGGCGGCGGCCCTCGGCGTGCCCACCGTCGCCTACGACACCGACGGGCTGCGCGACGCGGTGCGTGACGGGCAGACCGGCTGGCTGGTCAAGCACGGTGAGACGCTGGCCGACGTGGTGGACCGGGCGCTGAAGGAACTGAGTGATCCGGTCCGCCGTGCGGCCATCGCCGCGAACTGCCGCCAGTGGGCGGCCCAGTTCGACTGGGGTGTGAGCACGGCCCGCATGGCCGCGCTGATCCAGGCCGCGGTCACGGCCGGCACCTCCCGCGCCCGCCACCACGGAACCTGGATCGTGACCCCCGTGGACGCGCCGGACGGCCGTGACGCAGAGCTGGTGGCCGAGGGACCGGTCCTGGACGCGCTCATCGCGGCCGGCGCGACCGTGCTGCGGCCGGCCACACCGCTAGAGCGGCTGACGGGAGCAGGCCAGCCGCCGTGATCGTGGGGCTCGCCGCCCGAACGGGCGAGACGCCGCCGCCAGCGGGCGGGACCGGACGTCAGCTGCCAGACGTCAGCTCCTGTGGTGCGCTGCCCGGACCGAGCTGAGCCTTCATCGCCGCGAGCTGACTGTCCACGTCCGCGGACGTTCCCGCTTCGTCGAGTTCCTTCTGGATGTCATCGGTGTCGCCGCCGACGTCTTCCAGCACTCCGGACTGCAGCAGTTCGTCCAGGGCGCCGGCCCGCGACTGCATGGTGGCGATCTTGTCCTGAGCCCGCTGCAGCGCCGCGCCCGAATCGCCCAGCGTGGTGGAGATCCCCGCCACGCTCTCGTTCACCGAGGTCATCGCGCTCGCCGCGGTGTACTGGGCCTTGAGTGTTTCCTTCTGCGTCCGGAACTTGTTGACCCTGTCCTGCAGGACCTGGAGCGTCTGCTCCATCTTCTGCTCTTCCTCGGTCAGCTGCTGGTGCTGCGGTTCCATCCCGTCGATCTGGGTCTGGGCCGCGGCCTTGCGGGAGAGCGCTTCCCTGGCCAGGTCCTCCCGGCCCTGGGCCAGTGCCGCCTGGGCCTGATCCTGCAGGTGAGTCACCGAATGCTGGAGCTGCTGCTCCTGCAGCTCGATCCGCTTGCGTGACGCGGCGATCGTGACCAGCGCCTGCCGGACCTTGGTGATCTGGTCGAGCATCTGCTCGTAGGACAGATCGAGCATTTCATCGGGCTTCTCGGCGGCGTCGAGCGCCTTGTTGGTTTTGGCCGCGAGTATGTCGTGGGCCCTTTGGAAGAGAGACATGTCGATCT
>Ga0302232_10000543_pt1 | contig 28046 bp, 19 predicted proteins | sample II_Palsa_N2_3_FD_193575 | JGI IMG/M metagenome (GOLD analysis project Ga0302232, IMG submission 193575) | Peat permafrost microbial communities from Stordalen Mire near Abisko, Sweden - II_Palsa_N2_3 | ecosystem: Environmental > Terrestrial > Soil > Palsa > Peat permafrost | place: Sweden...
CGATCTTCTGCCCTTTGGTCACCGCGTCTCCCTCTTTTACCATCAAAGCGCGGTTGTGTGCATACGCCGTAAGATAAGTTGCATCATGCTTGATGATAATGAGATTGCCGTATCCGCGCAGCCCATTTCCAGCATAAACGACGCGTCCATCGGCAGCCGCTTTCACTGGATCGCCGGCAGCCCCGCCGATATTGACACCCTTGTTGGTCGAGTCGTCAAACGTGCCGAGGATCGGACCGCGCACCGGCCAAGAAAACGCGAGGTTGCTGGCGGGCGCCGCGCTCGTATCGCTCGCGCCGGTTTGCGGCGGAATCGTGGTGGCGCTCGAACCCGCACCATAGACCGGTGGCACCGACGCGACGCCTGCCGCTCCACCCGGGCCCGGAGCCGGAGCCGGCGCGCCGCCGAGCGGTGCCGTCTGCACGCCGCCGCCGACAATCGGCGAAGTGGCCACACCCGGCGTGAGCGCCGAGACGTTCGCGCCCGGCGGCGCCACACGCAGCAACTGATCGACTTCGATCTGGTTCGGGTTGGTCAGGTTGTTCCACGTCGCGATGTCGCGATAATTCTGACCGTTCTCGAGGGCGATCCGGTACAGCGTATCGCCCGGCTTCACCCGGTAGTAACCCGGAGGCGGCGGCCCCAACGGCACTGGCGCAGCCGCTGCCTGCGCGGACTGCGTACCGAGGTCGCCCGAGCGATCGACGACAGGCGCGTTATCGAGCCGTGTCGCACAGGCCGTCAACAGGGAAAGCGCGACCACGCACACGCTACGCTGGGCTACGGTCAGGTGGACATTCAGGCTGGTTCTTTGCATAGCGCGCAACATACTCATCGGTGTCAAATCACTCCGGATTTTAAGGGTACAAAGAAAACGCGATCAAGCCGCGACTCGCGCCATTGCGCAGGCCCGGTCCGCTCGACGAGCGTGAGCACCTGCTGCGTCTGACCGTCCTGCGTGCCGACCGGCGCAACCAGGCGCCCGCCGATCGCGAGCTGTTCGAGCAAAGCCTGCGGTACGTCGAGCCCTGCAGCGGCGATTACGATCGCGTCGAACGGCGCAACCGCTGGCAAACCGATGCGGCCATCACCGTAGTGCAGCCGGATGTTCGGAATGCGCAGCGGACGCAAGTTTGTCTTGGCGCGCTCGTATAACGGTTTGATGCGTTCAATCGAATAAACATCGCGTGCGACCTGGCTCAGCACCGCTGCCTGATAACCGCAGCCCGTGCCGATTTCAAGCACGTTCGTGAGGGTTCGACCGGTGGCGGCCAGTTCGATCATCCGCGCGACCACGGAAGGCTTCGAGATGGTCTGGTGATGGCCGATCGGCAGGGCCGCGTCCTCGTAGGCCTGCGTGGCGAGCCCCGGGTCCACGAACATGTGGCGCGGCACCACCGACATCGCATGAATCACGCGCTGATCGCTTATCCCGTTCGCCCGCAGGCGTTCGACCATGCGTTCGCGAACCCGTTCCGAAGTCAGCGCATGGGCGCTCGTCAAGGCCACATTCGGAGCGGCGCTGCGTTCGGCGGGCTTGGCATTAGGGCGCGGCGCGACGGGCTTGGGCGCAGGCCGGTTGGCGAGCGAGTTCGCCAGCGTGGCGCTCAGTTTGGCGACAGCGGGTGCGGCGGGCTTGACCACAGCTTTGACCGCAGGCTTGGCTACAGGTTTGGCCGCAGCCGCCGGCTTGGCCACGGCTTTGGCCAAAGCGTGCGCCGGCGCTTTAGCCGGTGGGTGCGCAGTACGGTTGCCGATGGCCTCGACGCGCGCCGGCGTCTTCGCCCGCGCACCGGCCGCGCGGCCCTCGGTCGCGGCGGCGAGGTTCGCCGCGCGCACCTCGCCGGGGCGTCCTTCGGGCCGGCGTGGCTCGCGCTTCAGATCCTCGAGGCCAAGCGGAAAGCGCTTTGCGCGCTCGCTGGTCATGAAGCGCCGCTCCCGGCGCGCAGCCAGTCGCGCGCCGCGGGCAACATGTCGGTGTGGGTCAGATCGAGCTGCAGCGGTGTGATCGACACCTGACCGTTGGCGACGGCGTGGAAATCAGTACCCTCGCTTGCATCGCGCGCGCTACCCGACGGACCGATCCAGTAAATCGGTTCGCCGCGCGGGTTGGTCTGGCGAATGACCGGCTGCGACGGGTGCCGCTTACCGAGACGGGTGATGCGCCAGTCGCCCAGTTGCTCGTACGGCAGGTTGGGAATATTGACGTTCAGCAACGGGTTTCCAGGCAGCGGATGCTCGAGATAGTGGGCGACGATTTCGGCGGCAACGCGCGTGGCCGCATCGAGATGAACCCAGTCCTTGTCGACCAGCGAAAACGCGATCGAGGGGACGCCGAACATGATGCCCTCGGTGGCTGCGGCGACCGTGCCCGAATACAGCGTGTCCTCTCCCATATTCTGGCCGTTGTTGATGCCGGACACCACCAGATCGGGCGTGTGGTCGAGCATGCCGGTCAGCGCAATGTGCACGGAATCGGTTGGCGTGCCGTTCACGTAATAAAAACCCGTCGACGAGCGCAGCACCGACAACGGCCGCGACAACGTCAAGGAGTTCGACGCGCCGCTGCAGTTCTGCTCGGGTGCCATCACGGTGACATCGGCGAATGCCTGCAGCGCTTCGTAAAGCGCAGCAAGGCCTGGCGCCAGATAACCGTCGTCGTTGCTGAGTAGGATTCGCATGCGGCGATTGTAACCGAGGAAAGAAGACGCGCGAACGACACACCGGGCATCGCGCACGCTGCGCGTTTGGCATGATAAAAACGCACGGTCGTTCGGCTTGCTTTACACTTCAGAATACTGAGGTGAACCCCGATCGAAATGGAGACGCGATGCGCGCGATTCGCTGTAATCAATATGGGCCGCCGGAGAGCCTGGTGGTCGAAGAGCTGCCCGACCTCACGCCGCAAGCCGGCGAGGTCGTGATCGACGTCAAGGCGGCGAGCGTCAATTTTCCCGACGTGTTGATCATCGAGAATAAATATCAATTCAAGCCGCCGCTGCCCTTTACTCCGGGCTCGGAAGTGGCCGGCATCGTGCGCGCGGTCGGCGCCGGTGTGACGCAGTTTCAGCCGGGCTCGCGGGTGGTCGCATTTACCGGCCAGGGCGGCTTCGCGGAGCAGGCCGTGGCCCCAGCGGCCGCTTGCGTGCCGCTTGCCGAAGGCATTGACTTTTCCGTGGCGGCGGCCTTTACGCTCGCCTATGGGACGTCGCACCATGCGGTGGTCGATCGCGCAGCATTGAAGGCGGGCGAAACGATGCTCGTGCTGGGCGCGGCAGGCGGCGTCGGTCTGGCCGCCGTGGAGATCGGCAAAGCGCTCGGCGCGCGGGTGATTGCGGCGGCCTCTTCGGACGAAAAGCTCGCCATCTGCGCGAAACACGGCGCGGATGCCACGATCAACTACAGCTCCGAAGACCTGCGCGAGCGCATCAAGGCGCTCACCGACGGCAAAGGACCGGACGTGATCTACGATCCGGTTGGCGGGATTTATGCAGAACCGGCGTTCCGCAGCATCGGCTGGCGCGGCCGTTACCTGGTGGTGGGTTTCGCGAACGGTGAGATCCCCAAGTTGCCGCTGAACCTCGCGCTGCTAAAAGGCGCCAGTCTCGTCGGCGTGTTCTGGGGCGACTTTGCGAAGCGCGAACCGCAGCACAATGCGGCGGCGTTCAAACAAATGACGGGATGGATCGGCGAAGGCAAGCTGCGGCCGTACGTTTCCGCGCATTACCCGCTTGTGGAAACCGGGAGGGCGCTGCGCGAGATGGCCGAGCGTCGGGTGGTGGGTAAGATCGTGATTACGCCGTAGACCGACCCGCCGGCTGGCTGGCGTGGTGACAACGGAAACGGCGTGCAATCGCTTGACGGCACGCCGCTTTGGATTGGCCTGCGGGGCCTGAGGTAGCACGCCAGGCGGGACCATGCAGTCCGCTATTCGACAAGCCCTGGCCGAAAGAGTCGCCCACGGCACGCGACCCACTGCGTGCTACTCGCACCGTTTGGGCACGCGGCTGAGCGCGCCAGCGCTCACACGACCTGTTGCGCGTGCAACGCGGTAATCTGCTCAGCGCCGTAGCCGAGCGAGCTCAACACTTCATCCGTATGTTCGCCCAACTCCGGACCCAGCCAGCGCGTTTCACCGGGCGTCTCCGAGAGCTTCGGCGTGACCATCGGCAAGGTGATTTCCTTGCCGTCCTGCCATTTGAAGCGCTGGATCATCTGCCGCGCCATGAATTGCGGATCGGTGAACATATCCGCGACGCTATAGATGCGGCCGACCGGCACGTCCGCGGCGTTCAGCACCTCGAGCGCCTCGTCGATCGTGCGGATAGCGAGCCACGCGGCAATCGCGCCGTCGATTTCCTGCGTGCGCGGCACGCGGCCGTCGTTGTGCGCGAGCGCGGGATCGTTGGCGAGATCTTCGCGGTCGATCGCGAGCATCAGGCGCTTGAAGATCGGATCGCTATTGCCGCCGATCACAATGCTGCCGTCGCGGCACGGATAGGTGTTCGAGGGCACGATGCCCGGCAGCGACGCGCCGGTGCGCTCGCGCACCATGCCGTAGACGCCGTACTCGGGCACCACGCTCTCCATCATGTTAAAAACCGCTTCGTAAAGCGCAACGTCGACCACCTGCCCTTTGCCGCCGTTCACCTGCTTGTGATGCAGCGCCATCAACGCGCCGATCACGCCGTGCAGTGCGGCGATCGAATCGCCGATCGAGATGCCGATGCGCGGCGGCGGCAAATCCGGGTAACCGGTGATGTGACGCAGGCCGCCCATCGATTCGGCGATCGCGCCGAAACCCGGCCGGTCACGATACGGCCCGGTCTGGCCGTAGCCGGACAGGCGCACCATCACGAGACCGGGATTCTCGGCAGACAGCACGTCGTAGCCCAGCCCGAGCTTTTCGAGCAGCCCCGGGCGGAAATTTTCGACCACGATATCCGCTTCTTTCGCCAGACGCCGCACGATCTCCTTGCCCTCTTCGGCCTTCAGATTGATTGTCACGGATTTCTTGTTGCGGGCCTGCACAGCCCACCACAGGGAGGTGCCGCCGACTTCCGGATACAGCTTGCGCCATTTGCGCAGCGGATCGCCGCCCTTGGGGTCTTCGATCTTGATCACTTCGGCGCCGAACTCGCCGAGAAAACGCGCGGCGAAGGGGCCGGCGATCAGCGTGCCAAGTTCTAGCACCTTCACGCCCGCAAGCGGGCCGGTGGGTCGTGTCGCATCAGGGGTTGCGCTCATGGTCTCCTGTCCTCATGGTGGGCGAAGCGCGCACTGGTCGGTGGCTATGGCGACCGCGTCCGCTTGCCGGATCTAGCGGTTCCGGCCGTTCTGGCAGCCCTACCGGTTGTGCCGTCGAGCCGGGTAGGCAAAGCGCCGCGCTAAAGCGAGCGCCGGTCGAGCATCGCGCGGGCAATCGTGCCGGCGTCGACATACTCGAGCTCACCGCCCACCGGCACGCCGCGCGCGAGACGCGTGACAGCCAGACCGCGGGCCTTGAGCGTCTGCCCGAGGTAATGCGCGGTGGCTTCGCCTTCGTTGGTGAAATTGGTCGCGAGCACGACCTCCTTGACGATACCATCCGAGGCCCGTTTGACGAGCCGGTCGAAATGGATCTCCTTCGGACCGATGCCGTCGAGCGGACTCAGCCGGCCCATCAGCACGAAATAGAGCCCGCGATACGTCATCGTCTGTTCGAGCATGATCTGGTCGGCAGGCGTCTCGACGACGCACAGCAGCGTCGGATCGCGTTCCGCATCGCTGCACACCTCGCAGATCTGCGCCTCGGTGAAGGTGTTGCACTTCTCGCAATGCTGCAGATGCTCGGTGGCAAACAGCAGCGAATGGCCGAGCTTTTCCGCGCCCTCGCGGTCATGTTGCATCAGGTGATACGCCATGCGTTGCGCGGATTTCGGCCCGACACCGGGCAGCGCGCGCAGCGCTTCGACGAGCGCCGATAAGGCGGAAGGTTGTTTCATGCGGAATCGGCGGCGTCGAAGTGGGTGTGGCGTTACGGTCTGGAGGCGGTCAGGTCACGTGGCGAACCGGCAGGCGGGCGCGACCGCTCGGGAGCGTTACACCGGCCTGCCGTGCGGCTTTGCAGGAGGCGTTAGGGGTATTGGCCGCAGCCTGCCCGCGGCGACCTGTCCAGCCGGACGTCTGACCGATGAGAACGATCAGAACGGCAGCTTGAATCCCGGCGGCAGCGGCAGGCCCGAGGTCATGCCACCCATCTTTTCCTGCGCGGTGGCTTCGGCTTTGCGCACGGCGTCGTTGAATGCAGCGGCGACTAGGTCTTCCAGCATGTCCTTGTCGTCGGCGAGCAGGCTCGGGTCGATCGACACGCGGCGCACGTCGTTCTTGCAGGTCATCGTCACCTTGACGAGACCCGCGCCCGACTGCCCCTCGACTTCGATCTGCGCGAGCTGGTCCTGCATCTTCTTCATGTTTTCCTGCATCTGCTGGGCTTGTTTCATCAGCCCGGCGAGTTGGCCTTTCATCATGGACGTGCTCCTTCTTGATAGCGTGAAATTTGGGGGTATGGCGCTATGATGCGCCGCAAATCAATGAGTGGTCGAGGCGCTGCCGGCGGCGTCGGGTGCGATCGGTTTGATGGAGCCGGGTACGATGCTCGCGCCGAAATCGCGGATCAGCGATTGCACGAACGGGTCGGAGCCAATCTCGCGCTCGGCTTCCTTCTGACGCTGCGCGCGGGCAGCCGCGTCGAATGCAGCGGCGGTGCGGCGCGCCGGACCCACTTCGACCAGCACGTCGACCTCCTTGCCGAGCCGTTCGGCCAGCACGATCTTGAGCTTGGCGACCTGCGAGGCTTCAGCGTACTGCGGGACCGGCACGTTGAGCTTGAGCGTGCCGCCTTCGAGCGCCATCAGTTCGCTGTTGAAGGCGAGCTGATAGGAAATGCCTTTGAGCGGCAGGCCCACGGCGAGCGCAGGCCAATCGCCATTGAAGCCGATGGCATCGAGCGGCACGGCGGGCGGCAATGGGCGCGTGTCGACGGGCGCCGAAGCGGGTGCGGCAGCCGGGACACGCACATCGTCGGGACCGGCGTCGAATACGGGCATGTAGCCGTCGTCGGGCGGCCCGAAATAATCGTCTTCAGCCGAGAGCGGCACAAAGTCGTCAGGCGGCATGTCGTCCCACGGCGGCACGGACGAAGCGCCCTGTCCGCCGCTGCGCGCAACCGGCGACGGACCGCGTGTGGGCGCGGCTTCCTGCGTGCGGCGAGGCACGCCGGGCGTCGGCACCGGCACGTTGACGCGGGGCGCAGCAGGCTTCGGCGGGGCCGCGGGAGCGGGTTTAGCCGTGGCGGCAGCTGCCGTCGCGCGGCCGCGATCCGATGACACCTTCAGGCCGGCGCTGCGCAACACGTCGAGTGCGGCGCTGGCGCCGCCCGCGCGGCGCGGCGCGGCGTCGGCGGGGATGTCGTCTTGCGTGGTGGGTGTTGCTGCGGGCGTGGCTTGGGCGGCGGGTTGAGCCGCGGCCTGGGCGGTCGGTGCCGCTGGCGCTGTTGTCGCCGATTGAACCGCCATAGCTTGTGGGGCGCCCGCGGTTGATGTCGCTGTCGGCACCGGCTCTGATGCCGCTTCCGATGCGTTTGTCGCCGGATCGGCGGGAGCCATAGCCGCGGCCGCCGCCGGCGTTGCGCCAGCGCTTGCGTCTGGACTGGCGGCCGTGTTCCCAGCGAGCGCTGAGGTCGGTTCCGGAGTCGGCTTGCGATCGGCAACAACGGGCTCGGCGCTCTCGGCCACGGATTCCACGGCGGCAGTCTCCGCCACCTGCGCCGGCACACTGTCCGCATGCGAGCGACCGGCAACCTGAACGACGCCTTGAACGGCCGCGTGGCCAACCACCTGCTCTGCTTCCTGAACTCGCCCTGCTTCCTGAACGGGTGCAGAGCGCGCCACTGAACCCATTTCCGCGCGAGGCGCGTCGGATTGAGCTGCCCGAACTGGCTCGCCGATAGCCTCACCGCGCGGCGCAGCCTCCACTGCCGCTGCCGAGGGCATCACCGCGGCCGACCGCGCAGACACCGCCTGCGCCTGCGACGCAGCCACAGCCGGCGTACCGCTGCGCTTCACTCCGCTGGCGCCCGAGGCTCCAGCCGGACGCGCCGTCGTCGGCGCAGCCCCGCCGCCAGTCGGCGCCGGCTCAAACGCCAGCATGCGCAGCAGGGTCATCGTGAAGCCGGCGTATTCGTCGGGCGCAAGGCCGAGCTCGCTCCGGCCAATCGTCGCAATCTGATAGAACAGCTGCACCTGCTCCGCGCTCAAGGCATCGGCGAAGCGCCGCAGATCTGTCGCCTCAGGCCACTCGTCGAGCACCGAGGACGGCGCAAACTGCGCCCACGCAATCCGGTGCAACAGGCTGGCCAGATCCTGCAGCGCGGTCGAAAACGACAGGCTGCGCAGCGACATCTCATCGGCCACCGCCAGCACAGCCGTGCCATCGCCGTCGGCGAGCGCGTCGAGCAGACGGATCAGGTAACTCTGGTCGAGCGCGCCCAGCATGCCGCGCACTGCTTCCTCGGTGACCTGGTTTGCAGAATAGGCAATGGCTTGATCCGTGAGCGACAGCGCATCGCGCATCGAGCCGTCCGCGGAGCGCGCCAGCAAGCGCAACGCCTGGGCCTCGTACGGCACATGTTCCTCGCCGAGGATGTGCTCCAGATGCGACACGATATGGCCGGCCGGCATCTGCTTCAGATTGAATTGCAGACAGCGTGACAGCACCGTGACGGGAATCTTCTGCGGATCGGTGGTCGCCAGGATGAACTTGACGTGCGATGGCGGTTCTTCCAGCGTCTTCAACATGGCGTTGAACGCGTGGTTCGTCAGCATGTGCACTTCGTCGATCATATAGACCTTGAAGCGCGCATCGACCGGCGCGTACACCGCACGCTCCAGCAGCGCGGCCATTTCGTCGACGCCGCGATTACTCGCCGCATCCATCTCCACATAATCGACAAAGCGCCCCTCGTCGATCTCCCGGCACGCGCGACACACACCGCACGGTGTCGAGGTCACGCCGGTTTCGCAATTGAGCGCCTTGGCGAAGATGCGCGAGAGCGTCGTCTTGCCGACGCCGCGGGTTCCGGTGAACAGATAGGCGTGGTGCAGACGCCCGCCGTCGAGCGCGTGCGTGAGCGCGCGCACCACGTGCTCCTGTCCGACGAGCGAAGCGAAATCCTTCGGTCGCCATTTGCGTGCGAGAACTTGATAGGTCATCGGGAAATTGTATCAGTAACGATAGCGCGCAAAGGCGAATCGACCGCGTCCGGACATGCGTCGCCGCCTCATTGAAAATGGCTAGCGAACCGATAGAAAAAAATAGTGGGATGCGATAGCGACGAAGCGGAAGACCAACAACCGACCGACGAATAGCCGAGACGCGAAAAAACCGCGAGGAAGCGATTGGAAAAACACTGCGGGGAAACGGTTGAGCCACTCTTGAACAACCAGGCGGCAAACAACGAAAAAGGAAGGTGACGAGCCCGACCCTCGGCACTGGTGGAAAACGGCTGTGGCTGCTTCGTTCCCGACCTGACCAGGTTGACCGCCCCTCCATGCGAGGAGGCCCGTCACCAAAGATTCTACCATCGGTCGGCAGGCCGCGCGACTGTAAATGCGAACAAAGTTAGATAGACGCCCACTTGTGTTCGCACGCTCAACCACCAGATACGGTATGTAACAGAACATGGCACCCCTGCCGGCAGGCCTTGTCCCTACTGCCTGTATGAGTACTATCACCACCGGCAACGCATAGCAATTTAGGCTAAACTGACGTACGAATGTCCCGTGAAGCCGAGCATTCTGTGCATTCCGAAGCGCTTCGAGAGGATCGCTCGCGAATGTTCCAGCACGGCTCCCTTTGCGGCAACGCGAACGGAAGTTTTCTTAGTTTGGTGTATCGTGGCGAGCAATCTAGGCGGGCCTCGATCCGAAAGAGGTATTCATATATGAGCGAACAAATCAAGCATATCAGCGACGCATCGTTCGAACAGGACGTCGTTAAATCCGACAAACCCGTGCTGCTCGACTTCTGGGCCGAATGGTGCGGTCCGTGCAAGATGATTGCACCGATCCTCGACGAGGTCGCGAAGGACTACGCTGACCGCCTGCAGATCGCCAAGATCAACGTGGACGAACATCAGTCCACGCCGGTGAAGTTCGGCGTGCGCGGCATCCCAACGCTGATCCTCTTCAAGAACGGCGCAGTGGCGGCCCAGAAGGTCGGCGCCCTGTCGAAGTCGCAACTCACCGCGTTCCTCGACGGCAACCTGTAATTCGCCGCTGTAATTCAAGCGCGCGCTTGCGCGCTTATGTGTGCGTGTTGTCAGCCGACAACACGCACAACAACAAGATGCTGTGACGCCACGCTGGCTGAAATTGGCGTGTGCTATGCTAGAATCCGCAAAACGTCGAAAAGACGCTTAAGTCCCTGAGCGGTTCCGCTCACTCTCCTCCCAGATTTCATTTCAGGTCGCACCTTCTCCTGCGGGTTCTCCGTATGCATTTATCCGAGCTTAAGACTCTGCACGTTTCCGAATTGATCGAGATGGCCAATGGCCTCGAGATCGAAAGTGCGAACCGCCTGCGCAAGCAGGAATTGATGTTCGCCATTCTTAAAAAGCGCGCCAAAACTGGCGAAACGATCTTCGGCGACGGCACGCTCGAGGTGCTGCCTGACGGCTTCGGCTTCCTGCGTTCGCCGGAAACCTCGTATCTGGCCAGCACGGACGATATTTATATCAGCCCGTCGCAAATCCGCCGCTTCAACCTGCATACCGGCGACACGATCGAAGGTGAAGTCCGCACGCCGAAAGACGGCGAGCGTTATTTCGCGCTGGTGAAGGTGGACAAGGTCAACGGCCAGCCGCCGGAAGCCTCGAAGCACAAGATCATGTTCGAGAACTTGACGCCGCTGCACCCGAACAAGGTGCTGCTGCTCGAACGTGAAATGCGTGGCGAAGAAAACGTCACGGGCCGGATCATCGACATGATTGCGCCGATCGGCAAGGGCCAGCGCGGCCTGCTGGTCGCCTCACCGAAGTCCGGCAAGACGGTGATGCTTCAGCACATCGCCCATGCGATCAAGCAAAACCACCCGGACGTGATCCTGTTCGTGCTGCTGATCGACGAACGCCCGGAAGAAGTGACCGAAATGCAACGTTCGGTGGCCGGCGAAGTAATCGCCTCCACGTTCGACGAACCGGCTGCGCGTCACGTCCAGGTCGCTGAAATGGTGATCGAAAAGGCCAAGCGCCTCGTCGAAATGAAAAACGACGTGGTGATTCTGCTGGACTCGATCACCCGTCTCGCCCGCGCCTATAACACCGTTGTGCCGGCCTCGGGCAAGGTGCTCACGGGTGGTGTGGACGCTAACGCGCTGCAACGTCCGAAGCGCTTCTTCGGTGCGGCACGGAACATCGAAGAAGGCGGCTCGCTGACCATCATCGGTACTGCGCTGATCGAAACCGGCAGCCGCATGGACGACGTGATCTACGAAGAGTTCAAGGGCACCGGCAACATGGAAGTGCACCTGGAGCGTCGCCTGGCTGAAAAGCGCGTCTACCCGTCGATCAACCTGAACAAGTCCGGCACGCGTCGTGAAGAACTGCTGATCAAGCCTGAGATCCTGCAAAAGATCTGGGTGCTGCGCAAGTTCATCCACGACATGGACGAAGTCGAAGCCATGGAATTCCTGCTCGACAAGATCCGCCAGACGAAGAGCAATTCTGAGTTCTTCGACATGATGCGTCGCGGCGGCGGCAGCTAAAAGCCCGCAGTCCCAGCCGTTCGCATCGCACCCAAAAGCCGCTCGCGCAAACGAGCGGCTTTTTTTCGCTGCTGGCCATCCTGGGAGCCGGCGCACTGGTCCGGTTCGCCGACCATCAATGGCATTACCCGAGTCCGCTCGTGCGGCTGCACGCCTTGCGCGAGAAGACGTTCCAGGTCGGGATCGTGCTCTGCATGTTCTACTACTACCAGTCGACCGCTTTCAGTTATCTGATTTCGCGCTTCCTTGAAAGCGGTCTCGGCTATCCTGTGGAGAACGCCGGGCGCCTTGTCGACGTGACGTCGCTGATTTCCGCCAGCGCGCTGTTCATCTACCTGCGCTATTCGAAGCCGCTGACGCGCAAGAAGTGGATCATCGTGCCGGGCTTTGCGCTCGCGGCGTTCGCCGCGGCGTGGATGACGCGCGTGGAACCCGGCGTCGGCGAGGCGGCGCTGCTCGTGCTGCTGCTGCGCGGCCCGCTGTTACTGTTTCTCGTGCTGCCAGTCGCCATCTGACGACCAGAGCTTCGCCGCAAGCGGCCGCTCGCTTGCCGGCGCACGGGTTGGCAATGGGACAGATTTCCCGCGTGGTTGCGCAGCAGGCCAGCTTTTTGGCTTCGCTCGACGGCTTCTATTACCTCGTTGGTGTAGCAGCAGTGTGCGGTGGCATTTTCGCCGCGTGGCAAAAACAGATCGATTAAGCGATGCTATCGAAACTCACCCACTGGTTCGATGCGCGCCGGCGCGAGCGGGCGCTGCGCAACCATCCAATTGACGACGCGCTGTGGCAGGCGACGCTCGCCGGTCTGCCGTTTCTCAATCACCTCGAAGCCGCGGACCTCGTACGGCTGCGCGAGCTGAGCAGCCTCTTTATCGCGCAAAAGGAGTTCTCCACGGCGCACGAACTCGAACTGACCGACGCAATGACCGTCGCAATCGCCGCCCAGGCTTGCTTGCCGGTACTCAACCTTGGGTTGGACCTGTATCGGGGCTGGGTCGGCGTGATTGTCTATCCGGGCGAATTCGTGATCCGCAAAACGGTCGAGGATGAAGACGGGGTCGTCCATGAAGTCGAGCACGACGCCAGCGGCGAGGCCTGGGAAGGCGGTCCGGTGGTGCTGTCGTGGGAAGATGCGCAGATGACGGATGGGACCGACGCCTATAACGTCGTGATCCACGAATTCGCGCACAAGATCGACATGCTGAACGGCGAGGCCGACGGCCACCCGCCGCTGTTTCGCCGCTGGCACGCACCGCTAGATGCAACGGCGTGGGGCCAGGTGTTCGACCATGCCTACGATCATTTCTGCGCCAGGGCGGATGCGGTGCCGGACCGCCGTTGGGCGCGTTTCGAGCGGGGGTCGCTGATCGATCCGTACGCGGCGGACCATCCATCGGAATTTTTTGCGGTTTGCAGCGAGGCGCTGTTCGTCCAGCCGCAGGCCTTCGAAGCCGAATACCCGGAGTTATACCGGTTGCTTGCCCGCTACTACCGGCAGGATCCCGCTCGGGTGGGCGCGCTGCAAGGGTAGCCGGCACCCCGCCCGCCCTGGCGGCAAGGTGTGCCGCAGCTGTGAAAAAACCTCGCAAAGATCGTCAACCGACTGATTTTCTGGCATAATCGCCGTTTTTCGACCTTAGGCAAGTGGCTCGCGCCGAAATGCTTCCGCTCCAGCGGTTGCACGCGGGTTGGCTACCGCCAGACTATAGGAAAGACCATGAAAGAAGGCATTCACCCCAATTACCGCGAAGTTCTGTTCATCGATATGTCGATCGACTTCAAGTTCGTGACCCGTTCGACCATCCAGACCCGCGAAACGGGCGAGTTCGAAGGCAAGACCTACCCGCTCGCCAAGATCGAAGTGTCGTCGGAATCGCATCCGTTCTACACCGGTCAACAAAAGATCATGGACACGGCAGGCCGCGTCGAGAAGTTCAACAAGAAGTTCGGCACGCGCGCTACCGGCAAGGCAGCCAAGTAATACCCGCCTCGTCGCCGGCTGCAAGCCGGACAGGTGCTCAGGCACCAGCACAAGAGGGCAGCGTAAGCTGCCCTCTTTTGTTTTGTCGCCTGGCGCCAGCGCCCTCCCGAGTCTGTATCCGCACCTTCCGCGACTCGTTACAGGCGTGCGCGCAACGTTGCGGCCTGTTACTGACCGTGACGCGCGCTGTGCGCCACGTCTACAATGCCGGATGCTGCGAATCGGCCATGCTGCCAGGCACCCTGCCCGGCGCCGGTCGAAGCGCTTTTCCGAGATCAACATATCCGCATGAGATCAGTCGTTCGCCTCACTGCCTCCGCCACGAGCGCCCTGCCGCGCTGGCTGTTGCTGGCCATCAGTATCGTCTACGCCTCGTTCGGCCTGTTTGGCCGCGATCCGTGGAAGAACGAGGATGCAGCCGGCTTCGGCGTCATGTGGACCATGGCCAAGGGCAACGCGCACGACTGGCTGTTTCCGAACCTGGTCGGCAAATACCTGACCGACAACGGCCCGCTCGGCTACTGGCTCGGCGCCAGTTCGATCCGCGCGCTGGCGCCCTGGGTCGACGCCAGCAATGCCTCGCGGGTCTTCACCGGCCTGCTGTTTTGCGGCGCCTGCGCATTCGTCTGGTACACCGCCTATCTGCTCGGCCGCCGTGCTGAGGTCCAGCCGTTCAAATACGCATTCGGCGGCGAACCGGAGCCGCGCGACTACGGCCGCACGCTCGCGGACGGCGCGCTGCTGATTCTGCTCGCCTGTTTCGGACTCGCCGAACGCGGCCACGAAACCACACCGCAACTCGCGCAGTTCGTCTGCATTGCGATGCTTCTCTACGGCCTCGTGCGAATCATCGACAAGCCGGTGCAAGGCGCGCTGGTCTGGGGGCTCGCGCTCGGACTCGTAGCGTTGGCGAGCAACCCCGTGCTGGTGGCGGCGTTGCTGGTCGGCACGCTCGTCATGACGATCATCGTGCCCGCCGCGCGCACGCGCTGGCTGCTGCTCGCCGGTTTGCCGGTTGCGCTGGTGGTGTCGATGTCGTGGCCGGTTGCCGCGCTCTCCGCCTACCCCGACGATGCCGTCTGGTACCTCAATCAGTGGGTGAGCACCAGCATCAACGCGTTTGCCGGGCCGCCCGGCTCGGTGGCCCGATACGCGCTGAAAAACCTGCCGCTCTTCACGTGGCCCGCCTGGCCGCTGGCGATCTGGTCCTGGTTCAGCTGGTCGGGTCTGCGGCGCGCGCCGCACGTGGCGATTCCGTTGTCGGTGATCACACCGTTGCTGATCCTCGTCGTGCTGCAGAGCCATCAGACCAACCTGCTCTTCATGCTATTGCTGCCGGCGCTGGCGGTGCTCGCCACGTTCGCGCTGCCCACACTCAATCGCGGCACCATCAACGCGATCGACTGGTTCGCGCTCCTCAGCTTCACAATACTCGGCAGTACTGTCTGGCTGTTCTGGATCGCGGGCCTCACCGGCTTCCCGGCGCCGCTCGCCCGTAACATGGCCCGTTACGCCCCGGGCTTCGTGCCGCAGTTCAAAATGCTGTCGTTCATCTGCGCGGTCGCGGTGACGGTGTGCTGGTTCGTGCTGGTTCGCTGGCGCCTCGCGCGCCATCCGAAAGTGCTGTGGCGCAGCGTGGTGCTTTCCAGCGCCGGTACCACGCTGATGTGGGTACTCGTGATGACGCTCTGGCTGCCCATCATCAACTACAGCCGGACTTACAAGGACGTGGCCGAGCAGATCGCGAGCCACCTGCCGGACGACTACAGCTGCATCTCGCCGGTGCGCCTCGGCAACGCGCAGATCGCTACGTTTGCCTATTTTGGCCACATGCATTTTGCTTTCGATCAGGATTGCGATGTCATCCTGCGTCAGGACACCCAGGACTACGGCGAACCGAGTTCGATGTCGAACTTCGTCTGGAAGCTGGTGTGGGAAGGCCGCCGCGTCGCCGACCGGGACGAGCGCTTCCGCCTGTACGTGCGCATCGACCGTCCGAAGCCGCCCGCCAAACACCGAGCCTGGCGTCCAAAGCAAGCCGCTCCCGCCAACCGGGACTGATCATGTTGGCTGACGTGCGGAAAATCGCCGCGCTCGCCTGGCCGGTATTGATCGGCCAGCTGGCCATCATTGCCTTCGGCGTGATCGACACGGCGATGGTCGGACGCTACTCCGCCGTCGACCTCGCAGCGCTTGGCCTCGGCTCGTCGATTTACATCTCCGTCTATATCGGTCTGACCGGCATCCTCACCGCGCTGCAGCCGATAGCCGGCCAGCTGTACGGCGGGCGCCACTATCGTGAGATCGGCGAGGAAGTCCGTCAGTCGTTCTGGCTTGCGCTGGCGCTGATGACGATCGGCTTTTTGGTCCTGTACTTTCCCGAACCGATCCTGCACCTTGCCCGGGTGCCGGCGGCGCTGCACGAACGCACGGTCGCCTATCTGCAGATCCTGGCATTCGGCTTGCCGGCCGGTCTGACATTTCGCATCTATAGTTCGCTGACTAACGCCGTCGGCCAGCCGCGGCTCGTGATGATCCTGCAGGTCGGCGCGCTCCTGCTGAAGTTTCCGCTCAATCGCTGGTTCATCTTTGGCGGCCTGGGCGTGCCGGCGCTTGGCGGCCCTGGCTGCGCGCTTGCCAGCACCTCGATCAACTGGACGCTGGCCGTCGTCGGCATGCTGTTGATGGCCCGGCTGGACGTGTTCCGGCCCTTCGCGATCTTCTCGCGCTTCTGCTGGCCGGTATGGCGCCGCCAGGTGACGCAGTTGCGCCTCGGTATTCCGATGGGACTCTCCTATCTGATCGAGGTCACGTCGTACACCTTCATGGCCCTCTTCATCGCGCGCTTTGGCACCACAACGCTCGCCGGGCATCAGATTGCCGGCAACGTCGGCGCCGTGTTGTATATGACGCCGCTCTCGATTGGCATCGCCACCTCCACGCTGGTCGCCCAGGCGCTCGGCGCGCATCGCCACGAAGCGGCGCGTACGCTGTCGCGGCACGGCATCCTGATGGCGGTGATGATCGCCTGCGGCTATGGCCTGATCGTGCTCGTGCTGCGGCCGCTCATCATCGAGGGGTACACGCCGAACGCGCAGGTCGCGGCCGCGGCCATGCCACTGGTCCTGATCGTGGTGTTCTATCACGTGTTCGACTCGCTGCAGGTGACGACGGCTTTCGTGTTGCGCGCCTACAAGGTGGCGGTCGTGCCTACGGTGATCTATGCCGTCGCCCTGTGGGGCGTGGGCCTCGGGGGTGGTTATCTGCTCGGCTTCGATGTCGTCGGCGCGATACCGGTCTGGTTGACCGGCGCACGCGGGTTCTGGTTCGCCAATATGGCGAGTCTCGCGATTGCCGGTTCCGGGTTGTTGATCTACCTACGCTCGGTCAGCCGGCGGTATCTGCAGACTGATTTTCAAGCGCAGGCCGATAAGGTCGCGTAAGCGGACAGAGCGCGCCGGCCGTTGTTGGAGGCGCCGGCAGCGACTGACCGTTAGTTGCGTTTCATGGGACCTCGCTCAACGTCTCGCCACATCGCTCTTGCGTATCACCCCGCTCGTTTGCATCACGTCGCTCGAACACCTCACGTGCGGCAAACAGCGAGTTCAGCGCCGCCGGGAAACCTGCGTAAAGCGCCATCTGCATGAATACCTCGACGATCTCGTCACGTGTGCAGCCGACATTCAACGCCGCTTCGATATGCACCTTCAACTGCGGTTGCGCGCAACCGAGCGTTGCCAGAGAAGCAATCGTCGCGATCTCGCGCGAGCGCAGATCCAGTTGCGGCCGGCTGTAGATGTCGCCGAAGCCGAACTCGATCAACAGCCGCCCGAAATCCGGCGCGATCGGCGCGAGCGCGGCGATCACCATTTCGCCGGTCGCCCCGTCGATCTCCTTCAGCTTGTTCCAGCCCCGGGTGTAGCGGTCGTTCTGTGCGTGTTCCATGGTGAGTCCTTGTCTGATTGAGGGTTGTCGACCTGTCGTGTCACCGTGCGCTCAGCCGCCTCGTAGTAGGCGATCTTGTCGACGATCGCCTCGAGGTTGGTCTGCAACTCTGCGATATGCGCGAGCACCGTATCGCGATGCGCCGTCAGCATTTCGCGCCGCGCGCCGATCGTGACCTCGCCTTGCGCCCGCAACGCAGCGAATGCCTGCATCCCGGCGATCGGCATGCCGGTCACCTTCAGACGCATCACGAACTGCAGCCAGTCGAGGTCGGTGGGCGCATAGAGGCGATGACCCGCCTCCGTGCGGCCGACGGCCCGAATCAGGCCGGCCTGTTCGTAGTAGCGCAGCGTGTGCCTGGAGACGCCAGTGGTGACGGCGACCTGGCCAATGGTGAGTGCTTTTGACATGACGGAACTCAGGTTAGGACTTCGAGTGCACTCTAAGTCAAGCGGCCTGCGATGTCATTGGCAATCAGGATCTTCTGACGTTTAACAAGGTTGGGGATACTGATGATCGTCCGGTAGAATCGCCAGCACTCTGTAAGCAAACAGGAGCGCGGTCGATGCGAAGCGGCACCCTAAGAAGAACGTGGATGTGGGCAACGATCGCAGCGCTCAGCCTGCTGGCAGCCGCTTCGTGGCGCGCCGATGCAGCACGCATCACCCGTGTCTCGCCGCAAGGAAAGGTGGCGCAGGTTCGGCAAGTGGTTGTCAAGTTCGACGAAGCGATGATCGCATTCGGCTCGCCCGCAGCAGCGGCTCCAGCACAGGTGCATTGCAACGACGCGGCCGCGAGCAGCGGTCAGGCACACTGGATCGACGACAAGACCTGGGCTTGGGACTTCGCTGCGGACCTGCCGCCGGGTGTGAGCTGCACCATCGATCTCAACGACGGACTGAAGTCGTTTGCTGCGCACCCCGTCACCGGTCCGCACCGCTACGCGTTTCAAACCGGCGGTCCGTTCGTCCAGGAAGCTCGCCCAGACGGCGGTGAGATCGAGGAAGATCAGGCGTTTGTCTTGCAGTTGAACGGGCCGGCCACGGAAGAATCGGTGCACGAGCATATCTGGTGCGAATCGAGCGGCCTCGGCAATCGTATTCCCGTCAAGAATCTCGACGACGCTGCGCGCACGGCGCTGCTCAAGCACTTTCGCCTGAAAAAAGATGCGGCTCGCATTCTGACGCTCCAGTGCCAGCAAACGCTGCCTTCCGCCACCAAGATGCAACTGGTGTACGGCGTAGGGGTGGCAAGCCCGAGCGGTCTCGCCAATGACGTCGAGCGCCGCTTCGACTACACCGTGCACGAGCCCTTCGCCGCCAGCTTCTCGTGCGAGCGCGAAAACGCCAAGGCGCCGTGCACACCGCTGCGTCCGGTACAAGTGCGCTTCAACGCGCCGATCAGCCGTGCCGCCGCCGAAAAGCTCACGCTCAAGGGCCCCGGCGGCACGATCTCGCCGACCTTCAAACCGGATGATAAGGATTCCGAAACGTCGACAGTGGAATTCGCGGCGCCGTTGCCCGAGCACGCCGAACTCACGATCGAGATCCCCGCGAACCTGAAAGATGTCAGCGGCCGCGCGCTCACCAACGCCGACCTGTTCCCGCTCAAGACCACCACGGCGCCCATGCCGCCGCTCGCCAAGTTCTCGTCGGGGACTTTCGGCATCGTCGAACGTTTTGCTGAACCGGACATGCCCGCGCTCGTGCCAGCGACGTTGCGCAATGTCGAAGCAGATCTACATGTAGCAGGGCTCAATGCCGGCAACGCGCAGTTCACCAAACTGCGCGTCGATGCCGACACCGATATCCGCAACTGGATGCGACTGGTCGACCGCTTCGACGGCTATTCGATGAATCGCTCAACCATCGAATCGCTGATGCCCGGCCTGCTGCAGCGCTCGAAGAATCCGGTGTACGTGCCGCGCTCGCCGGACGAGTCCAGCGACGACGACAGCAAGAAGGACCCTGAAATCGACATCCGCTCGCTGTCGCTGCTCGCGGGACAACGCGGCGTCGAGACCCTCGCCTTGCCGAAGGAAGATGCGAAGGCGCTGCGGCCATTCGAAGTGGTCGGCGTGCCGGTGGCGAAGCCCGGCTTCTACGTGATCGAACTGGCTTCACCCGCGCTGGGTGCGTCGCTGTTGAGCACGAAAGCGCCCATGTACGTGCGCACTGCGGTGCTCGTGACCAACCTTGGCGTGCACTTCAAGCAAGGACGTGAAAACACCGTGGTATGGGTCACCTCGCTCGACAAGGGCCAACCGGTGCCGAACGCCGTCATCCAGGTGAGCGATTGCAACGGCGCCCCGCTTGCCGACGGCAAGACCGACGCCCACGGCGTGCTGACCATCGAAAAAACGCTCTCACCGGTCAAGGAATGTGGTGACGGCAGCTTCGAAGGCTTCTTTGTCTCGGCGCGCGTCGACGATCCGAAGACCGGCACCGACATGGCGTTCGTGCGCTCGGACTGGAACCGCGGCATCGAGTCCTGGCGCTTCAATGTGCCCACGGACACCAGCATCGTGCAGACGGTTCGCGCGCATACCATTTTCGACCGCACCTTGTTGCGCGCCGGCGAGACGGTCTCGATGAAGCATCTGATCCGCGTCGAAAACTTGCACGGCTTCGCCTATCCGCAGAAGTATCCGACCCGGGTGACGATTCGCCATCTCGGCAGCGGCCAGACCTATCATCTGCCGCTCAAATGGGCGGTCGACCATAGCGCCGATTCGAGCTTCACGATTCCGGTGGCGGCGAAACTGGGCGAATACAGCGTCACGCTCGACGATGGCGATCCGAATGCGACCGCGTCTTCCAGCGCGGCTAGCGGCAACGGTAATAACAACGGCTCCAGCGACAATAGTGACGCCTCCGACGACGGCGACAACAGCGCCTCGCCGTCCATGAGCTATGAGTCCGGCAGCTTCCGTGTCGAGGAATTCCGCTTGCCGGTGTTCAAGGGCACGATTGCCGTACGGGACGAAAAGCCCCATCCGCTGGTCGTTGCGAAAGAAGCGCCGCTTGCGCTGCAGATCGACTATGTGTCGGGCGGCGCGGCGTCGAACCTGCCGGTGCAGGTGTCGGCCTTGCTCAAGAGCACGACGCCCGGCTTTACCGATAGCTTCCCGGACTTCAGCTTCACGCCGTACACGCCGCAAACCGGCGACGACACCTCGGCCACGGACGACGAGGACAACGGCAGCGACAATCAGGCCACGGACAACGGCGCCAAACTGATCGCCGACAAGGAAGCGGTCACGCTCGATCGCAACGGTTCCGGCGCCTTGACGCTCAAGAATCTGCCACACGTCGACGCGCCCAAACGCCTCGCGCTGGAAGCCACCTTTGCCGATCCGAATGGGGAGGTGCAGACCCTCTCCGGTGGCGCGATGCTGTGGCCGGCGGCGGTCGTCGCAGGCATCAAATCGGGGCAATGGGTGTCGGTCGGCAACACGGTGCCGGTCAAGGCGCTTGCGGTCGACCTGCAAGGCAACCCGCGCGCCGGTGTGGCGCTCGACGTGCACGGCTTCGCGCGCATCACGACCAGTTCGAGAAAGCGCATGGTCGGCGGCTTCTACGCCTATGACAACCATACCGAGACCAAAGACCTCGGCTCGCTATGCAGCGGCAAGAGCGACGACCACGGCCTGCTGACCTGCGACGCGAAGCTACGCGACGCCGGCAACATCGACCTCGTGGTCACGGCCAAAGACGGCGACGGCAACGTGTCGACGGCGAGCAGTTCGGTGTGGGTCACGCGCGAAGACGAACTGTGGTTCGGCGGCGAGAACACCGACCGCATCGACGTGTTGCCCGAGAAGACCACCTACGAGCCCGGCGAGACCGCGCGTTTCCAGGTACGCATGCCGTTCCGCTTCGCCACCGCGCTGGTCGCGGTCGAACGCGAGGGCATCATCGAGACGCACGTCGTCCAGCTGGACGGCAAGGATCCGACCGTCGAGCTGAAGGTCAATGAGGCGTGGGGGCCGAACGTGTACGTGTCGGTGCTGGCATTGCGCGGCCGGATTCACGAAGTGCCCTGGTATTCGTTCTTCACCTGGGGCTGGAAGGCGCCGCTCGAATGGGCCCGCGCGTTCTGGTACGAAGGCCGTCAATATGAAGCGCCGACGCCGCTCGTCGATCTGTCGAAGCCGGCATTCCGCTATGGCATGGCCGAAATCAAGGTGGGCACGGCGGCGCACAAGCTCGCCGTGACGGTCACACCCGATGCGAAGTCCTACACCGTGCGCGGCAAGGCGCACGTCAAGCTGCACGTGCAGATGCCAGGCGGCAAACCCGCACCGGCCGGCACGCAAATCGCCGTGGCCGCCGTCGACGAGGCTCTGCTCGAACTGATGCAGAACCAGAGCTGGGACGTGCTCGACGCGATGCTCGAGCGGCGCGCCTATGGCGTCGAAACCTCGACCGCGCAAATGGAGATCATTGGGCGCCGCCACTTCGGACGCAAGGCCGTGCCGGCCGGAGGCGGCGGCGGCCACAGCTCGACGCGCGAACTGTTCGACACGCTACTGCTCTGGAATCCGCGCGTCACGCTTGACGCCAACGGCGAAGCCTCGCTCGATGTGCCGCTCAACGATGCGCTGACGAGCTTCCGGATCGTCGCGATTGCGGCGGTCGGTCCCGGCACGTTCGGCACGGGCAGCACGTCGATTCGCAGCACGCAGGATCTGCAACTGATCTCCGGCTTGCCGCCGCTGGTACGCGAAGGTGACGTGTTCCGCGCCCAGTTCACGGTCCGCAACACGACCGCACGCGCAATGAAAGTGATCGTCACACCGAACGTGCCGGGCCTCACGTTTGCCGTGCAAACGTTGGACCTCGCGGCCGATTCGGCGCGCGAAATTGCATGGACCGTGACGACGCCCGACGGCCTCGCCGATGCGCCGTCTGGCGCGCTGCCGTGGAACGTGGCTGCCTCGGAGCAAGGCGGCCCGCACGCCAGCGACGCCCTGAAAATCGCGCAACGCGTCACCGCCGCGGTGCCCGTCACCGTGCAGCAGGCCACGCTCGCGCAAGTCGACGGTACGTTGTCGTTGCCGGTGGCCGCACCGCCGGACGCGAGCACGACCCAGGCCGGCGTGCTGCGCGGCGGCATTGCGGTGTCGTTACAGTCGACACTCTCCGACGGCATGCCAGGCGTGCGCCGCTGGTTCGAACGCTATCCGTATAACTGCCTCGAACAGCAGGCCTCGCGGGCCATCGGTCTGCGCGATCCAGCGCAATGGCAGGCGGTGGTGGCGAAGATGCCCGTCTATCTCGACCGCGACGGCCTCGCCAACTACTTCCCGCCGAGCGACGACAGCCGCAGCCAGGGCAGTTCGACGCTCACCGCCTATCTGCTCGCCGTCAGCGATGAAACGTCGAAGCTCGATCCGCGTTTCGCACTGCCTGACGACGTGCGAGGCAAACTCGAAGCGGGCCTGGTGAGCTTTGTCGAAGGCCGTATCGAGCGCAATGCGTGGGCGCCGCGCAAGGATCTCGACCTGCGCAAGCTCGAGGCGCTCGAGGCGTTATCGCGCTATGGGATGGCACAGGCGCGCATGCTCGGGTCAATCGAGATCGCGCCGAACCAATGGCCGACTTCGGCCGTACTCGACTACTACGCGATCCTGTCACGCATACCGGATATCCCGCAGCGTGACGACAAGCGCGCGCAACTCGAACAGATCCTGCGGGCACGGCTCACGTATCAAGGTACGCGCCTCACGTTCTCGACTGAAGCCGACGACGATCTGTGGTGGCTGATGACCGGCACGGAAGACAACGCCGCCCGCACCGCCCTCACCTTCGTCGATTCCCCCGCGTGGAAAGACGAGATGCCGCGTCTCGTCGCCGGCCTGCTCGCGCTGCAACGCAACGGCGCGTGGCAGACCACGACCGCAAACGTGTGGGGCTCGCTCGCAGTCGAGCGTTTCTCACAGGTGTTCGAGAGCACGCCCGTCACCGGGCAGACCAGGCTGCAACTCGGCGCGTTCGACAAGACCGTCTCGTGGAGCCAGGCCGCGCCAACTGCAGCGAGTTCGGCTACCCCCGCCACGCAAACGAAGGACACCCGCAGCCAGCTTCTGCCATGGCCGCCTGCGAATCAGGGCACGGCGGCGCCGTTGACGCTGACGCAAGACGGCACCGGCAAACCGTGGGCGACTATCGAAAGCCTCGCCGCTGTGCCGTTGAAAACGCCATTCGCAGCCGGCTACCGCATCACCAAAACGATCACCCCGCTCGATCCGGCGGTGAAAGGCGCCTATACGCGTGGCGATGTAGTGCGGGTGCATCTGGACATCGACGCGCAGACCGATATGACCTGGGTGGTCGTCAACGATCCGGTGCCCGCCGGCGCGACGATTCTCGGCTCGGGTCTGGGACGCGACTCGGAGGCGGCGACACGGGGGGAAAACAGCGGAGACAATACTGACCGCGGCGCTTGGCCGGCGTTTATCGAGCGCGGTTTTGACGGTTATCGGGCGTACTACGATTATCTGCCGAAGGGGAAATTTTCGGTCGATTACACGGTACGGCTCAACAACGTCGGCACCTTCGGTCTGCCGCCAACGCGTGTGGAGGCGCTCTATGCGCCGTCGACGTTCGGCGCGTTGCCGAATGCGCCGCTGGTGGTGGTGCCCGCAGCCGGCACCGTCCCTGCGGCCTCGAGGTGAGGTGCGCTGATTTCGCAGCGTGAATTGAAGCGATGAGTCACGGTTACGACATGCCGTCCAACACCTGCCACACGGCCCGAAGAGTGGGGCGGTGGCTTGGCGTGCTTGGCGCGTCTGCTGTGTCTGGCGCGTCTGGGGCAACAACGCGCCCCCTCACCGCATGGCTCAGCCGTCTTCGCACCGGCGTCTCACGCACATCGCTGCCGCTTGCCCGAGTAACGGTTTGCGTCAGCCTGTTCGGCACCTCGCTCAGCGCCTTTGCCCTGCCCTCATTCGACGAAGTCCACGCCCGCTGGCACAGCTCGGACTGGGTGCTGCTAGCGCGCGACGGCGAGCCGCTGCAACGCACGCGCATCGACCTCAGCGAGCGGCGCGGCGACTGGGTCGCGCTCGCCGACGTCTCGCCGGCGCTGCGCCAGGCTATCGTCGTCTCCGAAGACAAACGCTTCTATGAGCACAGCGGAGTCGACTGGCGCGGCGCAGCCGGAGCCGCCTGGGCCAATCTGTGGAATACACGCACGCGTGGCGCCTCGACCGTGACCATGCAGTTGACCGGCCTGCTCGATGACGACCCACAACGTTCAGGACAACGTTCGATCGCGCAGAAGGCCGGCCAGGCCGTCAACGCGTTGTGGCTCGAGCGCACCTGGCGCAAGGACCAGATCCTCGAGGCCTATCTGAATCTGGTGCCCTTTCGCGGCGAAACGATCGGCTTGTCGGCGCTCTCGATGACCCTGTTCGGCAAGGCACCCTCGGGACTCGACGAACGCGAAGCGGCGGTGGCCGCAGCGCTGATCCGCGCACCGAACGCCTCCTACGCGAAGGTCAGCGAACGCGCCTGCCGGATTCTGCGCGACATGCAGGCAGCCGGCCAGTGCACGAACCTCGGCGGATTCGTGCAACTGGCATTCGCCCGTCCTGCGCCGGCCACACTCTCCATCACGCCGGATGAGGACGGACTCGCGCCGCATTTCGCGCGGCGTGTCGCGGCCGAGGTGCATCCGGTCGCCGGCGCCCGCGTGCGCTCCACCCTCGACACGAATCTGCAACGCTTCGCGCGCGATACCCTCACCCGCACCTTGCTCGAACTGAATGCTCGCGCGCATCCGCGCAACGTTCAGGATGGCGCTGTGGTGGTACTCGATAACGCCACGGGCGAGGTGCGCGCCTGGGTCGGGTCGTCGGGCGCGCTGTCCGGCGCCCGCGACGTCGACGCTGTGCTCGCGCTGCGTCAGGCCGGCTCGACGCTCAAACCCTTCCTGTATGCGCAGGCCATCGACGAACGGCGGCTCACCACGGCGTCGCTGCTCGACGACGCGCCGCTCGACCTCGCCGCCGGCGGCGGCCTGTACATCCCGCAGAACTACGACAAGGACTTCAAAGGATGGGTCAGCGTGCGCACCGCGCTCGGCTCATCGCTAAACGTGCCGGCGGTGCGCACGCTGGTGATGGTGACGCCGCACCGCTTTGCGAAGACACTTACTGCGCTCGGTCTGCCGCTCACGCAAAGCGGCGATTACTACGGCTACAGTCTCGCGCTCGGCAGCGCGGACGTCACCCTGCTCGCGCTGACCAACGCGTACCGTGCGCTGGCGAATGGCGGCGTCGCCGGAACTACGGGGGATCTGCCACGCCGCCCGCTCACGCCCCGTGACACTGCAGCAAAGGCGGCGCAACGCGTCTTCAGCGTCGACGCGAGTTTCATCATCACCACGGTGCTGTCGGACAACAATGCGCGCACCCGCACCTTCGGCTTCGATAGTCCGCTCGCCACGCGCTTCTTCTCTGCGGTCAAGACGGGCACCAGTAAAGATATGCGCGATAACTGGACGGTCGGTTTCACCTCCCGCTACACGGTCGGCGTGTGGGTCGGCAATGCGGACGGCACGCCGATGTGGGACGTGTCCGGCGTGACCGGCGCGGCACCGGTGTGGGCCGCGATCGTCGGCTACCTGCATCGGCGTGTGCCGAGTACGCCGCCTGCCGCGCCAGGCGGTGTGATTCAGACGCACGTCACGTTTGAAAACGGCGTCGAACCCGCGCGTGACGACTGGTTCGTGCGCGGCACGCAAACTCCGGTCGTCGCGCTCGCAGCGGATGCCGGCGCCGCCGTGCAACGCGTCTCGACGCGGGGCGCAGCGCATATCGGCGCACCCACTGACGGCACGATCTTCGCGCTCGACCCCGACATTCCCGCGTCGCGACAGCGTATTTCATTCGAGCGCGCGAGCGGAGCCTCGACGCTGACCACATGGCGTCTCGACGGCAAGACGCTCGGCCACGCGCCGCGCGTGCCCTGGCTGCCGTGGCCTGGGCATCATCTGCTGGAACTCGTGGATGTGGATGGCAGTGTGGCCGATTCCGTGCGCTTCGAAGTGCGCGGTGCGATCGCCCGCACGCCCGATACCGGTGGCGCTGGGACTCGCATCGGCACCGGCACGACCACACCACCGATCGCGTCACAAAGGCCTACGAAATAACCAAAAGGTTTAAATAGTGTCCACAATGATTTACTTGTCACGAATCGATCGGTATAAATCGGCGGTTTTCATAAGAAGCGCGCGCAATTTATCCTATGCTTAAGCGCAGCGCGTGCTGACTGGATGCGTCGTCCGTTCCCGGCTAACTTTTTTTGCCATCAATGGAGTGCTTGCCATGCTGAAGAAGCTGCTCATGCTTTGCGTTGCCTTGGCTTTGTCGCTGTCAGCTGGATACGCCGCTGCGGTGGAAGTCAATTCCGCCGATCAGGCGACGCTTGAAACCGTCAAAGGCATTGGTCCCGTGCATGCGAAGGCGATTATCGACGAACGCACCAAGAACGGCCCGTTCAAGGATGCAGACGATCTCGCCGCACGCGTGAAAGGCATCGGCACGAAGTCGGTGACGAACCTCGAAGCAGCCGGTCTCACGATCAACGGTTCATCCGCAGCGCCGAGCGGCACCAAGGCGGCCACGAAGTCGGGCACCACGAGTACGACCAACACGAGCACATCGGCAGCGAAGACCCCGGCCGCCACAACACCAGCGGCTACCACGACGACGGCCGCGACAGCCGCACCGGCAACTGCCGCCGCGAGTGCGCCTGGTGCAGCATCGGGCGGCAAAGCTTCGAAGTCGAAGAAGAAGAGCAAGGCAGCTGCGTCTGAGGCGGCCGCTGCCTCGGCCCCTGCCGCAGCGGCTGCAAGCGCACCCGCGGAAGCATCGGGCGGCAAGGCTTCAAAGTCGAAAAAGGCGAAGAAGAGCAAGGCAGCTTCGGCTGCCGCAGCATCGGCTGCCGCAGCTTCGGGCACCTGATATTCGTCAGGTGGATGCGGTAACGTAGTTCACCTGAGCGCCTATGCTACCGGCCACGCCCGGCTTCCTATCCATCCGGTGCCGCGCAAACGCGCGGCGTTTTCACCCGCTGGCGTCTCTTCAGAACGCCGGCATTCAAGAGAGACCGTCATGAGCCTACTCGACACATTTGGTTCCTTGCTCGGCCAGTCGCCCGAAGGCGGCGGCGGACATCAGGCCCTCATCAGCACCGCACTTGAATTCGTCAATAACCAGCCGGGCGGCCTGAATGGCCTGATCCAGCAGTTCAAGGACAAAGGCGCTGGCGACATCATCAGTTCGTGGATCAGTAACGGCGAGAATCAG
>Ga0302232_10000548_pt1 | contig 27846 bp, 18 predicted proteins | sample II_Palsa_N2_3_FD_193575 | JGI IMG/M metagenome (GOLD analysis project Ga0302232, IMG submission 193575) | Peat permafrost microbial communities from Stordalen Mire near Abisko, Sweden - II_Palsa_N2_3 | ecosystem: Environmental > Terrestrial > Soil > Palsa > Peat permafrost | place: Sweden...
GAGCAGCCCGGCCGCGACTAGTTCGCGCAGCCGGGCGGCGGCCACCGGTTCGCTGATCCCGGCCCGCTCCGCGAAGTCGTCGAACCGCGACGTGCCGTAGAAGGCCTCGCGCAGCAGCAGAAAAGCCGAGCGCGTGCTGACCACATCCAGCGCCCGCGCCATGGAGCACTCGGTCGCTGTCCACGCGGCCCGCGGTTCCAGCCTCCCGGTCAGCCGGGGGAGGCCCGCCGCCGTCCCTGGGGTTCCAGCCATGTCCTCAGCCTATCTGACTTGTGCTCGGCTAAGTTAGTGCTCTACGGTCTAGCTATGGCAGAGCTAAGTCAGGCGACCGCAGGCGGCTCCGGCACCGCGGGGAACGCCGCCGCCAGCGGGACGGCCGGGGCACCGGGCGAGCCGACTGCGGGCCGTCCCGAGGTCCTGATCATCGTGTGCGCCGGGGTCGTGCTGGCCAGCCTGGACCTGTTCATCGTGAACGTGGCCCTGCCGGCGATCGCCCGCGATCTGGGTACCCGCAGTCTGGGCGACCTGTCCTGGGTGCTGAACGGCTACGCGATCGTGTACGCCTCGCTGCTCGTGCTGGCGGGCAAGCTCGCCGACCGGCACCGGCGCAAGTACGGCTTCCTGCTGGGAGTGGCCATCTTCACCGCGGCCTCGGCCGCCTGCGGGGCCGCCAGCAGCGTGGCCATGCTGATCGCCTTCCGGCTGGTGCAGGCGGCCGGCGCGGCGCTGCTCACCCCCACTTCACTCAGCCTGGTGCTCGCCTCGTACCCGCCGCAGCGGCGCAGCGGGGCGGTCCGGGCCTGGACCGCCACCGGCGGTGTGGCGGCCGCCTTCGGGCCGGTGATCGGCGGCCTGCTGGTCGCGGCCAGCTGGCGCTGGGTGTTCCTGGTCAACGTCCCGATCGGGATCGCGGCCCTCGTGGTCGGCTGGCGCCGGCTGCCCGATGTGCCCGGCCATCCCGTTCCGCGCCCGGACGCTCTGGGGGCTGTCCTGGTCACGGCGGGCGTGGCCGCGCTCACCCTCGGCCTGGTTCAGGGCGGTGCCTGGGGATGGGCTTCGGCCCGGACGGTTGCGGTGCTGGCCGGGTCGGCCGTTTTGCTGGCCCTGTTCGTGCTGCACTGCGCCCGGGCCCGCAACCCGCTGATCGAGCCGTCCCTGTTCCGGGTGCGCAGCTTCACGGGCGCGGCCACGGTGATGCTGCTGTTCTCCATGTCGTTCGGCGGCATGCTGCTCTCGGTGGTCCTGTGGCTGCAGGACGAATGGGGCTGGTCGGCGCTGCAGGCCGGGCTGGGCATCGCTCCCGGCCCGGTCATGGTCCCGCTCTTCTCGTTCCTCGTCGCGGGCCGCCTGATCGCCCGCTTCGGGCCGGCCGTGGTGGTCGCGGCCGGCTCCAGCGTGCTCGCCGCCGGCGTCGTCTGGTGGGCCCTGGCCATCGGCCTGGTCGTCGACTACCCGGGCGGCGTCCTCGGCGGCATGCTGCTGACGGGGGTGGGCGTCGGGCTGACCCTGCCGACCCTGATGGCCACCGCCGCGGGCTCGCTGCCCGCGCACGCCTTCGCCACCGGATCGGCTGTCGTCAACATGATCCGGCAGGTCGGGATGGCCATCGGGGTGGCCGTTCTGATCGCGGTCCTCGGGACACCGGACACTCCTGTCGGACGGCTCACCGCGTTTCAGCATGGCTGGTGGGTGATCGCCGCTACGGCCCTCGCCGGCGCCGCCGCCGCCCCCCTGCTGCGCCGCCGGCCGGCCCCCGCGCCGGCCGCGGCGCCCCCCGGCCAGTCCGCTCCGCGAACCGGATGAAACCGGGCCGATCGCTGGCCGTCCCCATGTGCCCACTGACTGTGTTCGCCCGAGCCAGGCCGCGGCTCCGCGGGCCACTTCGCGCAATTGCGTAATAGGTGGCCGCGAATTATGGCCGCATTGGCCCGCAAAGGCCTGGCCTTTTACCCTGCCACCTAGGACTTAGTAGAAAGTCAAAATAGAAATTGCGCGGGGCGGGCCGCCAGCTATTGACGGCCAAGCCTCACATGGCCGCGGCGTTTTGCCGGCGGTGCCGCCGCGCCCGCCGGGGACGGTGCTGCTGCGCCCGCCGGGGACGGTGCTGCTGCGCCCGCCGGGGACGGTGCCGCCGCGCCCGTCCCGGCGGCCTGGCGCGGCCGTGCACAGCCCGCTTATCGGCCAGCCAATGCGGAGAAAAGCCGCAGTCGGCCGACCAGCGGAGAGATGGGAAATATTGCTCTTCCCGTACATCCCGGTACAACTGTGTCGGGTCATCTCTGACGTGGGTTTTTACGCACAATGGCGGCCCATTCGGCGCTATGCTCATTGCGTTCACCGGACGGCTTATTGCGTTCACCGGATGCGGCGGGCCCGCACGGCCCGCGCTACGTGCAGTGAGATCGGCGGCGCGAAGGGGACTCGCACAGCCGCCGAGGGGAGGCTACGTGTGGGTATTTCAACTGGGTCATTTTGTTCCCGCCGGAAAGTGACCGCGCTGTGAGGCCGGGCACCGTCCCGGCCCGGGACCTGCCCAGGCCCCGGGCCGTCGGCGGCGCCGACGCAGCCATGAGCGCGGGCATCATCTGGTCCGCGGGCCCGGCGAGTCCCGGGAACTCCGCTGGCTCGGACTTTCCAGAGTCTCGGTCGTTTCCGGCTGGTCCGGCAGGCGTGGCCGGTCCCAGGTCCCCAGCGGTCTCCACGGGCCTCGCAGCCCCGGATCATCCGTGGGCCGAGCCGGGCTCGCGGCCGGCCGTGGTGTTCCGCCGGTGTGTGACCAACGTGACCGCCGGGATTTTCAGCTGGGACATGAACACGAACGAGGTGGTGCGCGAGCAGGGCACCTACGAGCTCTACGGCCTGCCCGAGGACGGCCCGGCCACGATGGAGACGTTGCTGTCCCGTGTGCCCGAAGAGGACCAGGCTGACGTGATCGCCGCGATGCGGCAGATGATGAGCTCCTGTGGCACCTACGAGATTAAGTACCGCGTGCTGGCCCTGGACGGCTCGCTGCGCCCGATGGAGGCCCGCGGCCGGGTCCTGCCGGGACCGGACGGCCGTCCCGCCCGGATGACCGGCTTTGTCATGGACACGACCAGCCTCTGGGCCAGCAGCGAGGCCGACCCGCTGCGACTGCACGAAGGTGCCGAACGCACCGCGCTGACGCAGAAGTTCAGCGCCGCGCTCGCCTCCGCGGTCACCGTGGACGCCATCACCGCCGCGGCCCGGGCCGGCCTGGCCGCCTACGGCGCGAACGGCCTGATCATCGTCACCGAGCACGAGGGCCTGCAGGCCCCGCTCACCTTCTACGGTTTCGACGCCGCCGCCGCGCGCCTGCTCGGCGACCCCGCGCCGTCCCCGGGTTCACCAGTCGCGCACGCCATCGCCGGTGAGACGCCCGTGTTCGTCTGCTCCGCGACCGACCTGGCCCACCGCTATCCGCATCTGGCTGCGATGGCCGCCGGTTCGGCCCACCAGGCCTGGGCGGCGGTGCCGGTCCCCGACACCAGGGGGCGGCTCGGCGCGTGCCTGATGGGCTTCGCCAGACCACGGGAGTTCGGCACCGGGGAACGGGGCATGCTGGTGGCTGCCTCCGGGCTGCTGGCTCAGTCGCTGCAGCGTGCGCGGATGTACGAGTCAGAGCATGCGCTAGCCCGCGACCTGCAGCGCGGGCTGCTGCCGCGGGGCCCGCTGCAGGCACCCGGCATGACGATCGCGGCCCGCTACCAGCCGGTGACCTCCGGCCTGGAGATCGGCGGCGACTTCTACGACGCGATCGAGCTGACCGGCGGCCGGGTCGCCCTGGTGATCGGTGACGTGCAGGGGCACAACCCGATTGCGGCGTCCATGATGGGGCGGCTCCGCATGGTCGTGCATGCCTACGCCCGCGAGGGTCACGGACCGGCCGAGGTGATGACCCGGGCCAACCAATGGCTGGTCGAGCTGAACACCGATCCGGACCTGGCCCTGTTCGCCAGCTGCTGCTTCGTGGTGATCGACCCGGCCGCCGGCGAGCTGGAGATGTGCCGGGCCGGTCATCCCGCCCCGGTGCTGGTATCCCCCGGGGCCGCACCGGTGCTGCTCGACCAAGGTGATGACCTGCTGCTGGGCGTGGAGCGCGCCGAGCGGTACAGCACGGTCAAGCTCTCGATGCCGTCCGGCGCGACACTGCTGCTGGCCACCGACGGGCTGCTCGACGCGGACGGCGCCGACTCCGATGGCCACCTGCGCACCCTGCTCGGCGTGCTGGCCGACGGCGCCGGGGAGGACCTGGAGACGCTGGCGGACCGGCTGCTGGCCAGCCCGCGCCGCACCCAGCACGGCGACGACATCGCCCTGATGATCGCCCGCGCCGGCCGCGCCGGCCGCGCCGCCCGGCCCGCCGGGTGCGAGCCCTACTCCTCGTCCTCCAGGGACAGGTAGGACCCCCGCCAGAAGAGCAGCGGGGCCCCGGCGTCGGCCGACGTCTCCGCGTACCGGAGCCGCCCGATGACGATCTCGTGGTCCCCGCCAGGCAGGCTGTGCTCGACCGTGCACTCCAGTGCGGCGAGCACTCCGTCCAGTCGCGGGCTGCCGGTCGGTCCCGGCTGGTGCGCCACCCCGTCCCAGGCCGCTGCGAGCCCCCGCCGGGCGAAGTTCGCCGAGAGCTCCTGCTGCGGTGCGGCCAGCACGTTCACCACGAACGAGCCGTGGCTGCGGATCGCCTCCAGGGTCAGGCTGTTCCGGTCGAAACAGACCAGGATGAGCGGCGGGTCCAGCGACAAGGCGCTCACCGCGTTGGCGGTCGTTCCGACCGGCTCCCCGTCCGGCCCGACCGAGGTGACGACGGTGACCCCGGTGGCGAAGTGGCCGACGGCACGGCGGAACTCTTCGCTGGTGATGTCAACATCAGCAGGGGTGGATGCCGTCATCGTCATATCTGTCCGTGGTTGGCCGGGGGCACATTACTGTGCAAGTAGTTTCCGGTGCCGTGATATTTCCGGCCGGCCCGATCATGACGGCCCAGGGTGCGTGAGTTACACCATGGACAGCTGAGATCATGCCGCCGAACAGGCCCTGAGGTAACGGTCACCGCCGTCCGGGTTTCTCCCCGGCGGATGATGGTCACGTGTCGCCCTCCGGATCGTGTTGCCGCGTCATACCAACCAAATCGATCGGCAAACTGGCCTTACCCATTTCCGGCTAACCATCACAGCCTCCCCGCTGTTCCCGGCCACATACCGTCTCCGGTGTTCCCAGTGCAGGCGGCTCCGGCTACCCCCTGGCGCCCCGGGCTATCCTCCGGCGCCCGCCGGTCCCGCCGGCCGGGCCTTCCCGCGCGGAGCGGTTCGGCGCCGTGACCCCACGGGCGTGGAGCGGACCGGGGCATGGCCCGGTTTGCTGATCATTTTCCTGAGCAGCAGATCCAGAGGGCCGTGGCACTGCTGGCCAGCGGACGTCCCTATGATCAGGCCCTGGGAGCCGTCCTGGGCTGGCGGAACGTGGCCCCTTCCAGTCAGCGGCCGGTCTAGCGGTGTGTGTCCGGGCAATCCCGGGAGAAAAAAGTGCAGAATGTGACCGGATGCGGACAGTGAGAGGAGGCGGTCACCGAAATGGCAGCCCAGGAGGTCTTCACGTCCCGGCTGCTGGGCCGCCCGCTGCTGGACAGCGAGCAAACGCCGATCGGCCGCGTCCGCGACGTGGTGCTCCTCCCAGCGGCCCAAGGTGACGCGCCCCGCGCGCTGGGGCTGGTCGTGACGCTGCAGCGGCGGCGGATCTTCGTCAACTTCGGCCGGATCGCAGAGATGTCGATAGACGGCGCCCACCTGCGCGGCGGCACTGTCGACCTGGACCGCTTCACCCGGCGCACCGGGGAGATCCTGGTCACCGAGCTGTTCGGCCAGCCCGCCGGGACCGGGTCCGTGGTCGACGTGGCGATCACCCCCTCCTCGACCGGCCGCGGCTGGAAGGTTTCCTCGCTGGCTATCACCCGCGGCCGGGGGCTGCGGCTCCGCTCCACCCAGATCGTGCCGTGGAGCGACTACCCGGAGCTGTTCAAGGCCGGCACGCTGGCTGATCAGCTCGTCGATCTGCGCGAGATGCACCCGACGGACCTGGCCAACGCGGTGGAGGGCATGACGCCCACCCGCCGCGACGAGCTCGCCGCCGCGCTGGAGGACGACGAGCTGGCCGACCTGCTGGAGGAGATGCCCGAGCAGGACCAGATCCGGCTGCTGGCCAGCGTGGGCCTGGAGCGCAGCGCCGACGTCGTGGAGGAGATGGAGCCCGACGACGCCGCGGACCTGCTGGCCGAGATGGCGCCCGAACAGCGGGAGCGGCTGCTGACCGCGATGGAGTCGGTCCAGGCCGCCGACCTGCGCCGGTTGCTGCGGTACGACGCCGGCACGGCCGGCGGCCTGATGACCTCCCAGCCGCTGATCGTCGCGCCCGACGTGCCGGTGGCCGAGGCCCTGGCCCGGATCCGCGAGCCGGACCGGCCGATCACCGAGGCCGCGCAGGTGTTTGTCTGCGAACCGCCTACACTGGCCCCGACCGGGCGTTACCTCGGCAGCGTCGGATTCCAGCTGCTGCTGCGGCAGCCTCCCGCCAAAACCGTGGGCGAATGCGTCGAGGCGAGTACCTTCGTCCGGCCCGAGCTGTCCGAACGCGAGCTGGCGGCCCGGCTGGCCGCCTACAACCTGATCAGCGTGGCGGTCTGTGACGAGCTCGGCCGCCTGCTGGGCGCGGTCACCGTGGACGACGTCCTTGACCATCTCCTGCCCGTTGGCTGGCGAAGAACTGGAGGCTGAGCATGATCCGAGCCTCATCGCGGCGTTTCGGCGAACGACCGGACCTGTCCGTCCCCCGCGCGCCAAGCCTGCGCATGGGCACCCACTACGACCCCGACGCCTTCGGGCGGTTCTCTGAGGCCCTGGCCCGGTTCCTGGGCACCGGGCGCTTCCTGGTCGCCCAGACGGTCCTGGTCATCGCCTGGATCGTGCTCAACACCGTCGGGCTCGTCCAGCACTGGGACCCCTATCCGTTCATCCTGCTGAACCTGGCCTTCTCCACCCAGGCGGCCTACGCGGCCCCGCTGATCCTGCTGGCCCAGAACCGGCAGGACGACCGGGACCGCGCCAATATCGACCGCGACCGGGAGGTGGCGGCCCGGACCCAGGCCGACACCGAGTTCCTGGCCCGGGAGCTGTCCGCGGTGCGGCTCGCGCTGGCCGACGTGGTGACCACCGAGGATCTGGACGAGTCACTGATCCGGCTGGCCAGGATGGTCGCCGACGGGCAGCTGCGGCCGAATGGGCCGGCGGAGCAGAATTCGGCTGCCTCCGCTGACCGTGTCACCTCTCCTGGCGCACCGCCAAGCTCCAACCACCGGGCGAGCACGCCGCCGAGCTCCCACCGCCAAGGGGAAGCGGACGGACCCGGGGGTGCCCAGAATTAGCCGGAATTTAACCCGGCCGCCCGCCGTGGCCCGTGCCGCCTCCGCGCCTGCGGTAACACCCGCAGCGGGTAACAACAACGGGCCGTTCGCCCGGCTGCGCGGCAGTACCTGATCTCAGGCTGGTCCCGAGCGGGCCCCGGCCGCCAGCCGGTCGGCGGCCCGCGCGGTCACCGCCATGATCGTCAGCGCCGGGTTCGCGCTGCCCTGGGTCGGCAGCACGCTGCCGTCAGTGATGAACAGGTTGGGCACGGCGAAGCTGCGGCAGCACTCGTCGACCACGCCGTGCCGCTCGTCCCGGGCCATCCGGGCCCCGCCGACCAGGTGCGCGTAGCGCTGGATCGTGATGACCTCGTCGGCGTCCGCGGCGTGCAGGATGTCCTCCATCACCGACTGGGCCGCTTTGGCCAGGGCCCGGTCGTTGTCGCACTGGGAGTAGGCGAACTGTGCCACCGGCAGGCCGTAGCCGTCCTTCTCTCCGCCCAGCGTCACCCGGTTCTCCGGCTGCGGCAGGAACTCACACAGTGCGCCCAGGCAGGACCAGTGCACGTAGTCGCTCATGTACTCGCGCAGCGCGCCGCCCCAGTGGCCCTGCGCGGCGACGTGCTCGGCCCAGGTGATGGGCAGCGGCGAGACCGTCTGGATGGAGAACCCGCGCTTGTAGTCCTTGGCCGGGTCGGTCTCGTAGAACTCTTCGGTGCTGACCTCCGGTGGCGGTGCCTTGTACATCCGCACCTCGCCGTCGAACCGGCCCGCGGTCTGCGGCGCGCCCTGCACCATGAGGTAGCGGCCGACCTGGTCGAAGTCGTGGCCCACCCCGTCGGGGAACCGCTCGCACGCCGAGTTGAGCAGCAGCCGGGGCGTCTCGATCGAGTACCCGGCCACCGCGACCATCGAGGCCCGCTGGAACCGCTCTTTGCCGTCCTTGACGTAGTGCACGCCGAGGGCCCGCCCGGATTCCCGGTCGATCGCGATCCGGGTCACCATGGCGTCGGCGCGGACCTCCGCGCCGTGCGCCAGCGCGTCGGGTATGTGCGTGATGAGCGGCGAGGCCTTGGCGTTCACCTTGCAGCCCTGCAGGCAGAATCCGCGGTAGATGCAGTGCGGCCGGTTGCCGAACCGGCCGTTGGTGATGGCCACCGGGCCGACCTTGGCGGTGATGCCGAGCTTGTACGCCCCGCGCAGGAAGATCTCGCCGTTTCCGCCGACCGGGTGCGGCCGGTACGGGTACCCGTGCGGGTCGCCCCACGGCCAGTGGTCCCCGGCGACCGGCAGTTCCTGCTCGATCTGCTCGTAGTAGGGGCGCAGCTCGGGGTAGCTGATCGGCCAGTCGGCGCCCACCCCGTCCGCGGTCCGGGCAGCGAAGTCGCTGGGATGGAACCGCGGTGTGTAGCCGGCGTAATGGACCATCGAGCCGCCGACGCCGCGGCCAGAGTTGTTGGAGCCCATCGGCACCGGGTCGCTGCCCGTGATGACGCGGGGATCGGTCCAGTACAGGTGGTGCGAGCCCGCCTCGTCGCTGACCCAGTCGGCGTCGGGGTCCCAGAAGGGCCCCGCGTCCAGGGCGGCCACCCGCCAGCCCGCCCGGGCCAGCCGCTGCAGCAGCACCGAGCCGCCCGCCCCGCAGCCCACGATGACCAGGTCGATCTGGTCCTCGTCGGCGAACCGGCGCATGTCCCGGCGCAGCCGGTGGTTGGTCCGGGAGCCGTCGTTGGGCAGCAGCCAGGCCGACTCGTTGCGCTCGCGAACGGCGGGCATCAGGCTCCCTCCCGGACCGGGTCACCGGCCGGGCGCGCGTCCCGGACCTCGAACGGCTCGAGCTTGTCCACGCCGGCGTTCTTGTAGCCGCGCGGGTAGGCAGGCCCGGGGAAGCCGATCTCGTTCCAGGCCTGCGGGTGCGCGTACAGTGCCGTGCAGGCGTACCGCGTCCACAGGCTCCACACGCGCGCCGCGTTCAGCCCGTGCCAGTCGCCGGTCTTCAGATCCTGAACACCCTGGATCAGGGCCAGCTGGTCCTCTTCGGGTGCGCCGGCGAACGTGGTGCCGCAGCGCTCCGCCGCGTCGGCGTCCAGGTAGGCCAGGGTGTCCCGCCAGGCCTGGCCGTCCTCGGGCATGTCGGCGTAGCGCCAGCCGTCGGTCTCGCCCGCCGCCAGCCGCGCGTCGACCATCTCCAGGATCGGCATCAGGGGCTCGTCTTCCTGGCCGGTCAGCAGGTTGAGCAGCACACGTGCGCAGGCTTCCTCGGCGCCGGTGAAGAACGTGACCGGGTCGTGCGGGCCCAGCCGGGAGCTCACGAGATCGGCGGTCACCGCATCCCAGTGCCTGGCCTGGCCCATGACGTCGAACCCGGGAAAACGGTTCTTCGCTCCGTCCTGCCGGCGGCTGTACACGCCGTGTTCCCCGGGACCGACGGTGCGGCCGTTACCGTCATCATGGCGGGTTCCCGGGTCGCTCTGCTCTCCGGGAGCGCTCTGGCGGGGGGCGGTCACTTCTCCCGCCGCAGGATCGCCGCGAGCAGGCCCATGCCGCCGACCATGGTGACCAGCAGCGGAGCCAACAATGGCGGGCCCATCTCCATGTTGTAGCGGGCATTGGACCAGCCGCCGGGCTTCTGCGCGATCCCGCGCGCGTGCAGGTAAGTGCCCTGCAGGCCGTTGGCCACGATCGCCGCCGAGGCGATGGGCAGCGCCGTCTTCGCCATCCGGCGGCTGAAGAAGCCGGCGATTCCGGCCGCGGCGCCCACCGGGCCCATCGCGACCGGGATCCACATCATCTTGTTGCCGAAGCTGGCGCTGTCGTGCTCGAAGAAAATTTCGCCCGCGGTGACCAGGGCTCCCACCGCCGTCAGGGCCGACAGGCTGCGCTCGAAGCGCCCGGTTTCCACGTCCTGGATGAAGCGGTCGATGCCTTCTTCGGTGCCCTCCACCGCGCTGCCGTGGGACCGCCGGACCCTCATGCTGATCTCCTTCTTATCGAGAGCGGGACGCACCCGGCCCGCGCCGCCGGGCCGCCGACATACCTGCGCGGCATCTGCACTACCCACGGCCGGTGGCCCAAACCTGAGTGTTCGGCGCGCCGCAACGCGGTAATGGGCGTGCTAAAGCCTCAGAGGGGTAAAGGGAAGCGTGATGGACACGGAGAGACAGCGCATTCAGGGTTTCGGGCCGCTGGAGAAGGGCCTCCGGCAGGCCAGCGACTGGTACCTGTGGGGCCCGTACCTGACGGAGCGCCAGTGGGGGACCGTTCGCGAGGACTACAGCGTCGACGGCTCGGCGTGGGACTACTTCCCGCACGATCACGCCCGGTCCCGGGCCTACCGGTGGGGCGAGGACGGGCTGGCCGGCTTCTGCGACATCGAGCAGCGGCTGTGCCTGGGGCTGGCCCTGTGGAACGGGCGCGATCCCATCCTCAAGGAGCGCCCCTTCGGGCTGACCGGGCCGCAGGGCAACCACGGCGAGGACGTCAAGGAGTACTGGTGGTACCTCGACGCGCTGCCCAGTCACGCCTGGAACCGCTGGCGGTACCACTACCCGCAGGGCGAGTTCCCGTACAACGATCTGGTCGCCACCAACGCCGCGCGTAACCGGTTCCAGCCAGAGTACGAGCTCCTCGACACCGGGGCGTTCGACGGCGACCGGTACTGGATCGTCGAGGTCTGCTACGCCAAGGCCGACCCGGGCGACATCCTGATGGATGTGCGGGTCACCAACGCCGGACCGAACGCCGAGACGCTGCACGTGCTGCCGACCGCCTGGTTCCGCAACACCTGGTCGTGGGACGTCGGCGCGCCCAAGCCCGGGCTGGAAGCGGCCGGTCCCGCCGCGGTCCGGGTCGGCCACCCGTTCCTCGGCGAGCTGGAGCTGCTCGCCGCCGACGGCCCCGGCGGTACGACCCCCACCCTGCTGTTCTGCGAGAACGAGACCAACCTGGCGCGGCTGTACCAGGCGGCGCCCGGCACGCCGTATCCGAAGGACGGGATCAACGACCACGTGATCTCCGGCGCGGCCACCGTCAACCCGGAGCGCCACGGCACGAAGTGCGCGTTCTGGTATCAGCTGACCGTGGCGCCGGGCGCCACCGTGGAGTTGCGGCTGCGTCTGCGGCCCCAGGCGGGCGAGCCCGGCCGCGGAGATCCCCTCGGGGACGGGTTTGCTCAGGTGCTTGATCAGCGCCGCGCCGAAGCCGACGAGTTCTACGCGGACCTGCGCCCGGACAGCGCGACCGACGACGAGGCGCGGGTCATGCGCCAGGCCTTCGCCGGGCTGTTGTGGTGCAAGCAGTTCTACTACTTCGACGTGACCCGTTGGCTGGACGGTGATCCCGCCCAGCCGCCCCCGCCGCCGGGCCGCGAGCTGGGCCGGGACGCCAAGTGGGGCAACTTTGACGCCTTCGACATCATGTCCATGCCGGACAAGTGGGAGTACCCCTGGTTCGCCGCCTGGGACCTGGGCTTTCACTGCGTGGCCCTGGCGCATCTGGACCCCGCGTTCGCCAAGTACCAGCTCATCCTGCTGTGCCGGGAGTGGTTCCAGAACCCGAGCGGTGCCCTGCCCGCCTACGAATGGGACTTCGGTGACGTCAACCCGCCGGTCCAGGCCTGGGCCGCGCTCGAGGTGTTCGCGATCGACGGCGGCCGCGACGTCGAATTCCTCAGCCGTCTCTTCGACAAGCTGCTGATCAACTTCACCTGGTGGATCAACCGGGAGGATTCCGGCGGCAACAACGTGTTCGAGGGCGGCTTTCTCGGCTTGGACAACATCGGGCCGATCGACCGCTCCCACCTGCCCTACGGGGACACCCTGGAACAGTCCGACGCCACCGGCTGGATGGCCTTCTACGCCGTCAGCATGGCCAGCATCGCCACCGTGCTGCAGCGGAGCGGGCGCCGTCCCGCCGACGACATCACGCTGAAGTTCCTGGAGCACTTCGCGGCGATCTCCGACGCCATGGACGCCCAGGGCATGTGGGACGACACTGATGGCCTCTACTACGACAAGCTGCTCACCCAGGACGGCACCGCCATCCCGGTCAAGACCCGGTCGATGGTCGGCGTCATCCCGGTTCTGGCCGCCGCGGTCATCGACGAGGGCATGCTGGACAGCTCGCTGCGGCTCGGCAAGCAGTTCGCCGACTTCCTGCACCGCGAGGGCCTCGGCGACCCGGAGAAGATCGCGGCCAGCGGCCTGATGCGCGGCCAGCCCGGCGGCCAGCGGATGCTGCTCACCCTGGTCAACCTGGAGCATTTGCCGAAGCTGGCCGCCATGCTGTTCGACGAGAGCGAGTTCCTGTCGCCCTACGGGCTGCGGGCCCTGTCCGCCTACCACCGTGACCATCCGTATGTGCTGGACGTCGAAGGCCAGACGTCCACGATCGACTACGAACCGGCCGAGTCGACCACGGCCATGTTCGGCGGGAACTCGAACTGGCGCGGGCCGCTGTGGTTCCCGCTCAACTACCTGCTGGTCAACGTGCTGGAGCGGTACTACCGGTTCTTCGGCGACGACCTGACCCTCGAGTACCCGACGGGCTCCGGGAAGAAGGTCACGGTCGACGTCATCGTCCGCGACCTGCAGGACCGTCTCATCTCGATCTTCACCGTCGGCCCGGACGGTCGCCGGCCCTGCTTCGGCTGGGTCGAGCGGCTGCAGCAGGACCCCGAGTGGAAGGACAACCTGCTGTTCAATGAGTACTTTCACGGGGACAACGCGGCCGGCCTGGGCGCGTCGCACCAGACTGGGTGGACCGGCGTGATCGCCGACCTGATCCGGCGGCGGCACGGCACGGTCCCGTCGCTCGACGACATCATCGGCGACATCGGCCAGCGGGCTCCCGGCTCTCCGCCCGGCACCCCGCCGCCCGCCGCCACCGAGGCCCCGCCGGCCAGCCCGGCCCCGGGTAGCAGCCAGTGACCGCGCCCGCCGGTTCGCCCGGCGCCACCTACACGCCCAGCAACCTGGACTCGGCCTGTCCGCGTGGGCCACGGTGGCCACTGGTGGCCACCTCGACGTCGGCCCCCGCTCCGTCATCGTCTGCCGGGCCCCCCGCAGCTGAGCCACCCCCGGACCTAAGTCACCCCGCAATAGATCACCCGCCAGGCATGAGGTCCGCCACGGCGGAATGCCTCATTCTGCTTTTAGGCCACGTGTTCGCTTTTTATCCGGCCACGTACGAAAGCGGCTTGCCATGCAGACCTGGGCACTATCTCTTCCGGTGCGTTTCCCCCTCCTGCGGAGCACAGCGGCATGGTCGCGCGTAGCTGCCCGGGACCGGCGCCGGGCCAGCCTGGCACCAGGACAAGTCATGTGCCTGCGGCTCAGCGGCCAGCTATGCGCCGGTACCACCGGTGCGCTCCTGGACGCGGTGGTCGCCCGGATCGGGGCGGCCATGCCTCCCGTCGCTGCGGTCGTGCTCGACCTTTCCGACACACCCGACGTCGACGATGGCGCGCGAGCAGCGCTCCTGTCGCTGTGCGGCCTGCTGGCCCAGAGCCACACGCGCCTGCGGCTAGTGCTGCCGGAAGCGGAGACTCGCGCCGCACTGGGCAGTGACGAAGCCGCGAGCACCGCCGGGCTCGATGCTCTCCACACGACGGTCCGCGCCGCGCTCCTTGCTGCGCATGCTGCCCTTCCCGGGCCAGCCCTGGTCACGCCCGCCATGCGCACCCTCCTCACGTACCCCCCCGAGCTTCTGCTCCTGCCTCCTCGCCCGCCCGCCGGCCATCCATTATTGGCGCCGGTTCTCCGCAGCAGCTGCGAAAACCAACGCCGTACCGTCGCGTGGGCGCTAGCCGGGCCCAGTCACGACGTTGGCGATGCGGCCGGGGACGATGATGAGGCGCTCGACGGGTGCGCCGCCCGTGGCCCGGCCGAAGTCCTCATGCCCGGTCACCGCCCGCCGGATCTCGTCCTGCCCGGCCTTGGCCGGTACGTCGACGGTGAACCGCACCCTCCCGTTGACCTGAACCGGGAGCCGTACGGTGGGCTCGGCGGCCAGGGCCGGGTCGGCGGCCGGGAACGGGACGTAGGCGAGCGACCCGGGGTGGCCGAGGCGCGACCACAGTTCCTCCGCGATGTGCGGGGCCAGCGGCGCCACCATCAGCACCAGCGGCTCCGCCAGGCCCCGGGGCAGCACCCCGCGGGCGGCCGCGACCTGGGCGGCGTGCGTGGTCAGCTCCATCAAGCGGGCGATCGCGGTGTTGTAGCGCAGGGCCTCCACGTCCTGCCGGATCACGGTGATCGTGCGGTGCAGCCGCCGGAGTGTGCCGGAGTCCAGTTCCTCGTCGCTCACCCGCAGCGCGCCGGTGGTTTCGTCGATGATGCTGCGCCACAGCCGCTGCAGGAACCGGTGCACGCCGATGATGTCGCTGGTCCGCCACGGGCGGTCGGTCTCCAGCGGCCCGGTCGCCATCTCGTACAGCCGCAGCGTGTCCGCGCCATACTCCTGGTAGATGTCGTCCGGGCTGACGCTGTTCTTCAGGCTCTTGCCCATCTTGCCCGAGCGCCGGGTCACTGGCCGGCCGTTGAACGTGTACCCGTCGGCCTCGTGTTCCACCTCGGCGGCCTGGACGTACATCCCGCGCTCGTCGGTGAACGAGTCGGCCAGGATGTAGCCCTGGTTGACCAGCCGCCGGAACGGCTCCCGGGTGGACACGTGCCCCAGGTCGTAAAGGATCTTGTGCCAGAAGCGCGCGTACAGCAGATGCAGCACGCCGTGCTCCACGCCGCCGACGTACAGGGCGACCCCGCCGTCGCCGTCGAAGGCGGCATCCGCCGGCACCATCCAGTACCGGTCGATCTCGGGATCGATGCAGGCCAGCTCGTTGGTGGGGTCGAGGTAGCGCAGGTAGTACCAGCACGAGCCGGCCCATTGCGGCATGGTGTTCAGCTCCCGGCGGTAACGCCGGGGCCCTTCGCCAAGATCGAGGGTGACGTTCGCCCAGCCGGCCGCGCGGGCCAGCGGGGGGACCGGCGCGCTGAACTCGTCGGCGTGCGGCTCCGGCCGGAAATCGGTCATCTCCGGCAGCGTCACCGGCAGCAGGTCCTCGGGCAGTGCGACGGGCCGGTCGCGGGAGTCGTAGACGATCGGGAATGGCTCCCCCCAGTAGCGCTGCCGGGAGAACTGCCAGTCCCGGAGCCGGTACGTCCGCTTCGCCTGCCCGTTACCGGTGCTTTCCAGCCAGGAGATCGTGGCCGCGATGCCCTCGGCCTGGCTCAGCCCGGTCAGCCCGATGCCGCCGTCGCCGGCGTACGACCCGTCCCCGGTGAACGCGGCCGGCCAGTCCGTGGCGGGGGCACCGCGGCCGATGTGCTGTTCCGCGAACCACTCCGGGGGCGGCTCCACCACCGGGCGGACGTCCAGGCCGAAGGCGACGGCGAAGTCGAGGTCACGCTGATCATGGGCGGGCACCGCCATGATCGCGCCGGTGCCGTACCCGACCAGGACGTAGTCGGCGATGAACACCGGGATCGGCTCGCCGGTGGCCGGGTTCGTGGCGTACCGGCCGGTGAACACCCCGGTCTTGGCGTCCATCCCGGCGGTGCGCTGCCGGTCGCTGCGCCGCGCGGCCACCTCCTGGTACGCCACCACCGCGTCCCGTGGCGTCCATGTCCCGGCGCTGCCGCCCGCGAGCTCCCGGCCCTCCGGGTACATCCACTCGGGCGGCGTTCCGTCCGGCCACGATGCCGGGGGCAGCCGGTCAGCCAGCGGATGTTCCGGGGCCAGCACCACATACGTGGCACCCGGCAGCGTATCCGGGCGGGTGCTGAAGACCTCGACCGTCAGCTCTTCCCCGGCCGTCCCGGCTACCTCGGCGACCGGCAGGTCGATCAGGGCCCCGTCGCTCGGGCCGACCCAGTTCCGCTGCTGCTGCTTGATCGACTCGGGCCACTGCAGTGGGTCCAGGTCCGCGATCAGCCGCTCGGCGAACGCGGTGATGCGCAGCATCCACTGCCGCAGCGGCCTGCGGTAGACGGGGTAGTTGCCGATGTCGCTGCGGCCGTCCGGGGTGACTTCCTCGTTGGCCAGGACCGTGCCGAGACCGGGGCACCAGTTCACCAGCTCTTCGGAGCTGTAGGCGAGCCGGTAGCCGTCGATCACCGCGCGCTGCTCCAGGTCGGTCAGCTCGCGCCAGGGCGTGCCGGACGGCGTGTCCCGCCGCCCGGCCTCGAACTCGTCGATCAGGTCACCGATCGGCCTGGCCTTCCCGGTCCGCTCATCCACCCAGCTGTTGAAGATCTGCAGGAAGATCCACTGCGTCCAGCGGTAGAACGCGACGTCCGTGGTGGCGATCTCCCGCCGCGCGTCGTGCCCCAGCCCCAGCCGGCGCAGCTGCCGCTGCATGTTGGCCACGTTGGCCTCGGTCGTCACCTGGGGGTGCTGGCCGGTATCGATCGCGTACTGCTCCGCCGGCAGCCCGAACGCGTCATAGCCGAGGGCGTGCATGACATGCCGGCCGTTCATCCGCTGGTAACGGGCCAGCACGTCGGTGCCGATGTACCCGAGCGGATGGCCGACGTGCAGCCCGGCACCGCTCGGATAGGGGAACATGTCCAGCGCGTAGAACGTCGGCCAGCCCTTCACCCGGTCGAACCCGCCCGACAGCGGCCCCACCGGGTTGGGGGAGTTGAAGGTCCCCTCATCCGCCCAGCGCCGCTGCCACCGCGCCTCGATCTCGCTGGCCAGCCGTGCGTCATACCGGAACGGCGGTGCCGTGTCCGGCTCCCGGCTGATCATCCGCCGTCGCCGCTGCCCGCCGGGCCGCCACCGCCCGCCGCTTTCCTCCGGCCTTTAGCCCCGGTGCCGCCCGCCGCTTTGCCGCTCCCGCCTTTAGCCCCGGTGCCGCCCGCTTTGCCGCTCCCGCTTTTAGCCCCGGTGCCGCCCGCCGCTTTGCCGCTCCCGCCGTCAGCCCCGTCAGCCGCTTCGCTGCCGACGGTCAGCGCCTCGAGCAGGTCGTTCATCCGGTTGACGAAGACCGCGGGGTCCTCGATCCGGGCCCCAAGCGTGAGGACCGCCTGGCTGAACAGCACGTGCGCCCAGTCATCCAGACGCGGGTCGTCCAGCCGGTGGTTGAGCCGTTCCACCAGCGGATGCCCCGGGTTGATCTCCAGCACGGGCTGGCTGGGCACGCCCGAGCCGCGCATCCGGCGGACCAGGTTCATCTCGATGTCGGGCTCGTTGGCCACGATGCACGCGGGGGAGGTGGTCAGCCGGCTGCTGACCCGCACGTCGTAGACCTGGTCGCCCAGCAGTTCCTTGAGCCGGCCGGCCAGCGCCGCGAACTCCGTGCCCGCCTTCTCCGCGGCGGCCTTCTCGGCCTCGTCTTCCAGACTGCCCAGGCCCGCGGCGCCCTGGGCCACCGACTGCAGCGGGTGCCTGTCGAACTCGCGCAGGCCCGTCACCACCCAGCTGTCCACCGGCTCGGTGAGCAGCAGGACCTCGACGCCCTTGGCCCGGAAGGCCTCCAGGTGCGGGCTGCTGGCCGCGGCGGTGCCCGGGGCCAGCAGGTAGTAGATGCTGTCCTGGCTCTCCTTCATCCGGGCCACATAGTCGCTGAGCGAGACGCTGGCCGCACCGGGGCTGGACGCGGTGGAGTTCGCGGTGGAGCTGAAGCGCAGCAGCCGGGCCAGGTCGTCCCGGTTGGTGTAGTCCTCCGGGATCCCCTCCTTGAGCACCGCGCCGAACTGGGACCAGAACGTGGCGTACTTGTCCGGCTCGTTCGCGGCCATGTCGGCCAGCAGCTTCAGCACCCGCTTGACCGCGCTGGAGCGGATGTGGCTCACGGCCCGGCTGCCCTGCAGCAGCTCCCGCGACACGTTCAGCGGCAGGTCGCTGGAGTCGATCACCCCGCGGACGAACCGCAGGTACGCGGGCATCAGCTGGCCGCTGTCGGCCATGATGAAGACCCGCTGGACGTGCAGCTTCACCCCGTGCGCGGACTCGGGGATCCACAGGTCGAACGGGGCGCTGCCCGGGATGAAGAGCAGCAGCGTGTACTCGTAGGTGCCCTCCATCTTGGCGTGCAGCCAGGCCAGCGGGTCGGTGATGTCACCGGTGAGGTGCCGGTAGAAGTCCCGGTAGTCCTGGTCGCTGATCTCGCTCTTGGGCCGGGTCCACAGCGCGGAGGCCTGGTTGACCGGTTCGTCGGCGCCCTTACCTTCCTGGCCGCCCTCCGCGTCACCGGAGCCGGTCTGGCCACCTTCGGCGGGCATGACGATCGGCAGGCTGATGTGGTCGGAGTACTTCTGGATGATCGAGCGGAGCCGGTAGCCGTTCAGCAGCTCGTCCTCGCTGTCCCGCAGGTGCAGCACGATCGTGGTGCCCCGGCCCGGCCGCGTGGCCGGCTCCAGCGTGTAGGAGCCCCGGCCGTCGGACTCCCAGCGGACGGCGTCTTCGGCGGGCAGGCCGGCCCGGCGGGTGATCAGCTCCACCCGGTCGGCCACGATGAAGGCGGAGTAGAAGCCCACCCCGAACTGCCCGATCAGCGACGCGTCCGCGCGCTGGTCCCCGGTCAGCGCGTGCAGGAACTCGCGGGTCCCCGACTTGGCGATGGTGCCGATGTGCTCGATCACCTCGGCCCGGTTCATGCCGATGCCGTTGTCGGCCACCGTGATGGTCCGGGCGCCGGAGTCGTAACTGACCCGGATCTGCAGCGGGCCCTCGGCCTCGGGTGATTCGGCCTGGGCAACCAGCTCCAGCCGCAGCCGGTCGATGGCGTCGGACGCGTTGGAGATCAGTTCCCGCAGGAAGATCTCCTTGTTGCTGTACAGCGAGTGAATCATCAGATCGAGGATCTGTACGACCTCGGCCTGAAAGCTGAAGCTCTCCTGATCCGCGAGCGCGCTCATTGCGGGTCCACTCCTCCGACGTAGCGTGGGTTCAGAGCCCATAGTCTCAGCTTCAGGTGGTGCAACCATGGCGCAATCCCATGATGAAGGCACGGCGCAGGCACCGGTGACGCCGGGCGCACGGCTGCGGAGGCTGCTGGCCTCCGGTGGGCTCATCGTGGCCCCTGGGGTGTTCGACGGCCTGTCGGCCCACCTGGCCCGGCGCACCGGGTTCCGGGCCGCGTACCTGACCGGGGCCGGCGTGGCCGCGTCCGGGTTTGGGCTTCCCGACATTGGCCTGGTCACCGGCTCGGAGATGACCGAGCGGGCCAGCCTGCTCACCGACGTGCTCGGCCAGCTGCCGCTGATCGCCGACGCGGACACGGGGTACGGCGCGCCGCTGAACGTGGTACGGACCGTGCGCCGTTATGAGAAGGCGGGAGTGGCAGCGATCCAGCTGGAGGACCAGACGTTCCCCAAGCGGTGCGGGCATCTGCCCGACAAGGAAGTGATCAGCGAGGGCGAATTCCTGGCCAAGCTGGGTGCGGCGCTGGAGACGCGGGCCGACGCCCTGATCGTGGCGCGGACTGACGCCCGGGCCGTGCTGGGCCTGACCGCCGCGATCGACCGGGCCAACGCCTACGCCCGGGCCGGCGCCGACGTGATCTTCGTGGAGGCGCCGCAGTCGGCCGAGGAGGTCGAGCGCATCGCCAAGGAGGTCGAGGCTCCGCTGCTGATCAACCTGGTCCAGGGCGGCCTGACGCCGGACGGCGGCCCGGAGTTCCTGCAGTCCCTCGGCTACGCGATCGCGATCTATCCCGGCCACCTGCTGATGGCGGCGGCGGAGGGGATGATCGCGGCGCTCGAGGACCTCGGCGGGACCGCACCGGAGGTGACCGCCACCGGGGTGACCGCGCTGTTCCAGCTGGTCGGCCTGCGCGAATGGTCCGCCATCGGCGACGCCTGGGTCACGAGGACGAGCCGTACTGAATCGGGACCTTGATCGTCTGCGTCTTCGACCAGGTCGCTGAGCCGTTGCGGAGCTGCCAGGCGGTTAGCGTGCCGCCGTCGGCGGCAAGCGCGTCGATGGTCCCGGCCGTGGGCAGCGCCAGGGTGACGGCATGCCCGGCGGGCAGCGCGGGCAGCTGCCGCCAGGAGTTTCCGGGGCCGGCCAGGGTGGCTCCCCGGTTGTCGGCCAGTACGACGGCCACCCCGCCGCTGCCGCCGAACGACGCGGACACCGCGTAGGAGCCGCCCAGCCGCAGCACGGGGGACAGCGCCCAGTGTTGCCCGCCGTCGCTGGTCCACGCCGCGAGCAGGCTCACGTCGGGCGGGCCGCCCGCCTCCAGCAGGGCCACGTCCTGGGTGCCGATCCGGGTCAGCCGGACGACCTGGACGGTGCGGCCGGCCAGCGCCGCAGGCAGGGCCGGGCCGGCCTGGCGCCATGTGCCGCCGGTGTCGCTGAAGATGCCCGCGGTACCGGGCCGCCCGCACGTGCCGGCCAGCAGCGGCATGCCCGACGGGGTGTAGGCGGCCGCGGTGAGCCCGGTCAGCGCGCAGCTCTGTGCGGCAGGCGCCGCAGCCAGGGAGTGCTCGCTGGTCAGCGTGGTCCAGCTGCCGCTGCCGCCGGAGAAGACGTCGGCCGTGTGGTCCTGGCTCAGCGCGATCAGGTGGCCGTCGGGAGCCGCCGCCAGCGCGCCGGCCTGGTTGGCGAGGCCGGACTCGGGCGGCAACGTGACCCAGCTGTGGCCCCCGTCGGCGGTGCTGGTGATGGGTGAGAAGCTCAGGTCCAGGCTGGGCCGCACCCCGGCGGTCAGCGTGGCCGCGTTGGCGCCGCCCCCCGCCCTGCCCGCGGCCCCGCCGCCACCGGGTCCACTCTGGCCGGCCAGCAGGATGGCGCCGTTGGTCGCGATGTCCGGCGGCGTTTCCAGCACCCAGCGGCTGCTGCCCGCAGGCAGCCGGAAAAGCTGCCAGAACTCGTTCGGCCCGGCGACCGCGCCCATCGGCACGGTGGCCCAGGTCGCGTTGGCGACGGGCGCGGCGGACATGGCCGACAGCGCGACCGCCGCCGGCGCGCTCGGCGCCGCCGCAGCCGGGCGAGACACGCTGCTGCCGCAAGCCGCGAGCCCAGTGCCGGCGGCCAGCACCGCCCCAGCCGCCAGCACTCCGGCCCGGGCGCGCCGTCGCGCTGGGGCCGAGGTGCTGGCCGCCGAGCGCCACGGTCTGGCCCTGCGCTGCCTGGTTATGGGCTGTGCGTTGCTGATCACGAGCTGTGCAAGGTCTGGGTCGCCGCGTCGGCCAGTTCGGTCGCGAAGGACGACTCCGTGGCTGCCGTGCCGGGCCCGGGGTCGAAGTCCAGTTCCTCCCGCAGTTCGCCGTGGGCGTCGATGACGAAGGCGATGTCGTTGTGCCCGAGCATCGCCCCCGCGGGCAGGGTTTCCGCGGGCACGCCGTACGCGTGGTACACCTGCCGAAGCCGGGCCGGGCTGCTGGTCAGGTACCTCCAGTCCGTGATGCCACCCAGGTTTTCCTGCCGGTCAAAGGCCTGGACGTAGTCGATCTGGCTGTACAGCGGGTTCACGTCGATGGCGATCAGTTTCACGTGCGGATCACTGGGCCCCAGCAGCTGCCCGGCCTGCCGGAATTCCTGCGCGATGAGCGGGCAGTCGGATACGCACACCGGGTCCAGGAACGTCAGCAGCACCACCTGGCCGCGCAGGCTGGACAGCGTCACCGGCTTGCCGTCCTGGTCGGTGAGCGTGAAGTCGGGGGCGGGAATGTTGATCGGGGACGCCGGGCCGTCGATCGACTCGGCCAGGATGGTGCTGGCCGCCGGAGTGGCCTGCGCGGCCGCCATCGGGATGGCGCCCAGCACAATCACGCCGAACGCGCCGAGCGAGATCATCGTGCCGAACGTGGCGGCGGTGACCCACCGGTGCAGCGCGGCGGGCCGGACCCGGTCCCGCCAGCCGGTTCCCGCCCTATCCGGTTCCGCGCCGCCCGGTCCCGCCGTATCCGGTCCCGCCGTATCCGGTCCCGCAGCGGGCCCGCTGCCCGCACCTGCGGCCGCCGCGGCGGTAGCTGTCCCGGCCGTCCGGGCCACGGCCGCGGTCGCTGGCTCCGCCGCCCGGGTCAGCGCCAGCCAGCCGCCGACCGCCAGCAGGGCCATCGGGATCATGCTGTTCGGATCGGTGCCCAGCCCGCCGAGGAACCCGAAGTCCTCCACCAGTACCCAGTCGGCCAGGCAGAGCAGGACGAACGCAGCCAGCGCGGGCCGGATCACCTCCCGCCGCCCGGTCAGGAAGGCCACGCCGATCGCGGCCAGCGCGATCACCGCGACCAGGTTGACCGCGAAGCCGTTACCGCGGACGACCGATTCGAATCCGGATACCAGGTCGTACAGGAACCGCGGCTGCGAGGCCTGCGTCATCGACTGGATCATGCTGGTCAGCGTGCCGGGCTGGCCGTTCTGGCGGCCCTGCCAGAAACCCCGCCCCGGCCAGGCCTGCAGCACGGCCATTCCCATCAGGAACAGCCCGAAGCCGGCCAGCACGGCACGGCCCAGCCGCGGCGTCCGCCAGCTCCGATCCGGCAGGGCCAGCAGCCCGCCCGCGACGACGTAGACCAGCGCCGCACCGGGGGCACCGAACAGCCAGGTCAGGCCGGGAGCGAAGATCCCGCCGAACGCCTCACCGAAGACCCAGACGACCAGGCCCCAGGCCACGCTGGCCAGCCCGGCCAGCCGGCCCGAGATCCCGCGCGGCGCGGCGAGCAGCCACAGCCCGATGCCCACCTGGATCCACACCGCTGCGGCGCCGGCCTGGATCGGGTGGTAGGACCAGGCGGTCCCGGCCCAATTGAGCAGGTGCTGGACCCAGACCGGGGAACCGGCCGCGGCGGGCTCGATGACCTGGGACGGCAGGCCTGCGGCCATGCCCGGCTGGGCCTGGAGCAGCCCGTCGAGCAGCCACAGCAGGCCGAAACCGATCCGCAGCACCCGGTGCCCGGCCGGCTCGGCCGGCCGCGGGGCCGCCCCTTCCGCGCCCGCGGCCCCGGCGTCATGCCGCTCCCGGACGCTGACCCAGACCACGGAGAGCACCGCGAAGATCGCCAGCGCGATGATGGCCTGGTGCAGCAGGGCCGATCGGAACGCGGCCACCACCGTCGGATCATCGACGTTCAGGCCGCTATTCATCCCGGGCATGCCCTCTGTCAACCTCCACGACTCCGCCCCGGCACCCCGCTACGGGCTTCTGGTGGGCCAGCCTACAACTACGAGCAGTAGTAAACTGATCTGCCGTCACCAGTGACATAACGGACCCGCGGCCATCTGCGTTCATCCTAGGGAGGCGACGAAGTAGTGCGCCGAGCCAGGCGACTGCGAGCCGCCGCCGTACCGCGCCCGGTCCGGGCCGGCTGCGGCGCCGTGGCCGGGACGTGCGCGGCCGTGCTGCTGCTCGCGGCCTGCGGCAGCCCGGCCGCAGCCGGAGCGCAGTCCGCCGGGAAGCCGCCCGGCCATGGCCCCACAGTGAAGATCATGGCCCGCTCGCTGTCGGCCGTCGGCACGGTCCTGGTGACCGGCAAAGGCTATGCGTTGTACATGTTCGGCCCCGACAACCGTCGGTCGGTGACCTGCACCGGGGTATGCGCGGGCACCTGGCCCCCGGTCAAACTGCCGGCCGGCGGCTCGCTGGCCGGCGGTCCCGGCGTCTCCGCGTCCCTGCTCGGCAGCGACTCCGATCCGGACGGAGGCCGTGTGGTCACCTACGACGGCTGGCCGCTTTACACCTACACCGGTGACATCGATCCCGGGCAGGCCACCGGCCAGGACATCGACCTCAACGGCGGCGACTGGTACGTGCTGCGCCCGTCCGGCCAGCCGCTGATCCCGAGCCCGTGACCGGCTCCGCCGGCCTGACGCCGCGCTGGTCATCCGCTGACCCAGTTCATCCTGGCCCACGCCACCACCTCCGAGGTGGCCAGCGCCGGCCCCCGGGGTGAGCTGGCCGCCGCGCTGCCGGCCGGCTGCTCAGGTGCGGAGCCCGGCTGCGCGGCGTCAGGGTGCCCCGGGGGCTGACACGTTCGCGGTCACGCTGATCCGGCCGGCCCGCCGGAAGCTCAGGGTCAGCCGCACCGTGGCGTCGTTCTCGTACCGCGCCGGGTCCCTCAGTACCACGTCGGTGCCGAACGGGGTGAGCGTGAGCGTGCCCCCGGCCGGGATCGTCAGCTCGGGCACCACCGTGCCGGGGTCTTCCGGCCCGCTGCGCCGGACCAGCACGATGCGGTGCGCGATGGGGCTGCTCACCGACAGCAGCTCGTCCGCCTTCTTGCCCGGGTTCCAAATGGTCAGGAAGGTGCCGGCCGGGCCGGACGGGTCGGCGGCGGCGGTGAAGGCGCGCATCGGGATCGCGGCCTGCGTGACCTGGACCTGCTGGGAAACGATATTGCCGGCTCCGCCGGTGACGACCCAGGCGGACAGCAGCCCGATGAGCACGGCGGCGCAGATCACCGGCCCGGCGGCGGCCCGGGCCAGCTCACGCAGCCAGTCGCGGCCGCGGCCCGGTCCCGGGGCCTCCTGCGCGGGGGCCGGCTGCGTGCCGTGGTCGGCCGTGGCCGGAGCGCTCACTGGCCGTCCTGGCCGAGTCCGAACCCGTCCGCTGACCCGGGCAATGGGGCGGACCGCTTGGCCAGGCGCCGCCGCCCGAAGCGCCGTATCTGCAAACTGTTGCCAGTCACGATCAGCGAGCTGGCCGCCATGGCGATCCCGGCGAACAGCGGGTTGAGGTAGCCGAGCGCCGCGGCCGGGATCGCGATCGCGTTGTAGCCGAAGGCCCAGGCCAGGTTGCCCCGGATCACCGTCAGCGTGGTCCGGGCCAGCAGCAGTGACTCGGCAATCGTGCTGGGGTCCGAGTTGACCAGGGTGAGGTCGGCGGCGCCGATGGCGGCGTCGGTCCCGGTGCCGGCCGCCATGCCCAGGTCGGCCTGGGCCAGTGCGGCGGCGTCGTTGACCCCGTCGCCCACCATGGCCACGGCGAAGCCCTCATCCTGAAGCTGGCGGATCTTGCCGGCCTTCTCCTCGGGCCGGACCCGCGCGAAGACGTTCTGTTTCGGGATCTTCAGCTGAGCGGCCACGGCCTGGGCCGTGCGCTCGCTGTCGCCGGTGAGCAGCGCGGTGGCCAGGCCGAGCCGCTGGATACGGGCCACCGCGGCCGTGCTGCCGGGACGCAGGCCGTCCGCGACCACCAGCACCGCACGGACCGCGCCGTCCCAGCCGGCCAGTACTGCGGTCTGGCCCGCGTCCTCGGCGGTCGCGGCGGCCCGGCGCAGCGGGACCGGGACAGTCAGCCCCTGCTCCGCGAACAGCGCTGGGCTGCCGACCGTTACCGTGTGCCCGCCGGCCACTCCGCGGACCCCCGCCCCGGGCAGCGGCGTGCAGCCGGTGACGGGGAGCAGCTGGCCGGACCGGGCCGCGGCTTCCCGCGCGAGGGCCTGGCCGATCGGGTGCTCGGACGCGTCCTCGACCGCTCCGGCCAGCCGCAGCGCCTCGTCCTCGTCGGTGCCCGGTGCCGTCGTAATGGCCTGCAGCCGCATCACCCCCGTGGTCAGCGTGCCGGTCTTGTCGAAGATGATGACGCGGACGTGCCGGGCCGCCTCCAGTGCGCGGGCGCTCTTGACCAGAATGCCCAGCTCGGCGCCGCGGCCGACCGCGGCCAGCAGCGCCGTGGGGGTGGCCAGGCCGAGCGCGCAGGGGCAGGCGACCACCAGGACGGCCACGGCCGCGCCCCCGGCCGCGGTGCCGGGCAGCCCGGCGCCCAGCCAGAAGCCCAGGGTGACCACCGCGAGCGTGATCACGCACGGCACGAAGATCGCGGCGATCCGGTCGGCGAGCCGCTGCGCGGACGCCTTGGAGCTCTGCGCGTCGCTGACCAGCCGGGTGATCTGCGCCAGCAACGTGTCGGCGCCGACCCGGGTGGCCCGCACCACCAGCCGCCCGCTCATGTTGAGCGTCGCGCCGGTCACCTCGTCGCCGGGGCTGACCTCAGACGGCGTGGACTCGCCGGTAACCAGTGCGGCGTCCACCGCCGAGCCGCCCTCGGTGACGACCCCGTCCGTGGCGATCTTCTCACCGGGGCGCACCACGAACTGCTCGCCCACGGCGAGCGTCTCCACCGGCACCCGCTGCTCGGCACCGTCGCGCAGGACGGCGACGGTCTTGGCGCCGAGGCCGGCCAGCGCGGTGAGCGCGGCACCCGAACGCGCCCGGGCCCGGGCCTCCAGGTAGCGCCCGGCCAGCACCGCGGCGGGGACCCCGGCCGCTACGTCCAGGTACAGCGGATGGCTCCCGCCGGCCAGGCCGAACATGACCCCGGTAGACATCCGCATGGCGTTGTCGCCGCCCGCGGTGAACAGCGCGTAGACGGACCAGCCGAACGACACGGCAACGGCCATGCTGACCAGCGTGTCCATCGTCGCCGCGCCGTGGCCCAGGCCGGTCCAGGCCGCCCGGTGCAGCGGCCAGGCGCCCCAGACCGCCACCGGGGTGGCCAGCACCAGGCTGACCCACGGCCAGCCGGTGAATTCCAGGGCCGGGATCATGGCCAGCGCGATGACGGCGGCGGCCAGCGGGACGCAGACGGCCACCCGCAGCCCCAGCGCGCGGGCCGCCTGCTCGGCGGCCAGATCCTGCGGCCCGGTCTGCGGGGCGGGCGTGATCGCCGTGTACCCGCAGGACTGGATGACACCGATCAGCTCGCCGGGCTCCCGGCCGCCGGTACGGGCGAAGTAGGCCCGTCCGGTGGCGTAGTTGACGCTGGCCGTCACCCCGTCCAGCCGGTTCAGCCGCCGCTCGATCCGCGCGGCGCAGGCGCCGCAGCTCATCCCGCTGACGATCAGCTCGGCCTGGACGCCGGCGCCCGTCTCTGTTTCGCCGGTCCGTATGCCGGTCATGGGCCGCCCATGTTCATCGACCCGCCGCCCCCGCCGCCGTTCGGGTTCCCGCCGGGGCTGCTGCTCCACGGCAGGTGCGAGTCGAGCGTGACCGGGCCCAGGTGCGCCCCGGCGGCGTACGCGCAGACGAAGATCACCACGAGCAGCAGCAGGAAACCGCACAGCTTCGTGGCCTGGCTCACCGGGCCATCGCCTTCTCTCTTTCACCCGAGCGTGTCTCGGCGGCGTGACGCTGACGCACCTGATCATCCTGCCAGGCGTTAAGCTGCCAGATTGCAGGAACTCTGGCAGTCGACGGGCCGGGCATGACCCAGCGGGCCCGGGGAGGCAGGCGCGGATCATGCTTTCGCCACTGCGTACCCGGTCGGCCGGCCCGCCCGTCGCGGCCCCGCCCGCCACGCGGGAGGTCGAGCTCGCCATCGAGGGTATGAGCTGCGCGGCGTGCGCCGTCCGGATTGAGAAGAAGCTTAACAAGCTGGACCACGTCGCGGCCGCAGTGAACTACGCCACCGCAACCGCCTGGGTCACCGCGCCGCCCGCGCTGCCGGTGGAGGCGCTCACCACCGCGATCGGGAACGCCGGCTACACCGCGTGGCCCACTGGTTCCACCGCGGCGACCGCTGGCGCGGACGCCGCTGGCGCGGA
>Ga0302232_10000551_pt1 | contig 27767 bp, 26 predicted proteins | sample II_Palsa_N2_3_FD_193575 | JGI IMG/M metagenome (GOLD analysis project Ga0302232, IMG submission 193575) | Peat permafrost microbial communities from Stordalen Mire near Abisko, Sweden - II_Palsa_N2_3 | ecosystem: Environmental > Terrestrial > Soil > Palsa > Peat permafrost | place: Sweden...
CCTTCGTTCTTGACCCATCACGTTCGGTGGAGGACACGGTGCACCACTATTTCCAGCCGGTCTCCTGGTCCGCCGCCGCCGGCGTGCCCATTACGTACGTGCTGAACGAGAACGACCGCCCGATCCGGCCCGAGATGCAGGAGGTGATGGTGCTGAGGCTGCCGCCCCCCGCCGACGTCACCCGCGTCCCGTCGGGCCACCTGTTTCCGGTGACGTCACCCGCTGCGTTCGCGGCGATCGTCAACCGCGTCGCCGGCTGACCGAGGCGGCACAGAACCATCGTCCGGCGCGCCACGCGCCGCTGCTGCCTCCTCCTGCGCCAGGCGCCGCCGGCGCAACAGGCCTGGTGTCGCCACCGCGGCCGCCAAGACGGCCACGACGACCACGGCCAGCACGATGGTTCGGGCCGAGACGCTCTTCTTCGTGGCGGCCGCCGTGGTGCTCCCCGACGGCGCAGCGGTGCCCCCGCCCGGCGCCCCGGCCATGGCCGCGTGCTGCGACTGGGCCAGTCGTTCGGCGTCGGCGGGGGAGATGGGATGCGCGTTGCCCGAAGCCGCAGAGAAGATCGACAGGAGGTCGACGTAGACACCCACGCGCATGGTGATGGCCTCGCCGACCCCGTCCTGGTTGGTCGCGGCGAAGTAGGTCACGCGTCGAGCGCCCGGGATGGACGGCAACGGGTCCGAGCTGACGATCTCGCCCGTCTCGAGCGAGTGCTGTGCGGCCTGAAGGAACACCTGGGCCCCGACAACGTTCGGAAAGCGGACCAGCAGGTCCTGCACCTGGTTGAGGCCCGCATCGGCTTGCCACACCCGCTCATACGGCGAGATGGTCCGGCCCAGCGTGGAGAGCGCCCGGGCGGCAGCCGACGGGTTCGGCGCGTCAGAGGCGAATTGGGAGGCATTGAGCGGTCCCTGTGAGGTCACCGTGTAGCCGAGACCGAGGTTCGGGATCACCACGGCGCCGAGCGTGGGCGCCGATGAGGAGGTCGGGGTCGAGTGCGGATGGTCGGCGGCGCCGGCAGGCACACCGCCGCCCCCGATACCGACAACGGCAGCAGAGACGACAGTAGCCATCACGGAGAGGGCAGATCGCGCCGACACGCCGCCCGCCCCATCCGACCGGGCCCGGCGCCGGGCCCGTGCCATCGTCACGCGACGAAGTACTTGGCCTCTGGATGGTGGCAGATGATGGCGTCCGTCGTCTGCTCGGGGTGCAGCTGGAACCCCTCGCTGACGGTGACGCCGATACGGTCCCCACCCAGCAACTCCACGACCTTGGCGTTGTCGGTCAGGTCGGGACAGGCCGGGTAGCCCCACGAGTAGCGGCCGCCCCGGTACTGCTGGCGGAAGAGCCCGGTCAGCGTGGGGCCGTCCTCGTCCGCGAACCCGAGCTCCTCGCGAATCCGGCGGTGCCAGTACTCGGCCGTGGCCTCGGCCATCTCGACGCTGAGGCCGTGCAGGAAGAGGTACTGCTTGTACTGGTCCTCGGCGAACAGCCGCGCCGCCTCTTCTGAGGCCCGGGCGCCGATGGTGCAGAGCATGAAGCTGGCGAAGTCCTCCTCGCCCGACCCCACCGACCGGAAGAAGTCCGAGATGCACAGCCAGGGCTCCTTGCGCTGCCGGGGGAACTCGAAGCGCATCCACTCCGAGGAGCGCGACTCGTCCTTCCAGATGACGAGATCCTTGCCCTCGGCGTTGGCGGCGAAGTGGCCGTAGGCGACCGATGGCACGAGCAGGTCGGCCTCCTTGGCCTTGCCCAGCTGCTCGCGCAGCGTCGCCTTCACCCGGTCCTTGAACTCGGTGTCGTTCTCTCCGTTCTCGGGCCGGAAGCCCCACTGGTTGCGGAACAGCGCGGTCAGGTTGAGGTACTCGGCCACCTCGTCGATCGGGAGCCCGACGGCGACCCGGCTCCCGACGAAGGGCGGGGTGAACAGCGGGTTGTCCACCGCGACGTCGGCCCGGGCGGGCTGCCCCTCCACGGGCGTCGTCTCCTGGTCGTCCAGGCGGCTGCGCCGCGGCACGTTCTTCTCGGAGATCTCCCGCCCGAACAGAGGATCGTCCTCGCCGTTCTTCTTCAGCTCCACCAGGCGGTCCATGGTGCGCAACCCCTCGAAGGCGTCGCGCCCGTAGAAGAGCCGGCCGTCGTAGACCTCGCGCAGGTCGCGCTCGACATAGGTGCGGGTCAGCGCCGCGCCGCCCAGCAGCACGGGGATGTTCGACAGCGAGCGGTCGTTCAGCTCGACCAGGTTCTCGCGCATGACCAGCGTCGACTTGACCAACAGCCCGCTCATGCCGATGGCGTCCGCCTGGTGCTCCTCGACCGCGCTCACCATCTCGTTGATGCCGATCTTGATCCCGAGATTGATGACCGCGTAGCCGTTGTTGGTCAGGATGATGTCGACCAGATTTTTCCCGATGTCGTGCACGTCGCCCTTGACGGTGGCCAGCACCACGGTGCCCTTGCCGCCCTGGTCCGACTTCTCCATGTGCGGCTCCAGGAAGGCCACCGCCGCCTTCATCGTCTCGGCCGACTGCAGCACGAAGGGCAGCTGCATCTCGCCCGAGGCGAAGCGCTCGCCCACCACCTTCATGCCCTCGAGGAGGATGTCGTTGACGATGGACAGCGCCGCCATCCCCGCCTCGAGCGCCTCGGTCAGGTCGGCCTCCAGGCCGTTGCGGTTGCCGTCGATGATGCGCTGGGACAGCCGGCGGTCGACCGGCCAGTCGCTGTGGTCCTCGGCCGGCCCGGTGTCGGCTTTCACGCCCTCGAACAGCGACAGGAGCTCCTGCAGGGGGTCGTAGTCGTCGGTGCGGCGGTTGTAGACGAGGTCGAGGCAGACCTCCTTGGCCCGGTCGTCGATGCGGGCGAGCGGGAGGATCTTGGACGCGTGCACGATCGCCGAGTCGAGCCCGGCCTGTACACACTCGTGCAGGAACACGGAGTTCAAGACCTGGCGGGCCGCCGGGTTGAGGCCGAAGGACACGTTGGACAACCCGAGGATGGTCGACACGCCGGGCAGCTCGGCCTTGATCGCCCGGATGCCCTCGATCGTCTCGATCCCGTCGTTGCGGCTCTCCTCCATGCCCGTCGACAACGGCAACGCCAAGGGGTCGAACAACAGGTCCTCAGGCTCCAAGCCGTAGCGCTCGACCGCGATGTCGCGGATGTTGCGGGCCGCCCGCAGCTTCCACTCGGCCGTGCGGGCCTGGCCCTCCTCGTCGATGCAGGTGCAGACGACGGCTGCCCCGAACTCCCGCGCCAGGCGCAGGAACGTGTCCAACCGCGTCCCCGGCTCGTCGCCCTCTTCCAGGTTGACCGAGTTGAGAATCGGACGGCCACCGATCCACGACAGCGCGGCCCGGGCGACCGGGCCTTCGGTGGAGTCGACCATGAGTGGCACGCTCGACTGCGTGCAGAAGCGGCTGGCGATCTCGGTCATGTCGGCCACGCCGTCGGCGCCGGTGTAGTCCACGCACACGTCAATGAGGTGCGAGCCCTCCTTGACCTGGTCCCGGGCCATGCCGACGCAGGTGTCCCAGTCGGCGTCGAGCATGGCCTCGCGGAAGGCCTTGGATCCGTTGGCGTTGGTCCGCTCGCCGACCGCCAGGTACGACGAGTCCTGCAGGAACGGGACCGAGGTGTAGATGGAGGCGGCAGAGGGCTCGTGCACCGGCGTGCGAGAAGCCGGCACCGCGTCGGCGCAGCGCGCCACCACGGCGGCCAGGTGCTCCGGGGTCGTCCCGCAGCACCCGCCGACGACGCTCACGCCGAACTCGGTCACGAAACGGTGCAGGTGCTCGGCCAGGTCCTCGGGCGTGAGGTCGTAGTGCATGTTGCCGTCGACCACCGACGGGAGGCCCGCATTCGGGACGCAGGAGATAGGGACGCGGCTGGCCCCCGAAAGGTGGCGCAACGCCTCGCTCATCTCCACCGGGCCCGTGGCGCAGTTGAGGCCGACCACGTCGACCTGCATGGAGTCGAGCACGGTCAGCGCGGCGCCGATCTCGGTGCCCGGCAGCATGCGGCCGGTGAGCTCAATGGTCACCTGCGTCTGCAGCGGCACGTAGCGGTCGAGCGCGACCATGGCGCGGCGGGCGCCGTTCACCGCGGCCTTGATCGACAGCATGTCGAACTGCGTCTCGATGAGCAGCAGGTCGACGCCGCCCTCCAGCAGCCCGAGCGCCTGCTCCTCGAAAGCGTCACTGAACTCGGCGTACGAAATGTGCCCGAGCGTGGGGAACTTCGTGCCGGGTCCCATGGAGCCGGCCACCCAGCGCGGCCGCTCGGGCGTCGAGAACTCGTCGCGCACCGCGCAGGCCAGCTCGGAGGCCCGGCGGTTCAGCTCGCGGGCGCGGTCGGCCAACCCGTACTCGGCCAGGACGACCGAGGTCGAACCGAAGGTGTCGGTTTCGACGACATCGCAGCCGACCTCGTAGAAGGAACGGTGCACCTGCGCCACGGCGTCGGGGCGGGTCTCCACGAGCCACTCGTTGCAACCCTCGAGATCTGGACCGCCGAAGTCCTCGGCCTCCAAGTCGAGCATCTGCAGGTTGGTCCCCATGGCGCCATCGAAGATGAGCACCCGCTCGCGCATCGCCTGCAGGTAGGTGGAGGCGGACGGGTCGAGCCGGCCGAGGAGTTCAGGAGAGTGCGTTACCACCCAAACAGGATACCGGTGGCCCCCGGCCCCCCTCACCAGCCCCGGTAGCATCCCGCGGCATGGCATCACGACCGCCACGGATCTACACCAAACGGGGTGACGACGGGACGACGGGCCTGCTCTTCGGCGGGCGTGTGCCCAAGGACTCGTGGCGGATCGACCTCAACGGCGTCGTCGACGAGGCGCAGGCCGCCATCGGCGTTGCGCGGGCCGAGACGCCGGCGGGGACGGAGGTCAACGACCGCCTGACGGCGCTGGCCCGCGATCTCTACGTGCTGATGGCGGAGGTGGCCACCGTCCCGGACAACCGCACGAGGCTGCAGGCGGGGTCCAGCCTGGTGACGCCGGACATGGTTGCCGCTCTCGAGGCCGGGATCGACGACCTCCTGGCCCGCTTCGACATGCCGAGCGACTTCACCGTGCCGGGCGAGAACCGGGTGAGTGCCGCGCTCGATCTCGCTCGGGTCATAGTGCGGCGCGCCGAGCGCCTGGCTGTGAGCGAGCCGATCGGAGACGGCTCGCTCGTCGTGGCGTACCTGAACCGGCTGTCGGATCTGTTGTGGGCCATGGCGCGCTGGCAGGAGGGTCCGGAGCACGTCCTGTCCAAGGAGCCGACGCCTTAATCCGAGAATCAGCCCCAGCGGCCGCGATGGATGCGCCCCGCGTTGTCCGGGCCGTTCCGGTCCAACGAGGCGGAGCGGTGGGCGCGGCGGTCGGGGTGGCCCAGCACCACGGCGCAGAACAGCCTCCAGCCGTCGGGCACGCCGAGGCGGCCCGCCAGCTCCTCCTCACCGCGGAAGGTCCCGAGGACGCAGCTCCCGAGGCCGGCGTCGACCGCCGACAGGAGCACCGTCATGACGCCGAAGGCCGCATCGCCGTACCAGTAGGGGACGGGCCAGGCATCCACTCCCGAGCCGAGCCCCGAGGACGCCTTGTCGGCCTCGTCGTAGCGGGCGACGTACGCGCCCGGCGACGTGTAGGCCAGCAGCACAACGGGAGCGCGCCGCAGGCCCTCGTTCCAGTCCGGGTGGTCGGCTCGCCAGCGCTCGTCGGTCGTGGCGTCGAAGTACACGCCGGTCTGCGCCGGCCCCTCCAGGACGACCCAGCTCGTCCCTCCGGAGTTCCCGGCGGTGGGCGCCCGCAGGGCGGCCCGGAGCAGCTCGTCCACGACCTCCGCTGCGACGGGTTCGACCGAGAAGCTCCGCACCATGGATCGCCTGCGGATGGCCTCCTGCAACTCCATGGACCGGGAGTCTCCCACCGGCCCTCAGACGCGGCGCCAGCCGGGTTGCGGGCCCCTCGGGAATGTTGACCCCGCTGGTAGTGTTTTACCCTTTGACGCCAGCCGTATGAGCGGGCTGGTGCGACCCGGAGGTTCGACCGTGCCCACTCCCCGAGACCTGCTGAACGAGGCCAAGAAGTCCATCCGCGAGGTGGACCAGGCCGACGCGCAAGCCCTGCTGCAGGGCGGCGGCGTGACCTTCTTGGATGTGCGGGAGCCCGACGAGTACGAACAGGGCGCGCTGCCCAACGCGGTGCACCTGCCCCGCGGCCACCTCGAGTTCCAGGTCGAGGGGAAGCTGCCCGACAAGGCGGCGCCGATCGTCGTCTACTGCGCCGGGGGCGTACGTTCGGCCTTCGCCGCCAAGACCATGGGCGACCTCGGCTACACCGACGTGCAGTCGATGATCGGCGGCTTCAACAAGTGGAAGGACGACGACCGTCCCTGGGCGGCGCCGCAGACCCTGACACCAGCCCAGCGCAACCGCTACCAGCGCCATCTCCTCCTGCCCGAGGTGGGCGAGGTCGGGCAGCTCAAGTTGCTCGGATCGAAGGTCCTCCTGCTCGGTGCGGGCGGCCTGGGATCGCCGGCGGCGCTGTACCTGGCCGCAGCCGGCGTCGGCACGATCGGCATCATCGACATGGACGTGGTCGACGAGTCCAACCTGCAGCGCCAGATCCTGCACAACATGGACCGCATCGGCGACCGCAAGGTCGATTCGGCCAAGAAGACCCTGACGGCGCTCAACCCTGACGTGAACGTCGTGACCTACGACGTGCGCCTGGGCGCGGACAACATCCTCGACATCATCGACGGCTACGACGCCATCGTGGACGGGACCGACAACTTCCCGACGCGGTATCTGGTCAACGACGCCTCGCTGCTCAAGCGGATCCCCGTGATCCACGGGTCGATCTTCCGCTTCGAGGGACAGGCGACAGTCTTCGACCCCTACAACGGGCCCTGCTACCGCTGCCTCATTCCCGAGCCGCCGCCGGCCGAGCTGGCGCCGTCGTGCTCGGAGGCGGGTGTCCTGGGCGTGCTGCCCGGCATCATCGGCTCCATTCAGGCGGTGGAGACCATCAAGGTGCTCCTCGGACTGGGCGACCCCCTCATCGGCCGCCTGCTGGCCTATGACGCCCTCGAGGAGTCGTTCCGCACCTTCAAGGTGCGTCGTGACCCGGCCTGCCCGGCCTGTGGGCCCGATGCCGGCGAGATCGTCATCGCCGAGTACGACGATCTCTGCATGCCGCACGCACACTGACGGCGGGGCCGGCACCCCGCAGGGGATGCCGGAGCCCGCGGCGGGGCCGGATTGATCGTCCTCCTTGCGTAAAGTGGCGGCACGCCACCGTCCGACCTGCTCACACGCCCCGCGCCGGTGGCGGACGCGCCGGCGCCGCCGGCGGAGCTCCCCGGGCTGACCTCGCGGCGAGTCAAGCGCAACCGCGGCTTCGGGGTCGGGGCTCTCGTCGTGCTGGCCCTCGTCCTCGTGCTCGTGCTCGGCCGAGGGGGCGGGCATCCGACGGCGGCCGGCCAGAGCCACACGGGAGGGGGTCACCATCACAAACCTCCGCCCCCGCACGCCGGGAACCCCCGTCTCGATCCTGACTGGGAGGGAGACGGCAAGTCGACCACCTTCGCCTTCGGAGGGGATGTCCACTTCCCGGCGGGGACCAACCTGGGGGACCGGCTGGCCGCCGACCCGAGCACTGCCCTGGGGCCGACGGTGCCTGCCCTGCTGTCGGGAGTCGACCTGTCGATGGTGAACCTCGAGTCCGCGTTGACGAACGGCACCTGCCCGGATCCGCAGGACAAGCAGTACGTCTTCTCGGCGCCGGCGTCCGCCGTCAGCGCGTTCCAGGGCGCCGGTGTGACGCTGATCACAGAGGCCAACAACCACGGCGAGGACTGTGGGCCCGCCGGCCTGCAGATGGCGCTGTCGACGCGGGCGCAGACGGGGTACACCATCCTCGGCATCGGTCAGAACGCGGCGCAAGCGTTCACCCCGTACACGACCGTGATTCACGGCCAGCACATCGCCATCATCGCCGCCACCCAGGTGATCGATTCAGACCTGCAGACGGCTTGGACGGCGACGGCCACCCAGCCCGGGCTCGCTTCTGCCTACGACGTGAACGACCTCGTGGCCGCCGTGGAGGCGGCACGCAAGACCGCCGACACGGTGATCGTGTACCTGCACTGGGGCACCGAGCTCGATGCGTGCCCCGACCCCTTGCAAGAGCCGCTGGCCCAGGTATTGGTGCAGGCCGGCGCCGACATCATTGTGGGCACGCACGCCCACGTCCTGCTCGGCGGCGGCTATCTCGGCTCGGCCTATGTCGACTACGGCCTCGGCAACTTCGCCTTCTACGACAACTCACCGCCCGAGAACGCCAGCGGCTCGCTGGTGATCACGGTCACGGGCCGCCACATCGACCAGGTGACCTGGAGACCGGCCGTGATCGTCGACGACCTACCCCAGCCGCTCTCGGGTGGCGCCGCCACCGCCGCGCTCGCGGCATGGAACCAGGCCCGTTCCTGCACCAACGTCAGCGCGACACCCGGAGCACCCGTGGCGTCCGTACAGACCGAGACCGCACCGGCGCCGGCCACGGCCGTGCAGACCCTGTCGACCGACTCGGGTTAGGAGCAGCGGGACACCGGTCCAGCGAACGAACCGGGCGAGCTACTAGACAGGTGTGATGGCACCGACAGCGGCTCCCTCCAAGACCTTCCACGTGAACGGCGTCGACCTGGCGTGGTCCGAAAAGGGGACGAGCACCGCGGGGACTCCGACCCTCGTGCTCTGTCACGGCTTCACGGGGTCCTCGCTCGACTTCGGGCTCGAAGTCGACGCACTGGCGGCCGACCGGCGTGTCGTCACACTGGACCACCGCGGGCACGGCCACTCGACGAAGACGGGCCACCTCGAGGGCTACAGCATCGAGCAGCTCGCGGCGGACCTGGCGCCCTTCCTCGAACAGGTGGGGGAGGGGCCGGTCGACCTGTTGGGCCATTCCATGGGTGGACGGGTGGTGCTGCACCTCGTGCTGGCCCGGCCGGACCTCGTGCGCTCGTTGCTCCTCATGGACACCAGCGCATGGTCCTTCCTGCCCGCCGACAAGGAGGTCCGGGACCTCGTCACTGGTTTCATCGACGCCTTCGACCCCGCCGGGGGCATGCCCGCCACGCTCAATTTGGGGAGTCCCGAGGACGTGCTCATCGAGGCGCGCACGCCGGCCGAATGGCGGAACGAGAGGGACGGCATCTTCGCCGGCACGGACCCTTACGCCATGAAGGCTCTGGGCTGCGCGCTGTTGGGCAACGGTGCGGGCGACGACGGATCCGTGCGGGGGAGGCTCCCCTCCATCACCAGCCCGACGACGGTCATCGTCGGCGAGCACGACCATCCCCTGGTCGACCAGGCTCCTGCTTTGGCCGGCGGGGTGGCCGACGGACGACTCACCGTCATTCCCGGGGCGTACCACTCTCCGCAATTGACGCACGCAGCCGAGTGGCGGGCCGCCGTCGAGGCACATCTGGCCTGGGCCGCCGCATCCCCGGTGGTGCAGTGAGCGACGCCATGCCGCCGCAGGCCGGCGACCTGATTGAGCTCGCCGGCACCGATGTCGCCATCCCGCCCCTGGGTGTGGGCACGTGGGCCTGGGGTGACAAGGGGACATGGGGCATGGGCGGCTACGACCAGTCCCTGACGGAGTCGAGCATCCGCGAGGCCTGGGAGGCGAGCATCGCCGCTGGTGTCGTCCTCTTCGACACCGCCGAGATCTACGGCGGCGGTGAGAGCGAGCGCATCATCGGCCGCCTACTGGCGGCCGACCCGGCTGTGCGCGACCGGGTCGTCATCGCCTCCAAATTCATGCCCAGCCCATGGAAGGTGAACGTGCGCGCCGCGCTGCTCTCGGCGGCGAGGAAGTCGCGCGAGCGGTTGGGGACGGACGTCATCGACCTCTACCAGATTCACGGGCCGATCTCGTTGCGCTCCCATGACGCGTTGGCCGAGGCGTTGGCGGCCGCGCGCGCGGAGGGCATCGTGCGCGCCGTCGGCGTGTCGAACTACTCGGCCAGGGAGACCCGGTCGATGGACGCCGCTTTGCGCAAGAGGGGCCTCAGGTTGGCCAGCAACCAGATCGAGTTCTCCCTACTGCGCGCCCGCCCATTGCGGGTCGGCCTCATTGCCGCGTGCCGCGAGCTCGGCGTCGTGCCCTTGGCCTACTCACCCATCGGCCAGGGGCGCCTCACCGGCAAGTACTCGGCGGCCAACCCGCCTCCCCGTGGTCGCTCCTTCTCGGCTCACCCGATGGCGGAGGTGGACAAAGTGGTGGCCCTGTTGCGGCGCATCGGCGCGGACCACGACGACCGCACCCCGAGCCAGGTGGCGCTGGCCTGGCTCATCGCCCAGGGCGCGGTGCCCATTCCCGGTGCCAAGAACGGGGCACAGGCCCAGCAGAACGCAGGGGCCCTGGGCTGGCGTTTGACCGACGAAGAGCTGGGCCTCCTCACCGCAGCCGCGCTCGACGGCACCCGAGGGATCTCGCAGCGTGTTTGGCAGCACGGCTGACACCGGCGGTACCGTCTTGGGGTGATCGCTGCCCTGGTCGACTCGGGACTCCCGCCACTGCAGGGCTCGCAATTCTTCTCGACCCAGTTCGACTTCGTCCCCGTGGCCATGATCGTGGTGGCCCTGGTCCTGTACCTGTGGGGCGTGCGGCGCAACAACGCCCTGCACCCGCGCCACCCGTGGTCCAAGGGCAAGACGATCGCCTGGATCGCGGCGCTGTTCTGCACCGGGGTGGCCATCTTCAGCTTCGTCGGGGTCTACGACGGCGAGCTGTTCTGGGACCACATGGTCCAGCACCTGATCCTGATCATGGTGGCGGCCCCCCTCTTCGCCATCGCCTCGCCGCTGGACCTGGCCTGGCGCTCGACTTCGGGCACGGCCCATGTGGTCGTCACCGAGGGGCTGCGCTCCCGGGTGGCGAGAATCCTCGGGAACCCCTTCGTGGCCTTCATCCTCTACGCCGTCATCATCCCGGTCAGCCACCTGACCAGCTGGTACAACCTCACCCTCGAACACGAAAGCGTGCACAACGCGGAGCACCTGGCCTTCTTGCTGGTGGGCTATCTGTTCTGGCGCCAGATCTTCGGCAGCGACCCCAACGAGCATCGTCTGCACCCCGCCCTGCAGTTCTTCTACTTGTTCATGGCCATCCCGATCGACACCTTCACGGGGCTCTCACTGGCCGGAGCCAGCCATGAGCTCTTCCCCGCCTACTTCGCCACCCACCGAACCTGGGGCCCCTCCTATGTGACGGACCTGCACGTCGGGGGCGACATCATGTGGGTCGTCGGCGACACCTTGATGCTGTGGCCCATGATCCCCGTCGCCCTGCGCTGGATGCACATGGACGAGCGCAAGGCAGTGCGGGTCGACCGCGAGCTCGACGAGCTGGCGCGCCGCGAAGAAGCCGCCGTCGGCCCGGTACCCGATCACCCACCGAGGTCCATCAGCTCCACGCGGACGCCGTCGGGGTCGGTGCAGTAGACGAATTGGAGTGCCGTGCCGCCGAGGTCGATGCTCGTCCGGCTCGACTCGACGATCGCCCCGCCGAGCTCCACCATGCGGGCCGCCGTACCCGCCACATCGCGCACCCTGAAGGACAGGTGGGTCAAGCCGAGCTGATTGACGGCCCGCCGCTCGCGCGGTCCGAACGGGGCGGGCTCCCGGAAGGCCAGGAGCTCAATGGCCGTCGGCCCGCGCCGGATGAACTGCGACGTCACGTCGACGTCGGGGAACTCCATGAGCCGGGCGAACTCCGAGCCGATGGCGTGTGACTCGGCCTTCTCGAAACCGAGCGCGTCGCAGTAGAAGCGCAGTGAGCGCTCGAGGTCGCTGACGCAGATGCCGAAGTGCGAGAAAACGGGTCCAGGGGTGTCGTCCACGCACGCATTCTGCCTCGTGTCGCCGGAGCAGCCGGATCCTTCGTAGGCTCGCGGTCGTGGCACCAGCGAAGAAGGACCCCCAGGCCAGCCCCGAACGTGTGACCGACTCGGGCATCGTGATCAAGCCGGTCTACCGGGCAGAGGACCTCGAAGGATGGGACCCGCCAGCGCAGCTGGGCGAGCCGGGTGCGTTCCCCTACACCCGGGGCGTCCACGCGGGCATGTACCGCTCGAAGTTGTGGACCATGCGCCAGTACGCCGGTTTCGGGTCTGCTGAGCAGACCAACCAGCGCTTCAAGTTCCTCCTCGAGGCCGGGCAGACGGGGCTGTCCTGTGCCTTCGATCTGCCGACTCAGATGGGGTACGACTCGGATCACCCCCGGGCCGAGGGCGAGGTGGGCAAGGTCGGCGTCGCCATCGACTCCCTGGCCGACATGCGTCTCCTCATGGCCGACCTCCCGATGGACAAGGTCACGACGTCCATGACGATCAACGCCACTGGTGCGATCCTGCTCCTCCTCTACGAACTGGTGGCCGAGGAGCAAGGGGTCGCCAAGGAGAAGATCCGCGGCACCATCCAGAACGACATTTTGAAGGAGTACATCGCCCGGGGGACGTACATCTACCCGCCGCGTCCCTCCATGCGCCTCATCGTCGACACGTTCTCCTACTGCGCGGCCAACCTGCCGAGCTGGAACACGATCTCGATTTCGGGCTACCACATCCGTGAGGCCGGTTCGACAGCGGTGCAGGAGATCGCCTTCACGCTCGCCAACGGCATCGCCTACGTCGAAGCGGCCATCGCAGCCGGAATGGACGTCGACGCCTTTGCCCCCCGGCTGTCCTTCTTCTGGAACGCGCACAACAACCTGTTCGAAGAGGTGGCCAAGTACAGGGCGGCGCGGCGCATGTGGGCCTGCATCATGACCGAGCGCTTCGGGGCCAAGGACGAGCGCTCCAAGATGCTGCGTTTCCACACCCAGACCGGCGGGTCGACCCTGACGGCCCAGCAGCCCGAGAACAACATCGTGCGGGTGACGGTGCAGAGCCTCGCCGCCGCCCTGGGCGGCACCCAGAGCCTCCACACCAACGGGTTCGACGAGGCCCTCGGGCTTCCCACCACCCGTGCGGCCAAAATCGCACTGCGCACCCAGCAGATCGTGGGCTTCGAGTCCGGGGTGGCCGACACGGTCGATCCGTTGGCCGGCTCGTACTTCGTGGAGTCGCTCACCGACGAGGTGGAGCAGGCGGCACAGGCCTACCTGGAGCGGATCGAGCAGCTCGGCGGCGCGGTGGCGGCGATCGAGGCCCGTTTCATGCAGGACGAGATCGAGGCGGCCGCCTACAGCTTCGCCAAGGCCGTCGACGACGGCGAGAAGGTGGTCGTCGGCGTCAACCGCTTCACCGACGCCGAGGTGGAGCCCGCCGAGGTCTTCCCGATCGACGCGGCACTCCAGCAGATCCAGATCGACCGCACACGGTCGGTGCGGGCCGAGCGGGACCAGGCCGGGGTGGAGCGCGCCCTGGCCGACGTGGCGGAGACGGCCAGGGGCGGCGGCAACCTGCTCGTGCCCATGAAGGCCGCCCTCAAGCAGATGGCCACCCTCGGTGAGGTGTCCGACGTCCTGCGTGGCGAGTTCGGCGTGTACCAACCCGGGGGCTGAGCAGTGACAGGGGAGGGGCCGCCCTCGTTCTGGCCCCTGTTCGGTCTTGTCGTTCGCACGCCACGGCTGGAGCTGCGCCTGCTGCGCGAGGACGAGCTCGACGACGTGGTGGCGCTCGTCGACGCGGGGATCCACGACCCGGAGTCCATGCCCTTCTTCGTTCCGTGGACCGACGTCGCGCCGCGGCAGCGGGCCCGGGACGTGGCGCAGTGGATGTGGCGGCACAGGGCCAACTGGTCGCCCTACAACTGGACGCTCACCTGTGGTGTCTTCGTGGACGGGAGTCCCGTCGGCGTGCAGGACCTGGGAGCTGAGCACTTCCGCGCGGTCCGCTCGGTCGAGACAGGATCGTGGCTCGGCCGCGCCCATCAGGGAAATGGTCTGGGGCGGGAGATGCGCGAGGCGATCTTGCATCTTGCCTTCGCGGGACTGGGCGCGGAGGAGGCGCTGAGCGGCGCCTTCGAGGACAACGTCGCCTCCCTGGCGACTTCCCGTGCCGTCGGCTACGAGGAGAACGGAGAGGCGAGAGGGCACCGCCGCGACGGCTCGGGGCGCACCATCCGCTTCCGCTTGGGACGGGAGACGTGGGAGCGACGTGGTCGCGCCGACATCGAGATCATCGGGCTCGAGGGGTGCCTCGACATGTTCCTCGGGCCCCCTGGCTGAAGGCGCCCGGTACGCGACCTGGCCTCAGGACGACGCGGGGCCGGTTCGTGCGTGCACCAGCGCGGCGGCGACCTCGCGCTGCCAGTCCTTGTCCTTGGTGAAGTGGACGGCCTTCCAGCCGTGCCGTGTTGCGGCCTCGACGTTGCTCACGGTGTCGTCGAGGAAGACCACCGCATGTCCGAGGCCGACAACGCCGAGACGTCGCTCGGCCCGGTCATAGAAGCGCGGATCGCTCTTCACGACGCCCAGGTCACCCGAGAATGCGACTCCGCTGACGGGGAGCAACGTCTCCAGGCGCTCCTGGAGGAACCGGGCCCGCCGGGGCTCCTGGTTGGACACCAAGGCCAGTGGAATGCCGAGCTCGGACCAGGCGGTGGCAGCAGCAAGGACCGCCGGCTCGACGACGAAGTCCTCTTCGAACCAGCACTGCAGGGCATCATCGACGCCCATGTCCCAACCGAGTTCGTGCAGGGCCTCGGCCAGAGCGGTCTCGACGTCGCGCTCCCCGGTGATGACGTCAGCCCAGGCGCCGGCGAAGAGGGTCCTGTCCAAGCGGCCCGCGTCGACGCTGAAGCGCTCGCTGAAGGCAACCTGCCACGGTCCACGCCCGCCGCGTTGGGGATCGAGGATCACGCCGTCGACGTCCAGGGCCAGCAGTACGCGGACGGGCTGTGGCGGCGGGCCCTCATGACCCGGCGTCAACCGTCCGGTGCCTTGCCTCGACGCGCCGTACGGCCGAGCCCGGAGAACTTGCCGAGGAGCCAGTAGCCCCGTCGTTGCCGCACCGCGCTACGCCGAAACGGATCGTCGGGCTCGAGGTGCTCGATGGCGCCGGCGACGACCTGATCGAACATCAGGGAGGCTTCCTTGGATCGCTTCAGGGCCACCAACTCCGTCGCAATGGCCCACTTCTGGTAGAGGATCGTTCGCTGATCCCCTCCGTTTCGCTCCAGGCCGGCGAGTGCCTCGCTGAACTGTCCCAGCGCCAGTTCGTGGTTGCCGAGGTGCCGCTGTGTCTGAGCCAGATCGATCTCCGCCCGGAAGGTCTCGACGCGGTCGGGGCCGAACGATCGCCGGGTGGAGTCGAGCACCCGCACCCGCAGCGGGAACTCGTCGCCGTAGCGGCGGAGTTTGCGGAGGGTGATCGCCAAGTTGGTGGCGGTCTGCCGTGACAACTCGCTGTCCGGTCCGTCGTCCCGGTCGGAGGACTCGAGGACCCGCTCCCAGAGCCGGCGAGCAGCCTCGTGCTCATTGAGCCGGTCGAGGACGATGGCCAGGTTGAATTCCGTCCACCGCAGGCGGATCTCGTCGTGCTCGGCCGACCGGTTCTGCAGGGACAGCGAGGCCGTCAGTACCCGTTCGGCCTCGCGGAGCCGGCCGGCGTCGCGCAGGGCCCGGCCCAACTGCAGCATGGCGTCGAAGGTGGTGGGATCCGACTCACCGTAGAGCTCCTGCCGCGCGTCGAGGACCAAGCGGGCCTCTTCCACCTCGCGCTCCTGGCGGTCGTCCATTGCGGCCTGACGATACCGGCCGGCGTCTGCCGGTCACCGCGACACAGCCTGTTCAGGCAACGGCGCTGTGGATCTCCTGGAGCGAGAGCTCGGCCGTCGGGGAGCCGCCGCACTGCGCACACGCCTGCGTGTGGATGGACGATCGGACGAGGCGGGTCCGAGCCTCGTTCAGCACGACGGTGAAGCGTTCGCCGAGTGGGTCGATCTCGAGCTCCCAGTAGGGGCGCCACTCGGTGGAGATCCGTCGTTCCCCGACGGCGATGCCCCGGAGGATGCGGCAAAACCGCAACTGACGGGAATCGAAGATCCAGGTGCTGTGGCACGACTCCAACGTGATGATGTTCATGCGGTCAGCCTGACCGGCAACCCTCAATCAGAACTCGGAGACACCTGGTCGGGGCCTTGGAATCTGATTGCAGTGTCATGACGAGCCCGGTGCCTGCCTCAGCGCCCGATTCAGGCGGTCACGACCGCCTCGAAATGCTCGACCACCGGGAAAGGGTCGTAGAAGTGGTGCAGCGCGGCCCGCCATTCCTCGTACGCCGCCGATCCCCGGAACCCCTCCGTGTGGTCCTCCAGGGTCGCCCATTCCACCAGGAGCAGAAAGGCGGCCGGTCGCTCCAGGCAGCGTTCGACACGCAGTGAGACGAAGCCCGGGCTGCCGGCGATGAGGGCCGTTGCCCTCTCCATCGACTCGAGGAAGGCGTCCTCTTGCCCGGGCACGACCTCGAGCAGCGCGTGCTCGGTGATCACGCCCCGAGCAATCGTGCCCGCAGCTCCGGTTCCGTGGCGGCATCGATCGCCGTCCAGGCCAGAGCGATCGCGCCGTCGCGCACGGCGTCGTCCGCCGACGGGGTGATGCAGGCGGCGGCGAACTCGCGCTGGTGATTCACGGCGCCGTGGGTCTCGATCCCGATGAGCGGGTGGATGGTCGGCACCGCCAGCGAGACGTTGGCCATGTCAGTCGAGAACGTGGGCAGCGGCGTCCCGTCGTCGTCGGCATCGAAGTGCCGACCGAGGGCCTCGGCGTTGCCCCGGTACGCCTGCAGGAGCACGGGGTCGGCCTCCATGTGCGAGTACACCGGTGCCAGCTCCTCGTACGTGACCGAGCACCCGGTGGCCAGCGCTCCCGCCTCGAAGCAGGCGTCCACGCGGGGCCGCAGGGTGGAGAGCCCGTGGGCCGTGCGCGAGCGGACCATGTAACGGGCGGTGACCGAGGCCGGGATGATGTTGGCCGCGGCCGAACTGTGGGTGACCACGCCGTGAACCTGGTCGCCCGGGGGGAGTTGCTGACGAAGGAGGCCGATGGCGACCTGGGCGATCGTCAGCGCGTCCTGGGCGTTGACCCCTTCCCAGGGCGCGGCCGAGGCATGTGCTTCACGCCCACTGAAGTGGACGTCGTAGTGCGCCACGGCCAGGCAGCTTCCGGTCAGGCGCTCGGTCGGCCACGGGTGCACCATCATGGCGGCGTGCACGCCGGCGAAGGCGCCGCGTTCGAGCATGAGTATTTTCCCGCCGCCGCCCTCCTCGGCCGGTGTTCCGAGGACGCGGACGCTGATCCCGAGTTCGTCCGCCACGGAGGCCAGCGCCAGTCCGGCCCCGACGGCCGTCGCGGCGATGATGTTGTGCCCACAGGCGTGGCCGACGTCGGGCAAGGCGTCGTACTCGGCGCAGACGGCAACGACCAGTTCCCCGTCGCCGGAGCGGGACTCGAGCGCCGTCGGCAGGTCGTAGACGCCCTCTCTGACCGAGAGCCCGCCCGCCCGTAGCGCCTCGGCGACAGCCCGGGCAGACGTGGTCTCGTCGAAGCACAGCTCCGGTGTGGTGTGGACCGAGTGGCTCAGAGAGACGAGCTCATCCAGGTGTTGCTCGACCACCGCGGCAGCAGCCTCCTTGGCCGACGACACGGAGAGGCTGGAGACGCTCATTTACTCAATGACCGCGACGACGTCGCCCGCTCCGACAGAGTCGCCGGCGCTGACCTTGATCTCCTTGATCACGCCGTCTTTCTCCGCCGCCACGGCGTTCTCCATCTTCATCGCCTCGAGAAGGCAGATCGACTGGCCGACCTCCACCACGTCGCCGACCGCGACGAGGACCTTGACGATGGTCCCCTGCATGGGAACGGTCACCTGCCCCGAACCACTGCCCGCCGCCGCCGCCGCTGCTGCTCGCTTCGGCCGGCCGGCCACTCGCCCGGGCGCGGCCGCCGTGCCCAGGTCGGGTACCCACAGGCGCACCGAGAAGCGCCTGCCGTCGACCTCTGCCGTCACGTCACGCTGCACGACCGGCACCTCGTCGTCGGTCGACACCGGAGCCGGCGCGCCAGCCGCCTCGACGACCAGGTCGCTCAGATCGAGCGTGTCCTCGACCCACTTGGTCGAGTGCTTCGCCGCCACGAAGTCAGGATGGCTCAGGATCGCCACGTCTGCGGGCAACGTGGTGGCCACGCCGGTGATGTGCGTCTCGCCGATGGCGCGCAGCATGCGCCGCCGGGCCGCCTCGCGGTCGGGCGCCCAGACGATCATTTTGGCGATGAGGTTGTCGTAGTACTGCGAGACGGTGTCGCCCGACTCGTAGCCGCCGTCGAGGCGTACGCCGGGACCCGAGGCCGCATGGAACGACGTGAGGGTGCCGGGCGAGGGCGAGAACCGGCCGCCGCTGGGATCCTCTGCGTTGATGCGGACCTCGATGGCATGGCCATTGCGGCTGATGTCGTCCTGGGTGAAGTCGAGCGGCTCGCCCGCCGCGATGCGGATCTGCCAGGCGACGAGGTCCAGCCCGGTGACGAGCTCGGTGACCGGATGCTCCACTTGCAGGCGGGTGTTCATCTCGAGGAAGTAGAACTCGCCGTTCTGATAGAGGAATTCGACGGTCCCAGCGTTGTAATAGCCGCAGGCCTCGGAGACCTTGACAGCGGCCGCGCCCATCGCCTGGCGGACGTCGTCGGGAAAGTCGGGCGCCGGGCTCTCCTCGATGAGCTTCTGGTGCCGGCGCTGGGCCGAGCAGTCGCGCTCGCCGAGCCACAGCGTGTGGCCGTGCTGGTCCGCCAGCACCTGCATCTCCACGTGCCGCGGCCATTCGAGGTAACGCTCCAGGTAGATCTCCGGGCGGCCGAAGTAGGCCTGGGCCTCACGGGCCGCCGACTCCATCGCCTCCGCCGCCTCCCCGGCTGAGGCCACCACCTTCATGCCGCGTCCCCCGCCGCCGTAGGCCGCCTTGATGGCGACCGGCCAGCCGTGCTCCTCGCCGAAGGCCACCACCTCGTCGGGAGAGGTCAGAGGCTCGGATCGGCCGGGAACACCGGCCACCCCTGCCTCCTCCGCGGCCAGGCGGGAGCTGATTTTGTCGCCCATGACCTCAATCGCTTCGGGCGGCGGACCGATGAAGGTGACGCCTCGCTCGGTGATCGCCCGGGCGAAGTCGGTGTTCTCGGAGAAGAAGCCGTAACCGGGGTGGACGGCGTCGGCGCCGCTCTCCTGAATGGCATGCAGGATCGCCTCGGTGTTGAGGTAGCTCTCCGCCGCCGACTCGCCGCCGAGCGCGTAGGCCTCGTCGGCCATGCGGACATGGAGCGCGTCGCGGTCGAGGTTGGAGTACACGGCCACGGTGGCGATGCCGAGTTCGCGGCAGGTACGGATCACCCGGACAGCGATCTCACCACGATTTGCAATAAGGACCTTCTGGATCACGCTGGCCTTTCCTCCGTGCGGCGGACCTTCACAATTGCACGCACCCTATGGTGTCTGCCATGTGGGCCGGCGAGTGGGACATCCACTGGCTCGACGAGGTGGGCTCGACCAACACCTACGTACGTGAGCGCGCCCGGCAGGGGGCTCCGGCCGGGCTGGTCGCCGTAGCCGATCACCAGACCGCCGGCCGGGGGCGCCTCGACCGCCACTGGGAGTCACCGCCGGGGGCCAGCCTGCTGGTCTCGGTGCTCCTCCGACCCGGCTCGGGGGCCGAGGGCATGCACCTGGGCGGGGGGGCGGTCGCGCTGGCCGGGGCCGACGCCTGCCGGGAGGTCGCCGGGGTCGAGCCCGTCCTCAAATGGCCGAATGACCTGCTCCTGGACGGGGCCAAGCTGGGCGGTGTCCTGGCCGAGGCGGACTTCGACGGATCCTCGCTCAGTGCGCTCATCGTGGGCATCGGGATCAATGTCGCCTGGCCCGGACCGCCCGGAGCGGGCGGCATCAGCCTGAATGACGTCCGCCGCTCGACCCAGCCGGTGGACCGCCGGGCCCTCCTGGACCGTCTCCTCGAGGCCCTGGAACCCCGGTGTGCCCTGCTCGAAGATGACGCGGGGCGGCGGTCCCTGGCCGACGAAGTGCGCCGGCACTGCGCCACGCTGGGCCAGCAGGTCCGGGTGACCCTGGCGGGGGAGGACCTGCTGGGCCGGGCGGCCGCCATCGACGAGGCCGGTCGCCTGGTCGTCGAGACGGCCCAGGGGCCCCGGGCCGTCAGCGCCGGTGACGTGGTGCATCTGCGGCCTGACCAGGAGGGGGAGGGGTTAAGGGGCCTGGGCTAACATCCCGGACACTATGCGCCTTCTTGTCACGGGGGGTGCCGGTTTCATAGGTTCGAACTTCGCCCGCTACTGGGTGGAACAGCACCCCGAGGACCACGTGGTCGTCTATGACGTTCTCACCTACGCCGGCAACCGACCCAGCCTGTCCGACATCGAGGACAGGGTCGTCTTCGTCCGAGGGGACATCTGCGATCCGACGGCGGCCGAGAAGGCCCTGCGGGGAGAGGGCATTGACACCATCGTCCACTTCGCCGCCGAATCGCACAACTCGCTGGCGGTGCTCAATCCCGGGCTGTTCTTCCGCACGAACGTGCTCGGGACCCAGACGATGCTGGAGGCCGCCCGCCAGGCCGGCGTGGCGCGCTTCCACCATGTCTCCACCTGCGAGGTCTACGGAGACCTGCCGCTCGACACCGAGGAAGCCTTCCACGAGGACTCGCCCTACCGTCCCCGGACGCCCTACAACGCATCGAAGGCGGGCGCGGACCATGCCGTACGCGCCTATGCCGAGACCTACGGACTGCCCATCACGATCACCAACTGCGCCAACAACTACGGGCCCTACCAGTTCCCCGAGAAGCTCATCCCGCACTTCTGCGCCCTGGCGCTCGACGACCAGGCCCTGACGCTGTACGCCAGCACGGAGAACCGTCGCGAGTGGTTGCACGTCTACGACCACTGCACCGCCATCGACGCCGTGCTCGCCCGTGGGCGGATTGGGGAGACCTACCACGTCGGCAGCGGCGTGGAGGCGTCCATCATGGAGGTGGCGGACCGCATCCTCGCAGCGTTGGGCAAGCCCGACTCCCTCAAGACGATCGTCCCCGACCGCCCAGGTCACGACCGGCGCTACGTGCTCGACTCCTCGAAGCTTCGGAGGGAGCTGGGTTGGTCGCCGTCGGTGGAGTGGGAGCAGGGGCTGGCGGAGACCGTGGCGTGGTACCAGGCGAACAGGAGCTGGTGGGAGCCACTGCGGGCCCGGGCGCCCGTCGCCGAGGGGTCGTGGGGAGACGAACCCGGCTCAGGAGTCGGCTGAACAGTGCGGATCCTTATCACCGGGGCGGACGGGCAGCTGGGCCGCGACCTACACGACTGCCTGGCGGGCCGGGTGCCGGCCGGAGGGCGCCGTTGTGCGTTGCTCGGCCCCGAGGGCTCACGACCGGGACTACAGCACGAGGTGCTGGCTACCGATATCGACACGATGCGCATCGACGACCGGGACGCCGTCCTGGCTACCTTCAGCGGCTTCCGTCCCGAGCTCGTCCTGCACGGCGGCGCGTTCACAGCCGTCGATCGCTGTGAGACCGAGGTCGACACGGCCTATGCCGTCAACGCCACCGGGACCCGGCACATCGCTGAGGCGGCGGCGCTGGTGGGGGCCCACGTCGTCTACGTCTCGACCGACTACGTCTTCGACGGCACCGCGGCGCGGCCGTACCGTGAGTGGGACGCCCCGTGCCCGACTTCGGTCTACGGCGCCTCCAAGCTGGGGGGTGAGCGCGAGTGCCGGCCGGGGTCCACCATTGTCCGGACGAGCTGGCTGTGCGGCGCCCACGGCAACAACATCGTCCGCACCGCCCTGCGCCTGGCTGGTGGCGAGGGCGTGCTGCGCTTCGTCGCCGACCAGCAGGGCTCGCCGACGTTCACGGCCGACCTGGCGCCCGCCGTCGTGACCCTCGGGCTCGACCGCCGGCCCGGGATCTTCCACGTGACCAACGGCGGCGCCACGACCTGGTGGGGGTTCGTGCGGGCTGTGCTGGCCGAAGCCGGCGCCGACCCTGAGCGCGTGCGGCCGATTCAGACGGCCGAGCTCGACCCGCCGCTGCTCGCGGCGCGTCCGGCCTACTCGGTGCTCGACAACATGGCCCTGCGCCTGTGTGGGCTCCCGGCGTTGCCCGAGTGGCAGGACGGGCTGGCCCGGCTCGTCCAGGTGCTGCAGGCGCAGCAGGTCGCGGCATGAGCCACTCGGTCCACGACCGCACGAACCAGCAGAGGGTGGCGGTCATCGGCGCCGGCTACGTCGGCTTGCCGACGGCCGCGACTCTGGCGCACTTCGGTCACCACGTCGTGCTGGCCGAGCGCGACGAGTCGCGACTGTCGGCGCTGCGGTCGGGCCGCATGCCCATTGTGGAGGCCGACCTCGATGAGCTTGTGGCCGAGGGTGTGGCGGCGGGCAACCTCTCCTTCACCGACTCGGCGGTCGAGGCGGTGCGGAGGGCCGCCTTCGTGTTCCTGTGCGTGCCCACGCCGCAGAGCGCCGACGGTTCGGCCGACCTCTCCTACGTCGAAGCGGCGGCCAAGGAGATCGCCTCGTCGTTGCAACCTGGGGCCATCGTCGTCAACAAGTCGACCGTGCCCGTGGGCTCGGCCAACATGGTGGAGAAGGTGATCGGTCGTCGCGACGTCAGCGTCGTTTCCAACCCCGAGTTCCTCCGGGAGGGCACCGCCGTACTCGACAGCCTCAACCCGGACCGGATTGTCGTGGGTGCCGACGACGCGCGGGCTGCGTCGAGGGTGGGGGAGCTGTTCTCGTCCACCCAGGCACCGCTGATCGTCACCGATGCCACCACGTCGGAGACGATCAAGTATGCGTCGAACGCGTTCCTGGCGACCAAGTTGAGTTTCGTGAACGCCCTCGCCGGACTGTGCGAGGAAGTGGGAGCGGACGCGCGCGACGTGCTGTTGGGCCTTGGCTACGACAAGCGCATCGGCTTCGAGTTCCTCCGGCCCGGGCCCGGTTGGGGTGGCTCGTGCCTGCCCAAGGACACCCGGGCGCTCCTGCACATCGCCGGAGAGGCGGGATACGACTTCTCACTGCTGGCCGGCGCCATCGCCTCGAACGACGAGCAGCTGTCGCGGGTGGTGGCCAAGGTCGAGGTGGCCTGTGGCGGCTCTGCCTCCGGGGCCACGGTCGCCGTCTGGGGTCTGACCTTCAAGGCCAACACCGACGACCGGCGCGACTCGCCGAGTCTGCAGGTCGCCCACCGCCTCGCCGCGCTGGGGGCCACCGTCCAGGCCTTCGACCCCACGGTCGATGCCGAGTCCGGCTTCCCCGACCTGCAGGACCTGCAGCTGCGGGCTGACCCCTACGCAGCGGCGGCCGGGGCCCAGGTCCTGGTGGTGCTCACCGAGTGGGACGAGTTCCGCTGGCTCGACTTCTCGCGCGTACTGGCGGCCATGAGCGATCCGAACATCGTCGACGCCCGCAACCTGCTCGATCCCGCCGCCGTGCGTCGGATGGGGTTCCGGTACACCGGGATCGGGCGCCAATGAGCCGAATCGTGGTGGCGGGCGGCGCCGGCTTCCTGGGCTCGCATCTGTGTGACCACCTGATCGAGCGGGGTGACACGGTCGTCTGCCTCGATGACCTCTCGACGGGATCTCGGGAGAACGTGGCCCACCTGATCGGCCATGAGCGCTTCAACCTGACGGTGACCAACGTCAGCGAGAAGGTCGAACTGCCCGACGCGACCGAGGTCGACGCCGTGTGCAACCTGGCCTCGCCGGCGTCGCCCCCGGCATATCTCGCCCGCCCTTTCGACACGCTGGCTGTGGGAAGTGAGGGGACGCGCCGGCTACTCGAGCTGGCCCGGGAGCACGGCGCGCGCTTCTTGATGGCGAGCACCAGCGAGATCTACGGCGATCCCGAAGTGCACCCCCAAGTGGAGAGCTACCGGGGCAACGTCGATCCGATCGGTCCGCGCAGCGTCTATGACGAGGCCAAGCGCTTCTCCGAGAGCCTGACCATGGCGATGCACCGGACCCACGGCGTCAACGTGGGCATCGTGCGCATCTTCAACACCTACGGGCCGCGGCTGTCGGCCGGCGACGGCCGCGTGGTCTCCAACTTCATTGTGCAGGCGCTGCAGGGTGAGCCGATGACCGTCTATGGGGACGGCACACAGACACGAAGCCTGTGCTTCGTCGAGGATGAGATCAGGGGCCTGGTCGCCCTCCTCGACTCGTCGCTCGTCGGACCGGTCAACATCGGGAACCCCGACGAGCGCACCATGCTCGAGCTGGCCCACTTCATCCTGGACGTCACCGGGTCGGCGTCCGACATCGTCTTCGAGCCCCTGCCGACCGACGACCCCACCCGGCGCTGTCCCGACATCACCTTGGCTCGCCGCGAGCTGGGCTGGGAGCCCAGGATCGCGCTGCGAGAGGGAATCGAGCGCACGATCGAGTACTTCGCGGACAGGGTGTAAGACTGACGAGCGCATGACGGAGCGAGACGTGAGAGAGACCGACATAACCGATGCGACCGAGTCGTTGCCGCCCCGGACCTACGAGACGCTGACGGTGATCGTCCCGGTGTACAACGAGCGCACCACGGTGGCTGAGGTGATCCGGCGTATGCGCGCCGTGGAGATCCCGGTGGTGCTCCAGATCCTCGCTGTCGATGACGGGTCGAGCGATGGCTCCGACAAGGTGCTGAGTGCCATCGAGGACTCGACCGTACGGGTCCTGCGCCACAAGGTGAACCAGGGCAAGGGTGCCGCCATCCGCACGGGGCTGGCCGAGGCGAGGGGCGACCTCGTCCTCATTCAGGATGCCGACCTCGAGTACGACCCCAACGACTGGCCTCGCCTGCTCGAGCCGATTCTGCGGGGCAAGGCACTCGTGGTCTACGGGAGTCGATTCACCGGCGAGCGCAAGAACATGATGCCGCTGCACTGGATGGGCAACCGGCTGCTCTCGCTCGTCACCAACGTGCTCTACAGGTCGACGCTCTCGGACATGGAGACCTGTTACAAGCTGTTCGATTCGCGTGTCCTCGAGGGGCTCACCGTCGTCTCCAACCGGTTCGACTTCGAGCCCGAGATCACGGCGAAGGTGATGCGCCGAGGCCACCGCATTTATGAGGTCCCGATCTCCTACGCCGGGCGCGAGCCCGACGAAGGGAAGAAGATCACCTGGCGCGACGGCTTCAGCGCGCTGCGGGCGCTGGTGAAGTTCCGTTTCACGCGGGAGTACTGAGCACCGGGTGCCCGGCCCGATCGGCGCCGTCGTGGTCGACCACGACGCCGGGCCGTTGCTCGAAAGCTGCGTCCGCTCCCTCCTCACCGATGGAGCGGGGCCGGTCGTGGTGGTGGAGAACGGAGCAGCCGGGAGCGCCCCGCAGGCCCTGATCGAGCTTCTGGAGGACGGGCAGTCGCTGCCCGTGCGGGTGGTGCGTCCCGGCCGTAACGTCGGTTTCGGCGCCGGGGTCAACCGAGGTCTGGCCGCGTTGGCCGGAGAGGCGAGCCCACCCGACTGGGTCCTGGTCTGTAATCCCGATCTGGTCGTGCACCCGGGTGCTCTGGCGGCACTGCGCCAGGCCCTCGAGACCCAGCAGGCCTGGGCGTTGGTCGGCCCGCGTATCTTCGGCGATGCCGGGGTGGTCTATCCCTCGGTGCGCAATTTCCCGTCCTTCACCGCCGCCGCCGGCCACGCGCTGCTGGCCATGTTCAACCCGCACAACCCCTTCACGCTGCGCTACAACCCCGGCACCCCTGCCGGCGACGTGGTGACGGGGGCGGGGTGGGTGTCGGGTTCGTGCTTCTTGGCCCGGCGCAGCGCGCTGGAGGAGCTCGGTGGCTTCGACGAGGCCTACTTCATGTACAACGAGGACATGGACCTGTGCTGGCGGGCCCATGAGGCCGGCTGGGGAGTGGGATTCGCCGGAACGGCGGAGGTGACGCACGTGCAGGGGGTCAGCACGGCGCGCCATCCCTACAGAATGATGGTGGCCCACCACCGTTCCGCCCTGCGCTTCACCTTCCGGACCACGAAGGGCTGGCGCCGCGCCATGCTCCCCTTGGCGGCGCTGGTGCTGGGGGCGCGCATGGCCATGGCGACCCTCCGCATTTCCGTCAGCCGGTAGCGCGCGTGCGTGGGAACCGGGCGTTCCTCATTGTCGCGCTCGTGGCGATCGGGATCGCGCTGTCGGTGCTGGTCCTGGCGGCCCTCGTCACTGGTCCCGGGAAGCGGGCCAGCACCGTCCACGTCGAACCGGAGGTCACATTCGCTCTTCCCCCTGCGGAGACCGGTTGCAGCGGGGCGACCCCGCAGGCCGGAGGGGGGGACAGGGTTCCGTTGACGGTGAGCGTGGTTGCGGGGCAGGTGGCCGAGACAGTCGATGTGTGCGTTGGCGACCACGGTCCCTACCCATTCATCATCGACACGGGAACGGGTCGGTCGGTCATTGACGCGGGGTTGGCGCACCGGCTGCACCTGGCGAGCGCCGGCGCGGCCACCGAGTTTGCCGGTGTCGGGTGCACCGGCACTGCCCGGCCCGTCACGGTGGGCAACTGGTCCCTCGACGGGGTGGATTTAGCTGCGCAACAGCTCAGCGCGGCCACGCTGCCGCAGATGGGCGGGAAGGACGAGCCGGTCGGGCTGCTCGGCTCCGACGTCCTGTCCCGTTTCGGCGGGGTGCGCATCGACTTCGGTGCGGGAGCGCTGGTGCTGCCCGGCCCGGAAGGCGCGCCACTGGCCGAGTCCTCCCCGTTCACCGGCCCGCTGGGTCCTGCGCCGCTGTCGCTGACCGGAGGGGAGAGCGGGACGACGGTGCCACTCACGGTGACGCCGGCGCCGGGCGACGTGTCGCTCAGCGTGGCGGTGCGCTTCGGCAGCGGGGCGCGGCACGAGTTCGTCGTGGACACCGGTTCGTCGCAGAGCGTGGTGTCGTCCGGAGTCGCCCGCGCCCAGAAATTGCAGAGCACCGACCTGGCTCAGCGTCAGGCCACGGTGTGCTCGGTGATCACGGTGCCCCTCGTCCGCACCGGGTCGTGGTCCGCGCCCGGCTTGCAGCTCCATCCCCAGCTCATCGGTTCCACGAACTTCGGCACCATCAGCTCGTCGGGCACGCTCGGCCTGCTGGGCTCGGACCAGCTCCGGCGCTACGGGTGGGTCGTCCTCGACTATGCCGGCGGCCAGATGGTCCTGGGCTGATGGTGGGGGGTGTGGCGGGAGGTCCGGGCCTGGCCGCCGGGGGTGACGCTCCCGCTCGGCCTCTCACCGACGGGACCCACCTCGACGCCGATGACGAGGCCGCCGACACAGAGATCGGCACCGACAGCGAAGCAAGTCCCGGTCTCCCGCACGCCGTCCAGGTGGTCTTCGTGGCGACCGTCACCGTCGGGGTGTTGGCCGGCGCTGTCGGGCGTGCCTGGTATTTCTTCCACACGCCGACGAGCTCGGACAGCGCCATCGTCGGACTGATGGCCGACGCCATTCTGCACGGGCACTTCAACGCGTTCTACTGGGGTCAGCAGTACGGAGGGGTCGAGCCCTATGCCGTTGCCGCGGTGTTCGCCATCTTCGGCCACAGCGCCGCCACGCTCAGTCTCACGCCTGCTCTCCTCTCGGTCGGAACAGCCCTGGTGACGTGGCGGGCGGCTCTCCGTCTCGTGCGTATCCCCCAATTGGCGGTGATCGCCGGCGTCCTCGTCTGGGTTGCTCCTGATGCCTTCCTCGCCAACTCCGCCCGAGAAGGTGGCTTTCG